>Ga0209666_1000289_pt1 | contig 39706 bp, 63 predicted proteins | sample SaaInlV_125m_DNA_FD_184679 | JGI IMG/M metagenome (GOLD analysis project Ga0209666, IMG submission 184679) | Marine microbial communities from expanding oxygen minimum zones in the Saanich Inlet - Saanich Inlet SI037_S3LV_10m_DNA (SPAdes)... | ecosystem: Environmental > Aquatic > Marine >...
AGAAGCTCTTCCTAAACTAAATGAATCCGATATAGAAACTTGGAAGCAAAATAAAAAAGAAAGAGTAATAAAATACTTCAAAAGATTCGGAAAAGACCCAAGAAAATTCTTCGAGTAGTCAGAAATTGACAAATTTTAACGATTATTTACTGAAAATGTTACAATAGTCACTATTCTTTACAAAGTTTTAATATTCTTTTGATTAAATAATTTAGAAAAAAGGATAGATGAGTAATGGATGAGATATCAAAGTGGTTATTGGAGCAGATTGGGATGGTTGTTGTTATGGGACTTGCTATTTGGTGGTTAGCCAGACGTTTAGTACAAGCTGAAAAGGAAAAGGACAAATTATCACAAGATGTTATTAAATTAACTACTATGTGGGAATCTAAAGCCAGTTCTATGACTGATGAATTAGAAGAAGATAAGAAACGAAAAGATTTAATAATAGCATTACTAAGTGAAATAAAAGGTATGCTAACTACCAAAAAATAACGATACTAAAGACCAAATGTGCATATATAGGTGCATTTGGTCTTTTTATTTTAATGTAAAGTTTACTTGCATTAAATAAAGAAAGAAGGAAACCTAAATGGAAGTGTTTAACGTATTTGATATTATATTTAGCAATAAGAAAAACAATACTTATAAAAAAGCTGTTGATAGTTTATCAAGGATAAAAGACATAGTAACAAACATTTCAGTTCAATTTCCAGACGTAAGTAGTAAAGACATAAAGACCATAAAGAACAAATGGATCGAACTAGGAGAACCTATCGCAAAAGGAATCCATACAATGAGTTTACATACCAATACAGATTATAAGAGTTTATTAGTTCATCATACAAAAAATAGTCAATCATCACCTCATTTTCATAGTAAAGAATGGGAAATTATAACAATTTTAGATGGTGAATGTTCTGATGAAACAACCAATGTTAAACTTAAAAAAGGAGATGTTTATATAATCCCAAAAGGAGCATTGCATAATATAACAACTAAAGATTCAGAATGCTACATATATACTATGTTCAGCAGTAACAAACAACATTTAAAGATTAGTGATAGTGATAAAGAAATTGCTAAACAATTAATAGGAAAAAAACATAGTTTCAAAGCAAAGTAAATTAATATTGTTCTACTGACCTATTTCATATTCTACATTTCCATTATATAGTAACATAAATATATAAAGTTTAGGATTACTTTTCTTTTTGATAATCAATTCCCTATCTTCCATTATTCTAATGTTTTCTTTAGTATTACTATCTTCAAGGTAGTGCTCAGCATCAAAAACAACATCTTTAGTATCTAAGTTTTCCATTTTAAGAATAACACCACATTGAGTACTATCCATTTCCTCAACTAATTTATACTCATCAGCATCTATTCTATCTACATCATAGATACTTTTACCTCCAGCAAATATAAGAGCTTCCTGATAATCAGATGACCAAGATTCTATGTTATCCATTTTATATTTCTTAGGTAAGGTTTCAATTAATTTTTTTACCTTTTCTGGGGTCATATTGTTGAAAAACATTCCTCTGAAACAGTATTTGTCGTATTTAGATTTAGTAAATTTGTTTTCGGTATCTTTATAAGATGTTATTACTTTAACACAATCAGCACCAAAATTATCATTAGTATATTTGTTTATGCAATTTACAAATTCACTAGTAGATTCTATGTCCGATTCATTCAAGTGATTAGTATATTCGTTAAGACTTTTCATTTAGATTCTTCACTTTTACCCTCTTCAGACTCAACATCAGTATCCTGTGCGTCACTTTCTTTTTCGTTGTCAGATTTATATTGGTCTATCTTTTTAGTTTCTTTAGTGTCCTTAGAATCATCCGGTTTACTTTCACCAACCGTTTTAGAACCATCCGATGCACTATGAACAGTTTTAGAACCATCCGAATTAGTGACTGTTAACTTATTAAGTTTTGAATAATCAAGTGATTTTTCAGCTTCTAATAATTCTTTAAAGTGTTTTAAATTTTTCATTTTGTTTACATTTGAATTTGTTAATTATTTAATCAAAAATAAATGACTAAAAATAAAATAAAGGGTGTCACTTGTGCATTTAATAATTGTATAATTCTCCAGGGGAAAATATATAGTACAAACATATTACTATTGTAATAGATAGTATTAAATAGATTAAATGATATCAATATGAAGAGTTACAAAGAAATATTAAACGAAAAGACTGAAGGACATATATCCAGAAAGATTAAGTTTGATATAGATATAAAATCTACTACACATGCAATTGATAGATTAAATCGAAAAGATAAACAAGGTAAAGCTGCATACGAACCAGTTACTTTTAAAGAAGTAAATTCAGTAATAAGTAAAGCAACTACCGATATGATAAAAGATTTAGTTAATAATGACATGGACGTTAATGACGATAGATTTGTTTTACAAAGAGAATCTGATGGATTAACAGTTGTAGGTGTAATAGAAAAAATAAACAATGATTTATCTTTTGTTGTTATTACCTTATATAGAGGTTCTGAATTTAGAGTAGGTAGAGATCAAAAAATAATTAAAGTATAATATGAAAGCATTAAACGAATTTAGTAATGAAGAAATTAATGAAGCAGGAAGTAGAAAAAAATGGGCAAAAAGTTTTGCTAACATGTCACTTGTTGAATTCCTAAAATTGGCAGAAAAATATGAAAAAACAATTCCTGAACAGGTAAAAGATAATCCTAATATGGCACAAGATGCACAAATATTCTTATCTCAACAAGACCTTATGATTAAAGCAGTAGACGCTTACATGGAAAACATTGTAGAAATGGACCAAAAATATTTTTAATATGAAAGCATTAAACGAATTTCTTAATGAAGGAAAAAAACTTTCGATAGATTATAATATAGACCCAGAAAAGAATTGGTCAGCTATTTCTGATATACTTATGGGAATTAAAGATAAGAAATCAGCAAAAGAATTTATTGATGAATATGCAAATTATGTAAAGAACACTTACAAAGATGAAAACATGGTAAAATATGGTAATTTAGTCTATGCTGCAATTCAATCTATTTGGCACAATATTGACGAATGGGAAGGTACTGAAGATGCTTACCCCTTATCAAGTGATATTTGGGAAAAAATTATATCCAAAAAAATAAAAAATGACAATATATAGATATGAAATCACTAAACGAATTTCTTAATGAAAGTACTAATTTTGAAAGTAGAACTCACAAAAAGTTACTTGATGCCATAAAAGCTACTAAAACTTATATGGATATTTATGATGAAGATTTTACTTATCATACTGACGAAGTTATGCTTCAAACAAGAGAAAATGGTAATGTTGGAAATGAAACAACTGGTTCTGCCGATGTTAAAGAAGTAAAAAGAGTTGAAAAGATTCTTTCTAAGAAATTTCCAGATTTAAAATTTCAAATTGAAGAAGTTGACGAATGGGTTAGTTTAACTATAAGACAACCAGACATACCTAAATATAGATATGTTTTCATTAAAAGAGGTGCTGATGGTAGTGGTGGGTTCGAACAAGGTTTTGAAACTTTACCTGAACTAATCAAAAGGTACGGTGATTGGCCAGGAAAATTAAATTGGAAAAAGATAACAAAAGAATTAGATTCGATTACTGAATTTCCTCGCGACTTTTTTACAGATTGGTATGGAAGTAAAGAAATTGTACTTGCAAGAGAAGGTGATAAAGGAAACGATTGGGGTTATGATTTTTTCATTAGAAAAGATGAAGAAAGATACGATTAAAATAAATAATAGATATGAAACCACTAAACGAATTTCTGAACGAAGGTAAACAAAGAGATATGAACAATATGGCAATGTATCTTATTGACTTACACAAAGAATTAGAAGCTGAAACCAATCCAAAGTTTATTAAGTTTATTGAAAAGGATATTGAAGAAGCAAAGAAAAAACTTGAAAATATTAAGAAAGGAATAAAATAAAAATATATATTAAAAATGAACAAACTAAGACAATTTATAAACGAAGGTAGAAGTTCAAACGGACTTGAAAACTCACAATCTCTTAATGAAAAATTAAGTTCTTCTGATTTAAAAGACATAAAAAATTCAACTGGATTATCTCCTGATGAAAAAAATGATTTTATAATTATAGATTCAATAGCTGATAAGGCAGATGCTTTCAGAAGAGATATTAAAAAATTAACTTCAAAGATTAAAACACCAGAAGGAGAAATTAAATTTCAATTAGTTACTGAAGGTTTGGCAGAATTTATTTGGCAATTAGGTGATTATATCAATGCAAGTATTGATAAAATTAATTCAGGATTAAACGAAAATTACGACAAAGAAACTATCAAACAAATAATGAATTCTAAGAATTTTTCTAAGAAAGATAAGAAAGATATTATTACAATTTCAGAAATTTGGGGATTAATTGATAATTGTCATGAAGAGGTACTTGCAAAAACAAGAAATGTTAAATTACCAGAACACAAAAGTTTAGTTGATGAAGCAGAAGATGATTTGAACGCAATTAGAATTTCATTGAATGATTTCTTGGCCGATAAAGAAGAACTACTTGATGAAGGTATAAACGAAAGTCAATCTGGACAAAATCTAGTAGATTCTTTATCAAAAGATATTGCACACTATACAGGATTAAGAGTTACTGCAGTTATAGATTTTATAGGAGGTGATGATAAATTTGCAAAGAAACTTTTTACATTTGCAAAGAAAGGAAGTTTAAAAGATAGATTGAGTATTACTAAAGCTGTACTAAATGGAAATAAAGAATTCTTGAACGAAGGTGCTTTGGATTATTCAAATCAACAATTGTTAAACTTTATAGAAAGTTTCGCTGATGAACAATCGAGTTGGGGTACACAAAAATTGGATGCCGATGATGTACAATTCAGTGCTGAAATAGTTACTGATGGTGATAAGTATTTAGTAGATGCAATTATCAAATACGATAAAGGAGTTAAAGATAAAAAAGGTGCTGCAAAATGGTTAGCAGATGCTGTTATGTCAAGTGGTGGAAATGTTTCTAGACAAAAAGATATTTTAGCAAGACTTAGAAATTCAATATAGTAAAAATACAATAGTAAAAAAGAGGATAGTAGTAAAATATTATCCTCTTTTTTTTGTTTTTAATAGTATAAGACTACTATCAATATGAAAAAATATACAATTGGATATATTGAACATAATCAAAATGTTTACAATCAATGTTTAGGTCCGAGTTTAGAAAATTTAAAAGGAAATTTTAATATTTTAACAACATCTGATAAGAAATTTCCAGCACAAAATTATAATGACATAATTGATAGATGCGAAACAGATTACTTGATTCTTACACATCAAGATGTTTCATTTTCATCGGATTTGTTACTTAATATCGAAAAAACTATCAAGATACTAGAAAAACGAAGTTTAGGTTTTTCTTCATTAGGTATAGTAGGTAGAATTTATGGTGACAATTCATATAATGTAAAATGGTGTAGTACATCTAAATTGTATAAATATGAAACTATCGACTGTTGTTTTATACTAATAGATGTTAGACAAAAATTAAAATTCGATGATAAGATTTTTGATGAATTTCATTTATATGTAGAAGATTATTGCATAAATGCACAAGAAAAAACAGGATTGGGTTGTTGGTCTATTGCAACGAATAGTGCAGAAAGTAAATTAGCCCCAATAAACATAAAAGAAAGTTCTTATATTATGCACCATTCGGCAACAGTTAATATTAAAGGTACGTGTTGGGGAAGATATCTTGAATTTAAAAACAAATTATTTTTAAAATATAAAACAGAAATAAAAACAACATGAAAATTTTAGTAGGACAATATCACTTAAATTCGGTAGGTGGAACAGAAACTTTCACATATACACTTGTTAAGGAATTACACAAACAAGGCCACATAGTAGATTTACTAACATTTATTCCTGGTTATGTTTCTGACTTTATAACACAAGAAATACCAAATATTCAAGTTAATGTAATGAAGACCGACAAACACGATGTTTCATTAGTAAATCACAATGTTGTTGTTGATAAGATAAAGGGTGTTTTGAAATGTGAAAAGATAATTCAAACTTGTCACGGTGTAATACCACCATTAGAAAAACCATCTATTAATGCTGACCATCTTGTTTCTATATCTAAAGAGATATATGATGATATTAAAAAACAAGGGTTCAATGGCTCTATCATATTGAATGGTATTGATTGTGACCGTTTTGATATTAAAGTTCCTCTTAATACAAAGATTAAGAGAATATTATCATTGGCACAATCAGAAAGTGCAAACAAGTTATTACAAAAGACTTGTGATATATTAGGGTGTGAATTGATAACATTGAATAAAAACACAAATCCCAAGTTTGACATAGAAAATGACATAAACAATGTTGATTTAGTTGTTGGATTAGGTAGAAGTGCTTATGATGCCATTGCATGTGGACGACCAGTTTTCATTTGGGATGACCGAAATTATCAAGGTAATTTGGGAGATGGGTATTTAACAATTGACAATTTCAATGAATTAATTAAAACTAATTGTTCAGGTAGAAGATACAAGAAACCATATACAGCAGAACAAATTGCTCTTGAAATACAAGAACACTATAACCATAATGATTCTCAATTATACAGAGATTTAGCATTAACAGAATTTAATATAACAAAACAAGTAAAAAAATATTTAGAAATATGAAAAATACAAACAACAATATGGGTAATTATGACACTTTTTGGAAAGGTGTTTCGAAAACACCAAGTTGGAGAGAATATATATTACCTAAGCGAACGGAAACTGAATTTTTTAATGAAGGCAAGCAACAAGCAACTGTTTTAAATGACCTCAATTTATTTGATGAAACGTCTTCTATTTTAGAATTTGGTTGTGGAATAGGTAGAGTACTGAAGCACATTAATACAAATGACACAAACAAAACAGGTGTTGATGTGTGTCAAGCATATTTAGATAAAATAACTATTGACATTACTAAAGTAAAAAGTGATGGGTTTGTAATACCAACTGTACAAAATGAATCTAAAGATTTCATATATTCTTTAATGGTATTTCAACACATCAACAAAATTGACCACACTAAGTTATTGAAACAACTTTACGGATTCCTGAAAACGGGAGGTAAAATGTATTTACAATTTCCTAATGAAGTTAATGATTATTATACTAGAAGTGAATTTGTGAATCTTTATAATGAAAATGAACTCAGTGAATACTTCAAAGAAGTTGGTATTACAAATTTTGAAATAACAACGGGTAATTTAGTAGGTTATGGTGATGGTTTAGTAGATTCAAATACTAAACATCGAGAATTTATTGTATTAATAACAAAATAAAATATATGAAAATAATAGGATTAACAAGAATAAGGAACGAATCAGAAATTATACAAGATACATTAGACCACATGTCAACTTTTTGTTCTGAGGTTATTGTATATGATGATTGTAGTACCGATAATACAGTAGACATTTGTAATGAACACCCAATTGTTAGTACAATTATAAAGGGCGCTGTTTGGTCACCTGATAGGTATAAAGAAGAATATGCAAATAGACATGAGTTGTATGTACAAGCAAAAAAGAAATTATTACCTAATGATTGGTTCGTTTATATGGATGCAGATGAGAGAATAGAATTTGATTTTTCTAAACTTGAATCTTTTGGTGATAAAGTCGATGCGGTTTGGATGAAATTGTTTGATTTTTATATTACAGAAGATGATAAAGATTTATCATATATAGATAGAAAGTGGATGGGACCTGAATATAGGAACATAGGTATGATTTTTAGAGCAGGTACCGCAACAGGATGGCACTATAATGACCAAAGAATATGTTCAACAAATAGAAATATTTTCGTATTTGATGGATTTGTTAAACACTATGGGAAAGCAATATCAATAAAAGAATGGGAAAAAACTTGTAATTACTATGCAACACACTTTCCAGAACCTTATAAAACCAAGTGGACTAACAGAAAAGGTAAGGCAATTCATACAATAAGTGATTTTGGTAGACCTTTAATTACATGGGAACAAAAAGAAATTAGTAAACACTTATATAAGATACATTAAATAAGAAAAGAATACCTATTAGATGCCAACATATAAAATCGAAACAAGTAAATCCGTTAAATGTGATGAGTTCGTATTATTAGAACTTGATACACCTATACAAACATTAGAAAGATTAACAAGTATAGTTGCATTAGGTAATAGTGCAAAGAATATTATAATAGAATATCGTTATTCAAATGATGGAAATGTTTGGTCTGAATGGATATCTTGGCCAGATTGGAATCTAAATCCTGGAGAACTTACTTGGTTTGGATTCAGAGTAAAATCGGATACATCTTGGAATTTTACAGGAATAGATTTAGAATGGACTGGTGGAGAATTGTTAGGTGATTGTAAATGTTCAGTTATAAAATATAGTGAAGATTCTTTTATTGTTGATTGTGGAAATAACAATCAATATGAATATTCAAATGCACTTGCAAGTGTAGGTATATGGCAAAAGATGTCGCAAAGTGTATTCAATAGATTTGGATGGCCAGTTGTGTATTTTAAATGCGACCCTGTTGAGCAATCAAGAGATGTTGTATTCAAAGAATGGTCATTGTTAGAAGTTAGGGAATGTAAACAAATAAAAGTTGTTGTTCCAGACAATGATTTTGGTTCTGGCGACTTTCAATTTACAGAATTCGATATCGACTTTGCTGATGAATTAGAATTTCAAATATCTAAAGAATCTTTTTGGACCGCATTCGGAACTTATGAACAACCGGCAGAAAAGGATTTCTTATATTTTCCATTAGAAGGTAGAATGTATAGAATAAATTCAGCTCAAGAATCTAAAGATTTCATGAGACAATCTAATTGGTGGAAAGGAACATTAGTAAAATGGAATGAATCTGATTCTATTATAAAAGATGCTGACATTCAAACTACAATAAACGAATTAACTCTTAATTTTGAAGACGTAGGATTTGAAGCTGAAAGAGAAATAGAAGAAGCTGATATAGTTAAAGATGAACAATATGTTGTTAGAGCCGTTAACCTTAGTGATAATGTGAGAGAAACTGTAAACTTACTTTGGGAACCAAATGGTGTTAAAGAAGAAAACTTAACTAATTACTTTACAGTTTTTAGTAAGTATCATTATGATTTAACCCAAAAAGATACTTCTTATGCCATATCGGGAGCAACCGCTGTTAATGGTGCAACTGCCTATGGAGCAACAGCAACAGAATTAGTTACTTATCAAGATACAATAGATGTAAGTAAAAACCTTAGTCTTATGTTTTGGTACAACGGAAAAGTAAGACCTACAAATCAAAACAATACTTGGAGGGAATTATTCAGGGGAGGTCAGAAAATTGAAATATATGTTTCAGGTAATTTCATAACAAAACTTAGATGTGCTGGCAAAACTTATACTATAAATGTTCCATTGAATGATTGGTATGCTTACTATATTGGATTCAATAGAGTTGATAATACTATGACATTGAGAATTTGGAAAAGAGCAGATATTAGCAAAAAGACAACTAAAATGAGTATATTTTTTGAATGTATAGATACTATACCGACTACTGTAACTGGAAATTGGAAACCTGTACTAATGAATAGTAATGATAGAATTGCATCGTTAAGATTCTTAAAGTATCCTGTAACACTCGAAAATCAATCAGTATTGTTTACTAAAATAGTATTTCCAGACGATGGTAATGCTTATATTGTGGATTCGTGTTTCCCTATTATGTATATGGATCAATTACCAACAAGATAATATATTTCGTTTTAAATTAGGTATTGTCATTATTTATGTGTATCTTGTGTGTATGGAAAGTAAAAAATACGTAAGAACAAAAGTAGTTGTTATTCCAGGTGGAACAGCAAAAATCAGAGAATCAGCATTTGAAAGTATAAATCATAGTACAGTTTGGGAACTTCAAAGAAAAACTTTAGGTTTCTATGACCACAAAGATGCTGAATATTTTGTAGAACATTGGAAAGGACAACACGACTACAAAGAAGCTCTTCCTAAAAAAGATATGGAATTTGTAGTTTATTTCGAAAATTTTCATGGTAAAATTGCAGAAGATGTTATTTTCAAATCTAAAGATTGGGAGCCATACTATTTACATTAAATAGTGCATGAAAAGTTTTAGACATTTTTTAAAAGAATCCAAGAAATACTACAAAGGCGTAGATAAAGACGATAAAGACGATAGAGAAGCCTTGTTCAAAAAACAAACATCTAAATCAGATTCTTCTGATAGTGCATATAAAGATGCTCCTGGTGATGAGGAAGCTCGTGAAGAAGGAAAAGTCAAAACAAGTAAACATACTAAGAAATACAACAAACTTTACAAGAAAGAATCGGTAAACGAAGATAAAAAATCAGAAGGTTTAAATGGTAGCAAAATTGATGATGCTGCAATCGAAAAGGGTCTTGAAAAGAAAAAAGAAGAATCCGGAGTTGATATGGATATTCTAAGAACTATTATGAAAAGAGGATTAGCTGCTTGGAAAACTGGTCACAGACCGGGCGCAAATCAACAACAGTGGGGGTACGCGCGCGTAAATTCTTTCTTAACTAAAGGTAGTGGAACTTGGGGAAAAGCGGATAAAGATATGGCAGATGAAGTTCGAAAAAGAGGTCAAGATAAAAAGTTAAAAAGTTAAAAATAAGTAGTTCAAAAGTTGCAATTGTCGATTTAATTGTGTATCTTATCTTTGTTGGTGGGGTAGTGTGTAGTGCCTACTTGAAAACTACACAAACAACATAAAAAATTAATAAAATGGGAAATATAGATTTGAATAACTGCAAAAAAGGAGATAAACTACTAAGTTCACAAGGTTCTGAATTAGAATATATTGGTAAAACACCTTGGAAACATTATACATACTTAGAACACGTGGTTAGGTATATAAAAGATAAGGACGGAAAACCATACTCAAAGGAGAATTACGGAACTAGAACTAATGATGGATTTACATTTGCTAAAAATAGACAGCCTGAAACGGATAATGATATAGTTGAAATACTAAACTAGTATTAATGCTAACTTTTAAGCTAAAAACAGTAAATATGAAAAACGAAATAATATTTGGATTAATAATAATACTTGAAGTAATGATAAATGTAATTAGATACACAATACCTTTATTGATTTTAGGTTTTGTTATGTGTCTTTTTTAATTGCATCATAACGTTTTGGCTATGATTTGGAATTTGAGGAACGAAAATTATAAAATATAGGTGGTGTTAGCCATCTTTTAAAATTACGGATATGGAACAGAAAACTATTAATGACTTTATAAAGGAGCTTCAAAGCATAAGTGCTGATAAAAGAGAGTTGCCACTAATTACACAATGCCCTAATGGATTGGAAGTTTACCCAAGTATTAAAATGAAGTTTGAGAATTATGGCTCTCCTTTACTTGGCGACAAAATAGAAGCAATGATGATTACTTGGAAAGACTAAGTAATTTTTATTGTGGCTAATGCTACAACTAAACAATGTTATTAATGATTTAAAGAGATGAAGATGACAGCTAAAGAAATTTTACAGGATTTAATTTCAACTATTGAAAAAAATTCAACAGATAATAAAGCCACAATAACAAATGTTGATTTATGGGTAAAAAGCTGGAAAGAAGAACTAAAGAAAGTTAATAATGTTGTTTTAGATGATGTTAGCGAGATGTTTGATTTTGCGGGGTATTTATATGGCAACTTTGACTACCACGACAACACAAAATATGGAGATATTTACATACATAATGACAACAATCTAAAATACACTAGAGAGAAAATATACCAACAATGGCTAGGTACTAGAAATTCTCGCTAACGGTTTGGGTATGGTTAGTTTTTAATTGATAAAAATAAAATAAGATGGGATATAAAACACCAAAAGAAATAATGAAACAATGGGAAATAGATAAAGAAAAATTAACTATACCTGTTGTTAGCAAGCCGAAGGGTACGGTTTGCGAACACTTATTTGACACTGATTACCATAACAAACAGTACGTTTGTGAATGTGGGGAAGTTAGAAAAATGGTATAGCAAACTGATTGCTAATGTTAAAAATAAATATTGTAACGATATGGAAGAAGATATAAAAGATACGCTAAGACTGTTTGAAATGGGACTTAGAAATGAAGAACAAGCGGTAACAGAGTTATTGAATTTATTTAATGTTAACTACTATGGAGAGTCCATTTACAATACTAATGGTATTATAAAAAGCAAGTTTGATGACCCTAGAATAGTTGCATTTAAGAATAATTGTAGTTAATGGTAAGGCTATGATTAGTGCCATTTAAAATAAATAAATTATGGAATACGAACTAAAAAAAAAAAATAGAAGCACCAAAAATTGAGGGTATGGATGAAATGGCATTAAATATAGCTAATGTTACCCAACGTTTTATTTCTGAAGTGCAAAAACAAGAAGAGGAACTATTTACAACTGCTTTGCGAACTATGGCAGAACCTCCAATAAAAGGTGAGATAACAAAGGGGAAAATAAGCTGGCGAGGAATTAGAATAATAAGGCAACAAATAGGACTTGACTCTTATAGTTGGCTAGAGCAAAGAGGGAAACAAATAAGCCCTAAATTTCACATAAAAGCTAAGTTGCCTGACTTAAATGTTGGGTAATGAACAGTGTAATAACTGTGAGGAACGAATTGTTATTAATACCGTGTTATAATTAGTTAATATGAATAAAGATAAATATGTTGGAATGTACCTCGAAAGACATTTAAAAGGGTGCAAATTAGATTATGGAATGGAGTATTTAACCCTAAGAGATGAACTTATTGATAAAGCAGAAAAGAAATGGAAAAAAGTTGTTCGTAGATATGGAACGGCTAAATCTAAAGGTAATTAATTATAACGAATACAGTAATAACTGGCGTTAGCTTGTTATTAATGCTGTGTTATGCGTAGCTAAAATAATTAATCAGGTCATCTCACAAGACGGTAAATCTCGGTTATTACGTGGCGACTGAGTGCCTGATTTTAAAACAAATAAATTAAAGTATGAAGTGGATGTCACCAAAAGAAAAAGCAGAATACTTTTTTGGTAAAAGTTAGTAATTCTATAAATAGCCACTAAACGCTAATTAGTGGCAAAATATAGTTACGCATAACGGCTATTGTATGGCACGTAGCCTCACTAAATTTAATAAATAGAACAGATGAATATTTTAAAAGACTTACTTGATATACACGAACCAAAGCTATGTGCTATACAAATTGTTAGCGATAGTTTTAGCGTGGGGGATTATGTGTTCGTTAGTAAATACGGAGATGCAGACCCAAATGACCCTTGGCACGTTGGAATAGTAAATGAAATTGGCATAGACCACAAAGGCTCTTTTATCCGTATTTACGACACTGGTGTACGGACTTGGAGAAATGCAGTAAAGATTGACAAAGAAGCTGGTGATAGTATTTTAAGTGTGTATGCAAATTATCGCTAACGTTTAGTATATGAGCCTGTACTTGTATGGCTTATATACATTGTTAGGTGTAGTTAATTTTAAAAGCAAGATTATGAATATAAAAATAGATGCAGTAGAAGGAATTAGTTTAAAAAACCAATTACAGATTATTTCTGACTACATAGGTAAAGATAAAGAACCAAGACTTACAGGTGGTGTTAGTGGTTTAAAGATTGAAAGCTGTGGTAGAAGATACCACGTAAGCTGTAAAAGAACACAAACTTTATGGTCTTTTAAAATATGGTGGGGTGTTTAATTACACCTAACATTGAAATAATAACTGCCCTTTAGGGTTGTTATTATAGAATGTTAAAAGCCGTTTTAATGGCTTTATTTTTAAAAATACTTGATCCAAAAGTTGCAATTGTCAATTTAATTCGGTATCTTGTCTTTGTTGGTGGGGGTAGTACCTTTATCGCGTTTAACTTTTAAACTACTAAAAATGGCATTTACAAGAACAGAATTAAACAGTTTCAGAACAGATTTCGCTAGTGCAGTTGCTAAACTTGAAAAGCAATACAAAGTTGAAATAGGAATAGGTAACATATCTTATACGGATCAATCCTTTACTTCTAAACTAAAGGTAACAAAAACCGTAACAAGTGATGGGAAGAAAACTTCAAGTCAAGAAGTTGAATTCAACAACCTTTGTTTCAGATTCGGTTTGAAAAAAGGAGATTTCAAAAAAAGATTTTCATTTAACGGAAGTGAATTTGAACTTACTGGTTTCAAACCAAGAAGTCCTAAGTTTCCTATTGTTGCAACTAAAATAGGAACTGGTCAATCGTACAAGCTTCCAAAAAGAGCAATTGCAACACTTTAAAATTTACTAATCTAAAATCAATAAATATGGATATTTACAAAGAAACTAGTGTAAGAAAACAATTCAGTAGAGGATATGAATTTAACATTATAGTAGTCAACGATGGTGAACAAATTGACGAACAAATGTTTAGTAAAAAAACACATCAAATAGAAGAGTTGTTAGATTTTATTAATTACAACGAGAATTCTGATTATGAAGTTTATTTGTAATTTTTAAAAACAAACTAATTATGGCGGTTCTATGACAAAACTACGGAATCTATTTCGTATATTGTAATTGTTGGTGAGGTTATCAACGTTTAACTTAAAATTTACTACTATGAAAAGATTTATTGCATACTACGGAGGAGAAAATAATTACTATAACGATTCGGATTTCTACACGATGTTCGTAGATACCAAAGAAAAAAAAGTTATCAAGCACATTTACGGATCAACCAGATTTGGCGGTTCAGTAGAATTTCCACATGAATATGATGATGTAAGGTCAGACCTTAAAGAAGTTGAAAAGTACGAAGAGTTGGCAACTGAATATGCAATCAACGAAGTTCCAAGAAGATTAGGAAGTTTCAACCTTGAAGAAGGTGATGTTGTTAAGGTTACTAATCCAAGAGTAAGAAAGTTCAAAGATGAAACTTTCAAAATCGAAGAAGTTAGAGCATTCAAGAAATTCGGTAGAGTTATTTCAGAAACTTTAATCGGAATCAACGATGTTGGAGAAACGATAAAAACTTCAGCTTCGAATGTTGAAATCGTAAAACATGGCCGTTACAAAACTTTAAGAGTGGCAAGAAGAATCGTAGTAGGATTGAGTATTAACTAAAATATAAAAATATGACTATATTAAAAACATTCTTTAAACGAACAACGCAATTAGTAATTTCAGCTTTTGCTATGATATGCGTAATGCAACAATTTTTTACTAATCTACAAGATGTAGATTTTCTTTGTGTTTATATGATAGGTTCATTATCAATTTGGACCTTGTTACTAAACTTTGAAGAATGAAAAAAGAAATCTTATCTTACCATTTGGTTGAAACAGCTGAATGGTATTTTTTTAATAAAGTAAGTAGTATTCGTACTTCTGACAACGTATTAAAACCAGAAGTGCCCGAAGGTTGGGGTCCTGAAGGAGAACCTTATTTAGAATCCAATCCATCGAATACTAACGAATGGGTTGTACATTGGTCAATTCCAGAAAGACATTCAGAAAAATACATAGAAGAGCACGAAAAGTTGTTTTTCTTTAAACACCCTAGAGCCGGTAGAGAGGTATTAAAAAAAGCATTTGTTGTTGTAAAAGAAACACATTCTGACCATTTCTTACCATTTTTTCATAATTATGTAGAGTATTTTGAATCTAACGAAAAAATGTTTGAATTCATAGAAAAGATAAAGGACACCGACATATAGGTGTTTTTTGTGTTTGTTAAATAGTGTAGATACTATTTATTATGAAAGATAAAGACAAAGATTATTTAAAAGATGAAATTGCCGGTCTAATTAACGACCAAGATTCTGGTGTAGGGTTTCCAGCATTAGAAGTTGATCCAATAGAACCTTTAAACATTGCAGAAGTTGACAATAAAACAAGAATGAAAGCACAAAAAATTGTTCTTTCTTGCATGAAACTTTATTTCGATGCGAAAATTCTATCTCAAAATGAATTTATGCAAGCCAAAGCGGCAGTAACTACCTCTAATATTAAAACTCTTTTTAGACAAATAAAAATTGCAGAACATATGGTCGATAAGATTGTCAACGGAATTGATGCTGGAGATATGAATCCAAGATTGTTTGAAGTTGCTGGTCAATTACAAGGAAATATTATTGATATGTTAAAGAATGTTCAACTGCACGTTATTTCGATGCAAGAAGAATTTAGACGTATGCAAGGAGAATTGCCACAGGCACAACTATTAGACAAAGCAATTGATATTTCAGGTGATAAAGAAACTAAAGTTTATACAAATGCAAAATCGTTATTGAAGGATTTAGATGATGAGGATGATGAAAATATAGAAGACCCAGACAACGATTAAATATATTATAAAAATAAATAAATTATGAAATCATTAAACGAATTTTTAAACGAAAGTAACCCATTTATCTTAAATGAAAATGCAGCATTAGGTGAAATACTTGCTCAATGGGAAACTGCAATGAAATCAAAATCTATTCAAAAGCAAAGTAAAGAACAATTGAAAAGTGTATCTGATGAACAAAAAGAAACATTGTTAGTTATGGCAAATGAAATCTTTCCAGAAGAAAAAGAGAATATTGAAGATACATTAAATGATTTAAAATCTGGAGAAGTAGAGCCTGAATTGTTAGGATTTAAAGATGAAAAATCGGCATTGGCAGGATTTAAACATACACTTAAAGTTATTGATTTTGCAATTGACTTTATAAAAAAACATGTTAAGTAATTATGAAATCTTTAAACGAAATTCAAGAAGAAATACACATTGACAATCAACTAAACGAAATGGACTTACCAGGATTTTGGGATTCTTTTGTAATTGGGTCTGGGTTTGAAGCTGGTAGAACTATTATTGGGGTTGCAGCGTCACTTTTAGCATTAGGTGGTGTTTGGGCAATGACTAAAGGTAGAGATATGATTATCGGTAAAGTTAAAGAATTGATTCAAGATTCTAAAAACAAGAAAGGTGCAAAAGAAGCAATTGATTATATCGCAAATCAACCAATGTTAAAAGACATCACTAAAATTTCAAGTGAAATTTACGATGCTCAAAATGCAAAATTTGATAACAGGAAAAAAGATGCAGAAGAAAAAATCAAAGCACTTAAAAAAGAAGTTAAAGACTTGACTAAGAAAAGACAAGAGGTTGCAAAACAAATTGCAAAAGACGTTGCAAGTAAAAAATTGTCAAGCGAAGCAATCGAATATTTAGGAACTAAAGTGAACTATTTAGGAACTTCATACTTCTGGAACTTAGTTAGGGATGCAAAATAAAGTATAATTATGAAATCTTTAAATGAATTTTTATATGAATCTGATGAAAATGAAGAGGATGAAAACGAAATCGAAATTACAGTCGATTTAGATATTCCTGATGAAGATGATATTGATGATGAAGATATCGAAGAGGATTTAAACGAAAGACGAATTAAACAAACTAAAAAAATGAAAAATAGTGCAAAAGTTGTACGAGAAACAACTGAAGAACTATTTGGAAAAGACGGAACGGCTAGACCACTTGCGGACAAAGTTTTCAAAATCTTTAAAAGGGAAATGAGAAAAAAATCTAAAGAATTAGGCGTACCTTTAGGTCAAGTAAGGTCTTGGAAAATAACATTAAGAGATTACGACAATCCACAAACAGGAACAACAATAGCAGGAAAAAGAAATTAATATTATGAAATCATTCAACGAATTTTTAAACGAAAAAAGTTATAAAGATACTTTCCGTGTCAAAAAAGATGAAAAATTTCTTACGGTTGGTTGGAAAATGGGCAAAGTATCATTTACATCAAACAAACAAACATCTTATCCTTTTCAAGATGAAAAGTCTGCAGAAAAAGCTGCCAAAGAATATGGTGGCGAAGTATTTTCTTATTCAGAAATTTTCGAAGACTTGAAGACCAAAGAAATTGATCCAAGTAAGTTTTCAAACGATGGACCAAAGAAAGATACTGAATATTTCAAGAAAGGTAAAAAAGATGGTGATTTCAATGATGATGTCATTGAAACTAAGAGGTTTAGTATTCCGGCAAAATCATTGAAACCTAGTCAAGATGCAATTTATTTAAGTAAAGCATTAGATATGGCAATCAACAATATAGTTGGTGGTGATTTGAATGCAATGGTATCCAGAGATAATTATATTTTAGATGGTCATCATAGATGGGCTGCAACTATGTTCGGAAATCCAAATGCAAAAGTACAAGGTATGCAATCTAACTTAACAATAGGAGATTTAGTTCCTGTATTAAGAAAAGCTGGTGATGCATTAGGAAACGAAAGAGGTGTAGAACCTAAAGGTGGAGACACAAATATCTATAAAGCAACTATTCAAGATATTGAAGATGCTGTTTATACGGGTAAGAATATGAATAAAAAATATTACAACAAAGATGCTTCAATTGCTTGGTATGAAACTTTAGGAAAAGATTTAGTTGAAAAAAGACTGAAAGCAATTCAATCTAAGAAACTGCCAGCAGGAGCACCAGCAAGAAAGGATATGCCGAAAATTGAACCTGAGCAAGTAGCTAAAATTGCATCCGATTTAAACGGAGGTAAAATAGATGCAATGTTTCCTTATGTAAAAGAACAAAAATCAAATAGAACTATGAAAGCGTTAAACGAATTTTTAAACGAAAAGAAATCAAATATTCAAACTGGCGATGTAGTAAAATGGAAAAAAGGATATGCCGATAGTAAAGCTGAAGCGGCAAAGGTTTATGATGTACTATCCGACCCAGATTCTTTCGGTTTCGTAAAAATTAGAGATAGAAATTCTAAAATAACGGGTACAATCGAAAGTGCTAAAATTAATTTTCTTGAAAAAATAGAAAGTTTAGGTCAAGAGGAATTTGACAGACTTAAAGAATTAGAAAAAGAAATTGATGATATCAAAAAAGGAAAAAAAGAGGGTAAAATAATTCCTTTAGATAGAGAACGTAAAACCCTATTGAGAAAACTTAAAACAGGAACTTCTAGTTATATTCATAAACATGGACCCAACAAAGGTAATCCTATTCAAAAATAAATAAATAAAATTGTCAAAAGATAAAGAAAACATATTTAAAAGATTTTTCAATTGGTACACAGGAGCTTTTCACAAAGATTCTAATGTAAGTAGCAAACGTATTAGTGGAATACTAATGATAAAGTGGGCTCTTCTTGCGGCAACTTATTATGTATATAAATCTTTTGATGGTTATTCAGATTCAAATGCTGAATCTTTAATACAATTTATAATTATAACAGGGGCTGGGTTATTAGGAGCTGGAACATTAGTTGAAGGTATAGGTAAAAAGAACAAAAAAGAAAATAAAGATGAAGAATTATAGAACATTTTTAACAGAAAGTATTGTATTTCAAAATAATTCTGGTTCAGAAGATGCAGACAAAATTGCAGCATATAGTGATATGAGCCCTGACCAAAGAAAAGAATTGGATGATTATTGTAAAATGAAATTCGACAATCAATTCATAAATTGTTCTTATGAAGAACAAAGTACAGCAAGAAGTACTATTTGGGCAACTAAAGAAGACCCAGAAGAAATAAAACAACAGCAAGATAGAAACGCTAAAATGTAAATATTTCAAATAAAAATTCTTAGGACTTGTTTTTCTAAGAATTTTTGTGTATATTTGAATTAATCATTAAATACTAAAACGAAACAATTGATATGAAAGATTATAGAAAATTTTTTAACCAACATTCTAAGATGTTAGAACGTTTAGAAATAAACGAAGCTGAAGAGGAAGAAGAGGAGGTTGAAACTGAAGAAACTGAAAAAGAGGTTCCCGAAGAAGAAACTGAAAAAGAAACTGAGGATGAAGATGAAGAATCTTCCAATGAAGAAAGTTTAGTAAAGATTTTCGAAGATGAATCGTTTGTTGATGCATTTAAAAATTCAACCAAACAATATGTTTCAGAAAAATTATTAGATGATGAATATAATTCTTTTACTATAATTCCATTGATAGAAACTATTTATAAAGACGAAACCTACGCATTAAGTATAGAATTTAGCTCTTCGGTTTCTATTAATGTAAATGAAAAAGGTGATGTTGTAGATAAACAAATTTCTAACATAGAAACTATAAAGTTTAAAACGCCAATGATGGATAATATGACATTATTAGAAGATGAATCAGCAAAAGGGGTAATTGAATTATACATTATGGAATCGTTAGATGACATCAAAAAAGTACCTAGATAATGAAAGATTATAGACAATTTTTAAATGAAGACATTAATCGAACTATATTCGAAAACGAATCTGATAGTAATTTTTATTTAGATTTTATTTCTTGGTTAGGGAAAAACGGATATACATCTTCTTACGATTCAAAAAATCCTACAAAGCATTGGACAGAGGCAGAAGTATCCGGAGCTACAACTAAAATAGTAGTTACAACACTAAGAGATAAGCCAGACCGAAGTGAAGCAAAAGAGGCAATAAAAATTTTCATTCAAGAATATTTTAATACGCCAGCATCTGAGGGTATTTGGAAAGAAAAAACATCAGGTACGATGGGAAAAATTTTCATATCTAAAAATGTATCTGGTTTAGAAAAATCAAAGGGACCACAAAATATAGATATTTACTTTAAATCAAAAGGAGGCGGGACTATTGATGTTCAAGAAGTTTTAACTGCCGCATTAGTATTGATAGGAAATACTTATAATTCACCTTTATCAATAGAACAGGCCGATGAAATTCTTTTAGAAGCACAAAAACAATTTTCGAAGGTTAAAGGACAAGTTAAAGATTCTTCTAAAATTTTAGAAGCTGCCAAAATGAATTATGCGGATTTAGCACCAAGTATCTCATCAAGTAATAAAATACTACAAATTATTAAAGGAGGTGTATCCGAAGCTTATTGGACAGGACAAACTTGGCACAAAGATATTATATTTTTAAATCCACCAATTCCAGGTTCTGGCTTTAAAAATTACAATTCATCGGATATTATTCTTAAAGGTAAAAATGGTAAATTTTATGGATTTTCTTTAAAAAAGAAAAAGTCGATTGTGGGTATTAATCCGACTTTGATTAACAAACCAGCATCAGGTAATGATAGTTTCTTAAAAGAAGTGTTGAAACCTAGTGAACTTAAAAGTATTGAAGAATCAAGAGAAAACTTTTTTATAGATATTTTACTTGAACATACTACAAAAACTGAAAAAGAACTGAAAGGTATGTTAAAAGGTAAAAAATCAAAATTTTGGAAAGAAGTAGGTCAATTAGAAAAAGAAAATATTACCAAAAAAATTAAATCAAAAAATAATATCTTTTTCAAAGAACTTGCAAAAAAAGTTCCCGAAAATGGTCCAGAGTTTTTAAAGAATTTTTTTGAAAAATCATTTAAAACTAAACTTAAAACTGATGTTTTACTCGATGCTCTAGAATCAAATGACTTTGATTTTTATTTGAATACGGGAATAGGAACAAAAACTAAAAATCAAATAGTATTCAGTCCGGCCAAAAACCAAAAACTTGAAAATACAATAACTGTAATACAAGATATGATTGATTCTAAAGGTGGTAATTTAGAAGTGGTTTTGTCTGAATCGAAAACCCAAGCATATGACATTTCAGAAGGAGAAGTGGGTGCTGGAAAAATATTTTTCGATATTAACTTTAATAAAGAAGGAGAATCCGAAAAGAATACGATAGTATCATTAGAAGTTAGATACAAAGGTAGTTATACACCAAACCCACAATTTCAGGCATACACGACAAACACATTTGATGAATTGTTTAGTAGGTTTGGTGACGATTTAGGTTAAAATTAGAACCAATCAGTTCCTACTGAAAAGTCATCATCGGCAATTCCTTTTGTATTAAAGTTTTCTGCAAGGAAATCTGTACTACTATCTAAGGAATTGCCGATTTTCATTAATGAATTTATGTGAATTTTAGTATCAGCTTCTTGAATTTCAAAACATTCTGCAACCATATCTACATATAAAGAATCTCTGAAAACTTCTACAATATTAACACAAGTCATAACAGCATCATCGTGTCCAGTACTTGCTTCATAAGAACCTTTTTTGTTTCTATTGAAATGATTAAATTCTTGTATAGTCCATTTATCATGTACTACCACTATTTGATTCGAAATTAAATTTTTAACTTCAGCACAATTTCTTGGTTTAGTAACTTTATCTTGTCGCAATCCTATTCTTTTCCTTTTTGCGCCTTTCCTGTGATAAGTTTTTAAATAAACAGAATCATCATACAAATCTCCACCGTACAAGTGTTTTAATTTTTCATCGAAAAATGAACCATATGTATTCCATTCTAATACAACTTTTATATTGTCAATGTTAACAAACTTACCAGAAAACAAAAAATTATAAGCTAATTTTGCAAAATCTTCTATACTTACTAAATTATCTCTAAAAATACCTATTTGGTCCAAGTAAAAATGTTTTTCTAATTGAAATACCTCGTTACTAGATACTTTTATATCTCTTTCAATCTTAGGTGCCAATTTAAAAATTTGCATTACTGTATAATCTCTACCAACCCCTTCTGCTAAATCTATACTAAAGAATAAAGAATCTTTTTTTAGATTTTCAATATCATAATCTTCCCTGAACAATAAATTTTGATATAGTATATTGTATTTATCTAAATGTTCAAATTCGTGATGTACAAACGGTTCAATGTTACCTTTCATACTATTCAATTCCTTTGCTGATAGTAATAATAAATCACTTCTTTGAAAGGCACAAGCAAATTGCTCATTGAAAGCATCTTCTCCGAGAATTGCTTTTTGTTGGTCTGCCCAACTTTCATCTCTTCCTGGAACGTCCCACCATGGAATTTTCATATGCGTAAATCCGTTACTTTTACCCTCAGGCAATTCAGACGCATTGTGATACAACTCTTGAAATAATTCATATCCATTAGGTGTACTAGTCATAATCATCTTAGATTTGGGGTCAGCTGCCATTACAGGATAAATGTTATCCCAAAAACTTCTTTGAATACCCTCTCTAACATGGGCAAATTCATCTAAGAAAAGTAAATGAATAGTAAAACCGATTGCAGCTTTATCCGTAGTAGTTGTTGCTAGTATTCTTGAATTTGCATCAGTCATTATACTAAACATATTCCAAGAAAATAATCCAGGTTTCAACCAAAAGGGTAAGAAAGATATTATAGACTTAACTTTGTCTAATATTTCTTTTGCTGTATCTCCTTTGTTGGCTGCCAACATTATATTTTTGTCAGGATGAAAAATTAAAAACCAAGTTAAAAATATACCAGCAACTACGGTTTTACCAATTTGTCTAGAACCTACTACTATATTGTTTTTACCGTTTTTATAGTTCAATAACATTTGTTCTTGATAAGGATACAAAGTTATGTGTCCTATTCCCTCAGGTGTCATTAATTGAACATACTTATTTGCGAAATATATTATGTCTTTTCTACATCTTTTGAATTCTCCTTTTTCTTGTAAGGTCATTTGAAATGCAACCCTACCTTTTCTTAAAGTAGGATTCTTATCAAAGAAAGGATTCTTAGCTTTGTTTAAATCTAATCCGTAGTTTTCTACCTTATCAATAAGAGAATCTACTAATTCGGTTGTCCATATTTCAGAATCAAATTCTGGTGTTGCAATGTTACTGAATTCTTCTCCGAATGTAGGTACAAATGACTTTTCTATAAATCTAGGTGAGTTGTTGCTCATACAGTATTTACTTAAATTAAATAAATCAATACAGACTTTAAAATATTATAGTCATATTTATTCTTTAATAAGTATATCAAAAAACTTAAACAAAATTGAGCAAACAAAGTACATCTTTAGTAAAAGAATATTTAGAAAACGTAGTTTCTAAAAGACCACTAACCGAAGCCATTGAAAAAATATCTTTCAAGATACAAATTTTTGAAGAGGATGGTAAATCGAAAGTAATTGAAGCTATAAAGAAAGAAAAAATAGATTATATAATTTTAGTAACTAAACTTACTACTATGATAGAAATGTTTAATTTGATAAAAGATGATGACAATATAGTTATGATAGATAAGATGAAATCGGACATCGAAAAATTTATGGAAACAATTGCAAAAACAATAGTTAAATCTAAAAAGGAATTCGTAAATGAATAAAAAGACAGAAGAAAACAGCGTAGTTCAATTCCTCACAAACGAAGGGGTTGAAATCAAAATGGTTAAGAAAAATAGAAAGTATCATATCTTGGTACTAGATTCCGTTAAGAAAAATGCTAAAAGTAAAAAAGTATTTGAATCTTTGAGTACTGATAAGTCTATGCAAGAATTTTTCAAATATTGCAATCACTTTACTAAAAAAATAAAATAATGGATAAAACTTTACCCAATAGGGATTTAGACTTGCGAAAGCGAGGAGGACTTGTATTCTACGAAAAAGAACATGCGTATTATAATGCTGATGGTATAAAATATACCGGAATGACAACTTTTCTTAAAGATTTTTGTGCTCCTTTTAAAGCTGACGAAACTGCTAAATATAAAGCAATCAAAAATTCTTTACCTGAGCAAAAGTTTAAAGACTTAAAAAAACTTATTGTATCGAAATTAAACGAAAGTAATTTTACGGCTTGGTCTAAGGTACATTTATTTTATGAAAAGATTTGTGAATCGAATCCAACATTAGGTGCAAAAATAGTAAAAGAAAAGGAAAACATTTTAGCTGATTGGGCAAAATCTACAAATGAAGGTTCAATTGAACACGACAAAAGAGAAAAAGATGTTATAGAAAATGGAATTACTTGGAAGGGTAAATACTATCCATATATGAACAAGACGATATTAGATGTTACTAAAGATGATGTTTGCGTAATACCAGAAATAATGGTATGGGACCATGAAAGTCAACTATGTGGTCTTATTGATTTACCTATTTTCGATAAAGGAGTTGTTCATATTCTTGATTATAAAACAAACAAGAAAATAGAAAAAACTTCTTTTATGAATAAAGTAATGAGTGGTGTATTTAGAAAGTTCAAAGACTGTAACTTTTCAAAGTATTCTGCACAACTATCTGGATATCAAAAAATGGCTTGTGATTTGACAGGATTCGAACCAGGAGAAAAATGGATAATTCATACAGCAAACGAAAAATACAAAAGAAAAAACGATGCATTCATAGAATGTATTGATATGAATAAAGAAATAGAAATAGCATTTAAAACATTTAGATAATATGATTAGTAAAGAAGATGAACAAAAAGTTTTAGAATTTGCAAAAAACTACAAGGAAAGAGCGGACAAGGTATCAGGGTATAAAGATGAATTGACAATTCTTCAAAAGGACATTCAAGAAGAATTGAAAACTATGGAAGAACTTAGAAATAAAGAACTAAAGTTTTTAGACGATTTGCGATTGAAATACGATACTACACCAGATGTTGTTGTTCAATTGATACAAAAAATAATACTTGCTAATGGATAATATAATGATTATTAAAAGAGATGGATCGAAAGAACCTCTCAATATCGAAAAGATAAACAAAGTTCTACTTTGGGCAACTGCCGACATTTCAGATGTTAGTGCATCTGAAATTGGTATGAATGCCAATCTTCAATTTTATGATGGAATAACAAGTTCCGACATTCAACAAGTTCTTATAAGTTCTTGTGTTGATTTGATTTGTGAAGAAACCCCTAACTACGATTTAGTAGCTGGTAAACTTTACAATATGTATTTGAGAAAGAAAGTTTTCAATACGTTTAAATACCTACCTACTTTGCACGACCATTTAAAAAGTATGCAAGATAGAAATTGGTACACTAAAGAAATTTTAGAAAATTATACTAAAGAAGAAATTCAAGACATAGGCAATAAAATTTTAAATCACAAAAAAGATTGGGATTATACTTATGCAAGTATAAGACAAATGTCTGACAAATACTTAATAAAAAATAGAAAATCTGATGAAATATTTGAAACACCTCAATTTATGTATATTGCAATTGCGATGTGTGTTTCTGCTGGCATTCAAGACAAAAGAAAAAGATTTCAAGATATTAAATCAAAATATAATGATTATTCAGAATTTTATATATCATTATCAACACCGGTTGTATCTGGGATTAGAACGAATACGACACAATATAGTTCGTGTACGCTCATCGAATGTGATGATTCGATTAAATCAATCAATTCAACTTCTAATGCAATTGTAAGCTATACAGCAAAACGTGCTGGAATTGGTATGAATGTAGGTAGAATTAGGGCAGTAGGAGATGAGATCAGAAATGGTGATGTTATTCATACCGGATTAATTCCTTTCTTGAAAACATTCGAAACTAACACTAAAGCCGTTCATCAAAATGGTTTACGAGGTGGTGGTGGAACTGCACATATTCCAATTTGGCATAAACAAATTGCTGATATTATTGTTTTAAAGAACAACAAAGGTTCTGATGAAAAAAGAGTTAGAAAATTAGATTATAGTATTCAATTTTCTAAAATATTTTGGCAACGTTTTGTTGAAAATGATTTGATTACTTTATTTTCTCCTAACGATGTCCCAGGATTATATGATAATTTCGGACTTGAAAAGTTTGATGACTTGTATTTGAAATATGAAAGAGATGAATCAATTCCTAAAGAATTAGTTTCGGCAAGAGAATTGATAGGTGATATTATTCAAGAGCGATTTGAAACCGGTAGAATCTATATTATGAATATAGACAATGCTAATTCACATACTACTTTTGATACGGAAAATGGTAATAGAATTACAATGAGTAATTTATGCCAAGAAATTAATTTACCTACTAGTCCACTAAATCACGAAGATGACGGTAAGTTAGTTGATAGATATTTAATTGTCGATTCTAACAAAAAAGATGAACTAGAAAACTGGTTGAAACACAATGATGTTTACATTACAGGAAAATCTTTTGGTTCTGAAAATGAAATTATTCACGAATCAACAGGAAGAACCGATTTATACTTATCTTATAGAAAAGAAGATAGCAGCTTAAGAGATTATATCAAAATCAAAGCTGAAATAGTTTATGGAGAAAAACCTGCCGAAATAGCATTATGTACACTTGCAGCTGTTAACTTAGGTAAAATTAGAGATTATAAAGACCTTGAAAGAGTTACTAAAAACATTGTTGATACTTTAGAATGGGTTATTGATAAACAAGAATATCCTATGTTTGCTGCATTGAAAATGTTAAAACGTAGAAGTATAGGAATTGGAATTACTAACTTTGCATATTGGATGGCAAAGAAAGGTTTTGATTATGAAGATTCAAATGCATTAGAAGAAATTGATAGGTTGTTTGAACACTTTACATATTATTGTTTAAAAGCTAGTAATAATATGGCAAAAGAAAAAGGTGCCTGTGATTACTATTACAAAACAAGATTTTCAAAAGGTGAATTGATAATTGATAACTACAATAAAAATGTAGATAAACTTGTCAATAGAAAATTAGATTTGGATTGGGAAACATTAAGAGAAAATATCAAAGAATATGGAATGAGGCATAGTACTTTAAATGCTCATATGCCAGTAGAAAGTTCTTCTGTAATTTCTAATAGTACAAATGGATTTGAACCACCAAGAACCCCTATTCAAGTTAAGACTAGTAAGGCCGGTGCAATTAAGATGGTTATTCCAGGATATTCAAAGTACAAGAACAAATATACTTATGCATTTGATATGGAAAGTAATGAAGGTATTATTAATATTCATTCAGTTATTCAAAAATGGACTGACCAAGCATTAAGTTGTAATCATTATTATGACCCACAGGATTGGGAAGATGGTAGAGTTCCTATGGATGTTTTAGCTGATGACTTACTTAGATTTTATGCTTATGGTGGAAAACAAGTATATTATGCAAATACCTTTGATAATAAAACTGAAGATTTCACTAATCAATTAAATGAAACTTTAAAAGATTTACCAAAAGAAGACGACCCGATGGAAAGTGGGTGTGGGGACGCGTGTGTTTTGTGATAGAAGTTAAGACCAAGAGGATTTATTCTTCTTGGTTTTTTTCTTTTATAATAATTTTTTATAATGTACAGGCACCTATTTGGATTTTAGATGATTAAATAGAATAACGGTGATTGAATATATTCGACCATAACAATCACCGTTTCAAAAATAATAATTTAATAATGTATTTAACATCTAAAAAATGGACACCTGAAACAACACACTATTTTTACAAAACAACAAACCTAATAAATGGAAAATTCTATTACGGTTCTGGACATCTTAAAAGATATATAGGTAGTGGAAAAGTATTCCTTAAAGCTGTAAAGAAATACGGAAAAGAAAATTTTAAACACGAAAGACTTATATATTTCAATAGTCGCGAATCGGCATATGAATTTGAAAACCGATTTTTGAGTTTGTATGACATAAAAAACATAGAAAAATCTTATAATTTAAAAAATAGTGCAAAACATTTCGATTTAGGTACTGCTACTGTTAAAGATGAACTCGGTAATGTATTCAGAGTTTCAACTAAAGACCCAAGATATATTTCAGGGGAATTGGTGGGCGTTACTAAAGGTAGTATTTGTTCAGAAGAAATGAAAGTTGTTTTGTCTGAAAAGAATAAAGAGTATTGGAAAGATAAAGTTCATCATACAAAAGGGATGACGACATTTAAAGATAAAGATGGTAATACATTTCATTGTAAAAAAGATGACCCGAGAGTTGTATCTGGTGAATTAGTATCTGTATCTAAGGGAATGGTAGGAGTAAAAGATAAAGATGGTAATAAGTTTCAAGTATCTAAAGATGACCCGAGATATTTGAGTGGAGAACTGGTTTCAACTACTAAAGGTAATATTGGGTGGACTGCGATTATCATAATTGAAGGTATTGAAAAGAAAATCAAATATTGGGCAGAAGAATATAAAACAACTATTAATAATTTTCCTAAATATTGCAAAGATAACAATATTTTATATCAATGGAAAAATCCAAAAAACAAAAAATTTACAGTTTAAAATATTTACTAGTATTTTTACCTTTAAAAAGTAAGAAAGTAATAATATGAGCGATATAAAAAATAATACAATACTTGGTAACGATTTATTCAATAATGAATTCAAAGAAACTTTAATCATGCATATACCACACGCAAGTGTGTCTATTCCTGATAGAAGTGAATTTTTAATAAACGATGATGAAATAAACAAAGAAATATTAAAATTGACAGACATAGGAACTGATGTTATATTTGATTTAGGAAGTGATGTTACACAACACAAATTCAAATACAATAGAATTTATTGTGATGTAGAAAGATTACCTGACGAACAAGAAGAAATGTTTCAATTTGGTAGAGGTTTCTATTATACAAAAACAGATGATGGTAGAGATTTAAGAAATGAAGAACCGTTCATCAAAGATGATGTTGAACATTTGTATGGTGAACACCATGATGTGCTTGAAAATATTGTATTTGATAAAATATACAAACGTGGGTTTGCAACTATAATTGATTGTCATTCTTTTAGTGATACCCCATTTGAAACTGATTTGATTAAAGAACCTAATAGACCAGATATTTGTTTAGGTACAGATGATTTTCATACACCAAAATGGTTATGTGACCAAGTAAGGATATATTTTGAGAATTTAGGTTATACTGTTAAAATCAACAATCCTTATGGTGGAACTATCGTACCTTTGAAATGCTATAAAAAAGATAAAAATGTTCATAGTATAATGATTGAAGTTAATAGAAAATTGTTTATCGAAAATGATAATGTTGATTACAAGAAATTGTTAGAATTAAATAATGTAATGAAAAAAATATTTGACTAATGAAAACAATAAACGAATTAAAAGAATACAACGAATATAAAAATAAAATGACTTTTCATACAATTATGGAAAGTTTTTTTAGTTTAGATGAAGGTAAAGCAGACCCAGAAGTTTTAGAACTTATTCAAAACGATGAATTTGATACTAATCCAGCAGAATTTAAAAAATCTTTAAGTAAATCTAAGCATCAAGAAATGTTAACCGATTATGATACTAAAGAGTTAAAGAAAATGAAACTTTTTAAACTTAAAGGATATAACATTGGATTTGCATTAAAAAAGAAAGATGGTAAACATCAAGAAATTGTTGCTGTTCACAATAATGAACCTAATGTTAAAGGTATAGGAAAAGATTTAATGAAAGCTGCAATAAAAAACGGAGGTGTTTACTTAGACCATTTTTCTGGTTACTTAGATAATTTTTATTCTAGTTTAGGTTTCGTTGAATACGACAGGGATAAATTTGACCCACAGTATGATGAAGACGGTTCTTTCAGAGCAAAGTATGGAGAAGCTGACGTAGTTTACAGAAAATTAAAGTAATGAATGAAAGGATTAGACGAATATTTAAACGAATCTAAAACTAAGATTGAATATAAAGTTGAACATTTAGATTCTTACGGAGGTCAAAATAACTACGAGTTAGGTATGTATATTAACGGAGATATTGTAGGTATGGTAGAGTATGTTATTTTTGAAAAAGAGCTAACAGTAAGTGATGTTGTTGTTGTTCCCAAATATAGAAGAAAAGGTTTTGGTTCAAGAATGATGCAATACCTTAAAGACTTTCACAAAGATGCAACTTATAAACCATCTATGCAAACAGACTTAGGTGCTAAATTTAAACATAAGAAAATTAAAGATTTATATAGTCTTGATTAAATAAAATAAATATAAAAAATGAAAACATTAAAAGAATTAAACGAAGGAAAGTTAAACGAAGCATCAAAAGAAGCTGCTGAAGCTATCAAACTTATAGGTAACTTGGCAAAAGCTTTCAAAGAACTTACAATTGATTGGATAGATGATGATAGTGATTTATACAATGACAATGCAGTAGATGATTTTCCTTTTAGTGATTCATTAGATGAATTAAATGCCGATGTTCAATCATGGGCAATACAATGTATTAAGAATCTTAAAAAATCATAACTTAAAAAAGTTAAAATGAGAACCGATATTTCTTTGATTTATCGGTTTTCTTATGCCTAAAAAGTTGCAATTGTCAATATTTATTCGTATATTGTAATTGTTGGTGAGGTTATCAACTTATTGTTTAACTTAATACTACAAAAAATGACAGAACTAGATTACGAAAATTTAGCAGAATATCAAAGATATGAAAATTTAGTTAATACTAAAGAATTTGTAAGTGAAAAAGATTACAAATTTATCATAGGTTACGACCCATTAGAAAAAGAAAACTGGGTTAGAGAATCATGGCATTACGAAGAGGGAGAACGCTTCATAAACTTGAAACTTTACTATCAAAAACTTAAAAAATAACTAAACTTAAAACTTACTACTATGGCATATTGCGTATTATCAAAAGATGGAGATTTCTTTGCAGTTAAAGGAACTAAAACTAAAATTCAAAGTTTAGTAAAGAAAGGTTATGTTGGAATTGCAGTTTCTGAATCAAAGGAAAAAGCAGAAGGTATAATTATGGGAATCAAAGCTCACAGTGTTGTTGAGAAATTTGCTGGTCATTTACCTCACGATATGAAAGTGGCCTTTAAATCAGAAATTGCTCAATTGGCAACTCAAATGTATAATGAAATAGTTAAATAGAATATGATAAATTCTTTAAAAATAAATAATAGATATGAATAAGATTAAAAAAGTAGTTAATTCGGGTTGGTTCAACTCGATTTTTGCATTTGCAGTTGCGGCTGGATTTGCATTTTATGGAAATTGGTTCCCTTTTGGAATTGCACTTGGATTTGGAGTTCAAAGATTAATTAGTAGTTTTAAAACTGTTGATTGTGACTGTGACTGTGAAGCTTGTAAAGATTGTGAAAAATAAAAATAGATATGAAAAGACTAAACGAATTTTTGAATGAATATGCTAGTAGAAAAAGGACTGATGTTCTAAAGAAACATTTTGATAGAACCAATATGTCACTTGCAAAATGGATCAAAGCTCATATATTACCTCAAGAAAAACTTGATTCTGAGTCTGATGCAGCTAAGCTAATTACAAAAGTTAATAGTCGAAAATATTATAGTAAACTGCCAACTATGTATTTCTTTGATGCACCTGCTGAAGATCATCCATCAGATAAACTAATTGTACATTTTGTATCATCAGAAAAAATTCGACAAAATATTGTTAAAAACGGCTTTATTTACGGTGAATCTGATTATCTTAAATTAGGTATGAATTGGTCTTCGCGACATAAGCCTAAAAGAGATATTGGATACAACTATGGTCTTGATTATGATGATATGTTAGAAAAATACGGAACTTTACAAAAAGGCGCAAAGCATTGGGGACCTTATCCTATTACATTTAAATCCACTGATGCAATTAAAAATTATCACTTTGGTGACGATGTTGAACAAGTATTATTTTGGGGTCCGTCAGCATATGATATAAAAGCAATTGAACTATAAAATATTTTACGTTTAGGACCGTAAAGTTACTTGCTTCGGTAGGTGTTTAAAAGAGGATGATGTCGCTATCGGTCCTCTTTTTTTTGCATTAAATAAATTAGAAATTATGGTAGGAACATCAAAAAAATTAACAGTTCGAGATGAATATTCTGAAATTGTTATAGAAGGAGAAATAGTTGAAAGATATACAGGAATAGTTTCATCTTTCAGAGAAATTGCAATAAACGATTTAGGATTGCTAAAATCAGTAAAAACAAAATATAGTGTAGATTACTACTTAATAAAATTATCTACTGGAGACACTAAACATATTTTATGTTCAGATGTACTAAAAATAGAAGAACCATAAAATATATTTAAAATTATAAAATATTTACAATAACAAAAACATTTAATTACTAAAGAAATAAACTACTATGATAGAAGACACAAAAGAATACGTAAAATCAGTTATTAACAAACTTAACATTGACCATACTAAAGAACCTATGTTTTTTGGAAAAGGATTGAATTTACAAAGATATGATAAAACAAGATATAAATCTAATCTTGAATTTTTTAAACAACAATTAAGTTTCTTTTGGCGTCCAGAAGAGGTTTCCTTAGATAACGAAACTGCTGATTGGAATAAAATGTCAGATGCACAAAAACATATATTTGTTAAAAATCTTTCATATCAAATTCTTTTAGATTCTGTACAAGGTAGAGGTATTCACAATATTATTGACTATGCATCTAATCCAGAAATAGAAGCATTTGGTAAAGCCTGGGAATTTCAAGAAACAATTCATAGTTACAGTTACAGTTGGATTATTATGAATCTTTTCAGTAAACCAAGTGAAGTATTTGATGAAATATTGAATGATGAGGAAATTCTAAAAAGAGCATCTTCCGTAACTAAGTACTATGATGAATTGATAGAAAAAACTGCAGACAAAAATGCAACGGAAGATGAAATCAAAAAACAATTTTATCTAACACTAGTATCAATAAACATTTTAGAAGGAATTAGATTCTATGTTTCTTTTGCTTGTGCATATGGTTTTGCAGAAAGAAAATTGATGGAGGGGAATGCTAAGATTATTCAATTAATTCAAAGAGATGAAAATCTACATTTAGGATTTACACAATCCGTTATCAAAAAGTTAAGAAACGAACCAAGTGAAGGATTTCAAGACATCGTAAAGGAATGTGAAGAAACTGTTATACAAATGTATAGAGATGCTGCACAAGAAGAAATCGAATGGGCAAATTACCTTTTCAAAGATGGTGAAATGATAGGATTGAATTCTGAAATTCTTAAAAAGTATATGATGTTCTTGACTAATCAAAGAATGAAAATAATTGGATTAGAACCAATCTTCGAAAGAACAAAGAATCCTATTCCATGGATTAAGAACTGGACAGATTCAAAGGCAATTCAAGTTGCACCACAAGAAACAGAAATTAGTTCCTATGTAATAGGTTCAATCAATAACAATATAGGAAAAGCAGATTTTAAGAGTTATAAAAAGTTATTTTAATGATACCAAAAATTATACATCAGGTCTGGATAGGTGATGAAATGCCCAAATTTTGTTTGGAATATACAAAAGAATTGCAAAAAAACTATCCAGACTATGAATTCAAAATATGGAAAGAAAAAGATTTAAAATCTTTACCTTCTTGTAAATTTTTAAAAGTATGTAATAGAGATAAACATTGGGGCTATTCAATAGATTGGTATAGAGCACACATTTTAAAATTACATGGTGGTATATATTTAGACATAGATGTAAAATTTTTAAGTAAGATTCCTGAAACTATTTTAAAAAGTAATTTTATTTTATCGTTAGATAATTCACATTGTGTTTCTAATTATATTGTAGGTTCTCCGAAAAACAGTAGATTTATAAGAAATTTGATAGATATATACAAAACTTATGATGATAAAATATTTAGTAAAGTAAAATGGTCAGCACCTGAAATATATAAAAAATGTTGTGAAAAAACTTTTGGAAAGTACACTATTTACAATAAAGACAATGGGAATTTTATTTCTAATAATAGCATTCTTTTTATAGATAATCAAAAAAATGAATATTTCAATCATAAAGTAGGAGAAATAGAAAAATATTTTGATAATGAATAAAGTTAGTTGCATAACAGTTACGAAAGATAGAGTTTCGTATTTAAAAAAGTCTATTGACTATTTTATTAATCAAACTCACGAAGACAAAGAACTAATAGTTGTTTATTATAGTAATGATAAAGAAACCGAATCTTTTTTAAAGCACAATAGAAATTCTTTTATAGAAAATAACATTTATTTTTATAAATTTGTTGAAGAAAATGGCTTGTATTTAGGTTCTGTTCGAAACTTTGCCATTTCGAAAGCCACAGGAAATTGGATTTGTGTATGGGATGATGATGACTATTATGATACTAAAAGAATAAAAAATCAATTAAAGTTTTGCTTAGAAAAAAATATTGATGCTTGCACTTTAAGTTCTATTATGATTTACTCGAACAAGTATCAAGAATTAAAAATTAGTTTTGAAAGATTAGAATTGGGTTGGGAAGGTTCTTTGTTATGTAAAAAAGACACAATGCCCAAATATACAAACAAAGCAAAAGGAGAAGATACCCCAGTTTTAGAAAAGTTAATTGATGAAAATAAATTACTAACTCTTTTTGACCCCGAATTATATGTTTATATATTTCATGACCAAAATGTTTCTGGGGGTGTTCACAAGGAAAGAATTTTCGAGAATTCTTATGTATTGAATATTAAAAAAATAAGAGAATTCAAGAAAAAATTAGATTGGATATGATATTACAAAATTCAGAACACATAACAAGATACACTCTTTATTATGAAGACAATTCTTATATTAGATTAGTAGAAAAGTCAATTGACGGCAATTTTAACATAACCTGGATGATATTGGAAGATAAAGGTAGTATATATACAATAGACGAAATAGAAGCTGATTCGTTAGAAATAAAATTTCAAGAAATAATTCATTAAAACACATTATTATTTTAAAAACCTTAGATATCATCTAGGGTTTTTCTTTTAGATTAAATAATAAAAAAGTTTTCCTGTGCAAGACATAACTCTAATAGAAAATATTTACAACTTTTTGACAAATTTAGAAAAAGATGGATTTATTTCTAAAGATATTAACTTAAAGGTTGTTAATAAACTAAGAAATGGAACTTATTTCAAAAAATATAAAACTCTTAATGATTTGTATTTGGATAATAAAACAATTTTAGACAATTTGAAACCGAATAGGTATTGTTCAGTTGGTGATTATAGTTTTATAGAAAATATTAAGTTCGAAAACAAAGTTGCTAATTACCTTTCAGAATATTTTTACTATAACATAACTAGTAGAACCCCTACTAAAAGAAATAAAACTAAATTCGACTACAATAGAAACGAATTTTACAATTCTGACAAAAGTAAATATATAAAGTACTTAGAAGAATCTTTATTAACTAATTTTGATAGAAATGTAGTATTAGCAAATACAAGACTTAGTTCATATGTTGATGCTTGTTTTGTTGACCCGAATTATGTTGATAGTATTCCTAGAATAAAAGATTCAATAGAAAATGACTTATAAAAATTATAATTGAAATATGTCCGATAAAATTAATTTTAGAGGTGATAAAAACCGACCACTAACACAAGCTGAATTAGATAATAATTTTCGTTACTCAAACGAATGGAAAGCTTCAACCGAATATAAACAAGGAATGGTTGTCTTACACGATATTGCAGGAAACGGTGAGCCATATTTCTATCAATCTAAGAATGACCACACATCAGGAACTACATTTGATGCAACTTTATGGAATAAGGTTGGTGTAGGTGGTTCGGGAGTTCCTGGAGTTCAAGGAGCTACTGGTGCAACATCTACTATTCCAGGACCGACTGGCGTAACAGGAGCAACCGGAGCAACAGGGGCAGATTCAACAATTCAAGGTCCAACAGGAGCAACCGGAGCAACCGGACAACAAGGAGATCAAGGAAATCAAGGAAATCCAGGGGCACCTTCTACAGTTCAAGGACCAATTGGGGTAACCGGGGCAACGGGAGTAACCGGAGCAACGGGAGCAACCGGACTTCAAGGTGCAACAGGAGCAACTTCAACCGTTCAAGGACCACCAGGAAACACAGGAAATACTGGAAATCCAGGACCTGATGGAAAAGGACTTAGGGGTTTTAGTACAACCGCATTTGCATTAGGAAATGCCGGAAACTCTAATATAATAGTAAGACCCAATTTAAACACAGACAATAGCACTTTGGCATTTATGCCAAATGGATATATACATATTGCAAAAACATCAGCAACTTATGAATATCAAGTTTCTAAAATTATAAACTATAACGAATCTACGGGTGCTATGACAATAGCCCCACCAAATTATATATCACCTACTGCAAATACAAATGCAGCTAATCAATGGATAATAAATGCATCAGCAATACAAGGACCAACTGGAGCAACTGGTATAGGAGTAACAGGAGCAACTGGTATAGGAGTAACTGGAGCAACTGGAATGGTAGGTGCTACCGGACCGGGAGTTGGAGCAACCGGAGCAACTGGACAAAAAGGAGATACTGGTGCAGATGGACTTCCTGGAGTTGGCGCAACAGGGCCAACTGGAGCAACAGGACCAACGGGAACAAATGGAACAAATGGAACAAACGGAATAAATGGAATAAATGGAATAGATGGAATTGACGGAACTAATGGTACAAATGGTGCCACTGGTGCAACAGGACCAACAGGACCTGTATCTTCATTAAGTATAAATTATTTCGATGATACTAACCTAAATGGATTTGTTGGTGTTTTTGATATAGGCGCAACTTATCCAACGAGCAGTACTATTATTACTGAAACCGCAATAACAACAGCAGCAACTAGTCCGGTTTTGATAAAAAACTTTGCTTACGTAAAAACATTTGGAGATTTAAATTTAACAACATTACAGTCTGGTATTTTTAAAACATTATTATATGGTACAACAACTAATAGTGCTGTTTCGAACAATTTCGAAATACGCATAGGAATTCTAAATGTAGGTGGAGGGAAAACTACTATTGCAACTGCAAATAGTAGTTTTATAACAAGTCAAGGAGTTGCAGAACAAACAACAACTGAATTGATTCATCCAGTAGATGTTGCCGTACTTTCTACGGATAGATTATTTGTAGATATATATGCGGTAACAACCGATACAAGTAACGTAACTTTAACTTTTAGTTATGATAGCACCTCGACACCTTCGAGGATAGGAACACCGATTCCAATTTCAGAAAAAGGTGCAACTGGAATACAAGGGGCAACTGGGGCAACTGGACTTCAAGGGGCAACCGGAGCAACTGGAATAAGCGTAACAGGGCCAACTGGAGCAACAGGAACAAGTATAATAGGGGCAACCGGACTTCAAGGAGTAACGGGAGCAACTGGAATACAAGGTGCAACTGGATCGACAGATGCTAATCAATCTTGGCAAGAAGTTGTAAACAAATCATATGAAGGTGCAACCGGAGCAAGTGCTGGGTCTGCAGTAGTTCTTGTTAATGATTCATCAGTAACGGGAGTAACTGGACCGAATCCTACTAGAATTCAAATCAAAGGTGGGCCAATAAGTGTAGTTGGTGCAACGGGTGTGACAGGAGCAACGGCTAATGGATATTTTAAAACTGGATTTGAAACAAACATAAACGGAGTAACAGGAAACCATTTTACTTTAGATGCATATTCCCAAGACAATGTAGGTGTTCAAAAAAGGATTTATTTAGGTACAAATTTCAAAAAAACAGCACCTCCAACACATACTGATATAAATCGTGGACCATATCTTTCGAATTATAATGCAGACCTTTCTGGTACACCATTTTTTGGACCATCGGCTGGGTTAAGAGAATTTGATTTAGGTACTTATGACGCAGACGGTATAGAGGCGCAAGATAGAACAAGATGGCAATATTATACTTCGGCAAATAATTATAGAAGAATTGAAATGACAAGACCAGGTGGAACTGGAGGTGCCGGAATTAAATTAGTAAACACTGATTCTCAATATTTATTTAGTAAAATAATGCTAAATGATTTACTTTCTGGTGTAGGTTCGTTTGGTATATATGCTCAAAGTAATATTTCGGCAAAAGGCCAAATAACTTACAATGCAACAACTGGAATTAGATTAACTACATATACACATGCAAATTTCGGTGTTGGTGTTGCGAATGAAAGAACATCAATTAGTGTAGATTCTTTGTCTGTAAGTGCAACAGTACAACCAGAATTAGGTTCCGCTGGATATTATAGCGGAATTTCTGCATCGTTTCAAATGGCAGATAATGATGTTCGATTCAAAGCTAGAAGTGCAACTGATGACATACAATTTATTCTGATTGGGGCAACCGGTAGTATAGATAATGTTGCACAATTTGTTGGTACAACAGCAAAAGCACAAGTTAAAACCGATGGTAACTTTTGGGCAGAAACTGTTCCAGTTGGTTCAGCAAGTGATACAAGAATTTTAGTTGTTGATTCAACAACAGGAGAATTCAAATATAGAACCGATATATCCGGAACACCGGCATTAACAAACGGACAAATATTTGTAGGTAACGCATCTAACGCTGCGACTTCAGTTGCAATGAGTGGAGATACTACAATAAGTAATACTGGAGTGGTTACTATTGGAGCCGACAAAGTTACTTACGATAAAATGCAAGATGTTACTCAAGCAGCAATGCTAGGTAATCAAACGGGTGCTGGGGCAATTACAGAAATTCCAATAATAGAGCAGTATCTACCATCTGGAAACGTAAATATAGCGTTATTAAATTTAACTACTAATTGGGATATAAATGGAATCTATACAGGAAGTGCAATAACAGGAACTTTTCAAGGCCAAGCTCATTATAATGGTAACTATTGGTTTACAGCAGTAGATGATAATGATTGGATAAGATTAATTAGAGGATAATAAATAAGATGATAAGATTATGGGAAGATTAATTCTAAATAAAAATAAAGCATTATCTAGCAATACAAGTGCGGGTACTAGAAAGTATGTAAGAAACCCTCAGTATTTAGATTTACCAACTTTAGTTAATGGTAATGAAAAAATTTATATGTTGGTTAAAGTATTTGAAACAAATAACTTTATTACTTTA
>Ga0209666_1000297_pt1 | contig 39026 bp, 60 predicted proteins | sample SaaInlV_125m_DNA_FD_184679 | JGI IMG/M metagenome (GOLD analysis project Ga0209666, IMG submission 184679) | Marine microbial communities from expanding oxygen minimum zones in the Saanich Inlet - Saanich Inlet SI037_S3LV_10m_DNA (SPAdes)... | ecosystem: Environmental > Aquatic > Marine >...
AATGATGTGGGCATCTGAGTCAGGTGAATACCTCGATACGGTTCCTCTCGAGATCATAAATGCTTTTTCGCGTGTAGGTGAAGAATTGGCTGAAACCGCTTCAACCAAACGCCTTACAAAAGCAGATCATATGGTTATCAAATACGCTAAACGGCTTCTAGGATAATACGTGACATAAAAGTCACATAAAAAATAAAGAGGCAGAAGTGGTTGACATTTCCTGCCTTTTGTATTATATATATCTAGTGAGCGTTGAAACAACGTGGACACATTCTGGACCTGGGGGCGGTACCCAGCGACTCCACCATAACTACACTTGAGCGGTTGGCCTAGTGCAAGTAAGGACTCGAAAGAGAATAGACTTGAGTGTAGTTTTGATGGGGTCGAAATAGGATCGACAGGTGTGAAAGTGAAGTGGAGTTTACCGTGTTGGCCTACGTTATTCAGCCAAAAATGATAATTGCAAATGACAATTACAAACCATCTGGTTACGTTGCTATAGCAGCCTAACAAAGGGAGCTGGCCACTTGCTTAGCAACAGAAAAGTGGCACTTTACATATTAAAAACATTTAAAAGGAAAAACACATATGCACAGATACTTATTAACAACGGCGTTAGTATTCGCCGCAGGATCAGCTTTCGCGGAAGGCGCTCCACAAGAAGTCGGCGGTTTCAGTGGTGAAATCGAAACAGTAATTGCAAAAACCGGCGTAGACAATAAGCTCGGTGCAACCACTACTTTTGGACTTGACTTAGATGCTCGTAATGGTATGGCTTTTGGCCGTATGGATTTCGCAGTAGACTCAACAACTCAAGCATTAGAGCTTGATGAGTGGGCATTAGGCACAAATGTTGGCCCGGCTCAAGTAAGCCTCGGTAAACAAGGAAACCTTTGGGTAGATACTGAAAGCCTTGCTGCAACTTCAACTATTGAAGAGCCAACAATGGGTACAAGCATTCAAGTAGAGGCAATGGGTGTTAAAGCTGGTGTAGGATTTACTGATCTAGGTGCTGACGTAACAGATCTTTCCAATGTACAAGTAGGCTACGCAGCTGATCTTGGAACAGCGGCTGTAGACACGGCATTTGATTATAACCTAGATAGCGATCACTGGACAACTGGTACTCGTGTAGAAACACAGGGTGCAGTTATTGCAGGTGCTGGTATCGGTGGTATTCTATCATACGGTTCAGAGAACGAAGTATTCGGTTTTGAAGGTTTTGCAACAATCTCAGGCGTAACTGGTTATCTTGCTGGTGACCAAAACGATATGACAAAAGACGCTGGTGCAAACTACGCAACAGACTTTGGAGGCTTAGGCCTTGAAGCTGGTGTTAACTATAACTTCGATAAAGAAGAGTTTACTCCAAAAGTTGTAGCATCTTTTAACTTCTAATTTATACTACAATGTTAAACAAAAGAGGGGCTTCGGCTCCTCTTTTTATTTGTATAAATAAAACTATAATCCAATAAATTATGAAGAGGTTTTTGCATGTCAAAACTGAAAGAGTTAACTTGGGCTCATCACCAAGCTGCCGAACGTCGTAAGTTCGCAAAGGAATTGCTGTCTGGATCTATAGATCCAAAGCTTTACCATAAATTCCTAACATGCCAGTACATGAATTATAATGTACTAGAGCAAGCCGCAATTATTCCACCACATTTAAATAAAATTAAGAGAGCTCGTCGTATCTTTCAAGATATTCGAGAGCTTGAAGATGCCTTTGGTTTAGAACCGGATGGTGTATTTCCACCATCAGTAAATGAATACGCTGCACGAATTGGAATGCTACAAGAGTCAGATAATAATCATGGACTACTTGCCCATATGTATGTACGCCATTTTGGTGAATTGCATGGTGGCCAAATGATTAAAAAGAAAATCCCTGGCAATGGTATCATGTACGAATTCGAAGGCGATACGAAACATCTTATTGAAGAGTTTAGAAAACTCCTAGATGACGATATGGCTGAGGAAGCTAAGATTTGCTTTGATTTTGCTTCTCAGCTTTTTGATGAATTGTCGGTTGACATTTCTTAATTTATATTATATAATAATACTATAGCAACAACTTAGAGGAGGTACTGTTATGAACATGACAGCATACGAAGAAATCGAAACTAAGGATTATGCAAAAGCCGCACGAATGGCACGCAGCGAAACAGCGCGGTCAAGGCGAAAAACTACAAAGCAAATCCGCGAAATCAAACTTATGAATGATTGGGCGCGTAAGAGAAGGGCACGTAAAAACAAATGACACCACTTTGGGATCGGCTGAATACTTACGCTGAGTTTATTTTTAATAGTTTTGAAGAAAAGTTTGACCGCTGGGATAATGAGGCATATACAGAAGATATGCATTTCCCTGGATGGAAAGATACTTTCTGGCATTCTGATCAAATATACAAAGCGCATTTAAAAACTATCGTACCAGAGAATGGTAAAGGACTTTGGCTTATGCATGTAAATGTATTTCCAGATCCGAGCGTTGAGCTTCCTATTCTTGGTTTTGATATTGTAGCCGGTCCCAAAAAGATTACTGGTTCATTTATGGATTATAGCCCATTACATGGATTTTCACATCCATATACTGATTATATGAAACAATCAGTTGCAAATTTAGAATGGAATAAACCACGTGAATTACCACCGTGGGCAAAAGAAATATTTTCAGAGAATATGATAGCCGTTGGTAATATCAATACTGAAGAAGAGTTAGACCAATTTATTATGGTAACATCTGATTTAGTAACACATTATTTAGAAAACTTAGAGCAAAACGCTTTTAAAACAAATAGAAATACAATACCAATACTAAACAAGTATTGTTCAAATCAAAAACTTAATCCACATTTACATCGCTCTATATTAGCTATGGGCATATCCGAGGCTGATAAAGATGCCTATGTTAATAGTGTTCTATTTGAGGAGATTTAAATGGCATTCTTAGTACATCCATTACCGCCAGTGAACGTATACGTAAAAATGGAATACCTATATGATTTAGAACCAGGCCATCCAAGCTGGGGTAATTTGACTCCGGGTATTTGGATTAGTGTTAAATCAACTCAATCAAAAGCATTGTATTTTGAAACATTACTTACTGATTACGGAGCATTGTATGATAAATTACCTATATCAGCTTTTGTTTGGAAAGAAGACTTCAATCCTGACGATCACCTTCCGCTTGACGTTCTTCAGTTGTGGGATTGTTTTGATTACGATATTACTGTTATTGAAAAACCCATTTTGTGCAGATGTGAGTTTTTTGGAAAAGACAAAAAGATGCATGCCGGAGAATACGAATTCACAATTGATAATTGTCACCGCGATTCTTCCATCATTGACACCAATTTTAGTGAGCACGATCCCGAGCACAAATCATTCAATGTTATACGACTTGACAACGGCCAATTCGCTGCTCAACCAAACAATAGGGTTATCTGGCGAGATAGCTCCTTAACACCTGAAGATTTAAAACGACCAGACTTTAAAGTCTGTACACAAAACTATGCGGTTGAAGACGAACCAAAATGGTCAGTTGGTCATACTGATGAATGGCAATATAAAACGAAAGAAGAAGAAAAAAGTAGTTGACATACTGAATATAGTATGTTAATATAAATTTATATTACAAGACAGGGGAACTTCTATGGCTGAGCCAATCGAGATCGTGGGCTGTTGCAAAAATGTAGACATCACGAGTGGTAATACTTATGTAATGTTTGGCAAGTGGAAATATGATGTTAAAATTGTTTATTGTAAAAATTGTGGATCTAAGAAGGCAACTTCTTATATAAAAGAATTCTATTACAACGGAAAGGCAGCATAACAATGAATGTATTAATGGGTGAAAACGGCGGGCAAAGCCTGAAAGCGGAGTATTATGGAACAGAAAATGGTTGCGGAGTTAGATTCTTTATCAACGGCGAGTTCATTAAAGAAGAAATCTACGAAGGTAAAAGCGTACATTGGGCTGAGTCAGCAGCTTCAAACTGGCTTCAAGGTATCAAAACTCTCAATGGATGAAAAAGCAATGGCGATTACGCCAAGGACACCTGAAAAGGTGCACCATGAAATAGCTTATATGCTATCAAACGGTGTTAACTATATAGATGCTTTAGTAGAATATGCTCGTATACACAAGCTAGAAATTGAGGTGGTTGCTGACATTGTTAAAAAATCTTCCATCTTAAAAGAAAAAGTTCGTACTGAAGCAATTAAAATGAAAATGGTGATACAAGATGATCCTGACATCACAAAGTTATGCTAACGAGGAATCATTTCATTGGTATGTAAAATACCTAGCAATGAAAAAGCATTTCACAGATAAAGGCTATAACTACCAAAAATATCGTGGAAAAATAAGAGCGTCGTATGACAAGTTTAGAACTCGTAACGACGTTTATTTTTTCGGTAAACTATCTGAAAAAAGCGATCCAGAAAAACTAATGTTAGCTAACATGGTTGTTAAGCCCAACATCTGGATCCGTGAAATCCTAGAGCCTATTGGTGAGGAACGTTATATCGAATGGCAAAGAAAAATGGATTCTTTGACTAGAGTATTTAAAACTGATCTCGCCAAGCTCGACGAAAACTACCAAGCTAATTTCACATCAGTGCAAGGTCAACATCCGTTGTTGATTACTTTGTACTTACAAAAACAAATTAGCTTGGAAACAATTACTATCTTAGCTTCGTTATCTAATATTTTTCCCTATTGGGAGAAAGAAATAGTTGACAAAATCGTAGCTTATGATATAATAATACTACTAGGTAAGTATAGACCTTTCCTAGAGTACGATGAAAAAAAGTTCAAAAACATTGTTCGCGAACAGTTTTTCTGATATAAATATAACGTTACCTTGTGTAACTATATTTCGCAATACAAACAAATGCTATATAACGCAAAATTAGGAGATACAAACATGACTATGTCATTTGACGCACTTAAAAAGAATCGTTCAAGTTCACTAAACAAATTGAACGAACAGCTCGAGAAAGTTTCTCAAAAGAGCTACTCAGATCCCAACGAAGGTAAAATGTGGAAACCAACTCGTGATAAAGCGGGTAACGGCTTTGCTATCATTCGTTTCTTGCCTGCATCGCAAGGCGAAGAAATGCCATTCGTACGTGTTTGGGATCACGGTTTCCAAGGCCCAACAGGTCTATGGTATATCGAAAACTCGCTTACAACACTTAACCAGGATGATCCGGTTTCTGAATACAATTCCAAACTTTGGAATTCAGGACTTGACTCGGATAAAGATATTGCACGTAAGCAAAAGCGTCGCCTAAAATACGTTGCAAACGTACTTGTTATTAAAGACTCTGCCAACCCTGCTAATGACGGCAAGGTATTCATGTATCAATTTGGTAAGAAAATCTTTGACAAGTGTAACGATCTTATGAACCCACAGTTCGAAGATGAAACGCCAGTTAACCCATTTGATTTTTGGGAAGGTGCAAATTTCCGCTTGAAAATTCGTCAGTTCGAAGGCTATCCAAACTATGATAAATCTGAGTTTGATTCGCCATCTCCAATTGCCGAAGATGATGCGCAAATTGAAGCCATTTGGAACCAACAGCATAAATTGCAAGAGTTGGTTGATCCCAAAAACTTTAAATCATATTCTGAATTGAAAGCAAAGCTTTACCGAGTACTTGCTCTTGACGAAGAACCATCTACACCATCCACCGCGATGGATGCAGATGATGATTTGGATCTAAGCAACATGGGTAACATGCAAGCGTCAGCACCACAACCAACACTAAAAGAGGCGATGCCCGCTTCAACATCTAGTGTATCTATGGATGATGACGACGATCTCTCAATCTTCAAGGAGCTAGCGAATGGATAATAAAGTCTATGAAGAGGTTCTAGACTTTGACTTTGGTTTCAGCTTTATTGATGAAGAACTTCAGGAAAAAGAAGCTGAAGCCAAAGAAACTATTCAACAGGTCAGCAACGAAAAGCAATCGCTTGAGGACCAACTCACCGATGCCAAAGTTAACGCTGCCAATTTAGAATATAGACTAGAGCTTCTCTTTAAGTCAATTACTCCGTTTTTGGATAACCTATGCAAAAATCCGGATAAATCAACTATCTTTTGGCCCGATAGAGTCGGGAAAATTGAAGCCTATAAGGGCAAATTAGCGACGATTGTAGAGGGAAAATAATATGAGTCTATTAGACAAACTTGTGAAAAACAGTACCATTAAAATGACGGCTCCTATTATGGATTCCAAAGTTTATGGTAAAAAAGATATGGCCCCTACGCAGGTTCCTATGGTAAACGTTGCATTATCAGGTCGTATTGATGGTGGATTGACGCCAGGTCTCCTTGTACTGGCTGGTCCATCTAAGCACTTTAAATCAGCGTTTGCCCTGCTGATGGCTGGTGCTTATATGCAACGAAACCCAGATGCTGTATTACTATTTTATGATGCAGAATTTGGTACACCTCAAGCTTACTTTGACAGCTTTGGTATTGATATGGACCGTGTTGTTCATACACCAATTACCGATGTTGAAGAACTTAAGTTTGATATTGCTCAACAACTTGATAAAATCGAAAAGGGTGAAAAAGTAATCATCGTAATCGATTCAGTTGGTAACCTTGCATCTAAGAAAGAAGCGCAAGACGCGCTTGATGGTAAATCAGTAGCAGACATGTCTCGAGCAAAAGCTCTTAAGTCTCTGTTCCGTATTGTAACACCACACCTCAATCTTAAAGATATTCCACTCATTGCAGTTAACCATACATACAAAGAGATTGGTTTGTTTCCTAAGGATGTTGTGTCTGGTGGTACAGGTATTTACTATTCAGCCGATACTATTTGGATTATTGGTCGTCAACAAGACAAGGTTGGTACTGAAATTCAAGGTTATCACTTTGTTATTAATATTGAGAAATCTCGTCATGTACGAGAAAAATCTAAAATTCCAATCAGCGTAAGCTATGAGGGTGGTATCGTTAAATGGTCCGGTCTTATGGATGTAGCTGAAAAAGGTGGTTACCTTCGTAAACCAAAAGTTGGTTGGTATGAAGCAGTTAATCCGGAAACCGGTGAGGTTATCTCTGAGAAACTGATGCGTGCTAAAGAAGTTAACGATAATAAAGAGTTTTGGCTAATGATGTTTGAAAAGACAGATTTTAGCGCTTACATTAAAAACTCGTTTGCAATTGGAGCGTCAGGTAATATTATGAGATCTGACGAGCCAACGGTTGAAGAAGTCGACGAAGTCATTGGTGACGATGAAGATTAAACTTGTTGACAAATTTGACTAAGTGTTATATTATAAATCTATGGCGGCTATATTGGTCGCCATAGTTCACTTAAATCTGGAAACGATACATGATAGAAAATACTGTAATTTCTAATTTGGTTTTTAACGAGGATTATTTTCGTAAGGTATATCCTTATATTAAACCTGATTACTTTGAAGATACTAATATTCAAAAAATCTTTAATACTTATTCCGAATATGTTGAGGAATACAGGGAGCCTCCATCAGTTGAGGTTCTTAAACTTTGTTTAGATAAACGTAAAGATTTAAACGAAGACACATACAAAAATGTTATGGCTACGGTCGACACTCTAACACGCGACCATGATACAGACCAAGAGTGGCTTGTAAAAGAAACAGAAAAGTTTTGCCAAGACAGAGATTTATTTAATGCTATTCGTAAAGCTATTCTTGTTGTTGATGGTTCTGATAAAGAGCTAGGGAAAGACGCATTACCTGGCCTATTACAAGACTCACTTAGTATTAGTTTTGATACAAGCGTTGGCCATGATTACCTTGAAGATTATGATTCCCGATACGACTTTTATCATAAGAAAGAGGAACGAATTCCTTTTGATATTGAATTGCTCAACAAGATTACCAAAGGTGGCTTACCACGTAAATCTATGACAGTTCTATTGGCTACAACCGGTGGTGGTAAATCATTGGTCAAATGTCATGTTGCGGCTGGCGCTTTGTTGCAAGGTAAAAACGTTTTATATATTACTAAGGAAATGGCTGAAGAACGCATCTCAGAACGTATTGATGCTAATATGCTCGACGTTACTATTGATGAAGTTTCTGAAATGCCACGTGATGTTTATGCAAAACGCATGGAACGTATCAAAGGCAAATCTACTGGAAAACTTGTTGTTAAAGAATATCCAACTGGTTCTGCTCATGTTGGCCATTTCAGACATCTACTTACTGAACTTCGTATGAAGAAAAACTTTAAACCAGATATTATTATGATTGATTACCTAAATATTTGTGCGTCAGCTCGAATTAAAGGCGCGGCTGCAGCTAATTCATATACTTTAGTTAAATCAATTGCAGAGGAGGTACGTGGTCTTGCGATGGAATACAATTGCGCTATTATTACTAGCTCTCAGTTTAATCGTGATGGTTATGGCAACTCTGACGTGGATCTCACTAATACTTCTGAGAGTATGGGAATTACCCATACTGCTGACTGCATTCTGGGTTTAATCACAACTGAAGAACTAGACAGCCTTGGTCAACTTATGATCAAACAACTTAAAAATCGTTGGGGTGACTTAAGTTATTACCGTCGGTTTGTAGTCGGTATTGATCGAGCTAAAATGCAACTATATGATCTCGAGCAAAGTGCTCAATCAAACGTAAGTCAAGCACAATCTGCGGCTAATACTGTTCCGCGACCTAGCATTAACTTTAATGATGATAGTCCTGTGTTTGATAAAGGAGCATTTACTGAGAAGAAAAAATCCTTATTTGGAGCTGGTGGTATCACTTAATATAAATAAAAGTAAAACATAAAAGAGGTTTGTTTTGATTAGCTTTAAGGGGTATATCACGGAAATGGCCAACACTGATTCTGCTGATATTAATGAAATCCAATTGGGCTTTTTCTTGTCTAACAATTGGAAAAATTTTGATGGTGCAAACGCCGCCAAAAAACAATTAAAAGATAAAACTGACAAGGTTGGTACTGCAGAATATAATTCTCAGACTGAAAAAGCTAAGGCAATGGCCAAGGAAGTATTATCTTGGTCAAAGGATAACGGCTATAGTGGTAAAGTTAAACGGGTTTGGTGGACTGCCAGACCCGGCATTTTAGCAAAGGCTGTTGGTAAAACAGTAGATAGTCGTAAAAACCCAACTGATATTCTTGTACAGTTTTCAGACGATAAATTCTTAGGCTTATCAGCAAAATCAACAAAGACACAAGGTGATATTGGATTTAAGAATCCTGGCCTTGGTACTATTGAGAAAGCTGTTGGTAAAATGCCAAACTTTGCTCAAGATGCTGTTGATACTCTTATGAAAAACTATCCTAACTTAAGCACCGCTGCGAGCAAACGTAAATCTGAAATACGAGCTGACGATGGTATTGGCAAAGCTGCTGAGTACTTAGGAACTGCGGTACTTAATAAAATTAGAGATGACCTATTCAAAAAATTAAATGGTATGAGAGAAAAAGACTTAGTAAATTATATCATTAATGATTGGATGGATGCAACTGCCGTATATCCTAGGTACATTAAAATTACTGGTATGCGTGTAGGTGCTAAGGTTGAAGATCCTTTATCAAATAGCAAACTTTCAAAGTTAATGCTAGGTAATATTAAATTAGTCAAGGTCGGAAACGACAGTGTTGGAATTATGGCAGATGGTAATCGTATTATGAAAATGCGTGCTAAATACGAGTCACAAAAGCTTGCCTCAACAATTAAATTTTCTGGAGATCCTTGGAAATGATAAGATTTAAAAAGTTCATCGCGGAATCTAAAAATACGCACATGGAACACCTTGAAGATAACATTCTCAACAATGGTGTTATTGGAACTCGAGATTCAATCAACTTCCTTAGAGCTTTAAGAGATATGCTTGCAGGTAGTAGTAAATCTAAAATAAACGTTACAGTTAAATGGGATGGTGCACCAGCAATCTTTGCCGGTACTGATCCAACTGATGGTAAATTCTTTGTTGCCAAGAAAGGTATCTTTAATAAGAACCCAAAGGTATACAAAACAAACGCAGATGTTGACGCCGACACAAAAGGCGATTTGAATACAAAATTAAAACTAGCTTTGGCTGAGTTTCCTAAACTCGGTATCAAAGGAATAGTACAAGGCGACTTTTTATATGCTAAAGAAGATCTCAAAGAGGTGGACATTAATGGTGAACCGCACGTTACTTTCCATCCTAACACTATTGTTTACGCGGTACCTAAAGCATCAAAACTCGGTAAAGAAATACTCGGATCCAAGATCGGAGTGGTATGGCATACAACGTACCGAGGAACAGAATTTGAAAAAATGTCTGCAGCTTTTGGAGAGGAGATTGCATCAGGCCTCTCAAAAGTAAAAAGCATTTGGTCAGTAGATGCTGTGTATAAAGACTTGTCTGGAACCGCAAATATGACTAAGAAGGAAACTGATGAAGTAACTAAAATCTTATCATCCGCCGGTAAAAAATTCAATACAATTAAGAAAGAAACTCTTAATGGTATTTCTCAGAATCCAGATACATTACAAAAAGTTAAAACATTTGTTAATAGCAAAATTCGTATTGGCGAAAGAATTAAGAATCCTCGTAAATTAGCTAAGGATCTGACTGATTATATTGATGACTATTACGAACAGCAAGCTGCTACTCGTAAGACTGATAAGGGTAAAGCTGCTCAACGCCAGAAAAAAGATGCTACATTAGATTATTTTAAACGTACACCAGAATCTCAAATTACTGCGATGTTTGAATTATATAATTTGCTTATAGATGCAAAACACATTTTAATTGGAAAATTAGATAGAGCAAAAACAATTGGTACGTTCTTAAAAACAAAAGAAGGTTATCAAGTAACTGGCAGCGAAGGCTTTGTTGCTATTGACCACATGGGTAAGAACGCAGTTAAACTCGTCGATAGACTTGAGTTTAGTAATGCAAACTTCTCCGACAAATATATTAAAGGGTGGGAAAAATAATGGCATGGGTTGACGTACCAGGATCAAACGCTATTTGGCAATATGATAATGCAGCTACAGCAGCAGATACATATGTTGATGCAAACGGAACAACAGCCGCAGGCATTAGAACATTTACACCTACCGGCGGTAACGCTCAGCTAACTTATGTTAAAGTACGTAAGAAGGGCGAGACTATTGAACGTGGCGAATTAAGCAAAAACTATTATGACGGGAAAATCTAATGGTTGATAACCCGACATAATGCCACAGTTGACACTGGTGAATACCGGCTATACCAAATTGGTAACCCTTGTTTACCTATTTTCCTAATAAATATATTTGTAAAAAGGATTAAACCTAGGCATACGGTCTAGGATCGGATCATACAACATACACATATATTAGAGGAAACGGAATATGTCACAAGCTATCCTTACAGCTCACAGTTTTTTAACACAAGGTGTTGAAGGTTTCATGGATTTTATGAAATCAGTAAACGAAAAAAGAATTCAGCAAAAAGCAATTCGCATGACTGAAAAAGAATTGTCACGATTATCAAACGCAGAGTTAGATGATATTGGAATTACTCGTGGAGATATTCACACTATCGCACGCTCATCAGTTGCTATCAACAACGTAAGAGCAAATAACAATTTGCGAGGTTGGGTATAATGGAAGTAGTAGGAAACACACCAGTAGAAACACCACGCTTCATCCGTAAGTTTGGAAAAATCATTGTTGCAATCGGAATGGGTGTATGGGCATTTGGTGAATCAGCAGGTAGAGCAAGAGCAGCAGCTGAATTATCACGTCAAGGATATCACCAAGAAGCAAGACGTTTGATGTTAGGAGACAATGCATGATTAAGAAGTTTATGAAAGCAATGGAATACCGCAGCTACTGTATGGCTATTCGTCAATTACGTCAAAGTGGACATCACAGAGCAGCTAATGAAATTTCTGAGTACAAACATAGTATGTATCCAACTCACTAATTACCGTTTTGAAATCCATATAAATACTAAGGTAGGCGAAAGTCTACCTTTTTTGATTTAATGGAGAGAGATTATGGGAAGAATACGTGATAGAGGCCACGACGGTGGTAACGTTTATAGATGGCAAACCTTAGCCAATTTTGTTAACAGCAACGGATTTACTAAAGGCGCAGAACTTGGTATTCATGACGGTGTTAATTATAGGTTTCTAATTCAAAACTGTCCTAACCTTCATATGATCGGTGTAGATTTATATGAAGCACAACCAGATAATAATGGTCCAGAAAAATGGACTCCAGGCGAACATGGACACGCATGGGATCATAATTCTTATTATCAAAACATGCTTAAATTTAGCAGTCATTTTCCAAACCGTACACAAATTGTTAAAGACTATACAACCAATGCTTGCAATGAAGTAGAGGATGGTTCACTTGATTTTATTTTTATTGATGCCGACCATGGATATGAAGGATGCTTAAGAGATATTAAAGCTTGGGATAGTAAGGTACGAGAAGGCGGTATTGTGTTTGGGCATGACATTCATTTTCCAACCGTACAAAGAGCTGTTACTGAATTTTATGGTGAAAACTCTTGGTTTGTTGAAGATGACTTCATCTGGTGGATTCAAAAGTAATGAATATCGAAAAGAAACTCAGTCAAATATGGATTGGTCCAAAGCCCGCTCCATTGCAGTGGATGCACACTTGGCGTGATAAACATCCTGAGTGGGAATATTCTATATTTACAGATGAAATGTTACGATCACGTAAGTGGTTTAATTCACACTTAATTGAACATTATTATAACACTCGTAAATGGCCAGGTGTATCAGATCTTATTAGATACGAACTATTGTATGAACGTGGGGGGTTTTGGCCTGAAGCTGATATGACTTGTTTAGAAAATACTGATGAGTTATTTACTGCACCAAAAAACCATGCTTATTCTTGTTATGAGAACGAAAGAGGTAGGCAAAATTTTATTCAACCAATTATGGCTGCTAATCCAGAAAATGTTTTCGTTAGACATGTTATTGAAACATTACATAAAGTAAGACCTGAGCACTTATCACCAGAACCTTTTAGGTCTACGGGTAATATGTTTTTAGCTCAACACATTCCTCAATTCAGGGAAATGCTTACAATTTGGCCTTCACATTATTTTATTCCGTTGTATTATATCGGTGGGGCTAAAAGGTATGATGGACCTGATAAAGTATATGCCGACCACAAATGGGGATCAACCGGCCACGCAAATAGTATTGATTATGGAAAGGGAGTGTAATGTATATATCGCACAAATATAAATTGATTTACTTAAGAAGTCCTAAAACAGGCAGCTCATCATTATCAGAGTTTTTTATTAGAAACATTCCTGACCCAAGCGCAGTATATACACCGGTTGAAGATTCAAGAATACAGGGAACTGTTTCTCCTAATTTAATAGCTAAGTATTCAGCAAACTATAAATTCTATCACTTTACAATAGAAGATCTAATTAAAGAAAAGTTGATTACCGAGGAACAAGCAAACACATATAAAGTGGTATCAGTTATAAGAGATCCAGTTGATAGACAAAAAAGTTTCTTTTACTTCTATGGTAAATGGAAAGGTCGTGGGCAGCCTTTGAATTTAAATCATTATAAGGCATGGGCTCCTAATGGATACTTCCAAGGTGAACCAAATTCTGCTATTAAACAATCAGACTTTTTAAAGCTTGGTGATAAATACATTGGAGAGTTTTGGTTATATGAAGACTTAAACTATAAAGTAATTGAATTAATGAAACAATTACAAATTAAAATAGAACATCCTCTTCCAAGCCATAAATCAAACTTTAGAAAAGCTCGAGAAAACGAAATAACATTTGATAGTGAAATTATGGATAAGATGCTAGAAGTATTTGCACCTGATTTTGAAACATATAATGAGTTGAAAGGCTAACTAATGTGGGTTACTAAAGCACATATTTTAAAAATTGATACACCTATATCTAATCAATATGCTGCGGTTGCTGCACAATCGTGTAACAATGTAGGATTGCCTTGGGAATATTTTAATGGCTTCCATAAGCAAACTGGTAAAATGGCCTTTGGTCAACTAGGGATTAAAAACTTACCTACCGAACCATATAGGTTAATGGAAAATACTCAGAACTCGCAAAAGGCTATGTGTTGTACAGCAGGGCACTTTGGTATTTGGAAAAAGATTGCTGAAGGACCAGATCAAGCTGCGGTAGTACTTGAACATGATGCTATTATGCTGCAGCCAATTAATCTAAACATACCTGAAAATAGAATAGTAGTACTTGGGTATAAACTAAATGATCCTAAAAGATATGATTGGATAAAGGCTGGACCTCCTAAAACTATTATTGATATTAAAGGACACGAAGGTGCCCATGCATATGCAATGACTAAATCCACTGCTATTAAGTTGATCAAAGAAATAGAACAAAAAGGTATTAGAAGTGCAGTTGATAATGACTATTTTATATTAGGACAACGCCGTACTGAGATACCTTTATCAATCATGTCGCCAACTCCTGCGATGGGATGGCTTAGAGAGTCAACTATTTGGGGTAAATCGGCTGCTAGAAACTACGATTTCATACCTTCTTTTCAAAGAAATTATAAATAAACACATATATGTTTGTACAAACACGGGACAATTAGTATGGCTAAGCCAGACAAAAAGAAAAAAGTTAAAGGTTTTAAAGAGTTCGACGGAAGTAAGTATATCAATACTGAACCTGTTCTCGATGAAGCTAAAGCGGGAACTGTAGTTATTGCATGGGGTCGTATGAATCCTATGACTGCAGGTCACGAAATGCTCGTTAAGAAAGTTATTGATGTGGCCAAGACCGAAAAAGGTACTCCACAAATTTACTTAACACATAGCCAAGGAGCAAAAACTAAAACTGGCAAAGGTGCGGTCAATAAAGATCCATTAGCATATGATGATAAAATCAAATTTGCTCAAAAAGCTTTTGGTCCCATTGTTAAAAAATCTCCAGCAAAAACTATCATACAATTACTTAAACTCCTTGATAAACAGTTTGATAGAGTTGTATTGGTGGTTGGATCTGATAGAGTCACAGAGTTTAACAATACATTAAATAAGTACAATGGAAAAGAATATAAATTCAGCGAACTTAAAATCGTGTCAGCCGGCCAAAGAGATGAGGAGGCCGATGATGTATCAGGGATCTCAGGTACTAAAATGCGTGGATACGCTAAGACAGACATGAAAAAATTTACTGCAAACTTACCGAAAAAATTAAAAGGCGACGCCGAGAAAATTGCAGCGTTAGTAAATAAAGGCACTCAAATGACAGAAGAATCAGACTTAGATGAAGCTTTATCACGTCAGGAAAGACGTAAAAGAGGTTTGGCTATGAAAAAAGCTAGATTCAAAATCGCCCGCGGTAGAGAAAAGGCTAAGAGAAAAACTGCATCTATGGAGGTTCTCAAAAAGAGAGCACGTAAGGCAGCTATTAATATTCTTAAAACAAAGTTTTCTAAGTCAAGAAGATATGCTGACATGTCTGCTGGCGAAAAGGAAGTTATCGATAAGCGTATTGAAAAAGTAAGTAAACAGCGTATCGATGCAATTGCTAGAAAGCTTTTACCAAAAGTAAAAACTGCTGAAAGAGAACGTCGTTTAAATCTAGCTAAAGGTGGTTCTTCAAAACAAGAAGAAGTAACTGAAACAACTGGAGCATATTTCAAAGGCGTTGAAAAAGAAAAAAGAGATGATCGTGAACGCCACTTTGATCGCAATGCTAAAAAGGCTGATGACGATGCTTCAGCTTATAAGCCAGCACCAGGCGACAAAGAAGCTAAAACAAAAGAATCAAAGCATACCAAAAAAGCACGGGCAATGGGTTACATTGAAGAGCTTGTATGGGAAGACCTTGTTGAAGGTTTAGACGAAGCAATGTGGGGCCAAAGAATTAGTAAAAAACCACATATGTTAATGGATAAAAATAACAAAGTTAAATTTGATAAACGTTTTAAAATGTACAAGCCAAAAGTACAAGAAGATTTAGATCTTAGCGACATTAAAGATTTAGCAAATTCAACTGAAGATTTTATAACAGAGGAAACTGAAATGCGTTCATTTAGTCAGTTCATTAAAGAAGATTGGGTGTGCGGCCAATGCAGTTGCGATCCATGTACATGCGGTGAAGAAAATCTTTCAGAAGATGCCGCTGGAAAGTCTTTAAAAAGTAAAGCAGAAAAATCCGGTATGCCAACGAGCGTTTTACGTCAAGTTTATAACCGCGGTGTTGCTGCATGGAAAACAGGACATCGTCCTGGAACAACTCCTGAACAATGGGGTCATGCTCGAGTAAACTCGTTTATTACTAAATCAAAAGGAACATGGGGTAAGGCTGATAAAGACCTCGCTGATAAAGTTCGTGGTTCATCTAAGAAAGAAGAAGCTGAACAGCTTGACGAATTATCTCCTGAAACTTTAAAGAGCTATAAGAAAAAAGCTATGAAGCAATACACGCAATCAGCGAATAAAAGAAATCCTGGTGGCGGCAATTATGGATCAGCAACAAAGGCTGCTCAAGATAAACATCAAAAGAGATTTGATAAGCGTCATAAAGGTATTGGTTCAGAAATTAAACGTACAACTGATTCTGATATTCACTTAAAAGATCCAAAAGGTCTTGTAAGAAAAGATCCAAAATCAAATTCAATGACTGGTAAACCAGCACCTTATAAGAATAGAGCTGAATCTAAGGTTAATGAAGCCATTATGAGTAATCAACTCGATGAATTAACTGCAGCTGAAAAGAAACTTATCAATCAAATGTATGATAAGAAAGGCAACCTTACTCCTATGGGTAAGAAAGTTATGGATCATGGTAAAGCAAATAGCAAACTTACTCCTAAAAACAGAGATGCTGATAACGCGAGACGTAAAGAATATAATGCATATCAAAAGTCAAAGCGTAACGAAGAAGTTGAATCAACTCTTGATGAAGCACCTCGTCGCAAAGGCGCGCCAAAAATGACAGGTGACTCTATTGCGATTCAACGTGCAAAAGATGCAGAGCATAACAAAGCAATGGGTCGTACTAAAACCGGTCGTAAGAAACCAGTTCGTACAATGACTTCAACTCAAAGATCATTGGCTCAACTCCGTGGAGAAGAAACAATTGAAGAAAAGAATGGCTTATGGGCAAACATACATGCTAAAAGAGCTCGCGGCGAAAAGATGAGAAAAAAGGGTGAAGAAGGCGCACCAACTCCTGAGGCTATTAAAAGAGCTCAAGAATCTTTTAGCGAAGACCTTGATGCTATCATGTCAAACCTTGATATGGTAAACGAGGTTGCTGGAGCAGGTGAGCAAGGTACTCCTGAATTAACTAAAAAATATAAAAAAGACACTCCAATGGAAGATAAGAAATGATAAGGTTTAGCCAATACATTTCTGAAGGTGTTAAGCTTAAGTATATCCGTGACAAAAACATGGGTGTACTTAAGATGTGGAACAAGGGTGATAAGAAATGGGTAGAGTTGCGCGGCAAGCCAAATTTTGAAATTACTTTTGATCCTAAAGATCCATTACACAATGCAATTAAAGATCTTGGAAAGGCTACTAATATTTCTGATTTTGTTAATGGCGAAGAAGTAAGTATTAATCCAAACCATCCAGATGGCAAGAAAGCCTTAGCTACAATAAAAAGGTTAATGAAATGAAATCATTTAAACAGTTTTGTGAAGGTTCAGAAACATGGGAAGCTGGTTATAAGCGCCGTGTTGTAAAAACAACTGATCCTGACCATAAAGAGGCAGGACATAATTGGCGTATTAAAGGCAAAGATAGACCAAACATTTCTATTAAGCTATATAAAGAGAAGCCATCGCAGGCTGAATTTAATAAACAAATGAAACGAGTAGCGGGGCACGAGTTTGGTGGATAATTTTAAAAGATATACAGAAGAACGCATTGATCAAATTTGTGAGGAATGTAATCTATACGAAGATTTAGTAGTTGAAGAGTCAGAGTTTGAAGGACGCAAAGTAAAACTCAACGATCCTATTAGAACTTCTGAAAATAAAAACAAGAAATTTAAAGTATATGTTAAAAACGAAAAAGGAAATATTGTTGTAGTTCGTTTTGGTGATCCGAATTTGTCTATTAAGAGAGACGATCCAAAACGTCGCGCATCATTTAGAGCTAGACATGGGTGTGATAATCCAGGTCCTAAATGGAAAGCAAAGTATTGGTCATGCTATCAATGGCGTGCTGGTGCTAAAGTAGATAGTTAAATAAATATAAGAAAAAAGGCAACCCTATGCAAAATTTTAAAGACCACATTTCAGATATGTATATTATAGAATATGCAGAATCACAAGATATTGATATTAATGAACTTACCGAAGAAGAACTTAATGAGTTAATCGGTAAAGCAATTGGTGGTGCATTTAAAATAGGTGCTAAATCTGTTGTAGGTGCAGCTCGGTTAGCTAAAAAAGGTGCTAACAGAATGTCTGCTTCAGGTAGAGCTGATGCTGCTGAGAAAAAAGCAAATGCGATTGAAAAGAAAAATGCAGATCGTAAACGCATTCAGGATGCCAAAGCTAGAGTAGTTGCAGCAAAAGCAGCAGCGAGACAACGTAATAAACCCGCAACATCATAATATAAATAGAATTACAAAACCCAAACTAGGAGAACTAAAATGGCACTATGGGGAAAAACGGACGTATTAGCAAGTGTTCCAACATGGTTGGAAGATGCAGCGTCAAACACAAACAAATCAAACGATCGCGATAATGCAATCTTTATCTCAGATGAAGAAGCAGCAGTTGCAGCTAACCGTGCAAAAGGTCTAACAGGACCAGGTTGGTGGTTGTATCACACTGCAGGCGGACGTCACTTTGCTGAGTGTTTGGTAGCAATGAAAGGCGGAACATTAGCAATTGCAACTACAGGCGATGATGGTGTTACCGGCAATACTGCTGACGAAGACTTAATCGCAGCTGATACTTAAAAACAATAATTTATTATGAAATTGACAGAATCAACCTTTCTAATATATGCGGCGAAATCTTATGAAAATCCTCAATGCTCTGATGTATCAGAGTTCGAAGAAGATTTAAAACGGTTTCAATATCTTCGTAAACTTTTTGGACGATATAGACAAGACGATGATTTAAAAGAGAGGTTGATTCTAAACCACTTGATAATTATATATAATGTTTTTGGTCCAGAAGCTACTGATATGTTGTTTATGAAACTACATGAATATCACGAGTTTTTAAAACCTTTTGTTGAATATTTGAATTTTATGCCGCCAGTAATTCAATACAGTGATGTAGTTTTAAGTGCGAGCAATATCACTTCAGATACAGTTATTGAAGAAAAACTCAAAGGAATATGACCGATGGTCGTCGATTTATTTTTAGTATATCAATTCGTTAGAAGACTTGCCACACCATTTAATAAATGGGAAGCTTATGATCAAGGTATAATTGATGATAAAGGTAACATCCTTATAAAGAAAAAAGACAGAGATGCTAAACAAAGAAAAGCGTTTGGTGTCTTTGACGTTATGGTTACTAATATGAAGAAGTTGCTTGCTAAGGTGCCAGGAGGTAGTTCTCGACTGGCTTCCTACGCGGCTGCGCTTTACCTAATTAAAGAACATAAAGCATTTACAGAAGAATCAGAACTTGATACATTAACTGAACAACAGATTAATGAAAGTATAGATTTATTTTGTATTGGATATAATCATTATACCACACTTTCAGAAGATGTCAACGGTTTTTTTGATGAAATTGAAGAAGCTCGAGGCAAAAAGGTTACTGAGTCAGCAATTAATATGCGTGCTATAAAACTTATCAATAAAATTAAAAAGTCTGGTGTTGTTAAATCTGGATCTATGTCAAAAGAAAACTCTAATAAAGTAGACACACAACCAGAGATAGAAGAAGATGCACCAGCTAATAACGTCAGCGGTGGTAATATCGCTGGTATGGATGGCGGACATATGTCAAAAGCTGGACAAAAGAAATGGACATCAGGCAATAAATCTGATAAGAAGAAAAGATTAAGAGATATTATGGGAGTACCTAAACAATGATTACTTTAGAACAATTTACAGCGATGATTCCAACGAATAAGAATCCTGAAGCTTGGTATGACGCCGCTGTTCCTGCATTTGAAAAATATGATATTAATACAACTAATAGAATTGCTGGCTTTATGGCACAATGTGCTCATGAGTCACTAGACTTTACTAGACTAGAAGAAAACTTAAACTACAGCGAAAAAGCGCTCAACTCAGTCTTTGGCCGTTATTTCGGAAAGGACAAAAGAGATGCTAAAGAATATGCGCGCAACCCTGAAAAGATTGCGAACTATGTTTATCAAGATGAATACCGCAGCAAACGAGGCGCTATGGGCAACACCACTGCCGGTGATGGGTGGAGATTTAGGGGCCGCGGCATTAAGCAACTTACAGGTAGAAACAATTATACTGCGTTTGGAAAGTCAGTCGGCATGTCAGCGGAAGAAGCAGCAGACTATGTCGCAACTGAACGAGGAGCTCTCGAGTCAGCCTGCTGGTTCTGGGCAACAAACAAACTTGACAAATGGGCCGACAACGGTGACATCAAAGGATTAACTAAAAAAATTAATGGTGGTACCATTGGTTTAGAAGATCGTACCCGTCGTTGGGAAGAAGCATTAGCTATCCTTGGCGGTGAAGTACCAACACCTGCTCCTAAAGCTGCATCGTCTGCAGTTCGTACACTTCGCAAAGGAATGCAAGGTGACGATGTTAAGAAAATGCAAAAAGCTATCGGTGTAGGTGCTGATGGGGATTTTGGTCCAGGTACATTAGTTGCTGTTAAAAAATGGCAAAAGCTTAATGGTTTAGTTGCAGATGGTATTGTTGGACCAGCAACACAAGCCATAATGTTTAAATAATATAAATAGAAGATAGAAACATAATTTGTAGGAGGACATCATGTCTTTAGAAAAAATCGCACAAATGGCTCTTGAAAACAAACCATTAGAAATGAAAGAAGCATTTGAACAAGAAATGCAAACGCGCATCCAAGCTGCTTTAGAAGAAAAGTATAAAAAAGCTATGAAAGCTGAAGCAGACGAAGACGAGGATGACGACGAAGATGAAGACGAAGATGAGGATGACGACGAAGACGAAGATGAGGATAAAAAATAATTAGCTATGGCTAAATTATATCTTTTAGTTATAGTCGTGGGTATTTTTGGTGCTATTGGCTATGGAGCTAAAAGTTACTATGAATGGTCAGAAGCGACTATTTCAACACTTCGTGAGAATAACGTTAAGTTAGCGTCTGCAGCAGAAACACTACAAAATACAGTGGATCAAATGGTTGCAGACGCTCAACGCAACGAAGAACTCAATCAAAATCTTACAAAACAATTAGCAGAATCACGCGAGTATTTAAACACTTTGCGTAACAAATTTGCGCGTATTGATTTAACTATGGAAGCCTTACAGGATCCTGAAAACTTAGAGGAAAGGGTACAGCGTGCAGTTGATAGACTTATCAAAGACATCGCTGAAGATACTACTGCTCCTGGTGACGACTCTAGCACTGACGGCGTGCGGGATGAGGACACCGGAACCGACGGTAGTAGTTCAGACTGAGTATCAAAAACAAAACATTCCAATCCAAGCTAGACCACCTGTGGTAGAGTTTCCACCCGTTGAGTGGAGTGTTATTACTGAGGATAACATTGATGAAAAGATGGAAGAGTTAAAAGGCCAAACCGGCAATTTTGTTGTATTTGCTGTAGGACCCAAAGGTTATGAAAATCTTGCCATAGGAATTGGTGAATTAAGAAGGTATATTAATGAGCAAAAAGCAATAATTCTTTACTATGAGGAAGCTTTAAAAGAATAAATATTGACATATATTATTGGTTGTGTTATAATAAGGGGGTATAGGCTAATACCCCTTTTTTTCAATTAATAACAAGGGAAAAAGACAGTGTCAACTGAAACCAACTGGGAAACAGACATAGCTTTAATAAAGGCTGACCTAAAGTCAATGAATAAGTTTTTTGGGAGAGTTGAAAACTCTCTTGAAATGATGGCTGAGCTGTCTAAAAATGTTGCAGTTCAAAATGAAATTTTAGATAATACTAAAGAAAAATTAGAAGTCGTAGAAAGGCTTTGCGAAGACACAAAGCGTACAGATGAATTGCGTATGAATGTTTTAAGTGATAGACTCGAAGAATATAGAAGATCGTCTAGGGCTGACCACGAAAAGCTTGCGGTACATAACGCTGAAAAACGAGCTACAAGTAATAAAGAAGTACTTGAAAAGCTTGAACAAATGGAAAGCCAACTTCATAATCGTATTAACGACCAAACTAAAAGAATTAATGCTTTAGAGAATTGGCGCTATTATATGATGGGCGTAGGGTTTGTCATTATTTTATTAGTAGCAAGAATTAACTGGCCTTCACTTTTTAGTTGACATTATAACACCCTTGTGTTATTATAATTTATATAATCAATGTGGAACTTTATATTATGGTAGATTTTGTAGACATTCAATATGCCCAGATGCTTTCTGGTCGTCTTGATAACTTTAAAATACGAAATACAAATCCTTATAAAATTAACTTTAGATGTCCTATTTGCGGCGACAGCCAAAAAAGTAGATCTAAAGCCCGTGGATGGCTACTAGAACGTGACAATAAGTTTTCATTTTATTGTCATAACTGCGGAGCCTCTCAAGGGTTTTCGTACTTTCTAAAAGGTCAAGATCCTCAATTATATAATGATTATGTAGCTGACAAGTTTGTTGGCAAAGCTAATAATACTATCAAGTCAACTACTGACGACACTCAATTTAAAACTAAATCACCAACCTTTAATAAGACAAATCCGCTATTAAAGATTAAAAAGGTTAGTCAACTTAAGCATGACCATCCTATCAAACGGTATATTCAACAGCGTAAAATTCCTACGCAACATCATTATCGCTTATATTATGCAAAAAAATTCAAGACTTGGATTAATGAAATAATTCCTAATAAGTTTGAAAATGTTGGTAAAGACGAGCCACGGCTAATTATACCTTTCCTTGATGAAAATGGAAAGTGTTTTGGAGTGTCTGCTCGTGGTTTTGATCCTAATGGACTTAGATATATAACTATAATGTTTGAGGAAAGACCAAAGATATTTGGCTTAGATAAAGTCGACTTCAATCAGCCTTACCATATAGTTGAAGGTGCTATTGATAGTTTCTTTTTAGAGAATGCTATTTCTATGAATGGCGCTGAAGGCAATGGTAACTCAGCTTCTGATAATGCAATTTATGTATTTGATGCTGAGCCTCGTAATAAAGAAATCAATGGTCGTATGGAAAAAGTCATTAAGAATGGTTTTAAAATATGCATATGGCCAACTGATGTACCTGGAAAAGACATCAATGAAATGTTTTTAGCTGGTGCTAACCCAGAAAGAATCATTGAAGAAAATACCTACCAAGGTTTGGTAGCTGAATTAAAATTTGCCGCATGGAGGAAAACGTGAACTTACTTAATTTAAAACCAGAATTAGTAGAACGAATAATTGCAACACTCGAACCATCCAAAGATAAAGAATGGCTTGAACTTCAATTTAAAGAGCAACAAACTGGTGGAGCATGGAAAGCCCGCTTACGCGAACAAGGATACGTAATATGAAAATTAGATTGATTGGTTATACTCAACCTGTTGATGGCGAGTTTATTGGTTTGGATGATGTACAAGATTTGATTGCATATTGTGCACGTGTTTCAAACCCAACAAATCAGTTGAACCAAGAGACAGCACCTAAGCTGCTAGCTTACCTTGCTAAGCATGCCCATTGGTCTCCATTTGAAATGGCAAACGCTACTATGGAAATTGAAACTACACGAGACATTGCACGCCAAATGCTACGCCATCGTTCGTTTGCATTCCAAGAGTTTAGTCAACGATATGCAGATCCTGCTCTTATGGGTAACCAATTTGTAATGCGTGAAGCGCGTCTACAAGACACTAAAAATCGTCAGAACTCTATTGAGAACGATGATGAACGTTTGCAAATGATGTGGGACTCAAAACAGGGTGAAGTTATTCGTGCTGCTGAAGATGCATATAAATGGGCTATTGAAAATGGTATTGCAAAAGAACAAGCTCGTGCTGTACTACCCGAAGGTAATACTATTAGCCGTTTGTATATGCAAGGATCTATTCGTTCTTGGATCCATTACATTGAATTACGTTCAGCCAATGGTACACAAAAAGAACATATGGATATCGCAATTGAATGTGCTAAAGCTATTGCAAAAATATTTCCAGCAACTGAACAATTCATTAAAAATTAAGATAAATATAACTCAAGCCGAGATAGACGAAGGAAAACAACATGATTCAAGTCACCAAAAGAGACGGTACTAAAGAAATTCTAGACGTAGAGAAGCTGCATAAAGTTGTTTTCCATGCGTGCGATAATATTACAGGTGTAAGCCCAAGTGAAGTTGAAATTAAAAGTCAAATTCAATTTTTTAATGGTATTACAACGAAAGAAATCCAAGAAACTTTAATTAAAGCTGCCTCTGACTTGATTGATGATGAAAACCCTAATTACCAATATGTTGGTGGTAGATTGATTAACTATGGTCTTCGTAAAGAAGTCTATAATGGTTATGAACCATGCACTGTAAAAGAATTGGTTGAACGTAATATCGAGATGGGGTTCTATGATCCTGAGCTTATTACCTATTATGATGATAATGAATGGGATCGTATTAATGGTTTTGTAAAGCATGCCCGTGATGAAGACCTAACATATGTTGCTATGGAACAACTTCGTGGTAAGTACCTTTGCCAAAATAGAGTTACTGGTGAGATTTTTGAAACACCACAAATGTGTTATGTATTGATTGCGGCTACTTTGTTTAGTGATTATCCAAAAGAAACCAGAATGCAATACGTAAAGGATTATTACGATGCTATCAGTCTTCATGATATTAGCTTGCCTACCCCTGTTATGGCTGGCGTACGTACTCCTCAAAGACAATTCAGTTCATGTGTTCTTATCGAAACTGGTGATAGTCTTGATTCTATTAACGCTACTTCTTCAGCAGTTGTTAAGTATGTATCCCAAAAAGCCGGGATCGGAATTGGTGGAGGGAGCATCAGAGCTATTGGTACCCCCATTCGTAAAGGTGACGCCTATCATACCGGAATAATTCCATTTTATAAGATGTTTCAAGCTGCAACTAAATCCTGTTCTCAAGGTGGTGTACGTGGCGGAGCAGCTACTATCTATTATCCAATTTGGCACTACGAAGTTGAAGAACTTCTTGTATTGAAAAACAATAAAGGTACTGAAGACAACCGTGTTCGTCATATGGATTATGGTGTACAGTTTAACAAACTTATGTACGAACGTCTAATTACCGGCGGTGTTATTACATTGTTCTCACCAAGTGATGTTCCTGGATTATATGACGCATTTTATGCAGACCAAGATAAATTCCGTGAGCTATATGAAACAGCTGAACGTAATACTCGTCTACGTAAAAAGACAATCCCTGCATCTCAGCTATTCAGTTCATTTATGGAAGAGCGCAAAAACACAGGTCGTATCTATCTACAAAACGTCGATAATGCTAATGACCACGGCGCATTCCTTCCTGACGTCGCACCTATTAAACAATCAAACCTTTGTGCTGAAATTGACTTGCCAACTAAACCATTAAACGACGTAAATGATCCTGATGGTGAAATTAGTCTTTGTACTCTATCGGCTATTAACTGGGGTAACATTAAAACTCCAGCAGACTTTGAAAAAGCTTGTATGCTTGCAGTACGTGGTTTGGATGCTTTGCTTTCATATCAAAATTATCCTATCCTTGCTGCTCAATTATCTACAGAGAAACGCCGTCCTATTGGCGTTGGTATTATCAACTTTGCATATTGGATGGCTAAGCATGACTTAACATATCAGGATATTACTAGTGAAGGCCTATCATTAATCGATGAATACGCTGAAGCTTGGTCCTATTATCTTATTAAAGCATCTGCTGACTTGGCTGTTGAACAAGGATCTATTCCTGGTATTGATGAAACAAAATACGGCCAAGGCATTACACCAAACCAAACATATAAGAAAGATCTTGATGAACTAGTCAAGCATAAAGAACGTATGGATTGGAAAGGTCTTCGTAAACAATTAAAGAAAACTGGTATTCGTAACTCTACACTAATGGCTTTAATGCCGTCTGAAACCAGTGCTCAAGTTGCTAACGCGACTAATGGTATCGAACCACCGAGGTCACTTATTTCCGTTAAGCAATCTAAGCATGGTGTATTGAAACAGGTTGTACCAGAATTCCGTAGACTTAAAAATAAGTATGACTTGCTATGGGATCAAAAATCTCCAGAAGGTTATTTGAAAATTATGGCTGTACTCCAAAAGTATATTGACCAAGGTATTTCTGTTAACACGAGCTATAACCCAGTATTCTTTGAAGAAGAAAAGATTCCAATGAGTGTATTGCTACAACACCTATTGATGTTCTACAAATATGGTGGTAAGCAACTTTATTATTTTAATACCTACGACGGACAAGGCGAGATCGACGTTGATAAGATGACTGAAACAGTATTAGAACAAGGCGAAATTGATGATGAAGATTGTGAATCATGTACAATTTAGGATTGACAAACGGGCCTGATCCTATTATAATATAAACATATCACACAAAAAGGAAGAACTAATATGAGCGTTTTCGACGTTAACAACCGTGCCGACCATACCACCGTAGCATCCTTTATGGATCCAACTGGTGGTCCAACAATTCAGCGTTATGATACACTAAAGTACAAACAGTTTGATCAATTGACCGATAAGCAACTCGGTTTCTTTTGGCGTCCAGAGGAAGTGGATATCTATCAGGATGCTAAAGACTTTAAAGCTCTTACAGAGCATGAGCAACATATTTTTACATCAAACCTAAAGCGTCAGATCCTATTGGATTCTGTACAAGGGCGTGCACCAGCCGAAAGCTTTGGTTCTATTGTGTCTTTGCCTGAGCTTGAAAATTGGATTATCACATGGACGTTTTCTGAAACAATCCATAGCCGTTCATACACTCATATTATTCGTAACATCTATTCTAACCCGTCAAAAATCTTTGATGAAATGATGGATATTGAAGAAATCGTAAATTGTGCTGATGCTATTTCAGGCTATTATGATAACCTTATCGAAATGGCAGGTTATTACAATTTGCTTGGCGAAGGACGTCATGCCATCAATGGAGACATTGTTGTAGTAGATAAATATGAAATGAAGAAACAGCTATACCTTGCATTAATGAGCGTTAACATTTTAGAAGGCGTTCGTTTTTATGTTTCATTTGCTTGCTCTTGGGCTTTCGCTGAGCTTAAAAAGATGGAAGGTAATGCTAAAATTATTAAGTTGATTGCACGTGATGAAAACCTACACCTTGCTTCTACTCAAATGATGCTTAAACTCCTCCGTAAAGAGGATCCAGATTTTGAACAGATTGCAATGGAAACAGAAGAAGAATGTACACAAATGTTTGTTGATGCTGTAGACCAAGAAAAAGAGTGGGCTGAATATCTATTTAAAGATGGCTCCATGATTGGCTTGAATACTGAATTGCTAAGCCAGTATATTGAATGGATTTGTACTCGTCGCATGACAAATGTAAAACTTAAATCACCGTACAACATTAAAAACAACCCTCTCCCTTGGACTCAAAAATGGATTTCTGGAGCTGACGTGCAAGTTGCGCCACAGGAAACAGAAATTACATCTTATATTCAAGGTGGTACAAAACAAGACGTGTCTAGTGATACGTTTAAAGGATTTAGTTTGTGATATATGAACATTATTTCGATAAAGTAATCGAAGAATATAGAAAAGACGGTAGATATAGAGTATTCAATGATATTATTAGGGAGCGTGGAAACTTTCCAAAAGCTATTTGGTATGGTAAATATGCCCCTAAAAATATAGTCAATTGGTGCTCTAATGACTACCTTGGTATGGGTCAAAATCAATATGTAATTGATGCGATGCATACCGCATTAGACCAAACAGGTGCAGGTTCCGGCGGTACGAGAAATATCGGCGGAACCTCACAGTATCATGTTACGCTAGAAAGAGAGCTTGCATCATTACACCAAAGGGAATCGGCGTTGCTTTTTAGTAGCGCCTATGTAGCAAATGAATGGTCGATAATTGCTTTAGCACGAATCATTCCAAACATATGTTTTATTTCAGATAATAAAAACCATGCATCATTAATTATGGGTGTAAAGCATAGTCGTGCTGATAAGATTATTTTTGAGCATAACAACATGGAAGACTTGGAAAAATGTTTAAAGCAAGCCGTAAAAGCTAAACAAACACCATGTATTTTATTTGAATCTGTATACTCTATGGATGGAGACATTGCTCCTATTAAGGATATTGTTGACCTTGCAAAACAATATAGTGCCATTACATATATAGATGAAGTACACGCAGTTGGTCTATATGGACCTACAGGTGCTGGTTATTGTGAGCACCTTAATCTATATTCCGATGATATTGATATTATTAATGGTACACTTGGTAAAGCCTTTGGTGTACAAGGTGGATATATTAGTGGTAATCAAAAAATCATTGACGCAATTAGATCTGTTGCAAGTGGATTTATTTTTACTACTTCAATATCACCAGTGATGTGTGCAGGTGCTATTGCATCAATTAAATATTTAAAAGACCACGATTGGCTTCGTCGTAAGCATCAGAAAAAAGCAAATCAGCTTAAACATATGCTTAATCACGCCGAAATCAAAGTACACGAAAATGCTTGCACTCACATTGTTCCTGTAATGATTAACGACGCATTTAAGTGTAAAACAGCAAGTGATAAATTACTTAATAACTATGGAATTTATATTCAGCCTATAAATAGTCCGACGGTGTCTCAAGGCACTGAAAGACTACGTATAGCTCCAACACCTTATCATACTGATACCATGATGGTAGAATTGGTAAGCGCTTTAAAGGAAGTATTACATAAATGAACCAGCTGGAATCAGCGTTCTTTGGAAAAAGAATTTGGAAGAAAGAAAATACAATGAGTAAAGTTAAAAAGGCGTTTTGGTTTTGCCTAGGAATTATTTTAGTAGGTGTAGCATATCTTGGTGTGTTACTACCTGGTTTACCTTGGTCAACACCGATCCTTGGCGCAACGTTTTGTTTCGCTAAATCAAGTGATAGATTACACGCATGGATTATGAACCACCCACGGTTTGGTCCGTTTGTTAAAAACTGGTCAAAGTACCGCGTATATCCATCGGCTGCTAAATGGCTAATGGTTGCAGTAATGAGTACATCATTGGCATTTATGTGGTTTGGTACAGGTAATGAGAAAGCAACATTATATTTGTTTATTACCTTTGCCTTGATTGTCACATGGGCATGGCGTTATCCAGGATCGCAAGAAGAAGCTGAACGTAGAATTAAAGCTGGAGAGAAAATTGGCTGGATCAAATAAAAAACATCAAGAGCACAAGTCTTGGTGCGATAGTTTAAATATCTTGCTTTTATCGCACCCGCCAAAACCAGCACCCTGCAATTGTAAATAAATAAACTTATATAATATGAATATGATGAAAGGTATATTATGGCAAAACGTATTCTAATTACTGGTGGCGGTGGTTTTATTGCTCACCATTTAATTAATCAGGTACTCATCCGAACAGACTGGGAAATTGTTACACTTGATCGTTTAGATTATAGTGGTAATCTTAATCGTTTGCATGATTTACTTCAGGAACGTACTCCAGCTGAACGCAAAAGAGTACGTACTATATTCCACGATTTAAAAGCAGAAATCAATCCAATGCTCGAAGCAGACATTGGTAAGGTTGATATTATTGCACACCTTGCCGCGGGTTCCCACGTAGATCGTTCTATCGAGCGTCCTATGGAATTTGTTATGGATAACGTAGTGGGTACGGCTAATCTTTTAGATTATGGTCGTAGACAGGATAACCTAGAACGCTTCCTATACTTTTCAACTGATGAAGTATTTGGCCCTGCGCCTGAAGGCGTTAAATATGATGAGTATGATCGTTATAATTGTACTAATCCGTATTCGGCATCTAAAGCTGGTGCTGAGGAATTGGCTGTTGCATACCAAAATACTTATAATATGCCAATCTATATTACGCATACTATGAACGTATTTGGTCAACGTCAGCATCCCGAAAAGTTTATTCCTATGACTATTAGGAATGTGCGTGATGGCGGTACAGTTACAATTCATAGTGACTCAACCAAAACAATTCCAGGTTCACGACATTATATCCATGCTGAAGACGTGGCTGATGCAACAATGTTCTTATTAGAACACAACCGTACCCTTGATATGACAAACAACACGGGAATTAAATGTCCTAAGTTTAATATCTGCGGTGCTACAGAACTTAACAATTTAGAACTAGCAAACTTGATTGCTGATACACAGGGAAAGGAATTAAAATATGAGTTTATGGATTTCCATTCTAGCCGTCCTGGCCACGACCTCCGTTATGCTCTTAGTGGCGATCGTATGGCGAACATGGGTTGGCGTCCGCAACCAGTTGAACAGCGACTTGAAGAAGTTGTGCGATGGACTTTAGATAACACGAGGTGGTTAGACATATGAGAATGAACGAATGGCAAGAATTAATTGAAAAGCATTATGTAGATGCTAGAGATCAGCGCTCAGATATTAATGAACACTTGCATGACCTATTGACACTCGCTGAAAATTGTACACATGTTACTGAAATGGGATCTCGCTTTGGTGAAAGTACTAAAGCGTTTCTTAAAGCTCCAGTATCACTTAGAGCTTATGACTTAGAAATTCATCCTCCACTTGCTGAGTTATTCAAAATGGCTCGTAAAGTTGGTAAAGATGTTGAGTACATTAGAGGTAATACACTCGATGTTTTGATTGAGCCGACTGATATGATTTTTATTGATACTTGGCACTCTCAAAAACAACTAAAAGATGAGCTTAAACTACATGGTAACGCTGCCCGTAAATATCTTGCTTTCCATGATACCCATACATATGGCGTAAGAGATGAGCAAAGAGACTGGGCTGCAAATCCTGATCGTAAAGCACAACCTAACCAAGGGTTGTTGCCAGCAATTATTGAATTTGTAATTGCAAATCCTCATTGGCATTTTAAAATGCATAAATCAAATAACAACGGATTGACAGTACTGGAAAGAAAATAAAATGAAAATTGTTGATTGTTTCCCATTTTTTGCACCTACTAACGAAGAAATACTTTACCTTAGAGTAAATATGTTAAAGGATCATGTGGATAAGTTTATTATTGTGGAGTCGAATAAGACTCATAGTGGTAAACCTGTCGACCGTAAGTTCCCTGAAATTGCTCGTAAGCTTGGGTTACCAATTGAGAAAATCATTTATGTTGAGCACGATATCCCAGATACAGAGGACCTAGAAGTACTTGATATTGATAGGAAGAATGCTGGTGTAAATGCTAATAATATAGATTCAGTGCATGCTCGAGCACGTGAACGGCTTCAAAAAGATGCTGTAATGATGGCATTACAAGACTTTGAAAAAAGAGATGTTTTTCTTTACGGTGATGCTGACGAAATCATTGATCCAAAGCATATTAAATGGTTGGCTAAACAATGTCATAACCATCCAAACTTAATTATCAAGGTTCCTTTAGTATACTTACAAGGCCGTGCTGATTTAAGAATCCACCACCGTAATGATGTTCCTGTTATTTGGAAACGAGCAATGTTCTTTGCTACAAAGGAACAACTATTACATGCTAAGCTGAGCAATATTCGTTGTGGTAACATCTATATGCCAGTTAAGTTTCCAACACACGAAGGTGTAAACCAAGAAGATATGGGTTGGCACTTTGCATGGATGGGAACTCAACAGCAACGTCAAACAAAAGCAGACTCTTTTGCTCATGCGTTTGATAGTTTTAAATGGCATACGGCTGGCGGGTATGCAGACTATAAAAAGTTTGTAGATAATACTCAGCCTGTTGAAGGTAATATTGCTCCAGACAGTAATGAAGATCATATCTTAAAACGTTATCCACATTCTTCTTTACCTAAAATGATTTTTGACGAACCTTTCCTAAAAGAATTCTTTTTGCCTGAAGTAAAAATGGATGAGACATATTCGTTTAATGATTGTAAATGTTACTGGTGCGAAACATTACAATGGCCGCTTATGTATGACTTGGAAGACAACCATGAAAAGCTTTGGTTTGAAGTTCCAAGAAGTTGTTCAGTAACTATCAAAGAAAGCTTTCCACAACGTAAACAAGTAATGCGTGGAACTCGTATGTACAACGGGTTTGTTGAATCAAAGAAAAAACCAATTATGATTTTTACTGATCCTATTGACCGGTTTGTTTCTTTAATTAACGTATACCTTACAGAACGTCAACGGTATTTTGATTATGGTAAAGATATTTTTAGTTCTTTTGATATAGATGTTGCAACCCTTACTAAAGAGGAAAAAATTGATTTGTTTTTCCGTAATCTAAATAAGATTACTTCAGGCCATCAGGTCCACCACTTCCATCCTCAATGTCGATTTGTTGATACAGAAAACTTTGAGAAAATTGAAGTGGTTAAAAGAGAAGATGTAAACGATTATTTTGATATTGCTGTAAAGCATAACGTTACTCGTAAAGAAATTACTAAGGATGATTTTACTCCTGAACAAACCGAGTTTATCAAACGAGCCTATGCGAGTGACTATGCTTTTTATGAAAAGTTTGGAGTAAAACGTGGCAAAAGTAAAGGTAAATGAGAGAGGGTTTGAAGCTCTTACCTTAGAAATCAAACAACTTAAGAGAGAAAAATCAGATCTATATAACGAAATTGACGCGCTGAGAAGTCAAAGAATGATGCTCTTTGATACTGTCAGCGCGTTAGTAGAAGACAAATCTTATTGGTCAGAAGAAGCTCAAAAGAGTGGTATCATTTGGCGCTTGGAAAACGTATTAAAGAATTTTCATGATTCCTAAGTATGAAATCGTAGCTCCGTACCACCATCAATATCAACAAGAGCAAAACCTTCCTAACTTACAAACCGCTGAACAAAGACATGAATATGCCATGTTTGTAAAAGGAAATGACCACCTTATTAATGGCAGAACATATTGCTACATAGATGAGGATGGTAACTATGTAAGTACCTTCGTAAGCCAATATTCTGATATTATTTTTAAAAATTTAGAACCGCTCGTAAGAGATGCTGTGCTTAAATTACATGATAAAGGTTATTTAACTTTCACTAGTTGCCAAGGACATGATAATTCAAAGCATAGATATATTGGTGTATTGTTTAATAATATGGACCAAAAGAATAAGTTTATACAAGAAATAGATAACTTAGATTGCGATGTACATTGGCACGATAATATGATAAACTCTGTGGAAAGACCATGCCAAAATGTTCCTTGGTGGGCTGATGGTGGATATACTGTACATATAGTTTATGATGATACTTTGTATAACAATGCACCACAACAAAGAGCTAGACAAAGACCTTATACAGACTCTGACCTTACAAAGTTTTGGAATATCCAATCAAAACGAAATTACAATCATTACGAAGCTATAGTATTTTCGTTTGCCTATCCAATGGTTGAAAATAACATATGGGAAAGACTAAAGAAATACTTTTTCTATGACCAGAATAAAGTTGAAAAAGCCTATAATGATTTCTTAAACAAAGCAGATAAATTAACAGAGTACTTAGCATGAGTTGGCAGCTTTGGGATCCTCCTGCAATTATCATACCGGCACCTATCCAGTCTGAAATAAAAGCAGAACAAAAAGAACAAATACCTATTGACGAACACTATAAAAAGGTATATGATACTGCTTGGAACAAACTTCAACCCGATGGTCGAATAAATATTGATGGAGAGTCAAGCGCAAGCATAAGTCCATACTCAAAACATTTTCGTTCTCAAGTTGAGGATCGTATTTGGCCTTTAGTTGAACTACTTTATTTAAAAGGTTATTTACCAGTAAGTAGTTGTGGAGGACATAGAGGTACCTTATTACGAGAGTTTGAAAGAGGGTTCTTTGAATATAATGCATGCCCTTATGTTATGATTGTAGTAAACCGAGACTGCGAACAAGACGTACTACAATCTTTAGGCAAACCTCTCTATACCGACATATCAGTAACTCATAGTATGGGTGGTATGGATGCTTCAAAGGCAGGCGAAGGTAAAATCGTCAAGTCTAAACGTAAAGATATTAAAAATGAATATGAATCTTTGAACTGGATGATGCAAAGGAACTATGATAAGTGGAGCTATATCACTATCCGAATCAACCCTTGGAAGCGTATGAGTTTGAAATATATTTTAAGAACAAGAAAAGAAAAAAAATTAATTAGCTATGTAGTTGAAAAGTATAGAGATTTACCTCAATATATTTTTTAAAATATGAAATTAACTGTTGACAATCCTTTTTAGATAGGTTATATTGGTTCTATATAAAAAATGAGGCAGCTAAATATGAAAATCAAACACGTAATCACAGGGACATTGTCCGCGGCTATTACAGCAACAATGTTTATCGTACCAGTATTTGCAACTGTTGTTGAGTCAGACCGTTTGCAAGACAGCGCAAATGAAAATTGCTTAGCACTAAATATCTATTACGAAGCCCGTGGCAGTAACCTAGCAGACAAAGCTGGTGTAGCTGATGTTGTTTTAAATCGAGTTTATGATACGCGTTATCCAAATAATGTTTGTGACGTAGTACAACAAGGTAAACAAGATTCTAATGGTAACATGGTTCGTCACATGTGTCAGTTTTCTTGGTACTGCGATGGTAAGCATGACCGTCCTCAGGATGAAGACCGGTGGCAAGAAGCACAGTTGATTGCGTACAACATGCTACAGCACAATAAATATCGTGGTATTACAGAGGGCTCTACTCACTACCACGCGACGTATGTAAACCCATCGTGGGCATCAAGCCTTCAATTGGTTGGTCGTCTTGGTGCTCATATCTTTTATCGTTGGGAGTAAAAGATGGTAGAAATCACAGAACAGGAATATGAACTATTCCAAAGACTAAGAAAGATTTGGATACACTCAAGTCCAGAAAAAAGTGGAGCATATTTTATATGCGGTGAAGCCGGAGAGAAAGATCCAATGGGACTGCCTGAATTCATTTCAGTTTGCCCAGCGTACGGTTTAGACGGATTTGCCTACTATAAAAAAGACAAAGACTATACAGCTCCTGGCTGGTAATTAATAAAAGGAATCAACTGAAGTGAATAAAAAAACAAATAAACCACTTGACCTATCGGAACTATTTAAGCCCCAGCAAAAGCAAGGCGAAAGGTTCATTCGCAAACAAGCTGTTAACATCACTGAGTTTTATCTGAGTGGTGATATTGAATCGTCAGAAGAATATATTGATTGGTTTGATATTATTCGTAGTGCAGGTGAAAGCGATATTATCAAAATCTATATTAACTCGCCAGGCGGTGACTTGTTTACAGCAATTCAATTCCTTCGTGTACTTACTGAGACTGAAGCGCAGGTTGTTATCTCAGTTGAAGGTGCCTGTATGAGTGCAGCTACAATCATTTTCTTGTGTGGACATCAGTACGAAATTTCACCGCATTCCATGTTCATGTATCACAATTATTCTAGTGGTGTTGTAGGCAAAGGTGGTGAAATGTATGACAGACTTGCACACGAAAAAGAATGGTCTGAAAAACTAATGCGTGATATTTACGCAGACTTTTTAACTGAAAAAGAAATTACTTCAATCCTTGATAACAAAGACATTTGGATGGATGGCGATGAAGTAATTAAACGCTTGAAGAAAAAAGTCAAAAAACTTAAAAGCAACAAAAAGGAAGATTTAGATGAGTGATGAACGTTATGTAGTAGTAACTTGTGTTTCTACTTTTCGTCAACGCTATTGTGTTCCAGTAAGTGAATTACAAAAGCTTAATACTGACGTAGATATCATGAATGATCCTGCTAAGCAAATTGAATGGGCTGAGGATTCTGTAACTATGGAAGAAGTAAAAGAGTTTTCTCAAAGTCATTTAGGCGAGCAAATTCTCGATACTTTTATTTTAGATGAAGAACGAGTTTTACAATTGTTTGATCGAGATAACGATTATTTGAAAGAGTGGACTAAAGAGCAAAAGCTTGAACGTATTCACAACTGGAAAGATGAATATACATGGAAAAACAAATGATAATTCAAATTGCTGGATATGGATTTGTAGGGAAAACTCATGCCTTAGCATTAGCTGGTGGGAATCGTTCCATACGGGTCTATGATCCAGCAAAAGAATATAATCATTGGAATCCTGAAGCTGATTGCTATATCATAGCTGTAAGTACTCCACAAGCAAAAGACGGATCATGTAATATGACAAACGTTTATGAGATTGTGGAGTCTATTATGAGTACAAACCCAGAAGCTCCTATCCTTATTAAGTCAACTATTAGCCTTGAAGGATGGAGACTTATTAATAGATCATATCCAGACGCATACATTACGTTTTCACCTGAATATCTTAGAGCAGATTATGCTATGGAAGATTTTAAAAATCAAAAGAGCATAACACTAGGTGGAGGTGATGTTAACTTTTGGTCTGAATTACTTTCAGAAGGCTTAGGAATTCCAGTTGATATTTGGAATCCCGAGTCTTTGATTTTAACTAAATACTTTCGTAATTCATTTTTAGCTACTAAGGTAGCGTTCTTTCAGCAAATGCATGATATGTGTCTCCAATCTAATGTAGATCCTAACGAGGTACTTGCATACGTTTCTGATGATGAACGCATTGGTAAAAGCCACACGTATGTAAGCTCAGTTGATAAAGGTTTTGGAGGGCATTGTTTACCTAAAGACGTATCCGCCGTGCTTTCAACCTCACGTGAAATGGGATATGATTTATCAGTTTTAAATGAAGTTATGGAATATAACAAAAGGTTACAAAAGGAAAAAAGATGAGTAAAGCATTTTGGAAAGGTTTTAAAGAAGGGTATATGAAATACTTTTGGGTAGGTACGGCATTTGCTCTCGGAATTGCACTAGGCAATTATGCCCACCCTTATGAAGTTTGTAAGCGTATGTATGACACACAAGAAAACGTAATGGAATGTGTAAAGGTTACAAAATGAAAAAAATAGTATATGATAATGTCTGCGAAGTAGTAAGTACGCGGACAGATGTTGTCGTCGAGGCTGAAGCTGATAATATGCGACCCGGTGTTTCATTTGAAGCTTATATAGCAAATAATAAAATCAAAATGAGATGGAATGGTAAAGTTTATGTTGGTAATGTGTCTGGCATGGAATTTACATCACATGGACCAAAAGAACTATGAGAGTAGGATTTACAGCTTCTGCGTTTGATTTACTACATGCAGGCCATGTACAAATGCTGCGCGAAGCAAAAGATCAATGTGACTATTTAATATGTGGATTGCAGACAGATCCAAGCTTTGATAGGAAAGAAAAGAATAAGCCAATCCAAACAGTGGTTGAGCGATATACACAACTTAAAGCATTATCATATGTTGATGAAATTATTCCATATAATACTGAAGAAGACCTAAAAGACTTGTTGACATTATACACAATTGATGTTAGAATATTAGGAGTGGAATATAAAACTCAAGAGTTTACTGGTAAAAACATATGCCAAAAACGTGGAATTGATTTATATTTTAATAAACGTGACCATCGCTTTTCCACAAGCGATTTAAGAAAGAGAGTTTGTAATGACTGAAGGACCATTTAAAAGTGCCTTTGATGGAGACACAAAAGGCGTTATTCGTAGAGAAATTATAACATATCGTATGAAAGGTGATATCATGGTAAAAGAAGAAGCATTCCGTGATTACTACGAATCTGGCGATTATCACGATAGCCAATCAACAAATCCATTGGTGGTACGATGAATAGTGTTAAGGGCACAAAAGGCGTTGCTGGATTAGGGTTACCTATGAGAGGTATTCATGACACTACGGAAGTTCGTAAAACTGATGGTGAAATGGAAATTTTCTTGCATGATTTGGCTCGTAAAGAAAATAGCGATTTTATTAGAAAGATTGCAGATAGATTTGCTGAGTTGACTTCGACCGCGCATAATCGTAAACATTGGACAGGACACGAATAATGGATTTATTTGTTTGGGCTATTTACGTTATCACTGCACTTGAAGGTGGTGATTATCAATATACACATATTAAATCATATGATGATAGAATGAAATGTGAAATCGAAGCATCAGTTTTTACTGTTTATTATGAGCCTTGGGCTGATAATGAAACTGTAGAGTGTTTAAAGGCTGAACTATGAAGCGTTTTATATTTGACGTAGATGGTACCTTAACACCTAGTAGACAACCTATGGATCCACACTTTAAAGAGTGGTTCATCCATTTTATGGATCGAGAAAAAGTTTGGCTTGTAACCGGCTCAGACTATCCAAAAACAGTTGAACAACTTGGTAGATATATTTGTGAGAATGTTGTTACTTGTTATAGCTGCAGTGGTAACCAAACTCGTTTCAGAGGTAAGGTAGCAAACGCAAGTTCATTTGATCCAGATCCAACACTTACAACCTTATTGGAAGGTTGGTTGCAATCCAGTAGTTTTCCACTTAGAACTGGTAACCATATTGAAAAGCGACCAGGTACATGGAATTTTAGTGTTGTAGGTAGAAATGCTAATATGGATCAAAGGCGCGAATACGTTGAATACGATGAAGCAAATCGTGAACGTGAAACAATTGCATATCAAATTAATTCTGAGTTCAAAAATATTACAGCAACAGTAGGCGGCGATACTGGTATTGACATATATACTACAGGTAGAGACAAAAGCCAAATTTTAGAAGACTTTGATAATGGTTCTGACCATATCATTTTCTTTGGTGATAAAACAGAACCTGGTGGAAATGATTATCCACTCGCTAAT
>Ga0209666_1000302_pt1 | contig 38797 bp, 15 predicted proteins | sample SaaInlV_125m_DNA_FD_184679 | JGI IMG/M metagenome (GOLD analysis project Ga0209666, IMG submission 184679) | Marine microbial communities from expanding oxygen minimum zones in the Saanich Inlet - Saanich Inlet SI037_S3LV_10m_DNA (SPAdes)... | ecosystem: Environmental > Aquatic > Marine >...
CACCTGAAAATCGCGTTATGCGGCAACATTCGTCTTTTGTTCGTCGTCTTCGACACTCTTCTTCGCGCGCGCGCCGGGCAGTCGTCGGATCGCCATGGGCTTTCCCCTCGCGGATGTGCTGACGAGCGATGCGCTCGTGGAGGAGTTCCAGTGCAAGATCTGCACGGAGCTGGTGGAGTACACGCAGTGCGCGCACACGCGGTGCGGGCACGTCTTTTGCCAGTCGTGCCTCTCCGAATGGATGGCGCGCGCGGGGACGGACGCGGAGGCGCACGCGGAGGCTGCGATGAACGGCACGAACCCCCTCATCGGGACGCGGTGTCCGACGTGCAACGCGGGCATCGAGCGAAACACCGTGCACGACCTGAAACTCGCCTCGCCGCTCGCCTGGCGCCTGCTCGGACGCGTGCAGGTGCGTTGCCCCACGCACGGCTCGACCAAGTGCGCGTGGCGGGGCGACCTGTCCGAGGTGAGCTCGCACCTCACGGACTCGCGCTCGCACGGAACGCGCGCCGCGATGATGGACGACGAGGCGGGCGCGGAGAAAGGCGCCAAACTCCCGCGCACGGCGTCCATGGAGGCGGACGCGGCCACGCGGACGGGCGCGAGGAACGCCGAGGCGCTGAAAGAGCAGGGCAACGCCAAGTTCCAAGCGCGCGCGTTCAAGGAAGCCATCCAGCTGTACTCCAAGGCGGTGTCTGTCGCGGAGCAGAGCCTGGGTTTGACCCACCCGAGCGTCGCGGCGTACTACGGCAACCGCGCGGCGGCGTGGCTGCACGTCGGCGCGCTCAAGGAGTGCGTCGAGGATTGCCGCAAGGCGCTCGCCATCGACCAAACGCACAAAAAGGCGCACTTACGGTTAGTCAAGGCTCTGTGTTTGTCGAGCGACGTGGCGGGCGCGGTTTGCGCGGCGCGCATCGCGACGAAGCACGTGCCGGACGACGAGGAGATACGAACTGTCGCCGCGCAGACGGAGGCGCTCGTGGTGCATTTGGAGATGGGCGACAAACAGATGCAAGACGAAGACTTTCTCGGCGCTCTCGAGACGTACGCGGCGGCGGGGCGAGTCATCGATTGCGCGTCCGCGACTTTGGGCGTCGCGCGCGCGGAGACAAAGCTGGGGCGATGCGACCGCGCGACGCGTCTGGCGTTGTCCGTGATCCGCGAGGATGCCGGGAACGTCCAGGCGTACGCCGTCCGAGGTGAAGCGCTGTGTCTGTCGGACGACTTCGACCAGGGCATCAAGCACATAAAAGAGGCGTTGCGCCTCGACCCGGATCGCGCCGACGCGCAGACGAGTTTCCGGCGCGCGAAAAAAACCGACGCCGCGCTTCGGCGAGCGCGCGAGTGCGTCGCGCAGCGTTCGTTCGAGGAGGCGCGCGAGGCGTTCACGGAGACGCTGACGCTCGCGGACGCGCCGACGAAGTCCCCTCTGTTCGCGACGATTTTGAGTGAGCGCGCGAACGCTCTGTTGCGCTTGAAACGACACGAAGAGGCGTTGGCGGATTGCTTTTCCGCGATACGCGCGAGCGAGGACCACAAGCGCGCGTACTACGTCGCCGGCTCGGCGTTGATCGCGCTCGGTCGTCCCGCAGAGGCGGCGGAGCGCCTTAAGGTTCTGCTCGAGATGGACCCGAACGACGAAACCACGCGGAAGCACCACGAGAAGGCGGTGTTCGAGACGCGCAAGGCGAAGCGGCCGAGGTACTACGACGTGCTCGGCGTGTCGTCGGTCGCGTCCGTGCCCGAGATCAAGCAGGCGTACAAGGCGCGGTGCATGGAATGGCACCCCGACCGCCACGCGAACGCGAGCGACGAACAGAAGGCGCTGGCGGAACGCAACTTCAAGGCGCTCGGCGAGGCGCTGGAGATCATGGAGGACCCCATGAAGCGCAAGCTGTACGACGAGGGATACGACAAAGAGGCCATCGCCGAGCGCGCCGAGGCGGCGCGCAGAGCCGCGCACAGGGGAGGACACGGATGCGGCGGAGGCGGAGGCGGATGTTGCTGATTCTTTTCTTTTACGTATGCATACCTTCATCGATCGATCGCTCGATATCGTATTGTACAGCTACTACCGCGTCTCGCGCCCGCGGCGGCCCGCCGCGAAACCTCGTCGCTGTTACCGCGAGGCTTCGCGCGAGCCGCTCGCGCCGGCGCGTCTCGTGACGACGCTTCTCTGCTATCTCTCCCGTATTACTGAAAGTATCACTGAAAGTGAAGCCGCGGGGGTTTAGGCATCAAAAACAAGGTACAAGCCAAAGTACATGTCCCCCGCGGCGTGGTGTACACGCGCGTCCCGTTTTTTTTTTCCGTCAGACGAAAAGAACGATTTTTTATCGAGCGCCGCCCCGCGGCGGTAATAAAGCCGCGGCGGCGCGCGCGAGAAAAAGAGACGCGACTTTTCGGCGCGGTAAATCACTGCGCGGCGAGCGCGGCGGCGAGATGCATCTGCGTCTCGTACATCGCGAAGAGCTCGCGCTGCATGGCAGCGTGCTGCTGTGCCTGCGCGAGCGCCTCCGCGTGCCTTCGCTCCGCCTCGCGCTCCGCCGCCGCAACCTGGTACGCGGTGGGGGGCGCCGACTGCACCTCATCTTCGCCCTCGCTGCCGTCCGACCCCGAGCCCGTCTCCATCGCGTCGTCGTCGTCCGCGACGCTGCCGTCCGCGAAACCGGGCGCGGCAGACTCGGGAGGCGTGCCCGGCGCGGGCGCGTTCAGCATCTCGCGCCGAGCCGCGCACTGCGCGCTCGTCGCCGCGACGCGCGGCGGCGCGGCGGCGTCGCCGGAAACCTTGACGTCGTCAAAGGAAACGCGCGCGTCGCCCGCGCCGCCGCCGGGCGACGTCGCCGTCTCGGCGTCGCTCGGAAACGCCTCGAACGCCCCCAGCGGTCCGTACCTGCCGTGCGCGAAGAACGGCTCGAGCCCGCCGAACTCGAGCCCCATCCCGAGTCCGACGCCGCGCGCCAGGCGCCCCGAGCGCGCCTCCGCGAGGCGCCACCGCGCCTCGACCGCCGCGCGCACGCGCTCGACGGCGGCCCACGTGTCGTTTGAAATCTCCCTCGGCCACACCCCGCGCGCGCCCGCGCGAAGCACCTCGTCGTGCACGAGGTCGGCGGCCAGCCCGCGCACGCGCCGCGTCGCGCCCCACGAGGCGCGGAGCAACTCGCGCGCGTCCCGTCGGAACCGTTCCGGGTACAGGCGGTGCGCGGCTCTTGACCAGAGCAGAGGCGTGCCCGCCTCGGCGCGCTCCAGCACGGCGTCCACCGCCGATCGCCGGTTCGCGATTGACGACTTGGATCGATCGGATCGCTCGGAAGATTCGCCGTGTCGGGAGCTCCCGACGCCGTTCGAGCTCCCGTCGACGCCCGAGCCGCGCGTCTTCGCCTCGCGCGCCGCGCACTCCGCCGCCAAACGCCGGGGGGTCCACCCGCGCGCGTCCACGCGCGTGGGGTCCGCGCCGCCCGCCAAAAGCACCACCACGGCGTCCAGCGCCCCGGCGCGCGCCGCCAGGTGCAGGGGCGTCGCGCTCTTCCCCAAACGGTGGTGCCCGTTTTTTTCTTTTTCGCCGTTCGGGCACGCGTCCGCGCCGGCGCGCAGCAGCGTCTCCACGACGTCGGCGTGGCCGTGGTAGGCGGCGTGGTGCAACGGCCTGTGCCCTCGCGAGTCCTCGCACTCCGCCGCCGCGGGACACCAGTCCAGCAGCTCAGCCACCACCTCGGCTCTTCCGCCCTCGGCGGCGACGTGCACGGGCGCGACGCCGCGCACGGTGACCGCGTCCGGCTTCGCGCCCAGCCTTCTGAGCGTCCTGATCATCTCCACCTTCCCCGACTGCGCCGCGCTGTGCACGCACGTGTACCCCTCGCCGTCGCTCGCGTCCACGTCAGCGCCGTGCTCGGCGAGAATCTCCAACACCGCGATCTGCCCCTCGACGCCGCCGCGCCAGGTGGCCCACCGGTGGTTCGCCGCGTAGTGGAACGCGCTCCACCCGGCGCGGTCCGTCGCGCCCGCGGGCGCGCCGTGCGAAAGCAACAGACGCGCCGTCGCCTCCTGGCCCTCCTGCGCCGCCATGTGCAGCGGCTGGACGCCCAAAGTCGTGGCGCGCGCGACGCGCGCGCCCGCGTCGAGGAGCGCCTTGGAAACAGCCGCGCCGCCCCATTTCGCTGTTTGTCGTCGCGATCGGTTTTGTTTGTCACGAGTCGACGTTTTTTTTGAACGAACGAGAAAAGAAAAGGAGTGAGTGTCAGAGGAGCGTCGACGGCGCGAAGCGTCGTGAGTCGGATCCGTCGAGTTTAGGGAGCGCTTCCGGGCCGAACGATGAGCGTCGCCGCGGCGCGGCGAGAACGAAAAAAAAAAATCGAGCGCGAGCGAAAAAAAAAAATCGAAACGGTTTGGCAGTTTTTGGCGAAATCCAAACCGAGAACGCCCGAGGACAATCTCGGACGCGCAAAATATCGCCCTCCAGCTGGATTCCCGTCGGGGGCGCCGCGTGGTGCACCCGAACTTCTGATGCCGCTTTTTTCGCATCTGGCGCGCGACGCGAACGCGCGCGGCATCCAGGCGCGACCTCGATCCCGCGGGACGCGCGCGGGAAGATCGTCGGGCGCCGCGTCGGGCTCGCGAATCGCCGGACGGCGCGTCGCGGGGCTCGCGCGTCGCGACGCGACGCGCGTTCCCGCGCCGGGTCCAACGGTTCGTGGCGAGAGATGACGCGGCAAAAGCTGAAGTTTCGCGGGAAAAAGCAAAGGACGGCCGCTGTCGTGTGCGCGATTTGCGCGTGCGGGCGGGCCGGGGAGACGCGCGCGCGTCCGGGGCGGGGTCGAGACGAGCGCGCACCTGCGAAGTACATCACCGGGAAGTCCTCCTGCGTGCTCCAGCTGTGCGACCCGAGGTAGACGTCCTCGCCGAGCAGCTTGACCGCCGCCGCGCGCGACAGCGACATATCGGCGGTCGTCGCGGGGGAGCACTGCCTCAGCGCGGACGCCACCGCGTCCGCATCTCGGCGGTACGCGGCGACGATGATCTCCTCGGTGGTGCGGTCGGCGCCCGCGTCGTCCACGTCCATGGCGTCGTCGTACTCAACGCGCGTCGTCGCCAGGCGTGTGGTCGTCATCGTCGCCATCGCGCGCGTCCGGCGCCCGTCGCGTCGGGATGAACGCAGGCGCGCGTTTTTTTCCCGGCGCCTCGCGGGTCGCGCTTCTGCGCTTCCGCGGCGGTTCCGCGCGCGGGTCGCGAGGGGAGCGACCGCGCGCGTCCCCTGCGAGGTGCTTTTGAGTGCGCGCGAGGTTCGGGACCCGAACGTTCGTCGCGCGTGCGTCGGCGGCGGCGTGCCGGCGAGCAATGGCGAGGCGGTTTGTTACCTTCGCGAAGTATCTCCTCGAGCGTTTCCAAATATCGCGCGTGGAAACCAAATATCGGTCGGAACCGGGGAGACATAAACCCTGGTTCTGGAGTCAACCCCGTCTCCTTCCCGGCTCTCTGACTCTGGCACATGTTTTCTTTCCAGGTCACCTTGATAGATACTTTTTCAACGAGAAAATCGGACAGGTTTTCGTTTTCATCGGAACGACGATCAGTCAGCGCGCGGTTCTGAGACCTTCGATCGACCGAGGTTTTCGTTTCCCCGCCAAATTTTCTTTTGCCAGCATCTCTGCATCGGCAGATCGGGGCGCGGCGAAAAAAAAAATCACCGCGGCCGTCCCGATTTGGAACACGAGACCTTTTCGTGAAAGGAAGAAAAAAGCGCTCGACCGCGCGGCTTCGGTCGAGTTGACCGTGATGACCGCTTTCGCGGTTTCGCCCGAGCCTCGATCGCGCGTTTTTGAGGACTTTTCTCTCCCGGCCAAAGCGACGACACACGGCAGAGTGCGTCGCGCGCGTGTGGAAGTGTCGCGAGCGCGACCCGCGCAGGCGACGATGGAGTCGCGGCGCGACCCGCTCGCGGAGACGAGCGAGGTCTCGGACGACACGGTACGCGCGGGAGCGGTGTCGGGGGAGACGGGGACCGGCGCGTCGCGCGCCCCCCCCTCCTCCCGTCAGAGAATCATTCCGCTCGGACGCACCCGCGCGGACTCTCGGCCTCGGCCATCCCGCGCTGACACCCCACCCCCTCGCGAACGCCCGCAGGTCATCCGCGACCCGTTCGAGAAACCCCTGCCGACGCGCGATGAGCTGCCGTACTGGAGCATGCGCGAGGTTCTGCCCGAGCTCCTGGAGACGGAGGAGACGGCGGTGCGTCCGCGCGCGATCGTTCGACCCGCTCCGCGAACGGCACGGAGCGGTCATTCGCGACCCTGTCGCGACCGCGCTCGGCTCGGTTCCGCGACGCGCGACGAGAACCTCGCGAGCGGTGTCTTTCCCGAATCGCGCGCGCGTCGAAACGCGCGCCGACCTCGCGATGAAGCGATGAAGCGACCGCGCACATCCTGACGACGCATCCTGACCCCCATCCTCTTCCTTCGTAATCGACGTGAATCCTTCTTTTGTCGCGATCCTCGTCATCTACTCCGTCCGTCCCATAAAAAACAACCCATCAGACGGCTGATTCGCGCATCCGCGACGCTCACGCGGACGCGTCGCACAAGTTCGTGCGGACGCAGGAGCTGGCGATGGCCAACGCGATCCCGCCGGAGATAAAGGCCGAGCTCCCCCCGGCGATCAACGAGCTCGCGCCGTTTGCGCGCGCCTCGGTTTTCGGCGACGTGCGCGACTTGTATCGGCACGCGCCCACCGCGCGTATAGGCGCCAACTACACGCCCAGCGCGCACGCGCGTTTGCTGGAGCGCCCCAAGAAAGGTCCTCCTAAAGTCAAACGAACCGGCCTCGAGACGAACGCGGAGATTCTACGCATGCCCGCGCCGACGTACCCGTCGGTGAATCACCCGCCGCGCGATCCGAAGACGGGTTTGAAAATCGATCCGCGCGCCGCCGTGGCGGTGACGCCGCTGGAGCGTCTCGAAAGAAAGAAAACCGGAGACGGTCACGACTCGCCGGATAACCCGTTCAACGAGCGCGACGGTGGGTCCTCCGAGGAGGACCGCGCGGAGGGGAATCACGAGTCAGAGGCGTCGACTTCCGGCGCCGACGGCGCGGACGGAACCGCGACGACGTCGAAGAAGCGCAAATTTGAGACGCCGTTTGAGTACACCTCGGCGCGTCGCAAAGAAATCGCCGACGCGATGGTCCGGTACTTCTACTACGTCGAGCACGGCGTTCCGGACACTGCTGGTGGTTTCGGCGTATCGGACGCGCACCTGGCACCTCCCAAGCAGGAGTGGTTCGAGCGCACGCTGGCGCTCGTGCCCCCCGAGCCCAAGGGGAACATGACCCGCGCGCGATTCGAGACGCTCATCCTGGAGTTTTTGGAGGAGATGCGTTTGGACCAGGCGCGCGCCGCGCGGAAGGCGGTGGTGGACTACGCGTTGACCGACGCGCACGAGAGGCAGAGGCTGGGCGTCGAGTCGCTCGCGGAGTTCCTGCCGGCGCCACCGGGCTCGGCGCTGGCGGCGGAGCGCCACAGGAGAGCCAGGCACGTCGACGGTTTCGGGACGGAGGACGACGCGACGTCGCGAGGACGACGACGAATGACATTCGCCGCGGAAATCGGCGCGTCGGCGTCGAGCCACTTCGCGCCTTCGCCGTACGTCTCGCTGCCTCGCGGGTGGTCCGCGTCCGTTGACGACGCGCGGTTCGCTCTCGAGCGCGGGCTGCGCGTCAACACGTGGCACGCGCTGGAGCTCGCGCGGGAGTGGCACGTGAACCACGTCGACGAGCCTTTGTGCGACGTGACGAGCGAGACGTTCACGCGGAGCCTCCCGTACGAAGCCGACGCGTTCGACGCGTTCCAGAAGGCGGCGTGCGAGCGCGCGAAGAACGGCATCTGGGACTCTTGGCGCTCCAAGTCCGTCTTGGCGTTCCAGACAAATCCCCCGCCGGTTGAATCGAAAGGCGGCGGAAACGGGGACGTCTACGAGGCGATGGCCACGCAGCAGTCTTCCGAGTTACGGGCGCTCGTGCGTCGTCGCGTCGGCGAGTACGCGTCGTTTTTCGAAAACCGCTCTTTCAGCGACGAGCACCTCGACGCCGATCCACTTTCTGAGAGGCTGCTGTGGGACAAAGAGCCCGTGTTCGTGGTGCGCCTCGTGCCGCACGTGACCGAGACGGAGACGCGGGTGGAGGTGCTTGAAGAAGAAAACGGGGAGGAGGGCGAGGAGGAGACGAGCGAGGAGGTTCGCGACGACGAAGAAAAAGCGCGTACGGCGGCGGGTGAAACGACAGTGACCGCCGACGAGACGACGTCGGAGCGACCGTTTGGGACGACGGAGGACGACGCCGCGTCCATCGCGACGGAGCCGGACACGCCCGAGGGCTCTGTCGGCGGCAAGAAGCGCCGGTTCGTGACGCGGATCGTCAAGTCCGCGGAGGCGCGGTTCGACCCGCCACTCGACGCCGTCGCGCGCATCGCCGTCGGCGCGCTCGACCGCTTCGTGCTCGCCGCCGCCGGCGTGCCGCGCGTCTGCCCCCCCGCGCCGCCCAAGAAGGCTGTGCGCGAGATGACCGCCGCCGAGATCGCCGCGGAGAAGAGCAAACCGAAACCGAAAACCGCGTTATCCTCCGCGACGCTGGAAGACTCGCCCATCGCCGAGGCGAGGCGCGCCGTGCACGTGGTGATGCTCCGCGCCGCCATCGCGCCGCGGGGCGTCGCCGGTCTGTTCGACCCGCACCTGCGCCTGCTGACGATTGACGCGGAGGCGCACGCGCGAACGTTCGCGGAGGCCGAGAAGACCCTCCCCGAGTACAAGGAGGAGATTGACGCGTTTCTCGCGGAGGCGCGAACCATAGAAAACCTCGCGTCTGAGCGCGTGATGTGCGGCGCGTACAGCGTGGACTGCTCGCGGCTCAAGTCGGCGCTGGCGGACGCCGCGCGGCGAATCGCCGAGGCGCTGACGGATTCCATTCGCGCCGCCGCGCGCGAGTCCAACGAGAAAATCGTCGCGGCGTACGAGACGATCCAGGCGCGCGTCACGCGGGTTTCCGAGACGGGCGAGGCGTGCGTCGGTTTGAAGACGTACATGAAGTTCCTTCCCGCCGAGCTCGAGCAGCTCAAAGCCGCGATCGCGTTCAACGCCGCGCGGGACGAGTTCCTGCATGAGTACTTCCGCGACCAGTCGGACGAGGACCTGGAACTGAGCGTTCTCGCCAAGTCGTGGCCTTTGAAGTGCAAGGCTGTGCTTTTGAAAGCCTCGGTGACGGTGGAGAAGGAGTACAAGGTGTTCGAGAAGGAGGTGAAGGCGCGTCGCAAGGCGTTCGCGGAGGCTCTCGAGGCGCGCAAAAAGGAAATCGCCGAGTTTCGCGTTTTGGGCGACGTCGTCGAGCGCGAGGCGATCGCGAGCAAGGTGGACGCTTTGGCTGAGGCGATCGACCGCGCGCTTGTGGAGAGCCAGGAGATCAACGCGGAGGAACGGCTGTTTTCGTTCGCGCCCACTAAGTACGCGCCGCAGATCAACGCGCAGATTTCCGCCCTGGACCCGTTCAAGAAGCTGTGGCAGACGACGAGGAGCATGTTCCGCAACCACAGGGATTGGCTCACCGGTCCGTTCTCCACGCTCGTCCCTGAAACGATGGACGAAGCGGTGCAGGACGCGTATCGGATCATGTTCAAACTGCAGAAAGTGTTCAGCGGGCTCACCGGCGGCGACCGGCTTCCCGAGCCGCTCAAAGCGGCGACGGCGACGCTGGCGAAGATCGAGGACTTCAAGACGTACCAGCCTTTGATCGACGCGGTGTGCAACCCCGGTCTAAGAGACCGGCACTGGATCGCGATGACGGACGTGATCGACGTCGTCGGGTTCGAGCTGAAGCGCGACGACCACACGAGCTTGAAGAAGCTCCTGGACAAGGGCGTGCTGGACCACCTCGAAAAAATCGCCGAGTGCTCCGACGTCGCGTCGCGCGAGTTCAACTTTGAAAAGGCGCTGGACAAGATGATCGCCGACTGGAAACCGTGCGTGTTCGGTTTGAAGGACTGGAAAGCCACCGGCACGTGCATCATGGAGGGCGCGCCCATGGAGGAGGCGCAGACGCTGCTGGACGAGCACATCGTCAAGACGCAGGCGATGCGCGCGTCGCCCTTCGCGATTCCCTTCATGGACCGCGTGGTGCCGTGGGAAGCGCGTCTGACGCGACTGCAGGACATCGTGGACGCGTGGCTGCGGTGTCAGAGCAAGTGGCTTTACTTAGAGCCCATCTTCAACTCCGAGGAGATCATGAAGCAGATCCCCACGGAGGGCGCGGCGTTCATGAAGATGGACCAGAGCTGGCGGCGGCTGGTGGAGGCGATCCGCGAACGGCCGGCGGCGATGGACGCGCCGGAGATTCCGAATCTGCTGGAGGATTTGCAAGCCGCGAACCACGAGCTGGACGTCGTGGAGAAGGGCCTGAACGATTTCCTCGACACCAAGAAGCTGGCGTTCCCGCGGTTCTTCTTCCTGTCCAACGACGAGCTGCTCGAGATCCTCTCCGAGGCGAAGGACCCGCTGAAGATCCAGCCGTTCATGAAGAAGTGCTTCGAGGCGGTGAAGGAGGTGGAGTTCACGGACAACGTCACGATGCGCGCGATGATTTCGGTGGAGGGCGAGCGCGTGCCGCTGAGCAAAGAGATCGACCCCGCGGAGACCAACGCGGTGGAGTGTTGGATGCTCGAGTTCGAGGACGTCATGAAGGTGTCCATCCGCGAGGTCACCGAAAAAGCCGTGGCGGAGTACGTCACGAAGCCGCGCGAACGGTGGATCCTGGAGTGGCCGGGCCAGGTGGTCCTCGCCGCGTCGCAGGTGCACTGGACCGCCGAGGTCACCGCCGCCATCGAGCAGGGCGGCGCAAAGAAGCTGGCGGAGTACGGCGAGAAGTGCAACGGGCAGCTCACCAACATCGTGAACATGGTGCGCGGCGAGCTGAGCAAGCTCGAGCGCGCGACGATGGCGTCGCTGGTGGTGATCGACGTGCACGCGCGCGACGTCGTGCAGCAGATGTCCGCGGACGGCGTCTCCGACCCCAAGGACTTCAAGTGGCTGGCGCAGCTGCGGTACTTCTGGGAGGACGGCGACCTGGCGGTGCGGATGATCAACGCCGAGGCGCGGTACGGGTACGAGTACCTGGGGAACAGCACGCGGCTGGTGATCACGCCGCTGACGGACCGGTGCTACCGCACGTTGATGGGCGCGATCCACCTGAACCTGGGCGGCGCCCCCGCCGGCCCCGCGGGCACGGGCAAGACGGAGACCACCAAGGACCTCTCCAAGGCAATCGCGATCCAGTGCGTGGTGTTCAACTGCTCGGACGGCCTCGACTACAAGGCGATGGGCAAGTTCTTCAAGGGCCTCGCCGCGTCCGGCGCGTGGGCGTGTTTCGACGAGTTCAACCGCATCGAGCTGGAGGTGTTGTCCGTCGTGGCGCAGCAGGTGCTGTGCATCCAAAGAGCCGTCGCCGCGCGGGTCAAGACGTTCGTGTTCGAGGGCGTCGAGCTTCGGCTCATCCCGACGGCGAACGTGTTCATCACCATGAACCCCGGGTACGCCGGGCGTTCGGAGCTCCCGGATAACCTCAAGGCGCTGTTCCGCGACGTCGCGATGATGGTCCCCGACTACGCCATGATCGCAGAGATCATCATGTACTCGTTCGGGTACCTCGAGGCGCGAGACATGGCGCGCAAGCTGGTGCAGACCTACCGCCTGTGCTCGGAGCAGCTCTCGTCGCAGGACCACTACGATTACGGCATGCGCGCGGTGATTTCTGTGCTCCGCGCCGCCGGAAACTTGAAGCGCAAGTTCGTGGACGAACGCGAGGATATCCTGATGCTTCGCGCGATCACCGACGTGAACCTGCCCAAGTTCCTGGACCAGGACGTGCCTTTGTTCAGGGGCATCCTCTCCGACCTCTTCCCCGGGGTTGAGCTCCCCGAGATTGACTACGAAAACCTCGTCGCGGCGCTCGAGAAGGAGTCGAAGCGGCGCAACCTGCAGCCGTTGCCGACGTTTTTCGAGAAGATCATCCAGCTGTACGAGATGATCATCGTGCGACACGGCTTGATGATCGTCGGCGAGAGTTTCGGGATGAAGTCCTCGTGCATCTCCGTGCTCGCCGCGGCGCTGGGCGACCTGTGCGACCAGAAACAAAACAACGAGTTCCACGTCAAGTACTTCTGCATAAACCCGAAGTCGGTGACGATGGCGCAGCTGTACGGCGCCGAGGACGCCGTGTCCAAGGAGTGGGCGGACGGCGTGTTGGCTGTGACGTTTCGCAACGCCGCGCGAGACACGTCTCCCGACCGCAAGTGGGTGGTTTTCGACGGCCCCGTGGACGCGATCTGGATCGAGAACATGAACACCGTGCTGGACGATAACAAGAAGCTGTGCTTGAACTCGGGCGAGATCATCGCCATGCAGGGCTTGATGAACATGATCTTCGAAGTGCAGGACCTGGCGGTGGCGTCGCCGGCGACGGTTTCGCGCTGCGGCATGGTGTACGTGCAGCCGTCGCTGCTCGGGTGGCGACCGGTGATGGTCTCTTGGATGAACACGCTGCCGGAAGGGCTGACGGACGAGCACAAGGCGCACATCGAGGGTCTTTTCGACTGGCTCCTGCCTCCCTGCGTGCGCCTGGCCACCAAGGAGTGCAAAATGCCGCAGCCGATGCACGAAATCAACCTCGCGCAGGCGTGCATGCGTCTGCTGGACGCCCTGCTGGCGGATTTCAAAAACCCCGCGCTCGCCGCGGAGATGAACAAGAACGTGATGCTGACGTGGCTGGACTCGCTGTTCCTGTTCGCGCTCGTGTGGTCCGCGGGTGCCGCCGTGGACGAGGAGGGGCGCAAGAAATTCGACGCCACGCTGCGCGGCTTGCTCATCGGCGAGGTGCCCGAGGCGCTGCAGGCGTTCATGACGAAGAACCTGCCCCCGAACCGCAAGGTGACGCAGCTCTTCCCCGACGCGGTGGACGGCAAAGACGCGACGGTGTACGACTTCGTGTTCGACAAGCCCTCGGGGAAGTGGGTCGCGTGGGTCAAGACGCGCGAGGAGACGCCCATCCAAGAGGGCGCGCAGTACACGGACATCATCGTGCCCACCGTGGACACGATCCGGTACACCTTCCTCATCGACGTCTTCGTCAACGCGCGCGTCAACTTTCTGTTTGTCGGCCCGACGGGCACGGGCAAGACGGCGTACATCAAGCGGCACATCTCACACTTGGCGGACGAGACGGAGGGCTCGACCTGGTCGTACCTGTTCATGAACTTCTCCGCGCAGACCTCGGCGAACCAGACGCAGGACGTGGTGGACGGGAAGCTGGACAAGCGGCGCAAGGGCGTGTTCGGCCCGCCCATCGGCAAAAAAATGGTTGTGTTCGTGGACGACCTCAACATGCCGCAGGTTGAGGAGTACGGCGCGCAGCCGCCCATCGAGCTTTTACGGCAGAGCATGGACTACGACGGCTGGTACGACCGCAAGGAGCTGACGTTCCGCAAAATCGTGGACGTCAAGTTCTGCGCCGCCATGGGCCCGCCTGGTGGCGGAAGAAACAACGTCACCAACAGGTACCTGCGGCACTACTCGCTCGTGTGCGCGTCGGCGTTTGACGACGCGGCGATGAGCAAAATTTTCGGCGCGCTCACCGAGTGGTGGAGTAGGTCGAACGAGATCCCGGCGCCCGTCGCGCGTCTGCAGGGCAATCTGGTTGCCGCCACCGTCGACTTGTACCGCGTCGTGCAGCGCGAGCTTTTGCCGACGCCCACCAAGTCGCACTACACCTTCAACCTGCGCGACGTCAGCAAGGTGTTCCAGATGGTGTGCTCGGCGTCGGCGGCGTCGGTGCCCGACCCCGACGCGCTGACCAGACTGTGGGTGCACGAGTCCCTGCGCGTGTTCCACGACCGGCTGACGGACGACCCCGACCGCGAGTGGTTCTTCGACACGATCAAGCGTTTGACGGAGAAGCACTTCCCCAACGTCAAGTTCGATAAGTGCTTCCAGCACCTGGACAGCGACGGGGACGGCTCGGTGGACGCGAACGAGCTGCGCAAGCTCATGTTCGGCGACTTTCTCGTGCCCGGCGCGGACCCTAGAGTGTACGAGGAAGTCACGGAGTACTCCGTCCTGCACGGCGTGGTGTCCGAGTACCTCGGGGACTTCAACGCCACCTCCAAGAAGCCCATGCGTTTAGTGCTGTTCCTGTTCGCGCTCGAGCACGTCTGCCGCATCTGCCGCATCGTGAGCCAGCCCGGCGGCCACGCGCTGCTGGTGGGCGTCGGCGGCTCGGGGCGGCAGTCGCTCACAAAGCTCGCCGCGTACATGCAGGAGTACACGGTGTTCCAGATCGAGGTGTCGCAGACGTACGGCAAGCAGGAGTGGCACGACGACTTAAGAGCGCTCATGCGTCTCGCCGGCGAGCAGAACAAAAAGACGGTGTTTCTGTTTTCGGACACGCAGATCAACCACGAATTTTTCGTGGAGGATATCTCCAACATCCTCAACACCGGCGAGGTTCCCAACTTGATGGAGGCGGGCGATTTGGGCACGATCTTCGAGACCATCCGCGGCCGCGCCAAGGCGGCGGGCATGGACGGAAGCAAAGACGCGATGACCAACTTTTTCTTCGGCGAAGTGCGTCGGAACTTACACGTCGTGCTGTGTTTCTCCCCCGTCGGCGAGGCGTTCCGCGAACGGTTAAGAAAGTTCCCGTCGTTAGTCACGTGCACGACCATCGACTGGTTCAGCGCGTGGCCCGTGGACGCGCTGCGCAACGTCGCGGTGGAGTTTTTGGCGGCGGTGAACGCGCCGGAGGAGAAGAAACCCGCTCTGGCGGAGATGTGCGTCGCCATGCACAGCATGGTCACGGAGCTCTCCGCGCGGTACCTCTCCGAGGCGCGGCGGCACTTCTACGTCACGCCGACGTCCTACCTGGAGCTCATCTCGAGCTACAAGGATTTGCTGGAGAAGAAGCAAAGGGCCGTGCAGGACCTGCGTAACCGCTACGACGTCGGGCTCGAGAAGCTCGTCGCGACGGAGAAGTCCGTCGCCGTCATGCAGGACGAGCTGACGGCTTTACAGCCCGAGCTGGTGAAGGCTGGCGAGGAGACCGCCGCGGCGATGGTGGTGATCGCCGCGGAGACGGTGGAGGCGGACAAGGTGAAGGTGCTCGTCGCGAAGGACGAGGCGACGGCTTCGGAGGAAGCCGCGCGTGTGAAGGCGATCAAGGATGACTGCGAGAAGGACCTGGCGCAGGCTATGCCCATGCTGAACAAAGCGATCGCGGCGCTGGACACCCTCTCCGCCGCGGACATCTCGCAAGTCAAGGGTTTCTCCTCTCCCCCCGCGCCGGTGAAGTTGGTGATGGAGGCGGTGTGCATCTGCAAGGGCGTAAAGCCGACGCGCGTGAAGCTCCCGGACGGCAAGATGGGCGACGACTACTGGGACGCCGCGAAGAAGATGCTGATGGACCCCAAGTTCCTGGAGTCGCTCAAGAAGTACGACAAGGATAACATCAAGGCGAAGGTGATCAAGAAAATCCGCCCGTACCTCGCCAAGAAGGACTTCCAGCTCAAAGTCGTGAAGAAAGCCTCCAAGGCGGCGTACGGCTTGTGCTCGTGGGTAAGAGCCATGGAGGCGTACGATCGCGTCGCCAAGGTTGTGGGCCCCAAACGCGTCCAGCTCGCGGCGGCGGAGAAGGACCTCTCCGAGGTGATGGCGGCGCTCAAGGAGAAGCAAGACGCGCTTCAAGCCGTCGTGGACAAGATCCAGAACCTGAACGACGACCTCGAGGCGAAGAAAGCGTACAGCGAGAAGCTCGAACGCGACGTCGAGATGTGCAAAGTGAAGCTCGAGCGCGCGGAGAAGCTCATCGGCGGTTTGGGCGGCGAGAAGATCCGGTGGACGGCTTCGAGCCGGCAACTCGTGATCGACTACGAAGCCCTGACGGGTGACGTGCTGCTTTCCAGTGGGTGCATCGCGTACCTCGGCGCCTTTTCGGCGTCGTACCGCGAGCAGACCACCGCGCGTTGGGTGGAGCTTTGCGCGGCGCGTTCGATTCAATGCGACGCCAAGTACTCGCTCGTCAAGATCCTCGGCGATGCGGTGAAGATCCGCGAGTGGAACATCCAGGGTTTACCCAAGGATACCTTCTCCAGCGAGAACGGCGTGATGATGGAGTACGGCCGGCGGTGGCCTCTGTTCATCGACCCGCAGTCCCAGGCGAACGAGTGGGTGCGGACGATGGAGAAGTCCAACGGACTCGTCGTGTGCAAGCTGTCGGATGAAAACTTCGCGCGCTCGCTGGAGACGGCGGTGGAGTTTGGGAAACCCGTCTTGCTGGAGAACGTGCGGGAGAGCCTGGACGCGTCGCTGGAGGGGCTGCTGTTGAAGCAGACGTTCAAACAAGGGGGCACGCTGAACATCAAGATCGGGGACATCACCGTGCCGTACCACGAGGACTTCAAGCTGTACATCACCACCAAGCTTCGCAACCCGCACTACACGCCCGAGCTGTGCACGAAAGTTTCGCTCATCAACTTCATGATCACCGTGGACGGGCTGGAGGACCAGCTGTTGGGCGTGGTCGTGGCGAAGGAACGCCCCGACTTGGCTGAGGAGAAGAACCAGCTCATCATCCAGGGCGCGCAGAACAAAAAGCAGCTCAACGACATCGAGGAGCAGATCTTGGCGGTGTTGTCCTCCTCCGAGGGGAACATCCTGGAGGATGAAAACGCGGTGAAGATTCTGAGCGCGTCCAAGACTTTGTCCGACGAGATTTCGGAGAAGCAAAAAGTCGCGGACGCCACCGAGGCGAAGATCGACGCGACGCGCGCCGGGTACCGCCCGGTCGCGAAGCACAGCAGCATCGTGTTCTTCTGCGTCGCAGACATGGCCTCCATCGGGGACATGTACCAGTACTCGCTGCAGTGGTTCACCGACTTGTTCGTGCGCGGCATCGAGGACGCGCCCACCGACCCGCGCGTCGCGAAGCGACTCAAGAACATCACCGAGCACTTCACGTTCTTCCTGTACGTCAACGTGTGCCGCAGCCTGTTCGAGAAGGACAAACTGCTCTTCTCGTTCCTCGTCACCACCAAGCTGCTCCTCGCCGCCGCCGAGGAGAACAAACGAAAAGCGGAGGAGGAGGCGGCGAACGTCGCCAAAGCCGAGCGCGAAGCCGCCGAGGAGGAGAAGCGAATCGCCGACGCGCGCGCCGCGCGCATCGCCGCCGGCGAGGACGTCGAGGCGGAGGAGCGCGCGGCGCGGGAGGCGGAAGAGCGAGCGGCTCTTGAGGCGGAAGAGGAGGCGCGCCTCGCCGCGGAGGAAGCCGCCGAGGCGGCGAGGGAGGCTGAGGAGAACGGTTCAGACGGGGAAGACGAAGATCCCGAGTCGTTTAAGGCGCCTCTCGAAAACGACGGCGAGCTCGCTTTTTCCGACGACGACGAACCGCGCGCGGGGGAAGACGACGGCGACCCCGACGACGCAGGAGGGACGAAGGAGGGTATCGAGTCCGAGGAGCTCCGTTTCTTCCTGACCGGCGGCATCAGCACCGGCGACGTCTCGAAGCCCAACCCGGCGCCGGAGTGGCTTTCGGACAAAGCGTGGGGCGAGCTGCTCCGCATGACCGATCTTCCGACGGTGGCGGCGCGCGGCGACGTCCCGAGCGACGTCGCGAACGACCCGAATCGGTGGAAGGTGCTTTACGACTCTCCCGAGCCGCAGGACGAGGCTTTGCCTTCGCCTTTCCACGAAAGTTTCTCGCCGCTGCAGCGCATGCTCGTCCTAAGAGCGTTCCGGCCGGACAAAGTCGTGCCGGCGATCACCGAGTACGTCGGCAAAGAGATGGGCGCGGCGTACGTCGACCCTCTTCCGTTCGACCTGGACGCGTGCTTCGCCGACTCGGACGCCGGCACGCCTTTAGTGTTCATCTTATCACCCGGCTCGGACCCGATGGCGAACCTTTTAAAGTTCGCCGAAACAAAGACGCGCAAGAAGGAGGGCGCCAAGCCGGACGACGCCGAGGTACCGACGCGCGTCGAGGCGGTTTCGCTCGGCCAAGGCCAGGGCCCGTTCGCGCTGCGGTGCATCGAAACCGGCGCCAAAGAGGGGCACTGGGTTGTGCTCCAGAACTGCCACCTCGCCAAGTCGTTCATGCCCGAGCTCGAGCAGCAGTGCGAGCTTCGCATCAAGCGCGAGGACGTCCACCCCGATTTCAGGCTCTGGCTCACGTCCTACCCGAGCCCCATCTTCCCGGTTTCCATTTTAGAAAACTCGGTGAAGATGACCAACGAAGCGCCGAGCGGCTTGAAAGCCGGCTTAGCGCGCACGTTTTTGTCGGACCCGCTGAGCGACTCGGCGTTTTTCGAGACGTGCACGAAAGACCAGACGTGGCGCAAGATGGTTTTCGGCCTGGCGTTCTTCCACAGCTTCGTGCAGGAAAGAGCCAAGTACGGCGCGATCGGGTTTAATATCCCGTACCAGTTCAACGAGAACGATTTAAGAATCTCGATTCGCCAATTAAAAATGTTCCTGGACGAGTACGACGAGACGCCGTACGAGACTTTGCGGTACACTTGCGGCGAGTGCAATTACGGCGGGAAAGTCACCGACGGCCACGACCGAATCACCGTGGACTGCATTCTGAAGCTCTTCTACACGCCCGAGATCGTGAATGACGACTACGCGTTTTCCCCCTCGGGGACGTACCTCGCGCCGAAACACGGCGAGTACGGGGAGTACCTCGCGTACATCGACTCGCTCCCGCGCGTCGCCGCGCCGGAGGTGTACGGCTTCCACGCCAACGCCGACATCGCGAAGGACGTCAAGGACACGGACGAGTTCCTCGACGCCTTCTCCTTGACGCAGTCGCGGGACGGCGTGAAGGGGGGGGTGTCACCGGAGGAAGCGATAGGCGCGGTCGCGATGGATTTGTCGGAAAAGTGTCCCGACTCGTTCGACGTCGAGCGCGCGGCGATGAAGTACCCGGTGGACTACTTCGAGAGCATGAACACGGTGCTGACGCAGGAACTGGTGAGGGTCAACGCTCTGTTAGCGGTTGTGCGGTCCAGCTTGACGAACCTGGGAAAAGCCGTGAAGGGCCTCGTGCTTATGTCCGACGAGCTGGACCAGGTGGGCAAGGCTCTGTACGACGGCAAAGTGCCCGCCTTGTGGCTCAAAAAATCGTTTCCCTCGCTCAAACCGCTGGGCAGCTACTTCAAGGAGCTCGTCGAGCGGTGCGCGTTTTTCGAAACGTGGGTCAAAGAAGGCGTGCCCAACGTCTTCCCGCTGTACGCTTTTTTCTTCACGCAGGCGTTCCTCACCGGCTCGAAGCAGAACTTCGCGCGCAAGTACAAAGTAGAGATCGACAAGGTGGACTTCGACTTTAAAGTCTTAGAGGGGTCCGCGGAGAGCTACGCGGATAAAAAACCGGAAGATGGCGTGTACTGCTTCGGGATGTTCCTGGACGGCGCGGCGTGGAGCGCCGAGAAGAAATCGCTGACGGAGAGCGAACCGAAAGTTTTGTACGCGCCGTGTCCCGGCGTGCACATGATCCCGAGCAAGATCGAGGACTTCGAGGCGTACTCGAACTACTCGTGCCCGCTGTACAAGACCGCGGACCGGCGCGGCATCCTGAGCACCACGGGGCACTCCACCAACTTCGTGATGAACATACGGCTGCCCAGCGAGCGCGACGCCGACCACTGGATCCGGCGCGGCGCGTGTCTGCTGCTCTCGCTCAAGGATTGATGGAATCCGACGAATGAAAAAAACTCGCGCGGTCGGCGATGACGCGCGACGTGTTGTTGTTATACTACCATAGACTATTCATTCAATGACGCGCCTGACTCGGAAGGTCCGCGAACGCGGCGCGGTACGCCACCCAGATCCCCGCCGCGATCAGGAACAGCGCGTACGCGACTCTGGCGAAGATCATCCAAAACAGCCGCCGCTTCATGTCCCGCAGCTTCGCCACCGCCGCCGCGCGCGCCGCCTCGTGCGCGGCGGACACCACGCCCGCCTTCTCCAGCTTCTCCGCCAGACTCGAGATCTTCACGCGCAGATCACGCGCCGTGGGGGTCTTGCCCGGAGTCGCGCGTCGCGACGCCCGCGCAGAACTACTCGCCTTCGACGCGCTCAAGAGCGCGCCGCCGAACCGCCGCCGCCGCATCAGGTCCAAAGCGGGGTCGCCCGTGTCCCCGCTCGTCCCCGGGGACATCCCCGGGGACGAGCGGGAACCCTCCGTGGGCGTCCCCGGCTCGCTCGGGCTCCCCACGCGGAACAGTTCCGAGCCGGCGAGGTGCCTGGGGAGCTTTGAGAAGGCGAGGAACGTCCCCGCCTTGTGCGACGCGACGTCGGCGCCGTGCGCGTCGACGTACGCGGCGACGGCTTCGTCTTGGTTCCGCACGCGCAGCAAATCCGCCGCCGAGAGGAGGGGCTTGTCCTTCGCGGTCCCCCCCACCGCCTCTGGGATTTCGTCCAGAGGCACGCCCAGCGTCTTGTGGAAGTGCGTGGACGCGCTTCCGCTCTGGATCACGAACTTTTGCCGCGCGCTCTCGGTCAGGAAGAGCTTGGCGACGCCCCACACGAACTGAATCGCCGACGGCGCGTGCGCGACGACAAACGCCGAGAAGGGCTCCGGGTGGAACATGGCGGCGATGAGCTGCCCCGCGATGGCCTTGATGTTCGAGCTGGTGTAGATGGAGAAGGTGAGCTTCTGCAGGTCGATGATGAAGATGGAGGGGTGCCCGGACAACTCCCGCGAGGGCTGAGCGATGCAAAACTCGTAGAAGTGGTTCACGGCGATCCACGAGTGCGGCTGCGGCGCGCGCACCAGCGACCGCGCGCCGTCGTTGGTCATGCGCACGACAATCGCCGCCGGCACGGAGGCGGTCGCGGGCATGAACGACCAGCTCTGGAACCCCTCGCCCAGCGTCGTAATCAAACGCTCGCGCTGTTCCGGCGAGTCCACCACGGGGTGCACGAAGCCGTGCTGCTGCGGGTAGCGCTTAGCGAAGCGCACGAGGAACACGCGCAAAAACAACGCGGCGCCGGCGAGTTTGCTGTCCGTCATCTTCTCGTACGCCTTCGCCGAACCGGGGGGCTCGCCGATGGAGCAGTACACCGCGCCGCCGCACCCTTTTAACAGTCGCCGCAAAAAACGGTCGCACGCCACGGCCTGGTCCGTTTTAGGGCCCTCGAACAGTCGCAGCGCGAACGCGAACAAAGGCGTCTTCAAAGCGTCCGCCACGGCGCGGCGCATGTGGAACACCCGCTCGTTCTCCGTGAGATTCTTCGTGTCCGGCCGGTTTTTGTCCGGGCACACGGCGTTATCCACCAGCCCGCAGTCTATGACCGCCAGCACTAAAGGGCCGGTCACCGCCGTACCCTCCCAGGGCTGCAACGCGAACCCGTTTAAGAGCGTCTTCGGCGACTCCGTCATGAACGGCTCGGCGGATTCGTCGGGGCCGGCGGTCGGGACCGGGGGGCCGGACCACGGATTGGGGTCCTCCACTTCGTGCCACGGGCCTTTCGGGACGTCCAAGGTCAGAGTTGAAGGCGTTCCAGGGTGTGGCGATGCGGCGGAAACGCCGCGTCGAGAAGAAAGTCCCGCGCCTTCTTCCCCGAACGCGCGCCGCGACGACGACGGCGCCGGCGCGTTCCCCGCGCGCGCGGAGACAGTTTTGGTTTTCTTCAGGCCCAGCGCGATCTTCGCCGCCTTGTACACGCCGAACGTGTACGACTTCTTCCTCTTGGTCATCGCGCGTTGGCTGATCGGCGACGCCGCGGGCTCGAGCCGCGGCGCCTCGGCGTCCGCGCCGCGCGCGTCGGGCGTGCCCGGCGCCGCGGCGGGCGCGTCCTCGGACGCGCGCTTCGAGTGAACGCCGGAGGCCATCGCCGCGTGCGCCGTCGCCACGCCGTTCGACACGCGCGTCGCGGTCTCGACCGCGCGCGCGCCCGGGATGGCGGGCTCAACCGCCGCGGACGGCGGAGGCGATGCGCGGGGCGCGCCTCGCGGGCCGGCCATCGCGCTCACGAGCGCGGGACACCGGGACGCGCGCGATCGTCGGACCGATCGAGAGAGATACCTTTCGGCACAGGCAGGTTCCTTCTCCGCGTCCGCGCCCCACGTCCCGAGCCGACGTTCGGACCTGGAGCGATCCGCGCGTCTCCCCGCGCGAGGGCGGTGTCCGAGGAAGGCGCGGCCGCGGGTCGTGCGACCCCGCCGGGTGCGAGCGCGTCTGGCGCCACGCGAACGGACGACGCGATTTCAAGCATTTGTCGAACACCCGAAAACACGAGGCAGTTCGAGCCTGCGACCGACACGACAGAAGATGGTCGCGCGTTCCGAGAATTCTGCAAAGTCACTGGGCATCAAGAAACGAGTCGAAGAGCGAGAGGTTGCGGCGACGCTCGCGTAGATGGTATGTACAACGTCGCCTTATATATGAGAGCTCCGACGGTCGTCGCGTCTCGCCCGGTTCGGGGGCGCGCGAGCGAACGCTGCGCGCGAGCGACGGGGGCTGTGCCGACCGCCGAACGCGCACGCGGGCCGCGCTCGACGCGCGCGGGGAGCGGGCGCGCCGTCACGCGACGCGCCTCCTCTCCTCGCGGCGGAGCGTTTCGTTATTCGTTATTCGCGCTCATCTGTCGCGCCGCGCGCGCTCGTCCGCCCACAGACGTCGGCGCATCGAGGCGGCGCGGTGTTACGTGTCTTCCAGTGTCTGGATACTCGACGAACACGTCGCGGTCACAGAGAGCGCTTCGAGCGCTTCAGAGCGCTTCAGAGAGCTTCAGAGATTTTAAATCTGGTAGCCCCCGCTCGCGTTCTTAGCGAGGCCCTTGACGCGGGTCATGGCGACGGCTCCCAGCACGAGGCCGATGAAGCCGAAGATGAAGCCGAGCGCGCCAACCGCGGCGGCGCCCTCGATCTGCTTCGTCGGGTCGTCGTACCACGCCCTGGGGTGCAGGGCGACGTGCTCAGCCTGGAGCGTGGTCACCTGCGCCTGGAGCGCCGCGACCTTCTCCACGAGCTTGGTGCGCTCGTAGTCGGCGTACGCCGAGCGCTTGCTCGAGAAGATCAACGGGCCCTGGCCGATGATGGATTGCGTCGCGTCGGTGACGCCCGTCTGCATGTCGAGCAGGTCGTTGGTGTCCTTCTCGAACGTCCAAGCCTCGGCACCGGCGGGCAGAACGATGGCGTTCACGGCGGTCCTGGCCTTGAGCAGGATGGAGGAGGGGAGGCCCACGAAGCCGAATTCGGGCAGCATGTCCTGCGCCTCCTCGGAGAGGACGAACTGCGCAAACGCCTTGACGAGCGCAGCGGATTTGACGTCGTCGCCGGTCCAGCCGGACATGTCATTCTCGATGTACATGTACGAGAACGTGCAGATGGGCCACGTGCTCTCGCCGGCTTGGTCCGTCAGCGTGACGGCCTCCCAAGTGTTCGTGTACAGGCTGGCTTCTCTGGTCGCACCGGTATCACCGGTCGATCCCAGCGCGGCGCCCGCGACGGCGTCCTCGGTGGAGGGCTTCACGAAGTTGCCGTCGGCGTTCTTGAGCGCGATCTCGCCGAGCCCCGACGACAAGCCGTGCCCGTTGTCGATGTACGAGATGGAGTAGGGGTTCTCTGCGAGGTAGCCGGAGATCCCGCCAGAGCCTTGCGCCTCGACCGTGTCGCTGGCCCAGGTCACGCAGCCCGAGGTCTTGGTGGCGGAGCAGGGCTCTTTGCCGACCATCGTGGCAGCCGGCTGCCAGACGTTGGGGCACTTCGCGTTGAGGTACTCGGTGATGAGGGAAGTCGAGGAAGATCCCTCGACGCGTCTCGCGACGGTGATGGGCTGATCCAGGCTCGCGAGGTTGGGGTTCAGGGCCACGATTTCGTCGTCGTTCCAGCGGGTGATGTCGCGGTTGAAGATCTTCGCCAACAGGCACGCGTCGAGATCGATTTCGCCGTACGAAGCGGGCACGGAGTGGAAAAACCCGATGCCGCCGATGACAAAGGGCACTTGGATGAAGCTGGTGTGCACGGCGTTGGCTTTAGCGTATTCAGCCGTGTTTAAGGGAATGTCTCCCGAGCCGAAGTGGTTGTACTGGCCGCCGGCGGTTTCATCGCCGATGAAATCCTTTATGCCGGTGCCGGAGCCTGAGACGAGAGGACATCGGGAGCGGAGGAGGAGGTCGGTTCAGTCGCCGGGCTCGAGGAAAAGTAGGGCTCTTTCTTGTCACTTTTTCGGGGGGAAAAGTGACGCGACGCGTCTCGGACACGACGGGCTCGCGGGCGCGCGTTCGAGACGTACCGACGGCGCGGTAGGTCATGGTGACGGGCGTGCGCGAGCGCTCCTCCATCAGGTCCATGACCTTCCAGAAGAACTTGCTGGGGTTGGTGGTCCCCGAGCCGTGCAGCTCGTGGTGCTGCGCCGAAACGCCGGCGGCGGCGATGCAGATCGCGAGGGCCACCAGCAGGGTGGCGGCGGTGGAACGAGGCATGGCGTCGTGCGTTATGGGTGGATCCGGAGACGGTCTCGAGAAAGCTTGCGAGCGAGCTCGGGGGGTGTCACTCGATCGACAGGTCTCTTCCTTTGATGGGAAGCCCGCGGGGGAGAGTGGGGCACGAGCGCCGGCGGGAAGTTTTGCGAAGCATTTCGCGACGACGGTTCGAAGCTGACGCGCTTTTTGACCGCACTTTTTCTGTGACTGGAAACGCGCGCAAATTTCGTCGCGCGAAGCCGCCTGACGTGTCGCGCACGCCTCCCCTTGCCGACGATTTTTTCGACGCTTCTTGCCTTCTTCGAGCCGCGCCAACCGAAAGAGACTCGAGAGGAGGAGACCCGAACGGGGTTGCATACACTGGTGCGCGCCCGAGCGACTGACGAACGCCCGCGGATGGCTTCGAAGCGCATCACCAAGGAGCTCCAGGTGCGTGTGCACGCCGTGCGCCTCGGCGCTCGCCTCGATCGCGCCCGCGTCGCACGCCGCGGCGGTTTTCCGGGCAGTCCGCGCGCGTCGCGCGAAACGAAGCGATGGCGAGGCGTGGCGAGGCGTGCCGCGTTTCGAGGCGCCTCGGAAACGCCCCGCGGACCTCACCGCGACCGTCGCCGCGGGGCCACGACCGAGCGAACCGACTGACCACGACCACCCGCGTGTTCCCCACCCGCAACAGGATCTCCAAAAGGATCCCCCGACGTCCTGCAGCGCCGGGCCGAGGGCGGACGATGACATTTTCCACTGGGACGCCACCATCATCGGACCTTCGGACTCGCCTTACCAGGGTGGCCTTTTCTTCGTGGCCATTCACGTGCGTCTCCCCTCCCGCCCGGCGACGACGCGCCCCGCGCGAACGCGACCCCGAGCGCGCGAGCGCGCGCGCTGGAAACTCCGACGCGCGATCGGCGCGGGCCTCAGCCTCGACCCCCCCCGTCGCGGATCCAGCGCCAGCCCCGAGGCTTTCTTCGCCAGCGATCTGGCAGCGCGAAACCGAGTTCTTCGTGTTTTCGCCGGCACGCGCGGGCACGCGACGACGTTCGCTCCGGTCGCGTTTTTTTCGCAAAAAGCAAAGCGCCGCCGCCCTAAACGCCGCGCTTAAGCCCGACCCTGACCCGACCCTCCGTCCCCGACCCTGCCCCCCTTTGTCGCCGACGCAGTTCCCCCCCGACTACCCGTTCAAGCCCCCGAAGGTGAACTTCAAGACGAAGGTGTACCACCCGAACGTGAACTCGCAGGGCAGCATCTGCCTGGACATCCTGAAGGAGCAGTGGTCGCCCGCTTTGACAATCTCCAAGGTGCTGCTCTCCATCTGCTCGCTGCTCACGGACCCGAACCCGGACGACCCGCTCGTGCCCGAGATCGCGCAGATCTTCAAAACCGACCCGGCGCGGTACGACGAGCTCGCCAAGGAGTGGACCAGGAAGTACGCCATGTAGAAGCATCGCGCGGGCGGATGGCGGCGCGAAGCTTCGCGTTTTTTTTTCCAAACGAGATGAATGCGCGACACGCGGCGGGCGGCGACGCGAGACGATTGGCGGTTTGTGACGAGAGAAGAAAAACCACCTTTGCGAACGATTCACGAATCACGACGCTTTCACTTCCACGTCGTCGTCTTCGCCTCGTGGTGGAGACGCGAGAAGAAAACGGACGCGTCTCACCGCGCGGTTAGTCACGTATTTTTACTTCGAGGCGTTCGGTTGGCGCCGAGACGCGAAAACGTTTTTTGAAGTCCCGAGGCAAGTCTGCCAACTTGCACACTGTGCCACGTCACTCGATGCTCGATGCCCCTTTATCTGCGATGGGGTTACGCGCGCACCCGCAGTACCGACCGGCGCGGCGCACGTCGCCCCGCTTTCAAGCCGCCGACCAGACCCGACACAGCCATGGGTGCGTCACCCCCCGCGCGCGCGAGGCGACCCGCGCCGACCGCGGCGTCCCGAACCCACCTCGCGCGTTCACGAGACGCTCTCCCAGGTGCCGAGATTCCACTCCGACACCGCGACTGACCCCGTCCCCACGCAGCCGCCCTCGCCTCCACCACGCACGCCGCCGCGCGCCTCGCCCCCTCGAGGCCTTCGCGCGCGCGCGCCGCGCGCAAGCCCGCGCTCGCGCGCGCGTCTTCCGGCGAGGGTTCCCCTTCCCGCGACGACGCTCGCGCTCGCGTTTCCTCCGCGCTCGCCTCGGGCGCGCGCTTCGCGGCGGCGGCGGCGGCGGCGGCGACGCTTTCCCTCTCCGGCGTGGACCCCGCGTTCGCGGAGCTGAACGCGCGCGAGGCGGCTCGCGGGGGCGAGTTCAACCGCGGTTCCGCGCAGCAGTTCGGGGGCTACGACCTGACGAACACCGACGTCGTCGCGAAGTACGGCGCGGATCTGCGTCTGTCCAACTTCACCGGCGCGGAGATGCGCAAAGCCAAGTTGCGCGGCGCGAATTTGACCGGCGCCTACCTGATGAAAGCCGTCGCGTTCGCGGCGGACTTCGAGGGTGCTAACCTGAGCGACGCGCTGATGGACCGCGCGGTGCTGAACAACGCCAACTTCAAAGACGCGATCCTCACCAGGGTGGTCCTCACCTCCTCCGACCTCGGCGACGCCGTCATCGACGGCGCCGACTTTTCCGACGCGCTCATCGACGTCGGGCAAAAAAACGCGCTCTGCAAGTACGCGAGCGGAACCAACTCGGTCACCGGCGTTGCCACGCGCAAGTCGCTCAACTGCGGGGGATCGGGTAGGACGTCCACGCCAAGCAGGTACATGACGGACGATACAGCGCAAAAGCCCGAGCCCGCGTTCGAGGCGAGCAGATTCTCGATGTACTAATAACCAGGGACGACAAGGCGTGTGAGTTCGGTCGCGAGTCGCGGTGGACCGCCGTCGACTGCTTGCTTTTATTGACACCTTTCATGACGAGAAGATCACGTCTACGAACGGAGTACGTAGACTACGTCCGACCGCGCGTGTCGTCCGTGACTAACGCTCACGAGTCGTCAGTCCTTGGTGCCGAACATGCTCCCCTTTTTGCTCCCCAGCTTCTTGGTGATGAATCCAGTCTTCTTCTTCCCCCCCACCTTCGCCTGGAAGCTCTGCCAGTCGTTCCGCTTCGCCGTCTGCTCGGCATCCTTCTCCAACATGCGTTGTTTGCCCTTGAACGCCTTGGCTTGTTTCCGCTTGCGTTCGCGCGTCGCCTCGTCGTCGCCGTCGACGACTTTGAATTTTTCGGGAACCACGCGCTTCGAGAAGGCGCTGTTCTCGGTGACGCGCAGGCGCTTCGGCGCGGGGACGCCCTGGTACACCTCCCGGGGACGCGCGGACTCGTCCCCGTTTCTTTCTCCGGCGGCGTCGCCGAGGACGATGTCGAAGTCGTCCTCCGAGTCCTCCGCCTTTCCCTCCGCCGCGCCGGCGGCGTCGCGCACGTCCTCCGGCGCGACGTCCGCGACGACGTCCTCGTCCCCTTTGGTCACAACCACGCGTATGCGGCCGTCCGCGAGCACAGCGACCATCACGGCATCGAGCCACTCGGACGTCGCGCCATCCGCGCGGACCCGACACAACGCGCCGGCGACGCTCTCGTCGATGATGGACACGTCCGCCTCGTTTCCCTCGGCTTCCGCTCCGGCTTCGTTTGCCTTCGCGTCGGGATGGCCGTCGACCAGATCCTCGGTCATGGCGATCACCTCCACCAAGCCAGCCTTGAGCTCGACGTACTCCGCGTTCTCGGGCTCGGCGACCAGGAGTTGTTCCACCTGCGGTGCGGGGACGAGCGGGTCAGGAACGCGCGAGCGCGGCACGAACCGAAACGGTGGATCGGGAGGGGAGGCGAGGCACGTACCTGCTCGAGCTGCTCCTTGTACTCGGCGAGGTTCGCGGTCATCTCGGCGAGGGTCTGCGGCGCGTCATCGTCCGCCATGGCGACAGCGCGGTGACCCGAGGCGCGTGCGGCGCGAGATGACTCGTCGGCTCGCGAAACGTGGAATCGACGTGCGCGGGGAAAAGGTGCGGCACGACGAAAAGTGCACGCCGACGCGACCAGTCAGCGCGTGAAAACTCGAAGACCTATCCGCGTCGCTTCGCCGCCAGCGCGCGTCACAACGCGCCGCGGTCGACATGCTCGCCTCGACATCCACCGCGCGCATCGGTGTGACTCGCCCCGCGCGCGGGGCGCACGCCGCGCGGCGCCAGGCATTGTCCCCTTCGCGGGCGAAGGCGTCTCTCCCGCGACGATTCGGGGGAGCGCACGCGCTTTCGCGCTTGGGGACGACGCGTCACCACGCGCTCGGCGATCGCGTGGTGGCCGCTTCCGGGGACGGGGACGACTCGGGTGCTCCGGAAAAGCCCGCGCGACGCGTGCGCAAGCTTCCCCGCCGCTCGCCCCCCCGCCCGCGCGAGGCGTCGGAAGCGTCGGCATCTGCCGCCGCCGCCGACGATGACGACGACGCCGACGACGCCGACGACGACGAGGACGCCCCGGTGGTGTTCGACATGCGCGAGCTGTACGGCGACGATTTCGACCCGGACGACGTAGAGGACGATGAGGATGAAGAGGATGAAGAGGATACGGTTGAGGAAGACGAGTATGAGGACGAAGAGGACACCGAAGAGGCGTTGCGCGTGGTGAAAGACCTCGGCACGTCTCTTCTGAAGGGCGACCCCGAGGGACACAAGAGCGGCTACGTCGCCATCGTGGGTCGTCCCAACGCGGGCAAGAGCACTTTGATGAACGATCTCGTGGGCACGAAACTGTCCGTGGTGACGCATAAGCCTCAGACCACGAGGCACAGGATCTTGGGGATCGTCAGCGAGGACGAGTACCAGATGGTGCTCCTCGACACGCCCGGCGTGATGCGCGAGGAGTTCAACAAACTGGACGAGTTGATGTTAACGTCGGTGCGCAACGCGATGGCCAACGCCGACGTCATGCTGTGCATCGTGGACGCGAGTCGCGACCCGGTCGGGAACTTCCAGGGTTTGCTTCCCGACGACCTGAACCACAGGGCGCCGCTCGGCGTGATCCTGAACAAGTGCGACCTGCTTGAACTCGACGAGATCAAAAACCTGAAACGAGTCTTCGAGACGTTCCCGAACGTTGAGAAAGTGTTTCCGGTGAGCGCGCTCGCCCATGTGGGCACGGATGCGCCGAAACGGTGGTGCGTCGAACGCCTGCCTTTAGGCCCTACCTTGTACCCGAAGGAGACCATCAGCGAGCACCCCGAGCGCTTCTTCATCGCGGAGATCATCCGCGAGAAGATCTTCCTGCAGTACCAGCAGGAGATCCCCTACAGCACGCAGGTCTGGGTGCAGTCGCACAAGGAAAGAGACGGGGTGAAGAAGGACCTGATATTAGCCAAGGTTTTCGTCGAGCGCAAGTCGCAGATGGGCATAATCATCGGCGCGGGCGGGAAGGCGCTCAAGAAACTGAGCACAGCCGCCAGGCTGGACGTAGAGAAGTTCCTCGGGAGACCGGTGTACCTGGACCTGGGCGTCAAGGTGCGCGAGGGGTGGCGGTCGGACGAGAACGCGCTGGAGGATCTCGGCCTCGACGACCCGAACAGGCTGGAACAGCCCAACCTCGGGCCGGCGCCGGACATCGTCGGATAACGAAAACGATGACCGTCGGAAGGGTACGGTCGTGTACCTTTCTTCAAAGCTCGACAAAGCTCTATCGAAAACGCGTGGTGTTTTTAATGAGAGCTCGAAAGCAGGCTGTCGTTTCGTAAAACGGTTCGTGGTATTATCACTACGTAAGGGAACTGTCCGAAAGCTTTTCCGCGCCGCGCGCGGTGTTACGTCTTACAAGTCTCTCCGTCTCTCTTTCACGCGAAAACAAAAAACATCAAACGTCGCGCGACGACGGACGTCGTCAAGAAACGCCTCCACGGAGACGTCTCTTCTTTTTCACCGCGCGCACGGTCTCCGCGCGCGCGCGGTGCAGCTCCGCCTCGTGTATGTTCCCGATCGCCTCGAACGCGTCGGCCACGACGTCGATGGAGGCGGAGGCGGCGTCGGCGCCGGCGCCGGCTTCGACGTCGGCGACGCACGCGAGAAGCGCGTGCTCAAGCGCGCTCCGCGGGGCGTCGCGAAATTCCTGACTGGCCCTCAGTCGCGCGTCGAGCAAGATGGACGCCGCGTTGCCGTGCAGCGCCGAAGCGACGGAGGCGCGGCGTTTCCTCCCGGAAGCGTCTTCCGCTTCAGCGTCTTCCGCTTCGGAGGCGTTCGGACGGGTCTGAGGACCCTTTCCCGTCTCCTCCTTTTTTTCTCGCGCGCGTTCGTGCAGGCGCAGCGCCGCGCGGAGCGTGCGCAGCGCCCTGACCGGCGCGTCCGCGCCCGCCTCGGACGCCTCGCGCACGGCGCGGTCGTTGAGCTCGGCGCACGCCTCCTCCAGCTCCGCGGGCGTGGGCGACGAGGGCAGGGGGACGAGGTTCTCGTCCGCGGGGGGGAACGGCGAGGGCGGGGGGCTGGGAACGGGCGGCGCGACCGCCGCCTCGGGCACCAGCGGGGGGGCGTTCGCGCGGGTCACGGCGTGCCTGTGCTGCACGGAGTGCCTGTGGTGCGCGAGGAACGCCTCGACGGAGTCGTAGATGGAGCGCGAGGACGAGTTCCGGGACGCGAGGGACGCGCGACACATGGCGCCGTGTCGTCGTGAGCGCCAGCGCGGCGAGGTATGCCACCTCGCGGCTCCCTCCCCAGTTTTTGACCAGGCGTTTTTTCTCGGAACGCACGAAAAAAAAAAAAGCCACAACGAGCGCCAGTCCTTTCCCTTCCTCCACTCTCGGGCGCGCGGGCGCGCGCCGCCACGCGCCGAGGATGGGGCGCAAGCGTTGCCGGCATGGTAAGCGGAAAGACAGCTGCGCGGACTGCAACCCCTGCCCGCATGGCATGTTGAAGAACCACTGCGCGGACTGCAACCCCTGCCCGCATGGCAAGCTCAACTACAACTGCGTGGCCTGCAAGGGCTGCCCGCACGGCAAGCTGAAGTGCAAGTGCGCGGACTGCAACCCCTGCCCGCATGGCAAGGTGAAATACAACTGCGTGGACTGCAACTGCAACCCCTGCCCGCATGGCAAGCGGGAGGACAGGTGCGCGGACTGCAACCCCTGCCCGCACGGCAGGGTGAAGTACGACTGCGCGGACTGTAACTCTTGCCCACACGGCAAGCGGAAAAGCGACTGCGTGGACTGCAAGGGCTGCCCGCATGGCAAGCGGAAACGCGACTGCGCGGCCTGCGACCCCTGCCCGCATGGAAAGGTGAAACGCAACTGCGTGGACTGCAACCCCTGCCCGCATGGCAAGGTGAAGCGCTTGTGCACGACGTGCACTGGGTGTGGACACGGCAAGCGGAAACACAGGTGCCCGGCGTGCAAGGCCGCTCGCGCTGGTCAGCCGGTTGCGCCCGAGATCAAGCCCGACCCCGAGATCAAGCCCGACCCCGAGATCAAGCCCGACCCCGAGATCAAGCAGGAGCCGTTCACCATCCGGGGCTACTTCGGCATCGGCGAGTAAAGAGACAGCGGTGTTGGTTGGTGATAGGCGTACAATTGTACCACGATACCTTTTCCTCGCTTTCGAAGGAAGGTACCTCACCTCTACCTCTCGCTACGTCGCGAATCGCAGCGTCTGCTCGCTCGCGCCCGAGCGGCTCCGCGCCAGCCTTTCGTTCTCCTCGCGGACGAGCTCCAGCGAGGACTTCTCCCACCACGTGCCGTCCTCCTGCGCCTCGACGTCGCGCATGTACGAGGGCACGCGCGCGTTTTTTCCACAACGCGCGTCCAGCCAACTCTTGTAGATGCGCGCCGCGTACGATTTCTGATTCTTCGCCGCGATTTGCGACTCGCGCGCCTTCAGAGCCTTCACCTCGGCGGCGGGCGCGCCTCCCCTCTTCTCCGCCCACCTCTGCTCGCTCTCCGCGAACGCCGCGGCGTCGCGCTTCGACGCGGGCACGTACCACTTGCCGTACTGCTTCACGCGAGCCTCCTTCTCCAAACGCCGTCTCGCGTTCCGCTCCGCGAAACCCAAACGGCTCGCGTCGCCGCTCTTCTCCGAAACGGCGAGCGCGTCGAAACCCAAACGCGACGCGTCTGACGAAACGCCGAACCGCATGGGGGGCGGTTCCCGCGCGTCTATCCGGGTCCCGACCGACCGTGAGCCGCTTTCATACATCGCGCCGGCTTCCGTCCCGAGCGTCCCAGGTGTCGCGGTGTCTCCGTCTTCGCCGCGCGCGGAAAGGTCGTGCAGAGAGATCTTCCCGGAGACGGACGACGCGAACGCCCTCTTGGTCTGAGACAGGTGCGCCGACGCCGAAGCCTTCGTCCGCCCGCCCGCCGGCGCGGCGCGCGCGGCGGCGAGGTTCGCATCGTACGCCGCCGAGAGCCGCGCCGCGCGGCGGCGGCGCTCCAGCGCCACCGCGCGCGCGGCTTCCTCGTCCATCGTGCTCGGCTGCTCCTTCCCTGACTTGTAGTGCGCCTTGACGGTGTTCGCGTCTGCGGCGGCGGGGGTCGGATTCTTCACCTTGAACGATTTGTCGAAGTCTTCGCCGTCGCCGAAGGCGTCGGCTCGGTCCGCGCCGCCGCCTGGGTTGGCGGCGGCGCGCATGCCCGTGGAGCGCACGTTGGCGTCGCGCAGGGTCTTCCCCGCCGCGAGCACGGCCTCGTCGTACTGCGCGTCGTCGTCCTGGAACAGCTCCAGGGGCAGAGAGTACGCCAGGCGCACGCGCGTGACGGGGCGCCAGTGGAACTCCCGCTGCGCCTTACCTATGCGCTCGAGCGCCTCGCGCTTCTCCTCCTCCTTGAGCGCAAACGACAGCTCGCGGTACTCCTTCTCGCCCATGTCCTTCGTCGCCTTCTTCGCCGCGAACATCGCCGCGTTGGGTTGGCCCAGCTTGGGCTGGAAGGCGACACCGTCGGCGTCGAAGGCCTCGGCGTCGAAGGCGTCGTCGTCGCCGTCGAAGGCCGAAAGGCCGTTGAGCTTTTGTGATGCGTTTCCGAAACGCGACGCGAGCGCCTTTTTCGTCGCCGCCAGCGACGACGCCAGCCGCGCCTTCTCGGCGTCGCGAACGGAAATCGGATCATCCGTCGACGTTCGGGAAATGTCCACGTCGTCAGCGCGCGGAGGCGTCTCACTCCACGTCTCGCCTCGCGCCTCCGCGGCTGCCCTCTCCGCGGCTTCGCGCTCGAGTCTCTGCCTGCGGACCGCCGCCGTCGCGTTGGCTTTTCTCGACAACGTCGTCAGGCGCTTGACGTACGACACAAAGTGCAGAGCGTCGCACGCTTTTTTCCAGCGAGCGCGCGGATCCGAGCGTTGGAAATCGGCGAGCTGCGCGCGAATTTTCTCCAGCCGCGCCAGGCGCGCGGCCTCGTTCTCCGCGCGGACTCGCGCGGCGTACGCCTTGTCCGTCCGCGCCTTCTTCAGCGCAGCCAGCGCGACGTCCGCCACGGAGCGCAGGGTGCCGCGGTGCAGGTCCACCCAGCGCATGATGTACTTGCGCTGCACGGGGGTCACCAGGATGGGAGGCTCCTCCACCGCCTGCAGCCTGACCGCCAGACGCCGACGCGCCGCGTCGCTCATCAAGTCGCGGTGCATCTGCTTATGCGCGGCGAGGCTGGAGGAAAAGCGGGACGGCGTCGGCGCCGCCGAGGGCGTCCCCGACGCCGAGTTCGCCGGCGCGCGCGTCGAGAAGCCGGGCGTGGCGGAGATCGATCCCGTCGTCGTCGATCCCGCGGCGTCCTCCGCGGCGTCCTCCGCGGTGTCCTCCTCCCCGCGAAGCGCGCGTTCGACGCTTCGCTCGAGCGGTCGCGCGAGGCGCGCGGCGGCCGTCTCCCCCGTCTCGCGACCGACGGGTCCGCCGGCGGACGAGCGCCTGGACATGAGCAGCTCGCGCAGCGTGCCGCCCTCGCGCGTCGTCTCGAGGAGGTCTTCCTCCGACGCGTCGGAGGAGGAGGACGAGACCGGCGCGCCGGCCTTCCGCCGCAGCGACCGCGACATCGCGCTGAGCGTCGAGAGCGACTCCGCCCTCCCCACCGTGCGAATCGCGGCGCGTCGGCCATCGCGGGCGCGCTCGGCGCGCGACTCGATTGTGCCCGCGCGATTGGGGAACAACGCGGGCGACGCCTCCATCACGAAACTCCAGGGCGAGTCCGACCCGCCTGCCGTCTTGCCGGAGGGACCGTCGCCCTGGCTCGACGTCCCAGGGGAGGACATGTCGCTCGCCTCTGACGCGCCCCCGGCCTGCCGCGCACCGCCCGAGCGCGGAATCGAAATGCTGCTGCTGCATCCAAACAAAGGTTGTTGTTTCAGTCGCGCGAGCTGCGCGAGTCGGGGGATTTCTTGGTCTGTTGAACCAGCCGCGACGGGCCAATCACTGCTCTTCTTGGATCTTCACGACCGGCCGCGAGCGCGTTTCCGTGGCGGTTGCCGCCCGCGCGAGGCATTCTCGACGCGCGGCGCAGCCGGCGGTGGCACCCGTGCCGCCCGTTTCACACGCGGTCTCGAGACCCTCGGGTGTGCTCGGCGCGACCGCGAGCTTCGGATCCGCGCGCGGCCTCGGGGAGAGGTCCGGGCGAAGCCGACACGGCCTAGACTCGGCGCTTCACGCGTTCGCCGAGATTCGGATATCCGTGTCGGGATAACGACGGGGCGCGTCGCCATGTCGTCGTTCGCGGCCACGCGGGTCCACGCGCGCGTCGCGGGGGTCTCCCCGCGCGCCTCGAGCGCGCGGGGACTGCCCCGCGCCGGCTTCCGAGCGCCCGGCTCGTGCGGCAAACTCCGCGCGCGCGCGCGTCTTCCGCTTCACGCCACGCCTCGCCGAGACGCGACGGTTGTCGGGCGGGGCGGCCACGCCGTCCGCGCGGTGGCGGACGCCAAGCCCCCCTCGCCGGTGAAGCCGGTGGAGCACAAGCCCCACGAGCACGACTTGCCTGGCCTGTCTCCCACGAGCCGTGAGGACCGCGTGGATCTGCTCATCGTGGGGTGCGGCCCCGCGGGTCTGTCCGCGGCAGATCGCGCCAGCGAGAAGGGCCTCCGCGTGGCGCTGGTGGACCCGCGCCCGCTCGCGGCGTGGCGCAACAACTACGGCGTCTGGGTGGACGAGTTCCAGGAGCTGGGCCTGGACGACTGCTTCGCGAACGTCTGGCCCAAGGCGCGCGTGGTGATCGACGACGAGCGCCCGGAGGGCATCCAGCTCGACCGGCCGTACGCGCAGGTGGATCGCGTTAAACTCAAAGACAAACTGCTCGCGCGGTGCGTCGAGCGCGGCGTGCAGTTCGGGGCGTGCGCGGTGGAGGACGTTAGACACGAGCGCGATGGCTCGATCGTCACGCTCAAAGGCGGCGACCCGAACTCGCCGAACGCTTTGTCGGGCGTTGAAGTGCACGCGAAGATGGTGCTCGACGCCACCGGGCACGTGCGCAAGATTGTCGAGTTTGAAAGAGACTTCACCCCCGGGTACCAGGCGGCGTTCGGCATCGTGTGCGAGACGGTGGAGCCGCACGGGTTCCCGCTGGACGAGATGCTGTTCATGGACTGGCGGGACGCGCATCTGGACAGTAAGTTCAAGGCGATGAACGACGAGCACCCCACGTTCCTGTACGCCATGCCTTTCGGCCCGAACAAAATCTTCTTGGAGGAGACGTCGCTGGTGGAGCGGCCCGGACTGGAGTTTGACGACCTCAAGGTTAAGCTGCAGCAGCGCCTGGACCGGCTGGGCGTCGAGGTGAAGAGCGTGGAGGAGGAGGAGTACTGCCTGATCCCCATGGGGGGCGTGCTTCCCACGCTCCCGCAAAGAGCGCTGGGCGTCGGCGGGACGGCGGGGATGGTGCACCCCTCGACGGGGTTCATGGTGGCGAAGACTCTGCTCTCGGTGCGTTCGCTCGTCGACACTTTGGCCGACGAGATCGCCGCGGGTCAAAGCGACGAGTCCATCGACGCGGACGCGGTTTCCGCGAAGGTGTGGCGCTCGGTGTGGCCGGACGACGAGCTGCGCATGCGCACGTTCATGTGCTTCGGGATGGAGACGCTGATGCAGCTGAACATCAAGGGCACCAGGCAATTTTTCGAGACGTTTTTCCAGATGTCCGAGGAGATCTGGGGCGGGTTCCTCTCGTGGCGCGTGAAGCCCGCGGGGCTGGTCAAGCTCGGCGGCGTGCTGTTCCTCAAGTTCTCCAACTACATGCGGTTCAACTTCGTGTGGTCCGCGCTGCCGTTCATGCTGAGCTTCGTGAAGAACTTCGCGGACGCGGGCAACACGTTCGACTCGCAGAAGTGGGGGGGGATGGCGCTCCGCAAAAACGAAAAGCCCCCCGTCGTGCCCGGCCAGGGCCCCATCCCCAAGCCCAACGCCAAGGGCTCCTTGCGGGGCGCGGCGAACCCGTGCGACGAGCCCATCACGTCTTCGCCCCTGGATTTCACCGCGCTCGTGGGGGGAGACGTGGACACGCCCCGCGCGGCGTCGCAACTCCGGCCGGACAAGGAGTGGATCGAGTTTCAGCAACGCAAAGTGTTCCAGGATCAGGCGCCGCTGGCGGAGACGCTCGCGCCGCTAAACGGCGGCGACGAAGTGGACGTCGTGGTGGTGGGCGCCGGCCCCGCTGGTTTGGCGGTGGCGGCGGAGATGGCGCAGAGGGGCGTTTCCGTCGGGCTCGTCGCCCCTGACACGCCGTTCGTGAACAACTACGGCGTCTGGCTGGACGAGTTTGACGAGCTCGGCTTGCGGGATTGCCTTTTGCACGAGTACGACGACGCGCTGGTGTGGTTCAACGACGAAGACCCGGCGGAGGGGATCGGCTTGGGGCGGCCGTACGGCCAGGTGTGCCGCCGGAGGCTTCGCGAGGAGCTCCTGAAGCGCTGCGAGCGACACGGCGTGCGGTACATGCCCGGTCTGGTGGACCAGGTGACGCATTCGGAGAACGACGAGCCCTCCACTCTGCGCGGGTCGCTCGCGCGGTTCGACGACGCGGAGATGGACGCGTCGACGGCTTTGGACGCCGAGTTTGAATTAAAGGCGCGTCTCGTCGTGTGCAGCACCGGGCACAACCGCGACATGCTCCGGTACGGCGAGGGTCCCCCTCCCGGGTGGCAGACCGCGTACGGCGTGGAGGTGCGCATGCCCGACCACCCGTTCGAGGTGAACAAGGCTGTGTTCATGGACTTCAGGCAGTCCGATCCCGAGCTCGAGGGCGACGCGCCCGGGGCGGAGGGCGTCTGGCGCGTGCCCAGCTTTCTGTACGTGCTTCCGGTGGACAAGGACACGGTGTTCGTGGAGGAGACTTGTTTGGTGTCGCGCGTGCAGGTGCCGTTCGACGAGCTGAAGCGCCGTTTGTACCGCCGCCTGAAAAGAATGGGCCTCCCGGTGGAGAAAGAAAACATCATCGAGGAGGAGGCTTCGTGGATCCCGCTCGGAGGTACCCCGCCCGTCGCGCCGCAGCGAACGCTCGCGTACGGCGCCGCCGCCGGACTCGTGCACCCCGCGTCCGGGTACTCCATCGTCAACTCTCTGCGCCGCGCACCGTCGTTCGCCGAGGCGGTGGTTAGGGGCTTAAACGCCGGCGGGTCCGTGGAGGCGTCCCGAGCGGGCTGGGAGGTTCTGTGGGGAGACGAACCCAGGCGCCAGGTTGGTTTCTACCAGTTCGGCATGGAACTGCTCATGTCGCTGCGCATCGAGCAGATGCGAAACTTCTTCTCGACGTTTTTCGGGCTTCCCAAGGACCTCTCCGCGGGGTTCCTGGGTAACGACCTGAGCTCGTCCAAACTCATCGTGTTCGCGCTGACGTGCTTCATCCAGGGCAACTGGGAGCTCCGCGCGCTGCTGCTGACGCACCTCGCCTCCGCGGGCGCGGGCGTGCGTCTCGGCCAGGCGTACCTCTATCCCGCGCTCCGAGCGATGGAGGCGGCGAAGCAGAAAGACGCGTCGCGCGTCCCCGCCGAGGCGCTGGCGCGCAAGGCGCCGCCGCAGGAGCCCAACTTCTCTTCGTTCGCCAAGGACCTCGGCGCCGCGGAGAAGCAGGGCATGATGCCCGGGTTCCAGGGCAAGGACTGGTGGGCGGTCGGGTCCATGGACTCGGGCGGGAACGGGAGCGCGTCCGCGGGTGACGACGAGCCGAGCTCCGGGAAGGCGCGGGACGACGACGACGACGCCGGCGGCGGCGGGGGGGGATCGGCGACGCCGGCGGCGGCGATCGGCGGACCCTCGGATGGTTCCGTTTCCGTCGCGCGCGAGCCCGAGACCTCCATGGCGTACTGGTCCGACGGCTCGGCGGCGCTGGTGGTGACCTCGGCGGTGCGCCGGACGGGCCTGACGAGCTCGAGCCTGTA
>Ga0209666_1000304_pt1 | contig 38663 bp, 24 predicted proteins | sample SaaInlV_125m_DNA_FD_184679 | JGI IMG/M metagenome (GOLD analysis project Ga0209666, IMG submission 184679) | Marine microbial communities from expanding oxygen minimum zones in the Saanich Inlet - Saanich Inlet SI037_S3LV_10m_DNA (SPAdes)... | ecosystem: Environmental > Aquatic > Marine >...
CCGAGGTACCGATCGGCCCCGTCACGGCGGGGAGTTCAAAAGTGTGCTCGCGCGCCGCACACGAGTCGCAAGGCTGCGCTTGCACGCACACGGTTGCTTCCCCTGCCGCAACCGGTTGCTTCCCCTGCCGCAACCCCGCGGTTGCTTCCCCTGCCGCAACCAGCCGACGGGGGCACCCGTGCCGGTGTTGTGCGCGTCCAGGGCTCGCATCGCCCTTGTACGCGCTTGTGGGCGTCGCCATCCATTGCGCGGCAGGGGTCGCCGTGTACCTCGCGCTCCGGTTGCTTGAACGGGCGCGCCCAAGTCGCGAGCCCCCCCCCGCAACCAACCGCTTGCCCCAGCAGGACTCCGCTATTGTTTGACCGTGCAATTGCCGGCAACCTTGCAATAGGTGCGGCGGCCCTGGGCAATCGCTACCTGCGCTTTTGGGGCATGGACGACGCGGCCGGGTCGGCCGAGTGGGTCAAAGGGTTGACCACCCACCGCGCCGGGCGGCTTCTGAGCAACCATTTGGCATGCGTCGAGCTGCAGGCGCGCGGGGCGGCCACCGACTGCGCCACGACGGAGGCGCTGACCAACGAGCGCGTGTTCATCCACTCGCTCGCGCGCAGCCTGTCCCACAACTCCACGCTGCCGTGCGGCCTCCCCATGCCGCTGCCCAAGTACATCGCCATCCTCAACCTCTCGGGCGAGCGGATGCTCGCGTACTCGAACAGCGCCGCGCTCGTGCGGGCCCTGTGCACGCAGCACTCGCGCCTGCGCGGCTACAACCTCGACCGGGCGATCGACAACTTTGCGCAGTTCCCGGCCGAGCGGACCATCATCTCCGCGCGCTTCGTGCTGCTCGTGTACAGCCTGCCCTGGCAGGCGGGCGCGGGCGCGGCCTTCTGGCACCTGTCGGCGTGCGAGGTGAGCGTCGACGAGACGGGCAGGGGCAAGACGCTGCGCGACCGCATGCTGCAGTTCTCGAGCGTGGCGCCGGCGCCGTTCAGGGGCAAGTCGCTGCGCGACCCGTCCGACAAGGACATCCTCGTGCGCGGGCCCGAGTGCGAGGCGCTGCCGGTGGTGGCCGCCAAACAGCTCGCCGACTTTGCCGAGTCGTACAGCGCCGTCAGCCTCGACACCAAGGCGCCCAACGCGGACGCCAAGCCCGGGGGGCAGCAGGCGACCTTGCAGGAGCTGGTGGAGGTGCTCAAGCGCCAGCGCGTGGAAGCGCACAACGAGCTCAAGCTGCAAAAGGCGCAGTACAGGACGCTGCAAGCCACGCTGAACACGACCGTCCGTTGCAGCGAGGAGAGCCGCAAGGATGCGGAGACGGACCGCAAGCGCGCGATCGACGAGGCGGTGAAGGCCAAGGAGGAGATGCTCGACCTGAGCCAAAAGCAGAACAACGCGCTTGCCGCGGAGATCGCGGTGATGCGCGAGTCGCTGAGGGAGCTGGCGAGCGAGAAGCAGAAGGAGGTCAAGGAGCACAAGCGGCTGACGGAGAAGCACAGGGGGGTTCAGCGCCAGAGCGACGCCAAGGACGCGCTCCACAACGCGGCGCTGTCCCAGCACGTCGCGACGATCTCCAGTCTCGAGGGGAAGCTCGAGAAGAGTCGCGAGGAGGTCAGGGCCATCCGGTCGGAGCTGCAGAAGGAGCACGCGGTTGCCACGAACAAGGCCCAGCAGGAGCACGCGGAGGTGGCCGAGCGCCTCAACGGCGCGCTCGAGAGCAAGAAGCGCATCATCAACCAGCTGAGTGAAAACAACGACCGCAAGGACGTGGAGAAGGCCTCGCTGCAGACGCACACGGACGAGCAGGGCGTGCGGATCCGCGACCTGGAGTCGGAGCGCGCCGATCTGGTGGCGGAGTGCAAGCGCGTCGAGGCGGAGCTCAAGAAGCGGCACGAGGCGCCGCCGCCGCCGGCAAAGGCGCGCTCCAAGTCGGTGGGCACGAAGAACGCGTCCACGGCCACGCACCACTGCGCGTCAACGCAGACGCCGCCGCGGCCGGCGACGCCGCCGGCAGCCGCGCCCGCGCCGGCGCCCGCGCCGGCGCCCGCGCCCGCGCCCGCGCCCGCGCCCACTCCGACCGTGGGCCGGCAGGTGGTGGGCGAGGTCGCCCCCGTGCCGCTGGCCGTGATGCCGTGCTCGCTCCAGGCGGCGATCGACATGCTGCAGCAGCACGTCACCTTCACGACGCAGGGACCAGCGCAGCCCCTGCACCCGGTGCCGATCGCCGACGGCTACAGCCGGCCGCTGCCCTTCCCACACTTCAACCCCGCGATGCTGACGTACCAGCACCCCAACGGCATCTTTCACCCAGTCCAACAGCCGCAACCGCAGCACTACGCGCACCCCAAGGCGTACCACCGCGCCCCACACTCGCACTAGTGCGTGTCGCCGTTGGCGTGCGGGTGCCCCGCTAGGCGGGCGGTTTTCAAATAGAGTTGCAGCCCGATCGCGACCGCCGCAAAGGTGGCGTTTAGCTCCGTTTTGCAGCGATTGGATATCTCCAAAAACTCTTGCCTCTGACGAGGGGCAAAGGACTCGGGCACGTTGCGTAGCTCCAATGGCGCCGGCTCTGCGGAAGAAGCGCAAGGCGGCGTCAGAGGCGCAGGCGGAGGAGTGCGCGTGTCCGATTTGCATGGAGCGCACCGAACGCGACCGTTTCTGCTTCCCGTGCGGCCATTGGATCTGCGCGCCCTGCGACGCGCGGATGCTCGAAAACGGCTTCCTCGCGTGCCCCACCTGCCGCACGCCGCGCGAGGGCGTCAGCCAGGGGCAGGTCGAGGCGGCCAACCACGCGCGCACGGAGCGGCACGCGGAGCAGGACGGCAGGCGGCCGCTCGTGCTGCGCGCGGGCAACCGGGAGGTGCGCGTGCTCTTCTTCCCGGACGAGAGCCAGGGGGGCGACCCGTTTGGCGTGCTGGGCGTGCCGCCGCCCCCGCGCGACGCGGGGGCCGAGGACCACCTGCTGGCGCGGGTGGTCGAGGCGGCCGGACTGGCGCAGTCGGCGCTGCCGCACCCGACCGGCGAGTCGAGCGCGCTGCTGCGCCTGGAGGAGCCGCTGCGCGCGCTGGTCGGCCAGCTGCTCCGGCCGGGCACCGTGCAGGCCTTCTTAGCGCAGCGCGAGGCGGTGCGCTCGCAGAGCAGGCGACGCCGCAGGGGCGCAAACGCGCGCACCGCGTCGCTCTAACTTTGCGACTCGTGCTCGCGCAACGCGACAAGTTTGCAACTGCTGGGCGCTCCTCGCGGGCAAACCAGAGCGCGCGCACATGGTCCGCTACCCGGCGGCGTGCTGCCGCAACTGCGGCGCCGCGGTGATATGGCTCGGGCAAGTAAAACTCGAGGTGGCCCCAGAGGGCAAGCGGGGGGTGCACCTCACCACGTGCCCGCCGTCCAAGTGCGATCCGTGTGTGCGCGTGCAGCCACACCACGATGCGGGGCAGCACCACTCGTTCGGAACTGTCGTGAACAAGATTTCCAAGGTCTACTGCCAAGTCTGCGACCACAACTTGGGCAACGTGCAGCAGTTTGTGGAGCGCCAAGAGTGCAACACCCTCAAGTACCACGCCGAGCGATGGCACCTCAAGACGGTCAACGTGGGGTTTCGTCGGTGCGCGGCGGACGACGCATCCGTGGTGCGCGTCTTCAAGAGCTCTACGCCCTTTACCAAGTTTGTGCGGCTCGTGGGCGCGGAGGATGCTATCCGCGAGCTGCCAATTCAGCTGCCGGCGGAGCACTGCGCCCACTACAAACCGGGTGGCGTGTTTGAGCTTGAGGGCGCGTTGGCGATCGCGCCGGAACGCGAGCTCGACGCGGTGCGCGAGAAGCTCGCAAATGCGCGCATCGACCGCCCGGAGCCGCCCACGGCGCGGCAGTACGAAAAGAAGCTGAGCAACATCACGCTCTCCGTGGTCGCCGAGCGGCCACCGAGGCGTCGCCCGCCGCGCTCCGACGACCTGCGGCAGTTGCGCTGCGAGGCGACGGCCGACCGACAGGCGCGCGAACACGACGCGTTGACGCGCAGGGGCGAGGCGTTGCTGGGTTGCAACCAGAAACTGCGCTCGTCTTGAACGCTTGCAGCGGCGGTAGGGGGTTGCTCGGCTGCTCACCGACCTTGTGTGTGTGTGTGTGTGTGTGTGCTCTTTTTTTAACCAAACGACAGCGCGTACTCGCGACTGATGCAGGTCAAGGCCGCCGAGAGCAGCGCCACGATGTGCCACACCGCGTGGCTGTTGAGCACCGCGCCGCACGCCGGCGAACCATCGGAAGGGCAGGAGAGGCACGTCATCGACCCCTCCACCAACTGGCCGTCTGGCCAGTGAAAAACGCGGTCGATGGCCATTCCCAAACTCACGGTCACGAAGCCCGAGATCTGCAGCGCGAGCACGACGCGCGTGACGCCGTTGCCCAGCACCGCGAACGCCGCCGGGGTGACCATGAAGTAGTTGGCAAAGAGCAGCAGCGACGTCGCCTGCCGCATCTGGATGTGCGCGAGGTCGCGGTGGCCGAAGGAGAAGAGCCCGCGGCTCAGCAGGCAGCCGTGCTTCGACCGGCTCGTGATCTCGTGGGGAAACCACGTCGCCTCGCCGGGGGTCATGCCGCGCCGCCAGACGAAGAAGAGGGTGAGCAGCACCGCGGCGGCGGGAAGGTCGAGGATGGTCTGGTAGGGCACGTTCTGGAACCCGCGCGTGGCCACCGCGATGTCGGCCGTCGTGGTCACGGTGATGCCCGAGTAGATGCCCGCGTAGTCGAGGACGCGCGTCACCATGGCGAACTTGAGGTCGGGCGCCGTCGCGTGGTACACGCTGCTCGAGAGGAAGACGGCGGCGATCGTCCACGCCGCCGCGCTCGTGAGCCCGCCCTCGAGCCGCGCGTCGTCGCGCACCAGCACCTGTCGCACGATGGCGTAGACGGCAAACAGGAAGGTGCCCACGAAGTGCGTCCAGAAGCTCAGCCGCTCGTAGTGGCCCGTGGGGCCCAGCAGCTTGGAGGCCATGCCCGGCCGCCCCGTCACGTCGTTGGAGATGGCCACGCCGTGGAAGAGCTCCCAGAACCGCGCACAGCCCTCCTTGGGGTTGCGCGCGTCTCCCACGCTGTACTGGTCCATGTACTCGCACTCCTCGGGCGGGGGCGGCGTCGGCGCGAGCTTCTGCTGCAGCATGAGCGCAGCGGTGGAGACGGGGGCGGGCGCGACCCGCGCCACGCCCCCGAGCACGGCCGCCGTGCCGGCCACGCTCGCGGCGCGCGCGCTGCGCAGGGTGAAGGTGAACGACGACGGCGTCAGGGGCACCGAAGGCGGCGCGAGCGCGGGCGCCTCGGTCAGCACGCTGTGCAGCGCGTGCGGCAGCTCGGAGCGCGTGCAGCGCTCGTCCTGGCAGTAGGCGAGCGCGCCTTGCCGCTTCATTGCTTGGCGCATCGCAAGCGGTTCCAAGTTGAAGGTGATTGACTTCATGACGCCTCCTACACACACACACACGCGCGCGCGCGCGCGCCGCACACGCGCCACCCACCCCTTTAATCTACAGCGCACCCCAAACGGTTATATCACGCGGGGGCGCTTGCGGGGCGCCCTACGCTGGGCTCAGCACGAGCAGGAACTGGCCCGGCCCGGCGGGCACGAGGGTGAACTGCTCGTCCTTGCCGCAGCGCAGCTCCGCGTAGCGCGTCTTGAACTCCTTGTCCCCGACCGGCTTCATGCAAACCGCGCCGTTCTCGGCGACTGGCGCCTCCTCGGCGTCCTCGGCCGGCGCTCCCACTGCAGCCGCAGTCGCCGGCCGCTTGGCGTCGGCCCTGCTGCTGCTGGCGGCGCCCGCCTCCTCGCCCGGCCGCTTGCCGCCGCGCTGCTTCTTGCTGGCCTCGATGGTGCCGAGGAAGGCGAAGTTGTCGTCGTAGTCCTTCTGCTCCTCCAGCTTGGCCGGAACCTTGTACTTGTTGCCGCTGTTGGTGTTGGGGTTGAGAGCGGCGGGCAGTGTCGAGTTGGCCACCTTGAAGACGCGCTTCACGATGTCGTGGTCGAGCGCGAGCAGCATCACCGTCGGCGTGGTGGGGTCGTGCTCCTTCATGCGCGCGAGAAGGTCGGCGAGCTCCTGGTCGCGCAGGGGCACTTCCACCGGAATGGCGGCCATGAAGTTGTTGATGCCCGGCCCGCTGCCGCTGCCCGAGCCATCCACCTTGATCTTTCCGATGCAGAGGCTGGCCTGGATCTTGGACATCGACTCGTCGGCGAGCTTGTTGTGCAACGAGAGGCGCTCCTTCTTGCTCGAGACGGTGATCTCCTCGAGGCTCAGCTCGAAGAGCTCGTTGATGGGCGGCGCGTACTCGAAGCCCTCGACCAGGTACTCCGCCCACTTCTTCGTCTTCTCGTTCCTCATGACGTACCGGCGCTGCTTGGCCGACTCGTGCACTTGCGGCGGCGCGCCCTGCGCGGCCTCGCCACCAGCGGGGCTCTTGGCCGCCTCCGCGCGCAGGTCCTCGTACTCCTGCTCCGCGTCGATGCTCGCGATGGAGGCGCCGTAGCCGGCGTTCTTTGCCACCGAGGTCGTCAGCGGCGCCTCCTCGTCCTCGGACTCGTTGTTGAAGGAGAAGGAGGACTCCTCCGGCTGCCCAGCCGCCGCGGCGCCCGCCTTCGGCTTGGGTGCCGGAGCGGCTGCCTTGCGCGCCGCCGCCTTGGGCGCGGCGGCGGCGGCCGCCGCCGCCTTGCCTCCCTTGTGCCGGCCCGCGCCGAGCGGGACCTTGGGCTGCACGGGCTTGATGGCCGCCGGCGCGCGGGCGGCCGGCGTCGACGGCGCGGCCTCCTTGCTCGCCCCGTTCTGCTTGGAGAAGTGCGCGAGGATGCTCGTCCCGCCCCCCTTATCCTTCTTTGGCGGCTCCTTCTCGGCGCGCTTCGCCGCCGGCGACGGCTCCTGGGGCCGCGCCGCCTGGTCCGGGGTCTCGTCGTCCTCTGCCTCGGGCACCGCGAACTCGTCCTCGTCGACTTGCTCCTGCGCGTCGCTGCCGTAGGGATCGGCGCCCTCCTCGTCGTTGTAGTCGGTCGCTTCACGCATCGCGGCCTCCTCCTCGTCCTCGCTCTCGTCCGGCTGCTCGGTCGGGTCGATCACCGAATCGTCGTCGCTCATGTCGCTGGACACCATTGCGGGCCACGCGCGCAATTCGCTGCACCCCCAAGCGGGCGATAGCGGTTTTCTTTTTGCTAGAGCTCCCGGCAAAAGTCGCAAGGCGCAAGAATGATCACCTAAAAATGATGCAACGCAACCACGTGTGTCGGTGCACCGGCTCGCCTCACTTTGCGGCCACGCTCGTCACCAGCAGGATGGTCGCGTTTCCAAAGAGCGAGGCGGCCTGCGCCTCCTCGGAGAGGGGCAACTCGAGCTTGCCGATGCCGTGCAGCGTGGGCTGCGTGGTTAGCAGCCCGTCGGCCCAGCACGCGCCCAGGCAGCCGCGCAGCACGTCGACGCGCATCGCGATGCCGGCGTTGAGCCGTGCGGCGATCACGACGCGCTGGCGCGCGTCGTCCGGCGCCAGCTTCTTGGCGAGCATGGCGGTGGACTGCACCACGACCTCGCCCGAGGGCCCGCGCAGCTCGTTGGCGAGCCTCGTGATCGCCGTCTGCGCCGCGTCCAGCTCGTCGCTCTCGAGCTCGGGCACGGACTTCTCGAGGCGCGCGCGCGCCGCCGCGATCTCGCGCTCGTTGTGCGCCACGGTCTCGTCCGGTGCGGTGCGCCGGCGCTTCTTGGGCTGCGCATCGGTCGGCACCTCCGCCTCCGCGGGCGTGAGGTGCACCGAAAAGACCATGTCGCCCGCCGACGTGCCAACGTACGCGTCGTCCGAGTCGACAACCCTCGAGAGCGCGTCGACGTTGGAGAAGGACGCCGTCTCCGGCAGCGTGTGCATGGACACGCCGCTCCCCTCCAGGGACGACTCGCTGCAGTTTTGCTTCAAGGCAACGGCCACGAGCGCTTGGTGCTGCTTTAAAACCCCGGGTTCCATTTATTGCACGGCAATTTACGCCACCGCTACGCGGTGCTACGAAGCCGCACGGCGCTCCCTCCCCCTAGCGCGCCACCACCACCAGAGCGCCTCGCCTCACCTCGAGCGGTGCGCCAGCGCCGCAAAGATCTTGTGCTCGTCCTTGGTGAGCGAGAAGTGGTTGCGCCCCCGGCCGTAGATCTCCTCGTGCTCCGACATCGCTCGCATGCGCGTGCCGGGCGGCGGCGGCGGCGGCGGCATGGTGGTCATCTTCTCCTTGTGGTGGTCGCCCTCGTTGATGGTGCTCGCGATGATGCCGCCCACGATGCTGGCCGCCACCACCATGGCGGCGATGCCGCCCCACACCGCAAGGGTGATTGCGCTGGGCATTCGTGTGGACCCTACCACCGGAACCACAGGCGGGCTTAATAACAATCGGCAAAGGGTGGGCCGGTTGCACCCCCCGCCCCTTCGCCTCGCAAAAAAATAAGCTTGGGTTGGCACCCGTTAAAACAAGGGCGCGCATGCAGTTCAACAAGCTGGGCGAGCCGTCGCTGCTGGTGCGGCCGTCCTCGGACCCGCACCACGAGCCGGCCCCCGCTCCGCGGGGGCGGCCCACCAGCCACGGCAAGCTGATCCCGACGCTTGTGGCGCTGCTCCTCAGCGCGCTCACCAACTTCATCGTCCTGCACGCGGCCGTCGCGTACGACCACGACATGGCAAACCCGCCGCCGCCGCCGCCGCCGCCCAGGCCGCCCAGGCCGCCCTCGCCGCCGCACCCGCCACCCGTTCCGCCGCCGCCCTCGCCGCCCTCGCCGCCTCCGCGCACGCCCCCGCCCCCCTCGGACCCACCGTCGCCGCCGCGGCCGCCCCGCCCGCCCCACCCACCGCTGCGGCCACCGCCCCCCAGCCCGCCACCCAGAGCGCCGCCCTCGCCGTCGCCGCCCCCCGCGCCGCCCACGCACCCGCCCTCGCCCTTGGTGCCCCCGTCGCCGCCCTTGCCCCCACCGCCGCCGCTGAGCCCGCCGCCGCCGCCGCCCACGGCGCCCCTGCCGCCCCTGGCGCCGCCGTCGCCCGCGTCGCCGCCGCCGGACAGCTGCTCCTTCTACAACACGAACGCGTCCGCCGTGCCCGACACGACCGTCGACTCGCTGCTGTACGTGTCGCCCTCGTCGTACGGCACGTCGATCGGCACGCACATTCCAACGAACGCCGCGACGCCCGACATGGACGAGAACGTCGTGCCCAACCCGTTGGAGTGCTGCGCCCTTTGCACGGGCGGCACGAACCAGTCGCTCTTCGGAGACGTCTCGCGCACGCAGCCGTCGGGGTGCCCCATCTTCTTCCTGAGCTACGCGCTAGGCGCGGGCTGGATCTGCCAGTTCCGCTCGGTCGCCGACACGGCTGCGGCGCCCAACGCCAAGGTGTCCGTGGCGTACCTTCCCAAGTGATATAAACGAACCGTTGGGAGGTAGAGTGTGATAAACAACGGCACGTTGCCCCTCGTTGGCGCGACTACTTTTGCTTACACTCGTCCTGCAGCACGCGCAAACTCACCTTGGTGAACGTGGGCAGGCTCGCGCAGATGAGCCCCAGGAAGATGGCGTACTTGACCACGCTCGTGCTGCCCGTCTGCGAGCGCACGAGCGAGACCGCCGCCGGGTTGACAAAGAGCAGCGCGAGCGTGCCGGACGTCGCGACGCCCTGCAGCAGCCACGCGGCCGTCGCGACCCAGAGCGTCGTCTTGTGGCACTTGAGGTCTCGCCGGTTGCCGTTGGTCGCGGACGCGGCCGTGGAGGCCACCATGGCCGCGCTGAAGCAGATGCGCGTGCACACGGCGAGGCTGATGAGCAGGCCGATGAGCAGCCGGCCGATGGTGGCAAAGTTGCCCCCGTCGGTGCCGAGCAGCGGCGCGTCGGCGAAGAGCATGAGCACCGCGCTCGTGACGTCCAGGATCGACATGGGCCCGCCGAGCGTGGTTATCGGCGCCACGCGCTCCTTGCGCACGATGAGCCCGTAGCGCAGCCCAAACTGCAAGAAGGAGCAGGCGGTGCCGAGCGCCTGGAAGGCGACGACGGCGCGTTGGCGGTCGTCCACCAGCGAGGGCGCCGCGAAGATGAGCACCACGAGCCGCGCCGTCCACGCGGCGATGCTGATCAGCGCGTCGATCCACTTGTCGATCTGGTCGTACGTTGAGACGGCGTTCTCCGGCGTGATGGCGTCCGAGTAGGCGTTGCGGCAGAGCAGGGTGTCCAGCGTGTTGGTGATCAGCCACCGCGAGCTGGTGGCGTTCTGCGAGCCGCGCACAAAGACCACGGCCGCCGTCAGGACGAGCACGAGCAGGCGCGCGATCGCCGCGCTGAGCGCTCTGGGGTAGCTCTGCTTCAGGTTGCGCAGCGAGCGCGCAGGCTCCGAGATCAGCGTGCCGGCGCCGTCGGGGTCCAGGTCGAGACGCAGGCGCCGGTCCGACAGCCGGCGGAACGGGACCGACGCCTCCAGCTGGCACCGCCCGAGCGCGAGCCCGCCGCAGTCGGTGTGGTAGATGTCGAGGTGGTGCGCGAGCTCGTGGAGCTTGGCCGAGCAGTTCTTGCCCGCCTCCACGACGGCGCGGCGCTTGTCCAGGATGGCGCTGCCGTACTCGTACAGGAAGCGGCCGCTCAGGCTGAGCCACGCCGACGCCTCGTTCACCGCCTCGGCGGGGAACAGGCGCACGCGCTCGCCGCGCAGCGTGTCGTTGCACCGCGCGTCGAAGGCGATGCGCGCGTCGTACAGGAGCAGGTCGTGCTGCGTGGCGACCAGCGCGCCTTCGTGCACGACCACGGCGAGCGCGGGCGTGTCGGCGGGGGGTGGCCGGGCCGGCGCGAAGCACAGGTGCGTGTTCGTCAGCCAGTAGGTGTGGCCGCGCGTCAGCCGAAACGTGCCGTCGAGGCCGGCGAGCGCCGCCGGCTGCTGCTCGGCGTAGGCCGCGTGGTCGTTCTGGTACACAAAGGTCGTGTGCACGAGCACCCGGTCGCTCATGCTGCCGTTGGGCGCCACGAGCACCAGGTCGTGGCACAGCTGCGAGTAGGGGAGCGGCGGGTCGAGGTCGCGGCACGCCATCGACAGGCTCTTGTGCAGCCGCGTCGAGAAGATGGACAGGGACGCGCCGCCTTCGGATGGCCCAACCACCGCCTCCAGGTCGAGCAGCAGCTTTAGTCGCTGCAGCGGCGAACCCACGTCGAGGTAGACGATCGCCGCATCCGCGCGCCGCCCGGCGCGCAGGCACACGGCGTCGTTGTCCAGCTCGGCAAAGTTGATGTCGGCCCGCGAGGCCGTGGCCAGCGCCACGACGCCCGTGAGCACGATCGTTGCGAGCGTCCCCAGGAAGGCAAACGCGATGGTCCACGCGGCCCAGTGGGCCTCGCTCGGCGTGTAGACGTACTGGCTGCCGCGCGTCGGCCTGACGCGCGCGTACATCGGCGGCAGCTTCATCCCGCCGCCCCTTATCCCCCCATAAGCTGGCCGCGCCATATTACGGGTAGCGGCCGCCATGAACGAGTCCGACATCGCCGGGATCGTCTTCATCCTGGCCGGCCTGCTGTGCTTGCTGCCGGCGGTCCTCTTCAGCACCGTCTTCGTTGTTGTCTCGGGTGGGTTCATCGCCGCCGGCATCGTGCTCATCATCTCCGCGGGCAGCACGTGCCGCGCGCCGCAGGACGTCGCGCCGGGCAGCGACCGCGTACACGCGGAGCTGAAAGTGGCGAAAGCGCCTTCACTAGCCAAGATCCCCGCGTGAACGCGAACGCGTGAGTGTGCATTCTTGTTGCAAGCTAAGCAGCAGACCCGCCGTCTCGGCGTCCTGCCACCTGCGAGGGGCGGCCTCGTCCGGGTGCAGCAACTTTATGGCGTAGTGTTGGTGGTCGAGCGCGTGGAGGTACCGCATCAGCCGCTCCGTCCCGAGGATGTTCCCGAGCTTGACGGAAACCGTTTGCATGTCGCCCCCCTGGGACCACGCGCTGCGGCACCTCGCGCGCGCGTCGACCGAGAGGTCCATGCCGTCGCAAAACTCGTCAAAGGTGACGTAGCGGTTCGGCAGCTTCGCTCGCGCCTGCACGGCCGGTGCGGCTGCGCCGGCGACGGGCGCCGACAGGCACTGGAACGTGGCGAGGTACTGCCGAAACAGCCGGATCCTCTCGTTGTGGATGCCAGCGATGTTGGCCTTGTCGAGCTCGTCGACCTTGTTGCGAAACGCGTCCTCCGACAGCGTGCCGATGGTGTTCACGAGCTCGGAGTGGACCCTGAGGACGTTGCTGTCGCGCAGGACGAGGGGCAACTGGTTGACCAGCTCGAGGCGTATCTGCTTGCGTCTGGCGGGAGTCAACAGCCCCGAGTCGTGCGCACCGGCTCGCATGCCGGTGGCCACCTCGCGCGCGTGGGCCACGCGCGGGAGCCCCACGAGGCGCGGCGACGTCGTGGCCATCGCCACTACTACCAAGGCGCGTTTGCCAAGCGCGCCGTTCTTTTTCTTACTCAACACACGAGTCGCAAAGCGCTACCGACAATTTGCACACCCGGTTGCTCCCCTCTCCTCACCGGGCGCCCTCAAGCTTGAAGAAGGTTTTTCGCTGCTCGACGGCCTGCTGCTTGAGCTCGACGGCTCCCCGCTTGCTGCCGTAGTACAGGTGCCAGGAGATCCAGCCCACGACGACGCACACGATGAGCGCCGAGGGAATGAGGGTCAGGAGGATGACCTGCGTGGCCACGGGCATCTTCCACGGCGGCGGGGGCGAAGGCGGCGCCGGCGGCTCGGGCGGCGACGCCGGCGGCGGCGGCGATGGCGGAGACGGCGGCGTGGCGGGCGGCAGCCCGCGCGTCCACCAGTCGCACTTGGTTCCCGGCTCGCCGTGCGTCGCGCCAGTGAAGCCGCCGGGCATGTAGTAGGTGATGTGGTTGAACTCGTGCGTGTGCGACGCGTTGACGGGCGAGACGCGCACGGCCTCGGCCTCCGTCGGGTACAGCGGCCAGTAGCCCTTCTCGCACATGGCGCCGATGACGGGCGGCGGTGGCGGGCTGGGGGGCGGGAAGGGGCACTCGTCGACGTAGAGGCGGAAGAGCGCCGCGCTGCTCTGGCTCGTGTGCGCGTTGAAGATTTCCGAGTTGAAGTTGGCGCCGATGGAGTAGTTGGTGGCCGCGCCGGCCGGCTCGTTGGGCGGGTAGTCGGCCGGGCGGTTCGAGTACTCAATGTACAGGTGGGGGTGGAGCTCGCCGGTCGCGTTGTCGCGCGTGCGGTTGCCCCCGTCGCGGTAGTGCAGCTTCATCCCGTGGTCGATGACGTACGACGGCGGCGGCAGTTCGATCGACGTGTCGCTCATCGGCGCGACCGTGACGAAGCCGCCCTGCATCGCGTCGATGTCCTCCTGCGCCAGGTCGTCAAACCACGCGTACGATTCGCCCGCGCAGCACGAGGGGTTGTACCGCGCGACCGGGATCTCCCTGACCAGCCGGCCACCGGGGCACCCGCTGCCCCCCAAAACCTGCGCCAGCGCGACGCCGAGGAGCGCCAGCATCCTCGCGGCGCCCCACTCTTAGTCAGGGGGTGCACAAGCGGACATATTTCTTTTTGGTCACTGGCACTACGCGTTGGCGTTGGACCTGCCTCGCAGGTCGCCCCCGCCGCCGGCAACCATGCGCGACGGGGGGCGCCTCGACGCGCGACCGCCGCCCCGCAAGTTCCACTCCGCGTGCATCCGCCTGGCGATGGCCTCGTCGGATTCCTCCACCGCGTCCCCGGGCCCGTCCCCGCGGCCGTCGTCGTCGTCGCTCGGCAGGCCGTAGGCCACGGTATCGGCGCTGTCGCGGCCGCCCCGCGCGTGCGGCGCGGCATCGCCATCCACCCCAGCATCGTCGTCGTCGTCGTCGTCGTCGTATTCCCACGCGTCGAGGATTGCGATCGCCCCCTCCGCCTCCACGGCCGGCCGTTGCGGGTTCACGGGCGGCGAGCCGGACTTGTCGACGCCCTCCCGCACGAGGTCCAGCGCCTTCTGGTCCTCGCCCGCCACGGTGTACTCGTACACCCGGTTTGCGTAGGCTTCGGGGTCGGGGAACTCCCTGCCGTCCTCCTCCCACTCGTCCAGCAGCTTGTCCGGCAACAGCGCCTTGAACTTGAGCTGCGCGTTGGTCATCTCGCGGAGGCACGACACGAACCGCTCGTGGGCCAGCGCCCTGAGGCGCGCCGGCGCCCTGAGGCGCGCCAGCTCCGCAGCCACTGCCTGCTGCGCCTGCACCTGCGCCTGCCTTGCCGCCTCCTGGGCAGGGCTCAGGCGCCAGAAGGCCTTGGCGTGCGGGGCGACGCCCGTGGCCGCCAACCGGGCCTGCCCGGCCCGGAGCACGGCCTCCAGCCGCGAGCCGCGCGCGGCCATCGGTCTTTAGTCTTTTGCTTTAACGCACACGCGCACACTTTATCGAGTTCCTACTCACGCACAAACACCGCGCCCGTGCGGTCGCGACGCTCACACCTCGAACTGGTTGTCGACGTTGAGCGCGTCCTCCATCACGTCGCGGCTGAGCTCGGCCTCCTGCTTGCGGGTCTGCGCGGCCACCGACTCCAAGCCGGTCGGCGCGCTGCGGGCCAGGTCGGCGCGCTTGCGCTTGTTGCGCTCTATCCCAGCGAAGGTGACCTCCGAGGCCAGCGTGCAGCCGTGGAAGGGGATGGTGCGCACGGGCTCGCCGCTCGCCGCCACGTGGTTGCGCACGCGGTGGGACATGCAGATGCCCTGGTCCAGCACGCGCTTCTCCTCGTCGGGCGTGCACATGCCGCGCGAGTCGAGCGCCGAGAGCGTGAAGCGCTGCCACGTGCTGCGCGCGAATAGGTTGCCCTCCATGACGAAGCCCGAGTTGACGCCGCGCGCCTCGGCCTCGTACTCGAGCACCTCGGGGTCGTTGGCGCCGACCGCGCGGCCGTGCGCCAGCGAGTGCACCGCCTCCGTGAGCGCCGTGCTCGCGCGCGCGCTCTGCACCTGGCTGGCGACGTCGCAGTAGCGCGACTCCTTGAGCGGGATCGGGCAGCTCAGCGGCAGGATGAGCGTCGCCTTCGAGCTGACCGCGCCCTGCGCGGTCGCGGCGGGCGCGCCGTCCTCCTTGGCGTCGGTGATGCCCGGGAAGCGCATCGTGATGTGCGGCAGCTTCGCGAACGTCTCCTCGCGCTGCTCCCTGTCGTAGAGGTCCGGGTACTTGGCGCGCACGGCGTCGACGTACGCCTCGCAGTCGTTGTGCAGCGTCTCGGCCATCTTGTACGAGTAGAAGATGGCGCCCTGGTCCCACAGCGAGGGCAGCGTCTCCTGCTTGAGCGAGGGCGCGACCGAGGCGCTCGCCGCCCTGTCGAACGCGCCGGCGGTCGGCTGCACGCCGTCGGCGCGCTCCTCCGGGCGCTCCACGCCCTGCTTCAGCGAGCTGAGGTCGCTCGACGACGCGTCCGCCCTCACCTCGGGCGGGTCGCCGCCCTCCGACTCCGACCCCTCGGCGAACTCGGCGTCGGAGGCCTCGTCGACCTCGTGATCCGCCTCCATCGGCGCTGCGGCGCTCGTCTTCTGGCGCTTCTCCTCCGCCGCGTCGTCCGAGCCCACCTCCGACGCCGAGGCCGACGCCTTGCGCTTCGCGCGCTCCTCCTTGCGCACCTGGTCGAGCACCGGGTCCTCCTCCGACCGCGCCCCGCGGTCGGCCTGCAGCGAGGCGGGGCCCTCGGCGAAGTTGCCGCCCGCGATGCCGGGCACGGTGGCCAGGTACTGCGAGCTCTCCAGGATGCGCGCGACGTGCTCGTTCGCGACGTACTTGTTGAAGTAGACGCCGTTGCCGCCCTCGCACTCGGTGATCGCCACGCCCTTCTCGAAGCTCTCCGGGAGCACGCACGACGGCAGCGCGCGCTTGTCCACGAGGTAGTCCAGGCGCTTGTCGTAGGCCGAGGCGTCCTGGAAGGCCGGGTCGTACATGCAGTGCGGGTGCACCGTGCGCGGCGGCTTGGAGGCGTCCTTGATCTCGCCCTGGCCCGAGAGCATGTTGGAGCGCCGGTTGAGCTGCTCGCGCGCGAGCGAGGACGCGTGGCGCGGGATGCGCATCTTGTTGTCGGCCAGGTTCTGGCCCATCTGGAAGAGCGTGTCGCGGATGCTCTCCACCGTCATCGACTTGGAGTTGATGAGCGACCAGTTGCTGTTGATCGACTCCTTCTTGATCTCGCGCGCGCTGTTGGACCACACCGACTTGATCTTCGGCCCACCGGCAGTGGCCGCCGTGGACGCGTCGTTGGCGTTGTTGAAGGCCCTCAGCCGGACCAGGTTGAAGTCGTAGTCGGCCGGCTTGTTCATGCCCTCGGTGTTGCGCAGCTTGTACTCCCACTTGGGGGTGTCCGCGTGGCCGACCAGGATGTGCTCGGCGCCAAAGGTGGCGGTGGGGTTGCCCGCGACGACGTCGCGAACAAACTGCTGCTCGTACCCGCTGCTGATGACCTCCTGCGCGTCGGGCAAGCAGACCTTCGCGGCGCGCGTCGAGCTGATGAAGGTGCCGGTCGACGGCATCTTCATCAGGCGCTCATTGGTCTGCTTGTCGCGCTTGTCGGTCAGCAGCTTGGCCACCTGCTGGTGCTGGCTCTCGCCGTCGTGCTTGATGGTCTTCGTCAGCGCCCGCCGGCTCAGCTCGCAGCGGATCTCGCGCCGCTCGGCCAGCTCCCGCGCGCCCGCCGCCGCCTCCTCTCGCGAGAGGCCGTCCTTCATGAAGCGCGCAAAGTTCACGGAGGAGTTGGCCGCCTTCCCGCTGGTCGCCCTGGCCGGCACGGACGGGTTCTGGTAGAAGCCGTCGTAGTGGGCCTGCTGCTCGGCCGTGAGGGGCACGGGCCGCTGCTGCGACGGCCCCGGCCACGCCTGCTGCGGCGGGTCGCCGTCGACGCCGGCGTCGTCGTCCGCCTCGTCGCGCGGCTGGTTGGCCATCGCCAGCACGGCCTGGGCGGACGCCTGCGCGCGCGCCTGCTCCCGGACCGCGCCCTCGTCCACGGCGAGGAACGCGCTGTCCGACAGCGCGTCCATGTCCTCCGCCTCGGGCTCCTGCGCGCGGCCCTGCGGCGCCGCCGCAAACTGCGGCGGCACGCCCGGCGGCTGCGGCGGCTGCGGCGGCTGCGGCGGCTGCGGCGGCTGGTTGGCCGCCGCGTGGTCGCGCTCGGAGTCGTTGATCGCGGCCTCGTCGTACGGCTCGTCCACCTCCGGCTCGGGCGCGCGCCGCTGCGCCTGCGGCTCGGGCGCCTTGGCAGGCAGGGGCGTGCCCATCACGCGCACGCAGTCGGGCACCGAGCCGTGCATCCCCGCCAGCTCCGACATCATCTGGAAGCGGTGCGCGGACGTGGCGGGCGAGTGGTCGAGGCTGTGCGACCAGGCGGTGTGGATCACCTCCCAGTCGACGCAGCGCTGCAGGCTGCGCACCACGTCGGTGAGCTGCTCGATGCAAAAGGGCGACAGGTGGCCGTTCTCGTCGGGGCGCATGTCCGCAAAGTCGACGCCCGACTCGCGCAGCATGAACTTTTCGAAGACGGCGCTCTCGGTCGCGAAGAGCTCCATCAGCATGCGCAGCTTGATCTTCTTGCGCTTCGACGGCTTGGGCACGTTGTACTCGCGGTCGAGGATCTCGTACCACTTGTTGCACAGCATGAGCGCGTACGTGAGGTTGGGCCGGCACGACGGGATGTGCTTGATGTAGATGAGCACGTAGGCCACCAGGCAGGCGTTGACGCGGTACCGGTTCACCTGGTGCTTCACGTCGTCCGTCGCCGTCTGCATGTCAAAGTCCTGGTCGCCCGTCTCGTCCTCGTCCTCCGCCGCGTGCACGATGTGCGCCCACGAGCGGTCGGTGAGCGCCGTGCGGTTGGTCGACGGCTCGCTGTCGCCGCGGATGCCGAGCGGGCCGCAGTTGGTGCAGATCAGGTGCGACTCGTAGTGCAGCGAGTCGAGCACCACCGTCGTCCAGCTCTCGATGCCGTTCTCGCCCACCGTCTTGACCGAGCGCGTGTTGAGGACGCGCTGCTCCATCTGCTGGGGCCAGTCTGGCGGTCCTTGCGCGAGTGGGCGTGAAGGAGCCCGCCTACCCCCCCCCCCCCCCCCCTCCTGCGCGAGTGGGCGTTTGGGAGCGAAGCGCACCGTGATCGACTTCCAGTACTCGATGCGGTCGTTGTACTCCGAGGCGAAGTCGTTCGGTATCTCGTCGTACGTGACGAGCCGGCCGCAGAGGTAGTCCATGCCTGCCAACGAAAGGGGGCGCACCGCGCTGCACGCGCCATTGCACCCCCACCAGCGCTTGCCTGGCCGCCCCTCCCCACCCCCACCCTCAACGGAAGCGGGGGCTGCGCACCGCCGTTCATGCCGCTCTTGGCGCTGGCCGAGCCCGAGCCCTTGATCCACCCCTCGGTGAGCAGCTGCTGCATGCGCTTGGCGCGCATCGACTTGCCCGAGCCGGCGCCGCCGCAGTAGAGCAGGCAGTAGCTCACCTCCTGAAACCTGCGCGCCAAAGGGGCCGGTGTTGCGGCCGACCCCGCGCGGCTCCTCCACGTGGTTCGATTCCGGGGGTGCGCGTGCGCGTGCGCGTGCGCGTGCGCGTGCGCGTGTTCAAACTGCGAGGGGGGCACGGCTCGAAGGCGTGGCAGTGCATGTCGAGCATGAGCTTGACGTCGCCGCCGGCGATGCGCAGCGTGCCCGAGAAGAGGTGCATGAGCTTCGCGCGGTGGTGCCCGAAGGGCGTCAGGTCGATGCCCGCGAGCGACTGCTGTTGCGCGAAGCCGACGTTCGCCGTGCCGTCGCCCGCGTTCGGGTCGTCGGGGTTGACCTTGTGCCCTCGGTTGCGCGCGCTCAGCCGCGCGGCGATCTCGCCCGCCTCCTTGAGCGTGTCCTTCAAGCCCACGTGCGCGATGTCGTAGTAGCCGGGCGGGATCAGCTTGCGCGCCTTCTTGCGCCCGTAGGCGTGGCTGAAGCGCTGCAGGCCGAGCTTCACGCACGCGGTCGTCGCCTCGGCGTGCTCCAGCTGCCGCTTGCGCGCCTCCTGCTTCTGGCCGAACACCTCGCTCGATCCGGGCTGCGCGTTGTAGTTGGCGCTGCGCAGCTCCGCGCGCCGCAGCTTGTTGTACTGGTTGACCATCGCGTGCACCTTCTCCTGCTCGATCGAGATGTCGCGCTGGATCTGGCGCACCGAGAAGACCCACACGTCGCCCTCCTTGCGCTGCGTCGTCTTGCCGTAGGCGCGGCGCTCGATCGTGGCCTCCTCGGCCGCGCTCTTGTCGATGCTGTCGACCGAGAGCAGGTCCGTCTCGAGCACCGCGCGGCTGAGCCGCTGCTGGTCCGGGTCGAGGTCGTCCTCGCGGTGGAAGAGCGCGCGCACGCTGTCGCGGTTTTGCTCGAAGGTGGCGAGCCCCTTCTGCCGCGCCTTGGCGAGGATCGGGTTGCTGTCCTTGTAGAGCGTCCAGTACTGGCGCAGCAGGATGTCGTCGGGCTCGACGTTGCCGTGCATCTTCTGCGGCAGCGGCGCGCTGAAGATGTTGGTGATGCTCGGGTCGTGGCACATGTGGCACCAGCCCATGTCCTTGACGTGCTGCGGCGGGTCGAAGTCCTGCGTGTCCGGGTCGTACCACTCGCGCGGGTCCGTGAGCGACGGGTGCAGGTCGATCGGCATCCCGCGCTCGTCGAGCGTGCCCGCGATCGACACGTTGACGCCCGCCTGGTCCTCCGTCGCCTCCCTGAAGCGCTTGTGGTTGTGCGACACCGACGGGCCGAAGGGGTGCAACCCGCCGTAGTCCTTGTGCTTGGTGAACGGGTTGGTGGAGCAGCCCGGCGGCGTGTCGCGCTTGATGTCCGCGTAGTAGGGCCGCCCCTCCTGCCCCGGCGTCTGGCCGCCCACGCTGTCCATGAACTTGAGCCAGTTCTGGTTGTCGCAGATGCGGCGCGACTGGAGCTGCGCCGACGTCTCGAGGTTGTCGTCGTTGATCTGCGCGCGCTGCAGCTTGTTCTGCCGCTCCAGCCGCCCGTTGCGCTGCTCCTCGGGCATGCTGTTGATCTGCCCGTTGGCCTTGATCTTGGCGTTCTCCTCCATGACCTTGCTCACGAGCAGGTCGGTCGAGAAGCCCTTGTCGAAGATGAGCATCAGGATCTTGAAGCCCACGTACTTGCCCGCGCGGTCGTGCATCGCAATGTGCACGTAGCAGAACATCATCGCCGTCTGCCGGCGCTTGTTCTCGTCGAGGTGGTCCGCTTCCGGGCAGTACGTGTACGTCCGGATGCTGCCGTTGAGCCGCCGCTTCAGCTTTGCCTGGTTCTCGTCCTCGTCGTCGTCGTCGTCGTCGTTGTTCGCGTTCGCGTTCGCCTTGGCGAGCGTCAGCTCCGAGTGGTTGTCCGAGGCGACGTAGCCCTTGGCCGTGCCCACGCTCAGCATGCCCATGAGCGCGCACGAGGCCACCGTGCGCGCGAGCGCCATCTGGTCCGTCTGCGAGTTCATGTCGGAGACGCGCTCCGCGTCCGACGCCTGCTGCCACGCGCCGATGAAGCCGAGGTCGATCACGCGCACCGGCCGGCAGCGCACGCCCGACGCGAAGGGGCCGACGTTGTTCACCTGCACCCAGTGCCCCGGCAAGCCCGTGGCGAACACCGGCGGCACGGGCTTTATGCCGTGCCCCATGATCATGGGGTGCCACCCGGGCACCGCCTCGAGCCCCTGGCCCAGCCGGTGGGAGCCGTAGACCGAGTCGGCGGCGTCGCCCATGCTCGCGCGCAGGCCCGCGTTGTCCTGCTGGTTGCTGCGCTGGTGCATCGGGCGATTGCCCCGCGCGCCGGCGCCGCGCTCGCTGCCGCCCCAAAACGAGTCGTCGTCCTCCTCCGCCGCCGCCGCGCCGCCCCCCTCGGCGTAGTTCTTGCCGCGCGCGGCCTTGCGCGCTTTCCGCTGCTGCCGCGCGGCCGGCCGGGACGACGCGGCCGAGAAGACCGACCCCGTGGGCGACGGCGGGCCGGGCGGCTCGCCGTCGACGCCGGCGTCGTCCTCCGCCCCCCGCATCCCCGCGTCAAGCAGGCGCTGCTCCTCGGCAAGCTGTTGCTCGTGCTCGATCTCGGCCTCAAGGTCGGCGGCGTCCATGGCGGTTGCCTGCCCCGTCGACTTGGGCGGGCAATTGACCCAGCAACCTTAGCGGCGTTGCAACGCCTTCCCCACTCACGACGCAGCGCCGAGAAGCACAAGTGCAAAGGTTCTTGACCCCCCATCATTTCGTCGGCCGGCCACGTCAAAAAAGAGGGGATCATTTATTTGCCCCCGGCCCTAATGCATTAGCAATCTCGCGCGGAGATCCATTTGCTGTGAGAACTAAACGAGCACTTGGCCCAAGAGCCGGGTGCTCGTTTAGTTTTTTAATGAATTAGCGTCGCAGGGACGCCCGGTCGAACTCGGGGAGATTCCAAAAGTAACATTCTGTGTGTCGCAGGGTCCCTCATTTCTTCCGGCGCACCGAAGCGGGGACCATTCATTTGCCCCCGGTCCTAATGCATTAGCAATCTCGCGCGGAGATCCATTTGCTGTGAGAACTAAACGAGCACTTGGCCCAAGAGCCGGGTGCTCGTTTAGTTTTTTAATGAATTAGCGTCGCAGGGGCGTCCGGTCGAAATCGGGGAGATTCCAAAAGCGCCTCTCTGTGCCGTCGCGGGTCTCCCGATTCCTGGCCCCGGCGCGCGCGAGGCGCGCGCGCCGATGTCGCTCCCGCGCGGCTTCTTACGTGAAACCCCCCACTACTGTACCATCACTACCACCGTTTGAGACCCGTCGCCCACCACCCACTCGATGGGACGGGCGCGTGCAGCGGCACGCGCCCTCCCGTCACGCGCCGCTGCGTGATGTCGATGTCGCGCACCCGCTCGCCCTGCGTCATGGCGATGCAGCGCGCCTCCTTGGGGTCGTCGGAGTCGAAGGCGGGCGGCGGGACGCTCGCGAGATACGCGTGCGCCGCCGCCGTGAGCCGCGCGAGCGCCACTCGCGCCTGGCTCACGTTTGTGTAGATGCTCTGGTGCGAGACGTACATGGCGCTCACGCCCGTCGATGTGCGCGCCTGCACGAGCAGGTAGCCGCAGAGCTCGGCAAACCGCTCGGTCAGCACGGTGCAGCCGCCCTCGATGAGCTCCCACGTGCTCAGCCGCCGCCTCGCGCCCTCTGCGCCCAGCTCGCAGTTGAGCTTCTCCTGCGCCGCGCGGATCGCCGCAAGCGCGTCGCCGCGCATCATCACAAAGTACGAGTTGGCCGGGTGCGAGAGCTCGACGAGCGAGGCGGACGCGGCGTTCGGCTCGGCGAGCGTGCGCTCGAGCGTGGCCTGCATCTGCTCGCCCACGCTGGCCAGGCCCGAGAGCACGTCCTTGAGCGCCGGCGGCCCCTCCTTTGGATTCGCGAGGTTCTTGAGCGCCACGTTGGCCTCGAAGAAGGGGCGCCCGCTCGCGCCCGTCTCGAGGTCCTTGAGCTCCTTGCGCGCCTCCGCGTCGATCACCGCCAGGTTGCTCTCCTTGTACTCCATCGTCATCTTGCTGTTCTTGAGCATCGACGCAACCACCGTCTCGACGATCTTCGACTGCATGTCGCTCACGCGCTTGGCGATCTCGGCGCGCTGCTCCTGGATGGCCTTGGCCGCCTTGAGCGTCGCCTCGTCCGCAAGCGTGATCACCTCCGACGCGTTGCCGCCGATCTTGCCGCCCATCAGGCGCACAAACACCCACAGCCGGTCCTGCGAGACGGCCACGTGCCGCTGCATCTCCGCCCACAGGCCCTGGCGACGCGTCTGCGGCGTGACCACCCCCGCACCGTCTCTGGGGTCCTTGGCCACGTCGAGGAAGGCCACCACCGGATCCTTTTGGAGCTCGTCCTCGTTGCCGTCCAGGGGAAGGGCCGCCGCGCAGACGAGCAGCCGGTTGATGATCCGGCGGAAGGTCTCGTCGCGGTAGAGCTCGGCCGGCGCCGCGTCGTTCGTCACCTCCTCCTCCTCCTCCTCCTCCTCCAGGGACGCTGTATCGGAGCTGGCGCCCGTGGGCGCGCTGCGGAAGGAGAGCTCGTGTGGCTCGGGCGCCACGTACACGTTCGACGCAAGTCCCTGACGCCGCAGGCCGTTGCGCAGCGTTGCGGTGGCCGCCGCCGTCTTGTGCATCGCCTGCGCCAGCGACGCGTCCTGCGTGAGCGGCGCGGCGCTGCCGTCGCCCTCGGGCAGCGGCGCCACACCGGGGCGCGACGGGAAGGAGAGCGTGCCGCGCACAACGGCGCAGGGCCGCGTCACGAGCCGCGCGGCGCCCGTGCCGAGCGGGTGTGGCTTGTCGTCGCACTCGGCCGCCCGGTGCAGCTCGTAGAGCGGCGCCAGCTGCTGCAGCTTGAGCGCAGTTGCGGCGTGGAGCAGCGACGCGGCCACGGTGGGTCGCACGTTGGGCCGCGCGGCCAGCTGCCTGCAACGCGCGACGGCGTGCTCAAGCACGGCCACGCGCGCCATCGCGCGCCCGCGCGGCCCCCGCGGCATCCAGCGCACCTCGTGCGGCAGCTCGACGCCGCGACGCTCGGCCGGCAGCTCGCCGGCCGGCACGGCGCCGGTGATCGCAAAGTCGTCCCGGAAGAGCGCCAAGGCCTCGCTGGTCACGGCGGGCGAGGCAAAGTCCTCCACCCGTTGGCGCTTGGGGCCTCCGGCGCGCGCGCCCGCATCGAAGGCGGCCATCGCGCGGTCGACGTCCTCGGCGGTCGGGTCGGGCGTCGACTGCAGCAGCAGGTGCGCCGGCAGCAGGTGCGTGACCACCGTGTCGATCTTGGGCAGCGCGTACGGCAGCAGCGCGTCCTGCGGGCAGTGCGCGACGTTGGCGGGCTCCGTCGGCCCGCGCTGCCCCACGAGCCCGCGGTACACGGCCGTCTTGACCCAGGCGTTGCCCGCGGGCGCGTTGGTCGCCCCTTGGGCGTGGTCCGGGTCCTCTGCATTGTCTGCATTCTCTGCTTCCGTCATTGCATGTTCCAGCCAGCCGTGGGCCGAGAGGTACGGGTCGTCGTCGGGTTGCGTCTGAAGCGGCACGTACTGGCCGTCTCCATCGACGCCGGGATCGTCGGCATCGCCGTTGTAGAGCAGTGCATTGGCGACGGCAAGCGAGGGATTGGCGGCTTGGCCGGGCACATACGCGTCGTACGGCGTGATCACCCCTCGTATGTCCGTGAGGCAGGCCAGTCGCATCGCGGCCTGCGCGAGGTGCACGTTTAGTTCTTTGAGATCTTGGATTTGCTGCTCAATTTGGCCACTGAGCTTCTGCACCCTGGCCGTGTCGCCGTTTCGTTTTGCCTGCAGTAGGAAGGTGCGCAAAGACTCCAGCGCCTCGTTGTGTTTGGCCCGCTGCTGCTCGTAAGTGGAAATCTTGGCCCCCATCCTCTGGATTTCCTCGTTTATTTGCATCGCCCACGAGTCCTGCAACTCATCGGCGCGGCGAAGCGCCATCTGCAGCTGCGCCTGGCGCTCCACTGCATCCCGCCGCGCTTGCTTCAACACCTCGATGCACCGATCGCGCTCCACCCTCAACGTGGCGATCTCGTCATTCACGCGCTTGCTCGTCGCCTGCAACTCCTCCACCCGCGTCTCACACTCGCGCAAATTCGTCTCGGTCGTCTGAAGCTCGCGGGCGCGCATGGCGATCTGCTTTTCGCATTCGCCGACCATGGATTCCAGACGCGCGACCTCAGCGCGCGCTCGTTGCAAGTCGGTCATCAACTGCGTGCTCTTTTGCATTTCTTGCTGGCGCTGCCGCTCGGATTCCGACAAATCGGCCTCCGCTTGCACCAGCTCGGCTTGCACTGCCGCAAGGGCACCATTGTGCTCGCTGGCCAACTGCGCCAACTGCCTGGCGCACTCCTCCCGCATGCGGATTCGTATCTGCCGCGCCTCGGCCACCTCATTGGCCTGCACTCTCATGCTTAGAGCGTCCTGCCGCGCAACATCGATGTTCTGTCTCAAGATCTCATCCCGCAGCAGCAAAATTGTGGCTTCCAGCCCGTTCAGCTTTGCCTCCTCCGCCTCCTCGCATCGCCCCAGGGCCTGCTGCGCCTCCTCTAGCTCGGCGCGCAGCGCCGCGCAGTCCTGCCCAAGCTGTGTCCCTTGCTGCAGCTGCTCCCGCAGCTCGTCGTTCGTGGCTTGCAGCCCGTTCAGCTTTGCCTCCTTCTCCTCCTCGCATCGCCGCAGGTTCTCCTGCGCCTCCTGTAGCTGCGCGCCGAGATCGGCGCGCAGCTGCGTTTCCGCGCGCTGGATACTCTGCAGGATGAGCTGCTCCCTCGCGGTATCGGCCTCCAGCCGCGCCGCCTCGGCGCGGGCCGCCGCCTCCTCCGCCTCCTGCCGGTGCTGCTCGTTGAGGTTGGCCAAGGCCGCCAGGTGCTGCTGCTCCTGTCCCGCACGAAGCGCCATGCACTCCCTCAGCTCTTGCTGCAGCCTTTGCTTCTCTGCCACATGCGCTTGTATCGTGTGCTGCTTGGCGCGCAGGGCTTGGTCGTAATCCCGTGCGTTGCTTGCCACCTTCTCGCGCGCCGTCCGGTCGGTTCGCTTCCGCTCGCTGACGGCCGCGTCCCTCTCCTTGGTCAGCCGGCCGATCTCTGCCCGCATCCCCTGAATCTGCGTGGTCAACTTCTCGCGTGCGTCCTTCGCCACTGCTTCTGTGGCAGCAACCCTGTTTCTGAAAGTCTGAGCTAGCTTGTCGAGCTCCTCCTGCTTCTGCGCCTGTGTCGTCCTGAGCGCCTCAATCTCCGCGTTCAACCCGGCCTCGACCCCCCGACGCTCCTCGCTCAGCCTTGCTCGGTCTTTGTCTTCAAGGGCGGTCTGCGCCATGGCCCGTTCCTGAACCTTCAGCGTCTCCCGCTTCGCCGCTTCCAGGAGCCTCTCGCAGTCGCGGAGCTCGACGCGGAGCAACTCCTCCCTGGTCTTCATCTCCTCCTGGAACTGCGCCGCGTCTTGCCGCCTCGTCTCTCGCTCCGCCTGCAGCGCCGCATCGTGCGCCTTGGTGGCGTTGCGGAGGATCTGGAACGCCAGGCTCGACGAGGGGATGTCCTTGCCATCGGGCCCGTTTTGCCTGTCCAGCGCCTTCTTGGCCTTCACCAGAAACGTAAACAACTTGTTGCGGTCGGCCACGTCCTTCACCGCGCCCTCGTTCAAGAAGGTGGCTGTTGCGTCGCGGTCGTGCTTGTCCTCGTCGTAGACAAACTCCGCCATGGGCACCAGCGCGCGCATCAGGTTGCCGAGCTGGTTGGGCGCGTCGTCGCGCAGCTCCCTGTTCTTTCTCTCAAATGCCGCAAGGAGTCCGCGGCGGATGCCGTTGACGGCGTCGGGCGAGTAGAGCGCCGCAGGGGCCAGGCCGAGCTCGCCCTCGCCCCCCTTGCAGGGCTCGCCGATCGTGGACCACAGCAACGCCAGCCCGTTTGCGATGTAGCTCGCGTCGTCGCCGCCCAGGATGAAGCGGCTGTCGATGACCTTTTGCGCCGGCGACCGCCCCTTGCTGGCCGCACCCTCCGGACCGTTCCACTTTGCGAGCGTTGCGTGCACGCGGTGCTTGCGACTCCCGTCGCGGCAGTTGTCGAGCTCGAGCCCCTTTTGCACCTCGGACAGCGTCCGGCTCACAAACGCGCCGTACTGCTGAAACTCAGAATCGGGCATGGTGCTCTTATGGCGCAAAAACGCACACGCCCACCACCCTTTCCCCTTACGCACGCAAAGTGCAGTTATGAAGCGCACGCGCAAACGCGCGCGTTCACAGCCCGAGTCGCGAGAAGACGCGGTCGACCACCGAGACGTTGGCCGACGGGCACGGGGCGCCCTCGCTGGTTCCGCGCCGGAGCGCCTCAAGAGCGCGCCGGGAACGCTGCGCCATCGAGATTCCGCCTGCGGCGGGCGACCCGCGCCGCTGGTTGTCAACCCTGCGCTCCGCCCTTGCACCGCCCCTCTCCAGGACCCTTTGATTCCCCACCGCGTCGTTCTCGGCGCGCTGTTGGGGCGACGGGCGCAGCACCGCAACGGCATTTGGGCCAGGATTGGCGGCGCGGGGCGCGTTGAGTGCCATTGCAACGGCACCCGCCGCAGGGTCCACGTCGGGATCGACGCCGGCATCGTCGCTTGCGTCGTCGGAGTCGTCCGGCAGCACGGGTGCGGACGCTCCGCGCAGCGTTCGCGCTGGGGACACATCGGGGCGTCCTCCGCCACGACCGCGAGCGCGTTGTGCAGACGGCGCGGGAGCAGCGCCGCCGTCGTAGATGTTGTGCACCACCCGCCGGTTGTCACTCTGAACTCTTTGATCCCTGTTGTCGTAGATAATTGTGACACCGCCGCCGCCGCCGCCGCCGCCGCCGCCGTCGCCACGACCGCCACGGCCGCCGCCGCCGCCGCCGCCGCCGCCGGGAGGAGCGGGCGGCGCGGCGCCGGGGCCGGGGAAGCCGGGAATGAAAGGACCGTACATCAAGGGGTTGTCGTCGGCGCCGTACACCGGGTGCCACTCGAAACGCCAATCTGGATCGGCTCGCGCCTCAGGTGGAACGTCGCCGTGCCACTCCATTGGCACAAAGTAGCGCGGCGCTCCAACGCCAAACGGGGGCACGAGCCCTGCCGCCTGCTCCTGGTCTTCGGCAAACATCCTGTAAAACCGCTCGTACTCTAGCATCCGCACGTTGAAATTGCTGATTTGACGCGCCCGCTGCTGAACGCTGGCGGCCCCGTCCCAGGCGTCCGCGATTCGTGGTTGCATCTCGTTGACGTCTTCAAGCAGCAAGGCTGCTCGCGTGGCGTTGCCCGCACCATAAGGCTTGAGCAGCAGTCGCCGGATCCGCGTGCGCAGATTGTCAATCCAGTGCCTTGCGCTCGCTTCGGTGTTGAGACTGAGGTAGTTCTCCAAGCGGTGCGTGCTGTAGGTGCTGCTCTCGATGACCCACATGTGGACGAAGGCGGCGCCCACCGCAAGAGTCGGCAGTCCGACAGCCACGCTTGAGGGGGCTTCTGCTAGGTTCAAGAAGACATTGAAAATATCCTTGTGTCTGTAGTTTGTGACCTTTCTGGCAAGTTGGACCTCTTCCTGGGCGTGCCCATAGATTGCCCAGAGCTCGTCCTGCCGTGGCACGTAAACCATAAGATAATGAAACAAATCCGACGCAGTGGGATTCTCGATCTTGCAGTGTGCGATCGCAAAGGCTCGAGCATGGACAAAGTCCGCAAGAAGCGACAGCGGAGGGTACAATCCTAGCGCGGCAATTGCTCTTGACGCATGTCCAATGCCGAAGAACGCCAGTACGCTGAATGTAATGGATGGAGTAACGCCACACAGGGCCGCGATGACGGTGCCTGCAATGGGGATGGCGACGGTCGTGCTTGAGAAGTTGAACATGTTGCGCACAAACCGGCGGTAGTGGTACATCTGGTCCGTCGCGTTGCGCACCAAGCCGTAGTTGGTCGCGCTGATGCTGTCCGTATCGATGTACGGCATGCGGGGAGCGTTGCCGGCGTACAAGCCGTACTCCCCGTCCTCGTACTGAACGCCTGTCGCCTCAGGACTCGCCTGCATCTTTGTGGGCGGTGGGTGCAGGCGGGCCTCGGACTCAGCCGCGCGGCGAAGAACCGCATCCTTCTCCACGCTGTCTCCGTACATTCCTTCAAGGAGCTGTCGGTCTAGCTCTTGGGGCGTGTATTGCTTGAGGCACGCCGGATCGTTGCGCATGGTGTTTACGGTCCGCGCAACGTCCCGCACAAGATTCTTGGTCACCACGCCCATTTCGGCCAAGTAGGCCGTGTGCGCCACGAGCATCTCCAAAAGCTCCACGAGCACCGAGTCTGGTGGGGTGTCCTTGTTGCGCATGGTGTGCAGCGCGATGGCTGCGTCCACCGCATCTTGCGTGCGCTTGTCGAACACCAACGGTGCGCTTGGGGAAGGTGACGTTCTGGGAGGATACGGCTGCGCATCGTCTGGTGTCGACGATCGTTGCCTTTGAAGAGTGACGGGCGATCTGCTCCCCTTCCGTTCGCGGTTCAGAAGATCGTTCGGTGGCTTCTTACTCGGCAACATTGTCGTGTCCCTACTGGTAGCGGTCACAAAAAAAGCTTATGAATTTGCGATGGCTCCCGCAACTACCAGACACGCTTCGCTCATGCGCATGGCCTCGCATTTTCCAAAGGCGACCGCAAGATCGGCGACGGGCGCACCGCTCCCGCGCCATTGCCAAGACGGGTTGCCGTTGGCATCCTCCGCTCTCCCCACTTCCACGTGCATGGGCACCGCCTCGCCAAGCAACGGGCTGAGCATGGCCATGCCGACGCCCAACGAGCACGCGAGCCCGGCGTACACGCGCTCAACCGGCGCGTTGTCGGTCGTCTTGGCGTCTGCAACCAAAGCGAACCAGCCGTTGTAAGCGCCCTCGACGCGGGCGAGCTGCTCGTTGGTGCCTCGCAAGAGCGCACTGTACTCGCGCACCAGCGCGCTTTTTGCGCCCTCTCTAGCGACAGCGGCGGTGGCGGGGCCAAAGGCAAGAGAGCTGGGAGTATTCACTGCAGCCGCTGCGGCGTTGTCGTCAAAGTGAGTCGCAAGCGATTCAAGCGCCGTCTGTCGCTCCACCGAGCGATCCCGGAGCGCCTTCGGGTCGTCCAATTTTGCGTCCATTCCGCCCAGAGCTTGGATGACGCGCACGACGGATGTGTCCGTATCGGCATCGGCCGCCTTGCCGCCCACTCCGTACCGCTGAAGCGCCGCAATGAGCTCGCGCGCCAAGCGCTGGTGCTTTGTGTCGCAGTACTGCGTCTCCATCACGGCAAGCGTTGTTCGGGTCTTGTGTAACCGGTCCCGTTGCTTGCTCGTTCCCAAGGCCTTAGGTCGGGCAAACCAGATGGAGTGCTCCGGGTCGTCCCCGGGCAGCACAAGCGTCAGGGCGATGCCATCGTGCTCCTCCCCTGACAGGCTTGCACTGGCGAGCGCGGCCACCACGGCTTGCATCACGCGCTCCGCGTTCCAGGCGATCGCGCACACGTCGGAGGCCAAGCGCGCGGCGGTCTCGCCGCGCTCGTGCGCCTCAGCGGCGGTCGCCACGTCGGGGTTGTCGGTGTACGTGCCCGCGCCCTGCGGCAGCGCCGCGCCGCGCACCCTGCTGGCCGTGTACCGCACCGCCACCGCCCCGCCGCTCTCCACGGAAACCTGCAGCACGTTGGGGTGGTCCGACGCGGCCTCCGACGTCGACAGCGGCTGCAAGCAACCGAGCGTCGGCCGGAGGACCACGCGCAGCGACCGCGCGGTTGTGACGCCTCGCTGCTGCAACGCGACAAACGCGTTCACCAGCGACGGCCCGTACACGGGCACCGACCCGAACATGGGCGCGGACAGCGGCGGGAGGGTCGGCGGGGGGCGCGCGTCTCCAAACCCAAACGGCACGTAGTAGGAGTGCGGAGCGTTCAGGTCTGCCACGGCCAGCTTGTCCGCCAGCGCGTCGACAGTGTCGTCCTCGTCGTCGTCGTCGAGCGGCAGCGCGTCCATCTTCAGGCTCGCGAGGCGGTGGCGCATCGCCCCGACGAGCTGTGCAAACCCCAAGAGAGGTTTGCGCTCTGCCTTCGGCGCCGGCCGGCGCTCGGCGGCGTCGATTGCGGCGGCATGGCTGGCCGGGTCGCCGCCAAGCAGCAGCACCGCAGGGTAGGCCGCCGCCGCCGCGCTGACAACGGCGTCTTGCGACGCCACGCGCCGGACGCGCACGTACGCCGCCACGCCGTCGAAGGGGTCGCCAAAGAGCGAGGCCGTGGGCTCGTGCGGCAGGTGCTCCGGCACCGAGCGCTCGAACGCGTCCGCGCACTTGATCGCTGCGCGTGCGACCTGACGCATCAGAGGCGCGAATGCGGCCCGGATGGCGATGTAGTTTTGCCCAAAGAGCAGCCGCTCAACGATGAGGCCGGCGTCGCGACCCCGCCGCGTGGCGACCAGCGAGATGTCCGTGGCGTTGCACGGCACGTCGTCAAAGTCGACCAGGCCGCTCTGCGGGTTGTGCACGGTGAGCAGTTCGAGGACGAGCCGCCCCGCTGCGCGCAACCGCGCGCTCGCGCGGCGCGACGCCTGCTCCAGCAGCTGCACCTGCGCGTGCTTGCGCCCGAGCCGGTGCAGCGCCACGAGCTCCTCCGACCACAGGTCGCCAAACACCTGCATCGCAAGGAGCGAGGCGTCGTTGGACTCAAGGCCCAGTCGCTCGAGCGCCGACTTTCCACCCTTTTGCTGCGCGCGCCGCACGACCAGTCGCATCTGCCGCTGCACGTGCTCAGTGGGGTTGGACAGCACGCCGGCAACCTGCACGTCGACCGGCGTCGTGAGCACAAGCGTGCCAAAGGCGACGCGCTCCTTGAATTGCCGCGCCTCAAAGGCGTCCTCGTCGATGGCCTTGCACATGCACGTGAGCTTCACGCGCGTCGACGACTGCGACTCCCACTCGCGCACCAGTCGGCGCAGCGCCATTGCGCTGCCGTCCATGGCTACCGCAACCATCTGGTTGGCGTCGTGGAACTCGCTGTACACGCGCGACGCCGCGTACGTCGAGCTCAGGTCCACGTAGCCATTGGACGAGTCGGCCCTGAATAGGAAGAGCCGCCGCGTGTTGGCCGCAGTGCCCCGGTGCGGGAGCCTGCGCACGTGCGTGCACGCCATCGGTTTGGGAACTCTCAGGCGCTTGTCCTTTGCGACGTTTTGCAGCCGCAAGTACAGCTGCCGCGCATTGCTTGCGTCATCGAAGAGCATGGGGTGCAGCTTGTCCTGGATGCCTTGCAGGACGGCCTTCAGGACGTTTAGGCGGTTCTCCGCCTCTGGCGACGACACGTTCGCAATCGTCTTTGCTAGCCGTCTTCGGGCGGCGCGCCTAAACTGCTTGAAGAGCCCGTACGTTTGCACCTTTGCCAACGCTCGCCTCGCCTGCTGCCACGCCGTCTTGTTCTCGGGGTCCGTCTTGTCCGCCTCGTACTTCTCCTTCGCCTTCTCAACCTTCTTTTCAGCCGTCTCCTCCTCTGTGGCCAGCGCTTCCACGTCGAGGTTCTCATCGGGGTCCGCATCGGGGTCGCCCTGCGCTTTTGCCGCTGCTTCCTGCTCTGCCTTCTCGAACCCCTCCACCGAACCGGCCGAGTCGGGGGTTTGTTCGCCGGCTGGGATCGTCTGCATCTGTACAAGCATTTTCTTCATGGCATCGTACTGGGTCTTCACCACGGCGCCCGCGTAATCCCACCACGTTTCGCCCGAGTCGTTTAGTCCTTTCTCCAAGTTGCGCTCAAGCGCCTTGACGGCGTCAAAGAGCGCAAGCAGGTCGCGAGCCGTGCCGGCAGCCAGAGCACCCAGCGCGTGTGCATCGTCGCGGTCGCACACGATCTCGTGGTGCGTCGCACCCGGCGCGCATCCAAAAGCGTCGTCAACTGAGATGCGCACGCCGAGGCGCGTTGCGTACATTGTGGACACGTTGAGGAGCGAATCGTTCATGGGCTTGATGTTGCCAGATCCACGCAGCCACTCCCACACAACCTGCTCCCTGCGGTACTGCTCGGACTGCGTCCTGCGAAGCTCGTCGATACCCGTGTGCTGATTCTGCCGGCCGCGGATCACCGACAGCGACCAAATCGCGCGCACCAATTCTTTGAGGGTGAATTTGGTCTTGCCCTCGTCACCCAATGGCCTGGCGGAGACATAATTGATTGCGGCATCCGTGGCAATCTTCGAAATCAACCAAAAGTTCTGGACTGGCTCTTTTGGGTCGAGACCCAAGTTGAGCCCTGTCCATCGAATTGTCGCGCTTGCGATGGCCGAAGCAAGGAACCACTCGCGATTCATAAACGCAGCCGCAACGCCGGCCACGACGCTCTGTTTAATCGCAGTGCTTGTCGTGTCTCCTAAGACGGTCTTCTTGCCGGTTGCCTCGAGTAGGCTCCCGAAACTATTCTTAATCGCGGCATAAATTGGATGCTCGGAGCGGCCATGGTTCTTGGTGATGTCCCGCAACTCTTCAAATCCCTGCTTCAATGCGCTCTTAAACCCCTCGCCCGCCGCCTCCAGCACTTTGGTGGCAATCTGGCGCCTCTTTTTGAACCGATCGAAGATGATCATGCTTGGCGCAGGCGGGTACGCAAGCGGGTACGGCGCGCGCACCGTGTAGCACCGCGCGTCGGTCGCGCGGTGCGGCACGAGGGGCGTCTCCGACACGAGCAATTGGTTGAACAGTGGCATTCCCTGGTTCTCGAAAGACGTCCAGACGGACACGCTCACGTCCTGCAACGGTCGCTGCCCGTCCTCGATGGCGGCAACGATGGCGAGGGGCGAGAAGACGCGCGTGTCGGTCTCGACGTCCTCGTGCAGCCCGTGGTGCCACGTGAGCTTGTGCACGTGCACGTCCACGCCGTTGCGCTTCTCGAGCTGCCCGTCCGACAGGAACCCGTCCAAGAAGACCTCCAACTTTCCTCGGTGCTTGCGGAGCTGCACGACCACCTCGGGCTGCGCATCGTTCGCGTTGCGCTCGTCCCCCGGAGGGGTGGCGTCGGTGTCGCCCAGCGCGCAGTACTCCGCCTCGGCGCGCGCGAGCGACAGCACGCTCCGTTTGCGCGGGGCGTTGCCGCTTTCTTCGTACAGCGAGGTGCTTGTCTGCTCAAAGCAGAGCGCGTCGTCGGCGCTCATGCCGCCGACGCTTATCTGGTAGGCCAACCACGCTGGCTTATTTGCCGGCGTCGGCATAAGCATTGCTTGCAGCACCTTTTGGGGAAGGGCGCGGCGACGCGCCGTGGCGATGAATGCCGCGGAGGCGTTGCTGGATGCAAAGGACATTGCCAGAATGAACCGGCTGGAAGCACTGATCGCGGAGAATGAGCGTTGGGTGATGCACATGCAGCAGCAGCGGGCGCTGCAGCAGGCACACATCGCGGCGGCGGCCAACGGCGTCCAGCCTGGCTCCACGGACCTTGTGCAGGCGGCCGTGACCGATCCCAGCGTGACCCCCCAAAACTTCAGATCGTGGCTCCGCAGCAAGCTGCCGTCCTTGAGTGTCGAGACGAAGGAGATGCTCGTGCACGCCTTGGGCGTCCTCTTCCTCGCCGCCTTCAACGCCGCTGCGCAGAATGCGATCTCGCGCGACGAGGCGGAGAGGGTGAATCAGAAATGGTTGGATGCCATTTTGGACGCTCAGGTGCCGGGGGTGCGTGGCCTGCTGGGCGGCGAGAACGTGCCTGAGCTTGCCCCATGCTGCGACGACGACGAGAGCGTCGTCGACGCCGTCTTTGCCAAGGTGGAGCGCACGGAGCGCAAAACGGGCGGCCGCTGAAATGCAGGAGGGGCAACCCCAATTTTACTCTAATTCATTAAAAAACTAAACGAGCGCCTTGCTCTTGGGCCAAGTGCTCGTTTAGTTCTCACAGCAAATGGATCTCCGCGCGAGATCGTTAATGCATTAGGCGTTCCGCGACCAAAAGGTTGCTTTTGAAATCTCCCCGAATTCGCCCGGGTCTCCCTGCGACGCTAATTCATTAAAAAACTAAACGAGCACCTTGCGCTTGGGCCAAGTGCTCGTTTAGTTCTCACAGCAAATGGATCTCCGCGCGAGATTGCTAATGCATTACGTTCGTGGGGTCCCCGGTTTCCGGCTGGGGGGAGCGTCGGCGGATGCAATCCGACGCGTCACGGAAATCGGTCGGCCAGCGCTTCGTTGTAGTACTCGGTGGCGGCGACGCGCATCGCCTCGACCGTGCGGCACTTTTTGAAGCGCGCGAGCGCCTCCTTGCAGATGGCGTCGTTGGGCGCCAGCGCGCGCAGCGGCACCTCGCCGGAGCGCCGGCGCAGCTTGAGGCAGCGCGCCGCGATGCTCACGACAAAGCGCGCGTAGGTGTCGCCCTTGGGGTAGCCGTCCGCCACGACGACGCGGGTGCACGCGTCGTCGAGCAGCAGGTCGGCGATGTGCTCGCCGGCGTCGACAAGGCCGCACAGCTCGTCGGGTCCCGGGGTGGATGGCAGCTCCTTGGGTCCGCCCTTCTTGGGCCTGGGCGGCGGCCGGAGGTCGAAGGCGGCGCCGCGAGGCTCGTTGGCCACGATGACGCGGTCGGCGCCGCACGCGTCGCGGTGCCGCCAGCTGAGAGTCACGAGGACGACGTGCGCGCGCGCGTCCCCCCCGCGCGCCTCGCCAACGCGCTTGAGCACGGTGCTCACCCCGCCCGCTAGCAGGCGCTGTGCGCGCGTGGGGCTTGCCGGCGGCGGCGCGGCGGCGGCTGGCGGTGGGGAGGGTGCAATCTTGGGGGTGCAAACAAACGCATCGAGCGTGGACTGCGCCATCGCTTAGCGAAGGAGGCGCCCCCACGAGTCGCAAGCGCGCTCTGCAACTCGTGTTTGGGTCTGGAATCGGAACCTCGGCGATGTCGTACGGGGGCGGCAACCGTTTGCACATCGTGGACGAGGAGCGCGCGCGCAACGAGTTGCTCTTCACCGAGGCGCGGTTCCGCCAGCTTGCGGCCCCGCACCCGGCAGCGGTGGTGGCTGCGGAGCAGGCGGCGCCGGCCGAGGGGGAGTGGCGGCAACGGCTGCTAAGGCACCAGGACGAGCTGGCGCAGCTGCACCGGGACACCCAACGGCGAGGGGAGGCCGGGCTTTACGCGAGGGCGAGCATCACCGAAGCGCGCGAGGACCTCGAGGCGCAGGTGGAGCGGGACGAGATCACGGAGGGCGCGTACCTGCAGCGCATGAACGCGCTGCGCGACGCGTACAATCGCGTGTGATCACTGAATCTCGCCATGTAAGCGCAGTGTCGCTAGGTAAGGGTGTGGGTAAATGGTCGCGCTTTTGTACCAAAAAGTGTCGCTTCACTGCACGAGCGACGCAGACCGCATGCTCGCGGAGAAGACGCCGCACTCGATATTTGTGCCCGAGCTGGTGCTCGCCGCCCTGCTCCCCGAGGACTTCCCGCGGTGGAAGCGGTGCGTGCAGGTGGAGAGCCTGCAGTGGCTCTTGCAGTGCATGGAGATGTTCTTTGAGAACCCGCGATGCGCCGGGTGTATCGTGAGCGCCGACAACCAGCTGCTGCACGACCGAGAGATCGGCGACTCGCAGCAGCTGACGCGGTGGGCGAACACGCTGGTGCGCTCGCGCGTCTGCGGCGCCCAATCGCGCAGCACGCTCTTCACCGAGGTCGCGACCACCGTGCTGAGCAACGTGGCCTTTCGTGGGGCGGACAATGCACTGGCGGGCTTTCTGAAGGCGCTGCGCGCCGAGTTTGAGTGCGTGGCGCAAACCTTACAATTCAACCCCGTGTGGTTCAAGCACGAGGCCGTAAAGGCCATCAACGCGTTTGAACACACCGAACTACCACGCAACGCGCGCGCCGTGTCCGCGCGCGTGATTGCAAAGCACCCGATCCTGTTTGGGGGCATGGTGTACGCGTGCGCCTTCTCGCTCGCCTTTGTGCGGCTGCTGTGGATGGACCACAAGACGCTCATTCTGATGAAACTGGGCGTAGTGCCCAGTTTTCGGGGCGCAATGCCTCGCGGGCCGCCTTGATCAGCGCGCGCGTCTCGAGGACCTCCGCGGAGGGCGCCTCGCCCGGAGGCGCCCGCCCCCCCTCCTTGTGCTCGTGGGCAGACGGCCGCTGCGCGGCGAGTTGCATGGGCCGCTCGACGCGGTCCTTGTGCCAGCACGCGCTGACCCGCTCCGGGTCGCACATGACGACCAGCGCGCAGCCCTTGAAGCGCGCGCGCGCCTCCTCGCGCGTCAGCGCCCTTGGCGACAGCTCGTCGTCGAGCCACGTGTCCACCGACCTGACCGCGCCGCCCGTCTCGAGCACCACGACCAGGAAGCCGCCGATCGTCTGGTGGGACAGGTGCAAGAACTCCTCCCGGAAGGTCGTCACCTTGGCGCCGAGGTTTTGGATCCGGCGCGCCTCGAGGGTGCGGTCGAGGTGGATTGCGGCTTTCTCGTCGAAGAATGCCCAGTGGAACCTGTGCGCGGCCTCCATCACGCCAGACGACCGCTGCGCGACCAGCGCGGTCACGGGGTGCGACTCGTGCGCACCGAGCGGGCCCCACAGGTCCTTCTCAAACTCGAGGAAGGCCATCGCGCGGGTTGCCTCCTTGCCGTTGCGCCCCCATCACGAGTTGCGAGCCTGCGCGTTGTGGCGGAGCAACGCCCGCTCGCGGCTCGCTTTGAGCCTGCGCAGCACGCGCTCGGCTCGCGCCGGCCGTGATGCGGGCCGGAGCGGGAGCAGCGGGAGTCGCGGGAGTCGGCTTGGAGGGCACGCGTGTGGGTGCACGCGTGTGAGTGCGCGCGTGCTTGTTATAAGTCGCTTCAAGACTCCCACTGCCAGGGGCCGCCCATGAGCCTTCGGCCGAGGGCGTCGGCGCTGGCCCCCGTCGGCGCGCGCCCGGCGCGCCCCGTGCGCCGATCGCGCCTGGACGCGGTGCTGGCCGCGGGGCGCGCGCGCTCGGGCGCGCCGACGGGCGAGTTCTACGCGGTCCCGCCGGACGAGGCAAACGAGCGGGGCCGCGATGCGCTGACCTTTGCGCCGATCCCCGCGGACGCCGCGCGCGAGCACGCCGACGCGACGTTCCGGCTGCCCTTCCCCGAGTCGGCGCCGAAGAACGCCGACGGCAGCTACCAGTACCGCGTCTACGACGGGGCGATGCTGTGGGACTGGGTCAAGCGGGAGGGGGGCGCGTCCGACCCCTTGGACCAGACGCCGCTGCTGCGCAGCGACTGGGAGGCGCTGCGCGACCGGTACTCGAGCGCCGCGGCGGACCCCACGCCCGCCCTGTCCGTGTTCCGCCACCCGATCACCTCCGGGCTGTGGCCGCCGGGCGTGCCGTACGTGCCGCCGCCGCCGCCGCCGCCGCCGCCGCTGACCAACGCCACGATTCGCGACGCCGCGAGGGACGCCGTGGCGGCGGGAGGCCCGGAGTACGCGCACCCGGTCTACGGCCCGATCGCCGGCTGGGACGTGAGCGCCGTCACGAACATGCAGAACATGTTTTGGAACGCCGCGGCGTTCAACGGCGACCTGAGCGGCTGGGACGTGCGCAACGTCACGTACATGAACGGCATGTTTTGGAACGCCGCGGCGTTCAACGGCGACCTGAGCGGCTGGGACGTGGGCAAGGTCACGAACATGAGCGCCATGTTTGACGGCGCCAAGGCCTTCAACGGCGACCTGAGCGGCTGGGACGTGCGCAACGTCACGGACATGCGCGCCATGTTTTTTTACGCCTTGGCGTTCAACGGCGACCTGAGCGGCTGGGGCGTGCGCAACGTCACGGACATGGGCGGCATGTTTGACGGCGCCAAGGCCTTCAACGGCGACCTGAGCGGCTGGGACGTGCGCAACGTCACGGACATGGGCTGCATGTTTGACGGCGCCAAGGCCTTCAACGGCGACCTGAGCCGCTGGGACGTGCGCAACGACACGAACATGGAGGACATGTTTGAGGACGCCGTCGCGTACCGGCCGGCGCACGCGCTCGGCTCGCGCCGGCCGTGATGCGGGCCGGAGCGGGAGCAGCGGGGGTCGCGGGAGTCGGCTTGGAGAGCACGCGTGTGGGTGTGAGTGCGCGCGTGCTTGTTATAAGTCGCTTCAAGACTCCCACTGCCAGGGGCCGCCCATGAGCCTTCGGCCGAGGGCGTCGGCGCTGGCGCCCGTCGGCGCGCGCCCGGCGCGCCGATCGCGCCTCGACGCGGTGCTGGCCGCGGGGCGCG
>Ga0209666_1000305_pt1 | contig 38573 bp, 15 predicted proteins | sample SaaInlV_125m_DNA_FD_184679 | JGI IMG/M metagenome (GOLD analysis project Ga0209666, IMG submission 184679) | Marine microbial communities from expanding oxygen minimum zones in the Saanich Inlet - Saanich Inlet SI037_S3LV_10m_DNA (SPAdes)... | ecosystem: Environmental > Aquatic > Marine >...
ATTCCCGTGCGCCGTCCTCTCGACCCCTCGCGTCGCCTCGCAAAATATACGCCGTCTCTCGAACACCCGCGGCAAAAAACAGCACTCTCTTTCGGAAGTCGTCGGCGACGCGTTCGCGACTTGGCTCGCGCGTCGCCGGCGGAGAGAATCATGTACCGAAAAGACATTTACTGCAGCTGCGCGTACCAGAGGCCGGTGATCTTCACATCCTTGGGCGCCTTCGAGCCGAGGTCGGTGTCGGAGGGCTGGATGGACTCGAACACACCCGCGATCTCGCCCGTCACGGCGTCGTACTTGGCGACGTTGAACACGGCGGAGCCCTTGAGCGCGGCGACGTTCTTGTTGTTCTCCTTGAGGAGCTCGTCGGCATCCGACTTGGCGGGGAGCGCCACGGCGTTGTCGTAGCCGGTGGAGCCACCGCGGCCCTTGGGGTCGAGGAAGGACGAGCCGCGGTAGGAGGGCACGGTGAAGTCGCCGCCGAACTGGGAGGTGTTGCCCTTGCCCGCGAACTCCTTGAGGGTGAACAGGAAAGGCACGCGCTCGCCACCGGGGAGCTGCACGGTGACCGCCGCGTAGTCGAGGCCGTCGCGCTCCTGCACGGCGACGGAGCCGTCGGAGCCAACCTTGAAGGAGCCGGTCATGCCGTCCAGGGTGTAGGTGAGGCGGGTCATGAGCTTGGTCTTGGTGAACTCGGACTCGCCAGCCTTGAACGCGGACTCCTCCTTCACCGTGAACGACGTGGGCTCCATGCAGAACTTCTCGAGCTTGTAATCCTTGGCGGGGATCTTGCTGCCGGCCTCGCCGGTCTCAACCACGGGGCAGGTGTTGGCGAGGCCGGTGCCCTTCACCTGGAGGTACGTCAGGCCCTGGAACTCGTCGTAGGTGACGGCGCCGGCGGACTGCGCGAACGGAACGAACGTGGTGAAGGAACGGGAGGGGAGGTTAGACGCGTAAAGGCTTGGTTTATGTGAAACGTGAAAGCCGATTTTCGCGACTGACAAGCTTGGGCGTTCGTTCGCGACGGACGCTCGTCCGCGACGAAGCAACAACCGACGCGAACGCCGGTCCCGCGCGCGGCCGCGAGCGCCTCCGGACGCGCGCGAACGCGCGCGGCGCGCAGACGACGACATGACTGCCCGCGCGGTCCGCGCGTCGCCTTCCGCCGCTTCGCTCGCTCGCGCCTCGCTCTGGGTCGTGACTCCGGAGCGCGCGGAGATCGGGATCGGATAGGAGCGTCGTGGTGAGTGTTAACGTACCGAGGCGAGGACCGCGGACGCGGCGAGGCCGGCGATGGCGGCCTTGCCGGCCTTCTCGACCTTCTCCACGAAGGCGGGCTTCGCGGCGGAGCACATCACGGAGGTGCTGTTGGTGGGTGGAGGGAGAGGAGGGCGGGTCAGCGACCGCGAGTCTTGGAACGCGAGGAACGCGCGACGGAGACCGCGTCGTCGATCGGCTTCATGCGGAGCACTGTGCATCCGTGGCATCGCGCGAGCTCGACACGCGCGCGATCGGTCGACGGTTCGGCGGGCGCGGAAGACAACGCGCCGGACCGAGCGAAACGCGAGGCAGACCCGCCGTACGGCGTGCTTCGTGTGCGCGTCCGCCGAGTCGGACCCTCGCGTCGGTCTCGCGCCCGCCAAGACCGCGCGTCGCCGGAGCCGGAGCGCTCGCGTCGGTGCTGCGGAGCATCGGTCGCGCCTCATCGGAAAGAATGTGCGTGGGGTTTCCCGCCGGGAACGCGGACGCACCGCTTGTTGGTGCGCACGGCGGCGCGCTGCGCGACGAGGGCGTTGGTGGCGGAGAGGCAAGCCATCTTTACGGTGCTTGAGTTGCGTCGAAGGTGAGGCGTGTGCTGATATGAAGCCCCCGGAACGCGCGATGGGCGGACGAGCTTTCGGGAAAACACGCGAGCGCTCGCAGCTGGACTCGCTTCCCGATTTTGGCCGATTTCCGACGCTCTGATTCGTCGAGAGCGGAGCCCGGGATCGACTCAGCTCCAAAAAAAGCAGTAGCCCGAGATTTTGACGAAAAACCGACGCGCGCCGCGCGCTTCGTTTTTCAACGCAGCGTCAGGTTGGACCGTCGAGGCGTCCGGAGAAGTCGTCAAGTCGAGAAAACTCGACGCCGGACGCGTTCGTCCGCCGCCGCCGCTTTTCGATTGCGAGCGCCCCTCGCCACAGCGACGCGCGCGCGGGCGAACGCGCACTCCGCGACCTCCTGGGTTGTCGCCGGACAACTCGCTCTCGTGTTCGGCGCCCGCGAGGTTCGGTCCTCCGCCGCGATGATCCGCCGCACCGCGCGCCTGCGGCGCGAGTTCGTGTACCGCAAATCCCTGGAGGGCAAGGAGCGCGAGTTATACGAAAAGAAGCGGAAGATCCGTCAGTGCCTCGAGGAGGGCAAGGTGATTCCCACCGAGCTCCGCAACGCGGAGGTGAGTTTGAGGAACGAAATTGCTTTAGAAGATGCGTCGACCGCGGCGAACGGCGCGAGTTTAGACGACGAGTACGCGCGCGCGAACGAAAGAGACCCCAAAGTCTTGGTCACGACGTCAAGAGACCCGTCGTCGCGCCTCACGCAGTTTGTCAAGGAGGTGAAGCTGCTGATGCCCACCGCGCGGCGGATCAACCGAGGCGCGCAGGTGCTTCCCGACCTGGTGGAACTGTGCCGAAGCAACGACTTCACGGACCTGGTGGTGGTGCACGAGCACAGAGGCGAGCCCGACGGGTTGGTGGTGAGCCACATGCCGTTCGGCCCGACGGCGTATTTCGGCTTGAGCAACACCGTGATGCGTCACGACGTCAAGGACCAGGACATCGGCACCGTCTCCGAGGCGAACCCGCATTTAGTGCTGGAGAACTTCACGACACCGCTCGGAAAGCGCACCGCGAACATCCTGAAACACCTGTTCCCGGCGCCGAAGGATGGGAAATCGAAACGCGTCATCACGTTCGCGAACGACGCGGACTACGTCTCGCTGCGCCACCACACCTACGAGATGCCCCGCGGCGCGAAATCGGTGGCGCTCACCGAGGTCGGACCCCGGTTCGAGATGAAGCTGTATCAGATCAAGCTGGGCACGATCGACGCGGACGACGCGGACGTCGAGTGGGCGCTGAGACCGTTCATGCGGAGCGGCAAGAAGAGGAGACTGTGACCGATAGACCGAAGCGACTCTTAGTCATCAATTGATTGATTCAACGCGACGTAAAAAAACCTCACTCCGGAAACCTACGCGGACCCCTCGTTCATGTAGCAGTCGTCCAGCCCCTCGACGCTCCCACCCGTGCGTATGTCCGCAGGCAAGTGGTCGACGATGTTGAACATCTGCAAGCCCGCGACGTTCGCTCCCTGGTTTCCCTCCGTTCCCGGTTTGAGCTCCAACACGTGAATGCCGGCGTTTTGCGAGCAAAACACCAGGTTTTGCTTTCCCGTGGTCAACGCCATCCCGCTTAACGCTTTGATCAGGATGTCGATGAACATGCCGTGCACCACGATCATGAGCGCGCCGTCTTTTTCCTTCCACTTCTCCGCCTGTTCCCACAGCCATTTCGTGACCTGCTGAACGCGTTCCTGCGCCTGAGGCACCGTCTCGCACCCTTGCTCTTCGCTCCACCACCCCTTCATGAGCTCAATCGGGACGACGCACCCCGGAAACTCCGCCTCGAGCTGCGGTTTCGAAAGGCCGGGTCGCCCGATGACCCCCCCCGGTTGATCCGCGGCGCCGTCGAAACATCCACCGTGCTCGTGTATATCCTGCTTGACGCGGATCGGTATGCCCAGCTGCTTGCTTATGGGCGTCGCCGTCAACATGCACCGCCGCATCGGCGACACCACCAGTTTCTTCACCGCGTGCCACGGCTTGATGCGCCCCAGCGCCGCGGCTTTCTCCCCGAACTCCTCCGCCACGTACTTGCCCAGCGCGGCGGCTTGCTTGAAACCTGCCTCCGTCAGCGTGGGGTCGGCGTCGCGGTCGGGGTTCATCAGCGACGGCACCAGCAGCGCGTTGTTCGCGCTCTGCGCGTGGCGCACCACGTACAGCCGCATCGCGGCGTTCGACGAAGAAGGTTCTTCGGGATGCGCTCACGCGTCTCGAACGCGTTCCCTTCGCGCGGACGCGTCCCTTCGCGCGGACCGGGTGAGCGGGGCTCGACGCTTCCGACGGCTTCGGCTGGAGCGCTCGCGGGTCTCGTGCGGGTTCCCGAACGCGTCGGCGGCGTGAGGAGGGTGCTTCGCGCGCGAAGAGAAGAATAACCCGACGGGTGCGTTTTCGCGGCCGAAAAGCGGCGTGCGCGCTCGCCTGGCATGCACTGCGCGCGTTGGTTGCCAGATGCCGCGTGGCGCTCCAGATTTTGCAAACGCGCTCGCCAGGCACTGCGGCCGGCGCGCCTGGAGAGGAGCGTCTCGGCGGGCCCCGCGGTGTCGGAGGCTCGACCGTCGCGATGGCGAAGGGTAAGAGCGCGAAGAAGCAGAAGAGCGCGAAGAAGCTCGCGCGCGCGGGGTCTGCCAAGGCGCAGACGAAGGCTGATGATGGAGGAAACGACGCGGCACACCCGAAATTGAATCGTCCGAGCCTGGCTGCGCTCGCGAGCGCGGGCGCTCCGGGCGCGGCCTCGACGCCGTCGCGCAGCGGGAAACAGCTCTGGGCGCTGGATAGCGTTAAGGAGCTCGCGCCGACGGCCACCAAGAAGCGGTCGATGTTCATGAGCGCGTACAAGTCGCTGAAACGCGCGGCGGGGATCCCGAGCAAGAAGGACAGACCGGCGGAGAAGGGAGCGACGAATTCGACGACGACGAGCGCGGCGAGAGACGCGGCGGCGTCGACGCAAACGACCGTCGCGTCGTCGAACGCACTGGACGGCACGCTTCCCGACGTCGCTCCCGAAAAGCGAAGCGAGGAGACGCCGAACGCGATCCCGCGCCTCGACAAAACGAAAGCGCTCGCGGGGCTCGGGGACTACGCCGACGATTCGCGCTCGGAGCGGAGGACGCACGCGGCGTACCTCGACGCGCTGCGGCGCGCGCTCCCGAGCGACGTGCGACCGGACCGGACCGCCAAAGAGTTTCCGGAAACTCTGGAGACTCTGGAGACGGCCGAGACGTCGGACGCGCGCCTCCCGGCGGCGCCGGTCGCCGACGCCTCGCCGTTGTCGCCGCCGCGCGCGCGCTTCGCGCAGACCGTGCGCCGCCTGGTCGGGGACATGCGCCGGCGGCACGAGGCTTCCATCTCGACCGCGCGCGGGATGCTCCGGTCGCTTGACGCGCTGGAAAGCCTGGAACCGGCGGCCGTGGCGTTCGGCAGGGTGCAGAGACGCGCGGACGCGGCGTTCTGGTCGAGTCTGCCGCCCGTCGCGGCGGCGGCGGAGACGGCGCCGGCAATTTCGGAACGCGGAACGCGTAACGCTCTCGGTCACGGGTTCGTTCACGGCGACGGCAAAAACGCACCACTGTCGTCGTCTGCGTCTCCCTCTTCCATGTTGCTCTCCCCGAGGACCAAGCCGCCGACGCCGCGCGTCGTGGAGGCGCGGCACGAGGAGCGCGAACGAGCCCTTGTCGCCGAGGCGGCGCGCGAAAGCGAGAGCTTCGCGTTTTGGGCGGCGCCGCCGCCGTCGCGGTCGGTCTCGGCGCCGGCGTCGCCGAGCGGCGGCGCGCGCGCCTTTTCTGACGATCGAGGCGACCGAGTTGATCGAGTTGACCTCAACGACCTCAACGACCTCAACGACCGAGACGACGTCGTCGTCTTGACGTCCGCGCGCAAAGGGAACAAAGCCGTCTTCCCGACGGAGGCGCGTTTTTTCGGCGCGGCGCGCGCGCCCGCCGCCGCCGCGGTGGCCACGGCGGCGTCGCGCGTGAAGCCGCCCGCCTCGGTCGCGCGGCGCCTCGCCGCGGTCGATGCGTCATCGATGCGTTTCGACGACGCGGGGACCCCGGATTTCAAGAGACGCCTTCCGGACACGTCTTCGAGTTCGGAATCTTCCGAGTCTGACGCTTCCGGGGCGCGGTTTCGAACCTGGGTCGCGGGGCACGGCGGGTCGCGGTTTTCGGCGGCGGAGACAAACGCGACGTCTCGAGAGAAAGCCAAAGCGCGCGTTTTTTTTTCGCCGAACGAAGAGCGCGAAAGCCGTCTCGAGGAGCCGAAACCCTCGGTGGCGGCGCTCGCGGCGGCGCGCGCGCGCGACGCCGCGAGAACGAACAGGATGCCGAAGGAATCGTCGTCGTCATCGTCCGCCGCGGCGGCGCTCGCGACTGGAACATTCCAGTCGGCGTTTTCCGCGCGTCGAGATTCACGCGAAGAAGACGCCGACATTCCTGTCGCGAGTCAAACGGTACCGACGCGTTCGCCGCCGCCGGCGCGGCGCGCCGGCGACCTCGACCGGCTTCGCGAGATGCGCCGGCGGCTCCAGGCGGAGTACGAAGACGAAGCGCGCGCGATGCGTCTGAGGAGCCCCCTCCGGAACTCGCGAGGACCGGGACCCTCGCCTTCCCTGGCGTCGCCCACGAAGTCCTCGGCGCAGAAACAAGAGAAGAGAGTTCACGGCGTCTATTCGGAGTCTCCGCGGAGTCCCGGCGGCGGCGCGGCTTCGGCGTCGTCCGAACGGCGAAGGACGGCGGAGGTCGGAGACGCGGAGGAGGAGGTGTGGCACGACCTCGCGCGGCTCGGCGGGTTCGCGTCGTTCGAGGAGGTGCCCTCCTCCGCGAAGCCGCTGGATGTCCCCTCAGCACGGCTCAGGGCGGCGTACGCCATGGAGGCGCACCGGCGCGACGGGGGGTCGTTCGGGTCATCGCCTCGGTCGGGACGCGACTTTGACTCCGCCTCGCGACGAGACGAAGACCTTCGTGTCGTCGCGAACGAAGACGGAGACTATCACGGAGACTATTACGTCGCCGCGCCGTCGTCGTCGTCGCCGCGCGGCGCGAGCGCGCCTCGCGCCGTGGGGTCCCCCGCGACTGCCAAGGCGGGCTTCGACGCGCTCTACCGCAGGCGCGAGGCGCGGCGGGCGGCGAAGGCGAACGCGGTGGGGCGGCCGTGGGCTCCCGCGGGGGGGAAGTGAGTAGGGGAAGAGTACGATAGGAGTCTACGTACGACATACGAAAGTAGTCTACGAGCGTTATTCGCGCACTCGCGCCGAGTGAAAAAATACCAGGTCATGTTTGTATCGATGAAGCGCGTCGCCTACGGCGCGGCGCGGAGTTTCGCGCGTTTTTTTCGCGCGAAGTGCACGCACACCCGCGCCGCCGCCGCCGCGGCGGCGAACATCCGCCGCACTTTTAACTCACGCTCGCGCTTATTTAATATATTCTTCACGACGTCCTCGCACGGCGCCACCTCGATGACCTCCGCCTCGTCTCCCCGGACGCGCTCGCCGTGACATCGCACGATGCACATCTTCTCAACCTCGACGCCGTAGTTCAAACGGAGCAGCTCGGCGTACAGGTTGAGCTGCACGCGATACTTCCCGTGGTTGTTCCCCCGGATCTCATGGCACCCGTATTTGTATTCGCCGTGTTTCGGCCACCCGAGCACGAACGCGTCCTCTGCGCAGCTGTCCTTGCACCGCTTGAAGTCGTACACGATGACGCCGTTAGGTCTCGTCCCGCGCGCGACGACGTCCGCCGTCCCGGCGACGCGGTGCTTGGGCGAGAAAAGACGCATCTCCGCGAAGAGCACATCCTCGCGCGCGCAACGGTTTCGCGTGAAGTGCTCGAACTGCGTCCACTCCCTCGCGAACGTCCGCGCGTCTTCCTCCAGCGCCGCACGTTTGACGTCGTCCTCCGCTTCGTCTGTAGTCACCTCAGAAGGTGACTTCCCGGTGACGTAGAAGCGTTCGAACAGCGCGTGCATGCGCGTCCCCTCAGCGGCTTTCTCGCGAGCGTTTCGCGTCCACATCGCCTTGATCTCTTCGCGCGACTTCCCGCCGTACTCCGCGTGTCGCCTGTTCGTGGGCGACTGCCAATTCTCGTGGTACGCGTCTAAAACCGCGTCCGCGTCGAACGGCGCGAAGCACGGTTTCAGGAGGCTCGTGCCGCGAAACGACGCGACGCGACGACGGGACGACGGAGACGCGAGATCTTGTTTTTCTTCTCGGGCGTGTCGACGCCGTGGAACCCATGCGCCCAGTCCCCGTGAATCGTGTACACGTGCGAGGGTTCGTCGAGGCGGACGTCCCAGGGCGGAAGCGCACCGCCAGGCATGCCTGCGCGGGCGCTGGCGCGGGCGCGTCGTCGCGCACGGTCAGATTCGCCATCTCGCGCGTCGCGTCCACGTCGTCCGACATGTTCCGGCACCCGCTCGCGTGAGATGTGGGCACCCTCGGAGTATCGGAATCTCGAGGCCGCTTGTGCGCCTCGCGGTGTCTTCGCTCCCGCGTGCGGCGTCGGCAACGAGCGTCACCTCGCAACGCGACACACCGCGTCCCGCAGAGCCGCGGCGCGCGGTCTCGAGTGGGAGACGGCGGCGACCTCGAGTCGAGGTCCTCGATGACGAAAAATATTGATGAGACCAGAGTCGTCGAGGTCGCACGACGACGAAAACTCGAAAAGTACTGTGGCAATTGCCGGCCAAATCTTAAACGACACGGGCGGCGGCGCGTCAGAGCGGACGCGCGCGTGCGGCGCGGCATGGCGGCGAACCACCCGCAGCTCGGCGCGGCGCTGAACAACATCGCGGAGCTGAACCGGGTGTACCAGGAGCATCAGCGCGAGTCGCTCCGCGAGGCCGAGCTCTGGTCGCGCGGTGGGGAGAAAAGCGCCAAGGATGCGAAGAAGCGCAAGAGAGAGAAGAAGCCCAAGAAGCGCAAGGACAAGAAACGCGAGGACGACCGGAAAAGCAAGAAGCGCAAGCGCGAGAAGGATGATAAGAAACACAAGAAGCCCAAGAAGAGCAAGAGCCGGTCTCGGAAGGAACGCGAGTCTTCGTCTTCGTCTTCTTCTTCATCTTCTTCTTCTTCCGGGTCATCGGGTGGCGTACCTCGCGGCGACGGATCCGACGACGACGCGGCCTCCGACCATCCTAAAAAGGTTCGGGTTCCGGGAACCCGGGAAACGCGACGCACGCCCGAGGAGGAGCTGAGGTTCGGTCGCGTCGCCGTGGACACCGCCAGGGACATCCTGTCTAAGTTCCCCGACGTCCGCGCGGACTTGGCGAGTATCCTGCGAAGCGTCGACGCCGGCGAGGCGGTGTCCGTGGAGGGCGTGCCGAACGCCGATCTGCGCGCGTCGCTGACGACGCTCTTCGACGCGCTCGGTTTGCGAGCCCTGAACGCCAGAACGGGCACACTCTGGTCGTCGCGAACGGGTTCGAGAGCCACGCTCGAGACGCTCGCGCCCGCGTTCGCGGACGCCCGGGAAGAGGCGCGAGAAGAGGCGCGCGAAGAAAAAGCGGAGTTCCGACGCGGAGACGACGCGAGATCTCCAAACGAGATCGAGAAGGGCGCGCACGTGTCGACCGACTCGATGCTGACCGCGAACGACGAAACCGCGCCGCCGGAGCCGGAACGAACTGAAGCGCTTCAAAACGAAAAACAAAAAGAACCGGAAGAGCCGGAGCCTCCCATCGGTCCGAGCGCGCGTCCGCCGCTCGCGGTTAAAAAAACGCTGGGCCCGGCGATGCCCCCCCGCGCGATGCTGGAGGCGGCGGCGCTCGAGTCGGCGTACGCCGCGGACGAAGCCGTCGGCCCCGCCCCCCCCGAGATCGTGCGCGAGGTGGAGCTGGTCGGCGCGGAGGCGCGCGTCGCGGCGGCGGCGCGCGTGCTCGCGGCGGCGCGCGCGAACGGCGACGCGTACGATATCCTGGGCGTCGAGGATATCCCGGGAGACGACGGCGTGGTGTCGACGCCGAGCGCGTCGACGTTGAAGAAGCTGTTTTGGAAACTGTCTCTTTCGGTGCACCCGGACAAGTGCGCGCATCCCGACGCGGCGGGCGCGTTCGACGCCGTGAAGAAGGCGCACGAGACCTTGTGCGACCCTGTGGCTCGGTCGAAAGTGGACGCGGCGCGCGAAGAGCGAGCCGCGCGCGCCGGGTTCGATTCCTGGCTGAAGCAAGAGCAGGCGAAAGCGCGATGGCGCGCGACGCGCGGCGAAGCCGCGCCGGGGGACGAAGCCCTTCTTCGCGGCGCCGTTGATGAAAACGAATCTGATTCAAAAACCGGCCGGGAGGAGTGGATGACGAAGCTCCCCGAGCAGAGACGCCCCGTGGCTGGGGGTGAGCCGAGCGGCAGCGGCGGGCACGCCAAGGCGTTCGCGCGGACGACGTTCGTGGAGCGGGACGCGCGGACGATCGCGGAGTGGACCGCGGCGCCGAATGAGATTGCGGAGACGGAGAAGCGGCTTTTCCTCGCCGCGCAGGAGGCGAAGTACGCCGCGCCGGCGTCTACGTCGGCGGAGGATGACGCTCTGCGGCGGTCTGTCGAGCAGGTCGCGGGCGCGAGCCGCGGGAAGACGCTGCTGGAGAAGCACCAGGAGCGCGAGGCGCGCGCGGCGAAGGCGGCGCGGGACGCCGCGCGAGCCGCCAAGAAAGACGCGAAGGAGGCGAAGAAGGCGGGCAAAGGCTCGGCGGGCGACGGCGACGAAATAGATGACGGCACGGGGTGGTCGTACAGGCCCTGGAACCGCGAGACGGACCTCGAGGCGGGGCGCGTTTCTAGCACCAAGGCGCTCAGCGCGGGCGAGCTTCTCGAGAAGGCGGGCGGGGACCTGAAGGGGCGGTTCGGGAGGGGGGGAACGGAGGGAGGAGGGCGATGAGCGTCTCCGCCGCGGCGCGTTGTGTAGCAGAAGAGGTTTTTTCTGACGCTTGGTCACACCTTGGTCGATGGAGTCGATTCCGTCCGACGCACTGCGTTCAGGAGCCGAAAGACGCGGTGCGCCTAAATCCGGATGCTCGCCGAGAACTCCCGAGCACCCGCGCGAGGTCTCCACAACGCTACGGCGCCGCGGCACGGGTTCGCCGAACCCGCACCGCGTCGCTCGGCGCGTCGAATCGCGAAGGGAGCGGAGCCTCTTGTCCTCGGCTGGGCTCTGAGGTGAGTAGGGGCGAGGGCGAGTCGCGGACTCGAGGACGGACCATGGTCCCGAACAGACCGACGGTGAGCCGAGCGCCCTCCATGAAGCGCACGGAGACGGCGGTGGACCCGCGATGCGTGGAGTGGTGCAGGGGCAAATTGAAGCTGCTGGGAGATGGCGTTGACGCGCTGTGGCGACCGGAGGTACGCGGACATCCCGAACACGATCGACCGACGCGCGGTCCAGTCCGAGAACTCGCACCCGCGACCCGACGAGCGGTGTTAGTCGTTGACGCCGGGTTCGTCTCGTCCCGAGCGAGCGCTTGCCCGATCGCGCGAGGCGCGGCCCGATCGCGCTCCCCCCACCCGAGCGGGACGCGCGCCGATCGCGGCGACCGCCGACTCGCGGTCGAACGCCGCCTTTCGCGTCCGTCGCCCCGCGTCGCCCGCGTCGGCGCGCGTCCGCGCGCGCCGTCCTCCCGCGGGTACCGAATCATCTCCCGCTCGTTCGTCGCTGACAAAAACGCCCTCCGCGCTTCGCGCCGTCCCCGTCCCGACGCCCGCAGGACCACGACGCTCCGACCGCGGCGTTCCTCGCCGGCGCGGACCCCGACGCGACCGCCGCCTCGATCGCCGGAAGCAAGCGCACGCGTCTGTTTGCGTACGTCGAGGAAGCGGGGGACGGCGCGCGGCGCCTGTTTGTCACGGCGAACGTGCCTCCGGCGGGCGCGTGGCGTCGTCTGCTTGCCATGACGCGCGACCCGACGAGCCTGATGATCGGCTCGACGCCGGTGACCATACCCGTCTCGCTTTTATCCATGCCGAAAGCGGTGCACGTCTCCGTGGTTGACGCGGACGTCGCCGGGTCTTTGCTCAAGGTGGTCAAGGGCGTGTACGCGCCCGCGGTGCTTCGGAACGACGCGTGGCCAAAGAGCGTCAAGGACGAACTCTCGGCGCACACGCACCGGTACCTCGCAACGCTCACCGAACGCGCGCACGAGCTGCGGGGCGAGACGGTGCTGTACGTCCCGGAGGAACCCTCGCTTTTGTTTTTGACGGCGGTACCGAGACATACAGGTGACACGAGCGTCAACGACACGTCAACGCAGACCTCCGCGGTTGAAGAAAAAATCGAGCGCGCCGCGCGCGACGAGGAGCTCACGCGGCGATTGGAGAGCGTCGTCATTCACTGGACGCGGCAGATCCGGGAAGTCGTGCGCGAGACGGACGGCGGCGAGAGCGGCGCCGACCGCTACGGTGGCGGCGGCGCGCACGCGGCGGGGCGGGACGTCACGAACGAAACGCATATAGGTAAATCTCTCTCTGTGGCGGAAGAGGATGCCTCGGACGGCCCTCTCGCGGAGGTTGCCTTTTGGCACTCGCGCGCGCGCGACCTCGCCGGCATCGCGCGCCAACTGGACGACGTCGGCGTCGACGCGATCGTTCGCGTGTTGCGAAAAGCGCGCTCGACGTACTTGGAACCCTTTTCCGAGCTTTATTCGATCGTGGCGAGCGAGCTGTCGGCGGCGGAGGACAACGCTCGGTTCCTGAACACGCTCGTGCCGCCTTGCGAGGCGCTGGCGAAGGCGAAAGCCACGGAGGTTGCGGGTCTGGTGCCCGGCATCTCGCACCGCGTGCGGCTGGTGTGGAACGCCGCCGAGAGGTACGACCAGGACCGCGTGTTCGGTTTGCTCCGGAAAATCTCCAACGAGGTGATGCGGCGGTGCGCGAAGGACGTTTCTGTCGGCGACATACTCGACGGGAACGTGAAACACGCCGTGGACGCGCTGCACGCCTCCATCGAGGCGTGCGACGCGTGGAAGACGTCCTTCGAGTTTACGCGCGCCGCCGTGAACAAGAGGCACGCGGACGACCCAAAAATGCGCTGGCCCTGGGAGCAGAGCTCGCTGTTCGCGCAGCTGGACGCGTTCGAGCAGAGGTGCAAAGATTTGCTGGACGTGTGCGACGCGCAGGCGCAGTTCGCGCCGCGAACCGCGCCGCCCGTCTTCGGCGGCGCCACCGGGTTGGAGATCAAGAAGAGCTTCGACGACGTTCGCGAGAGCTTTTCTAAAATCACCGACGCGCTCCGAAAAAGCGGCGCGCGCGCCGCGCTGGACGTCGCCGCGGCGTCGTGGCACGACGACTTCAACGCCTTCGCGAGCGGCGTGAAGGACCTGGAGGTTCGGTTCCAGAACGCCATGACTTTGTCGGTCGAGAGCGCGCGCGCGGACCTCACGGCGTTCGTCGAGCGAATCGACGCGCTGCGCGCGATGAGCGTCGGCGACGCGAAGTCACCCGTCGGGCGATGCGCCGACCGGCTCACTTCCGAACTCTTCGCCGCTTTCGCCGACGAGCTCGCCGCGACCAAGAAACACTTCGACACGCACAGGGAAAACCCGCCCGTGCACCCGAGCATGCCTCGAAGAGCGGGCGCCGCCTCGTGGGCACGCACGCAGCACGCGCGTCTCAAGGCACCGTGGGACCAACTGGAGGAGGCGGCGGCGGCGTGGATGGCGGAGAGGGAGCATTTGGCGGCGCGGCGAGCGCGGATTGGCGAAAAAGACGCTTCGGCGAAATCCGGCGAAACGCGCGACGAGACCTCCGGCGCGTCCCGGGGCGCTTCCGGCGGCTTGCGTCGCGAGCTCGAGTCTCTGCGTGCGGCGTACGACGCGACGCTCCCGCAGTTCGAGAAGTACGCCAAGGATCAGCACGCCGCCTGGGTCGCGCACGTCGAGCGCAAGGTGGCGCCCTCCGTGAAGCAGAGGCTGGAGAACCGTCTGCTCGCGGTTGCCGACGAGGATGACGAAAACGAAACCGAAACCGAAAACGGCGCGAAGAGCGGTCGCGCGTTGCTCCGCGCGCACTTCGACGAGGAGCTTCTCGTGTGCCTGGCGGAGACGAAGCACTTCGAGCGCATGTACTTCCAGATCCCGCACGTCTGCGCCGAGCTGGGGAGCAGCCGCGAGAAGTACCGCGTGATGCGCGAGGACGTGCTCGGTCTGGTGACGGCGTACAACGACGTGATGCTCCGCCTCGACGCGGACGAGCGTTTGCTTTTCCGCGACCGCCTCGGTGCGCTGGACAAGAAGATCGCGCCCGGGCTGCAGAAGGTGAACTGGACCTCCTCCAAGTCCATCCTGGAGTTTTACATGACCGAGGCGCTGAAGCAGGTGAGCGACGTCAAGGAGCAGGTGGACGCGTTCAAGGCGTGCATGGACACGGTGCGCGAGAAGTGCGCGAAGATGTCCGAGGCGAGCCTCGTGTCTCTGGCCAAGAAACGCGTGTACCAAGAGGGCGAGTTTCAGCAGGCACAGGCGACTCGGCTCGAGGAGGCGACGAGGCTGTTTAAGGAACTGCGCGCGGAGATGGAGGATGTGCTGAAGAAGACGTTCCGAGCCATATTCGCGCGCGACTCGCCCGAGGTGCGTTTGGAGTGGCTCAACATGCTGAGACACGTCGACGCGCTCATGCTCGACGCGCTGCGTAACGCCGTCAAGACGAGCCTACGTGCGTTGTCTCGCGCGCTGCACGGCGACCCGAAGACCAAGGAGACGGCGCCCCTGTTCGGCGTCGCGGCGATTCTGCGCGGGGACAGAACGGTGGAGCTCAAGCCGGCGGTTTCGGAGATTCGAACGGTTCTACACGACGCGTGTCGCGCGCTCGTCGCGGCGACGAGCGCGGTGGATCGCCTCGGACCGGCGGACGCCACCTCGGACTCTTCGGACGACGAATCGAACGGCGACGAGGGCAACGAAAAACCCTCTTCGGTGGACAAGAAAAACAACACGCAGAAGCGTTCTACGACGAATGGCACTTTCTTCGACATCATCTCTGGAGACGAGAAGGAGACGTTACAAAGGGTCGTGGCGGTGGACCAGGGCGCGACGCGCGTCGTGTCCGAGGCGAAGCGGTTCGTGGAAAACTGGGAAGAGTCGTACGGCGACGTCTGGGTGCGGGACAAGGACGCGACGATGTCTTTGTACGCCTCTTCGAACCACCCGCTCGCGACGTTCGAGCACGACATCCAGAAATTCAAGGACCTCGCGGAGGCGATAAGAGGGGAGGCGCACACCAAGCACATGCTTTTCCTGCGCGTGGACTGCGAACCTCTCGTGGACGCGGCGGCGAGGCACTGCGAGACGTGGCGCGCGCGCCACCTCGAGCTGCTCAACGACGTCGCGCGGAGGCGTCTGTTTTCGCTGTACGAGTACTTCGAGAAGGGCGCGGAGGCTCTGCGTTCGCCGCCGGCGGCGCTGGAGGAGCTCGCGGACAAGGTGGCGATGCACAAAAAGTTCCTCGCCGAGCGCGAAGAGACGCACGCCTCGTTCGCGCCTCTGCGGTCGCAATACGCGACGCTGGAGAAGTGCGAGTCGCGAAGCGTGACGAACGAAGAGCTCTCGAAGCTCGCCGATTTAGACGGCGCGTGGACGAGCTTCGTGGACATGATCGGCGAGACGGAGATTTCGCTGGAGGAGCACAAGGAGGGTTTCCGGGACAAGCTGAGCCGCATGGTGGACAAGCTGGTGAGCGACGCGGACGAGCTTGAGCAAAACTTTGCTTCGACGTCTCCGAAATCCGTCGCCGACGCCGTCTCACACGCCGCGCTCGACGCGGCGACGAAAACGCTCGCGTCGTTCGACGCCTCCGCGTCGTCCCTCCGCCAACGCGAGGCTGAAGTGGGTAAGGGCCTGGGCATCTTCGGAACGCCACCGCCTCGTCTGGAGCCGATCGGGCGCGTGGAGGCGGAGATGGAAATGCTCCGCGCGCTCTGGGACCTCATCAAGCACTGGCTCTCGGAGTACGACGTCTGGTCGCTCGGGAAGTTTCGCGATTTGCGCGTGGAGGAGATGGAGACCACCGCGCAGACCATCAACAAGAACGTGGTGAAGCTGGGCAAGAAGGTTCAAGGTTCCGACGAAGGCGGCGTCGAGTGGGGGGCTTGGCGCTCGCTCAAGGACACCATCGACGGGTTCAAGAAGACCATGCCTCTTATTATGGACCTGCGCAACCCCGCGATCCGCGAGCGGCACTGGGCGCAAGTCATGCAAAAGTGCGGCGAGACGTTCGACCCGCACGCCGACGACTTCACGCTCGGAAAAGTCACAGACTTGAAGCTGCACCTGCACGACGAGTTCATCGCCGAGCTCTCCTCTAACGCCACCAAGGAGCTCGCCATCGAGACCAGCCTTCATGCGATCCAGGAGACCTGGACGAATTTGAAAATGGACATGGTGCCGTACAAGGAGGGGCGGGACGTGTACAAGCTGCGGGGCACGGAGGATGTGTACGCGGCGCTGGAGGATAACATCGTGACGTTGAGCACGATGAAGGCGAGTAAGTTTTTCGCGGTTTTCTCGACGCCCATCGTCGCCTGGGAACGCAAGTTGCTGCTCGTGTCCGAGATGCTGGACCTGGTGACGAAGGTGCAGACCGCGTGGATGTACCTGGAGAACATCTTCGTCGGGTCGGAGGATATTCGGAAACAGCTCCCGCTGGAGAGCGTCATGTTCGACGATGTCAACGCCGCGTTCATCGCCGAGATGCGCGCGATGCAGGCGGAAAGTTCCGTCGTCGCCGCGTGCACCGGCTCCTCGCCCGACGCGTCGTCGCCCGTCTCGGAAAAGACCCTCGACGCGTTCACGCGCATGGACGAAAAGCTGGAGAAGATTCAGAAATCGCTCGAGGCGTACCTGGAGCAGAAACGCCAGCAGTTCCCGCGGTTCTACTTCATCAGCAGCGACGACTTGCTGGAGATTCTCGGCCAAGCCAAGGACCCGCTCAACGTGCAGCCGCACTTCAAGGGCATGTTCGAGGGGGTGAAAAAATTGGAGATGCACCGCCCGGGTGACGGAGGCCGGCGGAACTACGCGTCCACGCTGATGCACTCGCCGGACGGCGAGACGCTTCCGTTCGACGAGGAGGTGCCGACGCACGGCCGCCCGGAGGACTGGCTGAACAAGGTGGAGGCGGCGATGTACCGCGCGTGCAAGACGAGCCTCCGGGAGACGCTCGAGCAGAGCAAGGGCATGAAGAAGGAGAAGTGGGTGAAGCAGTACCCCGGGCAGATGATCATCTCGGCGGGGTGCGTTGTGTGGACCGCGGAGTGCGAGAAGGCGCTCGCGGACAAGGACAAAGCCAAAGCCGCCGTGCGCATGCTGAAGAAGAAGTGGGTGTCGTACCTGAGTAAGCTCGTGACTTTGACCCGGTCCAAGCTGGACAAGGTGAACCGCAAGAAAGTCGTGGCGCTCATCACCATCGAGGTGCACGCGCGCGACTCCATCGAGAAGCTCTCGCGATCCGGCTGCGACGCGACGACAGATTTCGAGTGGGTCTCGCAGCTGCGCTTCTACTGGGACCACGACAAGGACGACTGCGTCGTGAAGCAGGTGTTATCTGTGTTCTCGTACGGGTACGAGTACCAGGGCAACAACGGGCGGCTGGTCGTGACGCCCCTCACGGATCGGTGCTACATGACCCTGGGCGCGGCGATGTTCACGCGACGCGGCGGGAACCCGCTCGGTCCCGCCGGGACGGGCAAAACGGAGACGGTGAAGGATTTCGGCAAAGCGTTGGCTAGGTACGTGATCGTGTTCAACTGTTCCGACGGCGTGGATTACAAGATGACCGCGAAGATGTTCTCCGGCTTGGCGCAAACTGGCGCGTGGGCGTGCTTGGACGAGTTCAACCGCATCTCCGTAGAGGTGCTCTCGGTGGTGGCGACGCAAATCTCGGTGATCATGGCCGCGGTTAAGAAACGCGCCAAGATGTTTTTCTTCGAGGGGCAGAACATCCGGCTCATCCCGTCGTGCGGCGTTTTCGTGACCATGAACCCCGGGTACGCGGGACGCGCGGAGCTTCCCGATAACCTGAAGGCCATCGTGAGGCCCGTCTCGATGATGGTGCCCGACTTTTCGCTCATCGCCGAGATCATGATGTTCGCCGAGGGCTTCTCCTCCGCCAAGTCCCTCGCGAAGAAGATGGTCGCGATCATGGAGCTCTCGCAGCAGCAGCTCTCGAAGCAAGACCACTACGACTACACGCTGCGCTCGTTCGTGATTCCCATCTCGCGCGCCGCCGGCGCGCACAAGCGCGTCGACCCGGAAGGGTCCGAGGAGGCGATCCTCTACCGCACGATGCAGGACCTCATCATGCCCAAGCTCGTCTACCTCGACATACCCCTGTTCCGCGCGCTGCTCGGCGACCTGTTCCCGGGCGTCGACCAGCCCCCCGACGCGGGCGGCGAGCTTCGCGCTATGCTCGAGCGCAAGTGCGTCGAGCTCGGGTTACAGGTGGTGGACGACTGGATCGTGAAGATCATCCAGATCTTCGACTGCAAGGTGGCGAGGCACGGGAACATGATCGTCGGCAAAACCGGAGCGGGCAAAACCGCCGCCTGGAAGGTTTTGAAGGCGGCGATGGCGCAGCTGTGTTTGGACGGCGCGGGCGAGGGCGAGTTCCAGAAGGTGGAGGTGTTTACGATCAACCCGCTGGCGCTGTCTAACGACGAGATTTACGGGTGCTTCGACCCCGCGTCGCACGAGTGGACGGACGGGATCCTCGCGCGTGTCATGCGCAACATCTGCAAGGACGAGAGCCCCAACCAGAAGTGGACGCTGTTCGACGGCCCGGTGGACACGCTGTGGATCGAGTCCATGAACACTTTGTTGGACGATAACAAACTCCTAACGCTCCTCTCCGGCGAGCGCATCATGATGTCGCCGCAGGTGTCCATCCTGTTCGAGGTGGAGGACCTGAGCCAGGCATCGCCCGCCACGGTGTCGCGCGCGGGCATGATTTACCTCAACGTCGAGGACCTGGGCTGGTGGCCCTTCGCCACGTCGTGGCTAAACGGGCTGAACGAGCGACACAACGCGCAGGGGAAAGGCGACGTCGCGCTCGCGCCGGCGGTGCGGAATCTCCTGACCAAGTGGATGGAGCCCGCTCTGGAGTTCCGGCGGCTGCGTTGCGCGCAGCTCGTGGAGACGGACAAGCTCGCCGCCGTGCGGCAGTTCACCACACTGTTCGACGCGCTGAAGCAGGACCCGGCCTCGTCCGGTCTCGACCACACTTTTTACAAAGAGGACGACCCGGAACAATACCTCGCGATGATCGAGAAGTGTTTCGTGTACGCGCTTGTGTGGTCGGTGGGCGCGTCGCTGGACGACGAGAGCCGCAAAAAGTTTGACGCGTTCGTTCGCGACTTGGACTCGAGCGTCCCGACAAAAGACACGGTTTACGAGTACTTCGTGGACGCCAAGACGCGCGACTGGTGCTTGTGGGAGTCCAAGCTGGCGGCGTACAAACCCGATTTGGAAAACACGCCGTTCTTCCGCATCGTCGTGCCCACCGTCGACACGACGCGCACGAAGAGCGTGGCGCTTTGCTTGGCGTCTATGCAATCGCACGTTTTGATCGTCGGGCGCGTGGGCGTGGGCAAGAGCATGGTGGCTGCGAAGTGCCTCGAGGAGCTTCCCGACGGCTACGCGAGCTGCGTGGTGAACTTCTCCGCGCAGACCTCGTCGAATTCGCTGCAGGACGTCATCGAGGGCAAGCTCGAGAAGCGGAGCAAGGGCACGTTCGCGCCCCCCGGCGGTAAGCGAATGGTGGTGCTCTGCGACGACTTCAACATGCCGCAGAAGTCGGTGTTCGGGTTCATGCCCCCCCTGGAGCTGCTCAAGCTGTGGGCGGACAACGGTTTCTGGTACGACCGCGGGAAACAAGAGGTGAAGCACATCCGCGACATCCAGCTCATGGGCGCGATGGCGCCTCCGGGCGGTGGCAGAAACGCCTTCTCGCAGCGGATCATGAGCGTCTTCGCGACGCTCAACATGACCAACCCGAGCGACGCGCAGCTGCATCGCATCTACGCCACTTTACTGAACCACCACCTGCGGGATTTCGACGACGCGCTTAAACCTCTCGGCGACCCGATCGTCAAAGCCACGGTGGATCTCTACGCCAACATCGCCGAGGAGCTTTTGCCGACGCCGAGCAAGTCGCACTACCTGTTCAACACGAGAGACCTCGCGAAGGTGATCCAAGGTACGATGCAGACCACGCGGCAGTACTACGCGGAGAAAGATCAGATTTTACAGCTTTGGTGCCACGAGTGTTTCCGCGTGTTCGGCGATCGCATGTGGGATCCAACCGACAAAAACTGGCTCAAGAACCAGCTCGATCAGAAACTGTTACACGTGTTAGGGAGTTCGTGGGATGTGCTCTTCGAGCCGTTCTACGGTGAGTGTCCGCCGTTCACATCGTTCATGCGGCCGGACGCGGACGACCCGCCGTACGAAGCCGTGGTGGACCCCCGGCGGTTGAAAGACACTTTGGCGGAGAAACTGGAGGAGTACGCGATCGAACCCGGAAACGCGCCGATGGACCTCGTGCTGTTCAAAGACGCTCTCATGCACGTCTGCCGCGTGCACCGCGTTTTGTGCCAGCCCCGCGGCAACGCGCTGCTGGTGGGCGTGGGCGGGTCCGGGCGCAAGAGCCTCGCGCGGCTGGCCACGTACGTCGCCGAGCTCAAGTGCTTCTCCATCGAGATCACCAAGAACTACCGCCTGGTGGAGTTCCGCGAAGACCTGAAGGAGCTCTTCAAACAAGCCGGCGTCGCCGATAAGCCCACCGTGTTCCTCTTCGACGAGACGCAAATCGTCGTCGAGACGTTTCTGGAGGACATAAACAACGTGTTAACGAGCGGCGAGGTGCCTAACCTGTTCGCGAAGGACGAAATAAGCGGTCTGTGCGAGGACGTGCGCGCGGACGCCAAGCGCGCGGGCGTGGGCGAGATGCAGGATGAGCTGTACGCGTTTTTCCTGGGAAGAGTCATCAAGAACCTGCACATCGTGCTGTGCATGTCGCCCATCGGCGACGGCTTCCGCGAGCGGTGCCGCATGTTCCCCGGGCTCGTCAACTGCTGCACGATCGACTGGTTCACGGAGTGGCCCTCGGACGCGCTGCAGGAGGTGGCGAAGAAGCAGATGGAGTCGGAGAAGGAGATGGACGACGAGGTCAAGGAGAGCCTGTGCAAGGTGTTTGCCACCTGCCACAGGTCCACGGCCGAGAAATCCGGCGAGATGCTCGCCGCGCTCAAGCGCAAAAACTACGTCACCCCGACGAATTACCTGGAGTTTGTCAACGGGTACAGAGCGCTTCTGACGGAGAAGCGGAAAAAAATCGGTGGCATGGCCAACAAGCTGAGAGGAGGCACTTTAAAGCTCGACGAGACGTCCGTGCAAGTCGGCGAGATGACCATCGTGGCGCAGGAGAAGCAGGTGGTGGTGGCGCAGGCGAAGACGGAGTGCGAGGAGCTCTTGGTGACCATCGTCGCCGACAAGAGGGCGGCGGACGACCAGGAGAAGCAGGTTTCGGCGGAGGCGGCGAAGATCGGCCGCGACGCCGAGGAGGCCAACGCCATCGCCGCGGAGTGCCAGGCTGGTTTGGACCAGGCGATGCCCGCTCTGAACGCCGCTCAAGCGGCGCTGAACGTGCTGACCAAGAAGGACATGTCCGAGCTGAAAGCCTACTCAAAGCCGCCCGCGCTGGTGGAGCTGTGCCTGAAGGGCGTGATGACGGTGCTGAAGAAGTCGCCCACCTGGGACGCCGCCAAGAAAGCGTTAGGGGACACGCAGTTCCTGCCCGGCCTGATCAACTTCGACAAAGACAAGCTGGACGACGCGCTGTTAGGAAAGATGAAGAAGTACGTCAACGACCCCGAGTACACGCCGGAGAAGATCGGCGCCGTGTCGGGCGCGGCGAAAGGCTTGTGCCAGTGGGTGCACGCGATGTTCATCTACGGCAACGTCGCCAAGGAGGTTGCGCCGAAACGCGCCAAGCTCAAGGCTGCGCAGGAGGCTTTAAAGAAGAAGCAGGCGGCGCTGAAGGAGGCGGAACAGAAGCTGCAGGTTGTGTTGGACAAGGTGCAGGCTTTGAAGGACAAGTACGAGCACTCCACTTCGAAGAAGAAGGCGCTGGAAGACGAGCTCGCGGACTTGGAGGCGAAGCTTCAACGAGCCGAAAAATTAGTCAACGGCCTCGCCGGCGAGAAGACCCGCTGGGAACAGAGCATCGGTCGATACGAAGAGCAGATCGAGGCTCTTCCCGGCGACGTCGTGATCGCCGCGGCGTTCATGTCGTACGCGGGGCCGTTCCCGTCGGAATACCGAGACGCGCTGGTCACAAAGACCTGGCTTCCGCAGGTTGAGGCGCTGGGCATACCCGCGTCGCCCGCCTTTGACTTCGCGCTCTTCCTCGCCGACCCCTCGGACGTGCGCGACTGGAACATCGACGGCTTGCCCGCCGACGCCTTCTCCACCGAGAACGGCGTGGTGGTGACGCGCGGGAACCGTTGGCCTCTTTTAATTGACCCGCAGGGCCAGGGGAACAAGTGGATCAAGAACATGGAGAAGCCGCGCGGGCTGAAGGTGGTGACGCTGAACATGCCGGACATGGTTCGCCGCATGGAGAACGCCATCCAATTCGGCGACCCCGTGCTGATCCAGGACGTGCAGGAGGAGATTGACCCCATCCTCGAACCGGTGCTGAGCAAGTCGTTCATCAAGAAGGGTAACTCGCTGGCCATCAAGCTGGGCGACAAGGAGGTGGACTACTCGCCCGACTTCAAGCTGTACCTCACCTCGAAGCTGAACAACCCGCACTACACCCCCGAGGTGAGCACGAAGGTGACCATCGTCAACTTCGCGGTGAAGGAACAAGGACTGGAGGCGCAGTTGCTCAACGTCGTCGTACAGAAGGAGCGCCCCGATCTCGACCGGCAGAAGAACGACCTGGTGAAGAAAGTCGCCGCCGGCAAGCGCACCATCGCCGAGCTGGAGGACCAGCTTCTGGATCTGCTCTCCAACGCCACAGGCTCGCTGCTGGACAACATCGAGCTCATCAACACGCTCAACGACTCCAAGGTGACGTCCGACGAGGTGACGGAATCCCTCGCCGTCGCCGAGAAGACGGGAAAAAAAATCGAGTCGGCGTCGGCGCTCTACCGGCCGTGCTCGGTGCGCGCGGCGATTCTGTACTTCGTGCTGTACGACCTCGCCGCGATCGATCCCATGTACCAGTTCTCGCTGGACGCGTACGTGGACCTGTTCCTGCTCTCCATCAAAAACGCGCCGCAGAGCACGCGGCTGGACGAGCGCATCAAGTTCCTGAACGAGTTCCACACCTACGCGACGTACAAGTACACGAGCCGCGGGTTATTCGAGGCGCACAAACTGTTACTCTCGTTACAGATGTGCGTCCGCATCCTGCGGAGCGACGGGAAGATGAACGACACCGAGTGGCGCTTCTTCCTGCGAGGCGGCGCGGTGTTAGACCGCTCGGACCAGCCCCCCAACCCGGCGCCGGACTGGATCAGCGAGCTGGCGTGGGACAACGTCGTGGAGCTCGAGCAGCAGGTGCCGCACTTCCGGGGCATCACCACGCACTTCGAGCAAAACGTCGTGGACTGGGAGGATTGGTACCGCGAGAGCGAACCGGAGAACCCGAACGCCCCTATTCGTCTTCCCGGGGACTGGGAGAGCAAATGCGACGAGCTTCAAAGGATGATTCTCGTGCGGTGTTTACGAATGGACCGCGTGGAGAAAGCCGCGAACGCGTACGTCGCCAACGCGCTGGGACGCAAATACGTCGAGCCGCCGACTTTAGACCTCGCGTCGACGCACGCCGACTCGACGCCTTTAGCTCCGCTGATTTTCGTTTTGTCCCCGGGCGTGGACCCGACGGCGAACCTGAAGCAGCTCGCGCAGGCGCAAGGCGTCGCGGACCGCTTCTTCTCGGTGGCGCTCGGGCAGGGTCAGGCCCCGGTGGCGACGAAGCTCATCGACGACGCGACGCGCGACGGGAACTGGGTGTTCCTCGCGAATTGCCACCTGATGCTCTCGTGGCTTCCGGAACTCCAAAAGATCATCGAGCGCTTCGAAGACGACACGCCGCACGAGAGGTTCCGCCTGTGGCTCTCTTCCAACCCTACGCCGCACTTCCCTTTAGCGATTCTGCAAAGAGGGCTGAAGATGACCACCGAGCCCCCCAAGGGTTTACGAGCGAACCTCGCGCGCCTGTACCAGACGTGCGTCACGGAGGAATCCTTCGCGGAGTGCCGCTCGAGCGCCAAGTACGCCAAGCTGCTTTTTTCGCTCACCTACTTCCACGCCGTGATGCTCGAGCGGCGCAAGTTCCGCGAACTGGGGATCAACATCCCGTACGACTTCAACGACACGGACTATTCCGTGTCGGACGATGTCTTGAAGGCGTACCTGGACGCGTACGAAGACACGCCCTGGGACGCGCTCAAGTACCTGATATCCGAGGCGAACTACGGCGGAAGAGTCACGGACGAAATCGACCGTCGCGTTTTGTCGGGGTACCTCAACCAGTACTTTTGCGAGGACGTTTTGCGCGTGCCAAACTTTCCGCTGTCTTCGCTGGAGGAGTACTACGTCCCGGCGGAAGGGCCGCTGTCGTCGTACCGCGAGTACATCGCGACGCTTCCCGTTTCGGACCAGCCGGAGGCGTTCGGGCAGCACCCCAACGCGGACATCTCGTACATGATCACGGACTCGACCATCACGCTCGAGTCGTGCCTCGCGCTGCAGCCCAAGCAGGCGGCGGCGGGCGGCGGCGGCGGCGCCGGCGCCACCGAGGCGCTGGTGGACGCGCTCATCGACGACATGCTGGCGTCGACGCCTCCCCCTTTCGATCACGAGCAGCTCATGAAGGACAAGGAGGATGACCCCTCGCCGCTGCACGTCACGCTGTTCCAGGAGGTGGAGCGGTATAACGTGCTTCTGGAGAACATGCTCAGCACGCTCAAGCTGCTGAAGAAGGGCATCAAGGGTCTGGTGGTGATGTCCGCCGACCTCGACGCCATCTTCGACGCGCTCGCCAACAACAAAGTCCCCGCGTTGTACCTGAAGGCGTACCCTAGTTTGAAACCTCTCGGCAGCTGGACGCGCGACCTCACCGCGCGGCTGGAGCAGATAAGCGGATGGATCTCGGGCACGTATCCGGGCGTGTACTGGCTCGCGGGATTCACGTACCCTTCGTGCTTCCTCACCGCGGTTCTGCAGACGACGGCGCGGAAGAACCAGATCCCCATCGACACGCTGGGGTTCGAGTACCAGGTGATGACGCAGGAGGAGAAGGATCTCGCGAAGGAGCCTCCGGACGAAGGCGTGTACGTCAAGGACATGTACCTGGAGGGCGCGGGGTGGGACATGGACAATCTGTGCCTGTGCGAGCCCAACCCCATGGAGCTGGTGGTGGACATGCCCATCGTGCACTTCCGCCCGGCGGAGACCAAGGCGGGCGGCGACGGCAAAAAGGAAAAGAAGAAGGAGAAGAAACAAGGCACGTACCAGTGTCCTCTGTACATGTACCCCGTGCGCACGGGCTCGCGCGAGCGACCGTCGTTCATGATCATGGTGGATCTGAAATCAGGCGCGGGGGATTCCGATTTCTGGATCAAGAGAGGCACCGCGTTGCTCTTGAGCCTCGCGACGTGAAGGCGTCGAGCGTTAGACGAAAGAACAAAAGAAAAAGAAGAAGCGCGAAACACGGTGGCGGCTGGCGGCGACCCCGCGTGAACCCGAGCGCGCTTCTTCGCAGAAACGATAGTCGCGACGACACAGGCGCATCCTAGCTAGGAGGTTGTGGGTATCTACACGTATTTGTACCATCAACGCGGCGTTCACGCCGTCGACGCGAGTCTCCGCGCGCGCTCATCTACCCCGCCTTCTCGAGGTTGATCCTTCGGATCTCCGCCGAGGAGAACCGGAGCCGCCGGCGAGGACTCGACCTCGCGCGTCGCGTCGTCGTCGTCGTCGTCGTCGTCTGTCTCCGGCTCGTCTTCGATGGTCGGTTGGATTTTTTCACTCGACGAACTCTCGTCACCGTTCGCGGGAGGGGGTACCGAGGCCTCGTCGTCCTCGTCGTCGTCGTCGTCGTCGGTATCGTCGTCGCCGGTATCGTCGTCGCCGTTCACCGGAGGGGGTAACGAGGCCTCGTCGTCGTCGTCGTCGTCGGTAGTACTATCATCATCCGCGTCTCCGAACAGCACCCCTCGCGCCATTCTACTTCCCAGCGCCCGCGCGGCGCCCCTGCGGAAGAGTATACGATCGGCATCGCACGCGTATTTCATGGGGGGGCTGCTCGAAATCGTCTTCTCGACGCGTCTTTTTGTCCTCGCGGCGCTCTTGGCGCTCTTGGCGCCGCTTTTCTTCCGCTTAGGCTTCGTCCCTTCCAACGCGGGGTGCCACGTCGCGTCCTCGTCTTTGCCCCACAGCGGTTCGTCGCCGTACGCCTCCTCGCTCTCAAACTCCTCTTCACTCTCCGATCTCGCACTCGTCTCGTCCACCTTCGCCAAGTCGACCTCGGACTCGGAAGACGAGCAGTCGATGGTCACGGGCGTCTTGTCGTCGACGCGGGAGAGGTCCACATATATCAGTTTTCGTTTCGTCGTACGTCTCGTTGGTTTTGGTTTTCCCCGCGATAAAACGCCGCCGCCGCCGCGTGCGCTCCCCCCCGGGCGCGGCGCGTTTTCGTCGTGCGCGTTCGGGACGCGTCTGAACAGTCCGCGGTTGACGGGCGGTTCTGTGGATCGGGGGAAGTGGAACTGGTCCGCCCACTCCAACGTGCCGCACACCTCGGAAACGAGCCCTCTTTCCCTTTCGGCTTCTGCGACGGAGCTGTAGACCCTCGGTGCCTTTTCGTCTTCGGCCTTCGGCTCCTTCTCGGGTGAGGGCGGGCGGTACGGCAACGTCACGCACCTGAATTTCGGCATCGTGCTCCTCGGTGGCCGCGTTCGCGCGTCTCGAAATGACTACGCCGGCGTCGGGGCACGCGCGGAGGCGCGGTCGTAGCTGCAGTCGCGTCATAATAACTCCTTCCGAGAATTTTTGGCAAAAATATCATATCCCGTCGTTGTTCCTCGTCGAACACTCTCCTCCGCGCCGCCCCCATGCGCGCCTTCCTCGCCTCCTCGCTCGCGCTCGCGCTCCTCGCGCTCCACGCCTCCCGCGTCGACGCGTTCGAGTGTCCCACGATCGACGAGGAGACCATGGTCGAGGTGGCGAAGGCGTGCATCGCCGACGAAGAGGGTCTGTGCGGCGAGACTTGCTTCAGCGCCGTGCGCGACGCTGCGCTGTTGAGGGCGGAGGACTCCGAGGTGCCTTGCGGCGACGGCCTCGACTCCGTCATGGACGCCCTGAAGGGCTGCATGGGCGAGCAGGGCCTGGAGTTCGACGACTGCGGCGGTAAGACCACCGAGCGCGTCCTCGAGTTCGCGGACAAGATCAAGTGCGAGGGAGGAGGGACGCTCGCGGATAAGACGTGATTTCGTCTTCCGATAGTCCGAGGCTGCAGGACGGAAACGCGAGGCTGGAAACGTAACAGATTCTGTCGCGAGAACACAGACGACGAGCCGCGTACGCGCCGCGGCTCACATACTCGCACCTAGACTACTCCTTTCGTGATGACAAAGACACCACACCACTCGACACTCCTCTCAACACTCCTCTCGACACTCCTCGACACAAAAAACCGTCTACAATCCCTCGTACGGCGTCGCGCCCCTGTCGTTGGCGGCGGTCTCGTCCGCGCCTTTGGCGACGAGGTACGCGCCGAGCTCGCCGTGCCCCCCCGCCAGGCAGAAATGCAAAGGCGTGTTTCCGACGGCGTTGCGGCCGTTGACGGCGGCGCCGCGTTTCAGGAGGAACTTCGTCAACCGCCTGTGCCCCCCGGAGCACGCGCACATCAACAGAGAGTTCCCGTGCGCGTCGAGCTGGTGCACGGAGACGACGCGCGTCTCCACCAAACGAGTCACCTCCTCGAACGCGTTCGCGCGCACGAGCGCAAACGCGTCGGGCGACGGAGACATCGGCGACATCGGCGACATCGTCTCCGGGAGGTACAGGGACCCTGTGAAGTGTCGCTGCTGCTGCTGCGCGAGCTGGAGCTGCTGCATCTGCTGGAACACCATCTGCTGCTGCTGCTGGAGATGCCACAGCATCGCCTCGTGACCCACGCCGACGGGATGGGGAGGAACCATCCCCGGAGGCGAGTACCCGCGCACCCCACGCGTCTCCGTCCCCCGAGCCGTCTCCGGGCCGTCTCCCTTTTCGCGACGCAATCGTTCAAACGCCGCCTCCTCCGCGGCGGCGGCGCGCGCCGTGACCCGGCTCGAGCCGCGGCGCTCGCCGGCGGTCGCGCTCCCCCGCTCGTACGCCGCCGAAGCGCTCCGCCGCGACGCGAACGAGGCGTGCCGCGAATCGTCGACGGAGTCGGCTCGCGCATTCGCGTCAAAGGCGAACCGATACCGCCTCCCGTCCGGTTCCGAGTGCGCGTTCCTTCGCGTCGCCGCCGCGCGTCGACGCGCCTCCTCCGGGCTCATCCAGGCATCCTCCGCGAACCCGTCTCTTAGCTTCGCCATGTACTTCTCGCGCTGCGCGCGACGCCGCGAAGCGCGCCGCGCCGAGGCGTCTTCCTCGGCGAAAGGTGAGCCCGAACGCGGAGACCTGGATGACGACGCGCGAGCCGCGGAGGCGCCTCCGCTAACCAAGCGATGGTTTTCGTTTTCGTTTTCGTTTTCGTCCAAACGCGCGTACGCCTCCCTCGCGTTCCGCGGTTCCTCTCTTCCGGGACCGTTCGGGAACCCTCCACCCTCCGAAGAGCTCGCGTCGTCGCTGGACCCGCGTCGCGCGTCGCGCAGAAGCGCCTCGGCGCGGCTCGAGCGCGCGCTCCGCGGCGCCGAGTCCTCGTCGCCCCAGCCGGACCGCGCGTGAGACGAAGGCGACTCGCGCGCTTTGTCCGCGCCGGCGGTCGCGCAGTCGAAACCAGCCGGGCCGCGTCGAAACGCCGCCGCGGGCGAGGTCAGGTCCTTTCGTCCGTCGGTTTCCGCGGACTCGAAACGATCCAAACGTTCGAAAGGACTCCCTGACCGCGCGCGCGACGAACCGGGCGCGAGCGGCGACGGCGGCGCGAGGAACGAAGCCGACGAAGCCGGCGGCGATTTGAGCGGTCCTGTTTGGTACGTCTCGTTCGCGACCGTCGTCGTCGACGAGATGCCAAGACTTTTCTGGCCTTCGTCGTCGTCGACGATGGTCGAATCGTCCGCCGCGTCCGCGAACGAGTCGTCCACAGCGTCGGGCTCGGAGAATCTAAGGCTCGTCAAGGTCTCTCTTTCGATTTCCGTCGTCGCGTCTTCGCCGGCGCTCGCGAAGGAACCGTTTTCGTCAAAATCCGTCTCCGAGTCCTCCGCCGCGGCGGACGCAAACGCCAGCGCCGCGAGCGCGCGCGCGTCGCCGACGTTAACCGAGCTCGGGCTCGTCGGCTCTATAAACGTCGATGTCGAGGTTTTGATACCGTTTTTGGTCTTCTCCACGTCCGCGTTCGAAGAGCGAGGAGCCGTCGAGCCGACGCGTGAGCGCTCGTCGCGGCTTTCGCTTTCGCGACGTTTTTGTTTTCCTCGCGCGTCGTCTTCCATCTCGATCGCGTCGACACGGCTTCCCCGCGTGACCCCGGACGCGCCGACCCCGGGGCGCGCCAAGCGCGGCGCGCGGCGGTGCCCGCCCCCGTCCGTGTCCGTCCCGGAGACGAACTCCCCCCCCGACGACGCCGCGGGCGCGTTGGACGTGTCTATCGGGTCCTCGAAGGATTCGTCCGCCGCGTCCGACGCATCCTCGAACGCGTCGTCGTCGCCGCGTTCGGTTTCCGCGCGTCGCGCGCCATCCCCCTTCCCGTCCCCGACCCGCCTCGCGTCCCGGCGCGCAGCCTCGCCCTCGTCCGCCTCGTCCGCGGACACGAAGAAGCTCTCCTCCTCCATCGCCGCCTCCGCCCACGCGCGACGAGGGGTGACACGCGCGGGCTCGCCGTCGCGGTTTCCAACAGAACGTTGTTGAGTTTTCTCGCGAGAAATTCTCCCCGATCGGTTTCCCAAAAAGTCATTCCTGCGAAGGCTTCCTTGGCGCAGTCAACGCGATCTCGCCATTCTTCGAAGCGTCGCATCACCCACGAGCACGATGGCGGAGGGCGGCGAGGGCGTGAAGGTGGCGGAGGTCAAGGACCTGACGCGCATCGAGCGTATCGGCGCGCACTCGCACATCCGAGGTCTGGGCCTGGACGATGCCCTGGAGGCGAGGAAAGTGTCCCAAGGGATGGTGGGCCAAGTGAACGCGCGTAAAGCCGCCGGCGTGGTGCGTGCTCGATTCGAGTTTCCACGACCGTCGATCGCGACGACGCGACGTCCCTCGCCACTCCGATTCGGCGCTCCATTTGGGTTTTCTCACGCACGCGCGCGGCGACCGCGTCGAACAAAACCGTCGCGATCGGCCACCCGCGGCGCCGTCGCCCGAGCGCCGTCGCGATCGCCGATCTCGGATCGGTCAAAATATCGCGCGCTTTTTCGTTTTCCGCTCGAAAAAAACGCGAGATTCTTCCTTCTTCTCGGTCGTCGTCCACGTTCGTTCCGACTTTTCTGACCTCCACCCGTCCGACTTCGCCCTTTCACCCGACCCCCTCCCGCTCGGATCGATCGGCGTCTCATCAGATCCTGTCCATGATCCGCGAGGGCTCGATCGCCGGCCGCGCGGTGTTGCTCGCCGGCCAGCCCGGCACCGGGAAGACGGCCATCGCGATGGGCATGGCGAAGGCGCTGGGCGAAGAAACGCCGTTCGCGATGATGGCGGGTTCCGAGATCTTCTCCATGGAGATGAGCAAGACGGAGGCGCTGACGCAGGCGTTCCGCAAAGCGATCGGCGTCCGGATCAAGGAGGAGACGGAGATCATCGAGGGCGAGGTTGTCGAGATTGAGATTGACCGCCCGGCGACTTCGGGGGTCGCGCCCAAGACGGGAAAGCTGACGCTCAAGACCACCGAGATGGAGACGGTGTACGACCTCGGCCAGAAGATGATCGAGAGCCTGGATAAGGAAAAAGTCACCGCGGGCGACGTCATCACCATCGACAAGGCGTCCGGCCGCATCACCAAGCTCGGCCGAAGTTTCGCGCGCAGCCGCGATTACGACGCGATGGGCGCGCAGACCAAGTTTGTGCAGTGCCCCGAGGGCGAGCTGCAGAAGCGGAAGGAGGTGGTGCACGTCGTCACGCTGCACGAGATTGACGTGATCAACTCGCGCACGCAGGGTTTCCTGGCGCTCTTCGCGGGGGACACCGGCGAGATCCGGCCGGAGGTGCGCGAGCAGATTGACGGCAAAGTCGCGGAGTGGCGCGAGGAGGGCAAGGCGGAGATCGTGCCCGGCGTGCTGTTCATCGACGAGGTGCACATGCTGGACATCGAGTGCTTCTCGTTCCTCAACCGCGCGCTGGAGAACGACATGGCGCCGGTGCTGGTGGTGGCGACGAACCGCGGGATCACCAAGATCCGAGGCACCAACTACAAGTCCCCGCACGGCATTCCCATCGACCTGCTCGACCGGCTGCTCATCGTCACCACGCAGCCGTACACCGAGCGCGAGCTGCGGCTCATCCTCGACATCCGCTGCGAGGAGGAGGACGTCGAGATGAGCGAGGACGCCAAGGACCTTCTGTGCAAGATCGGCCACGAGACGTCGCTGCGTTACTCCATTCACCTCATCACCGCCGCGGCGCTCGTGGCGCACAAACGCAAAAGCGCCGAGGTGGAGGTGGAGGACATCTCCAAGGTGTACGGCTTATTTTTGGACGTGCAGCGCTCGACGCAGTTCATGGTGGAGTACCAGGAGCAGTTCATGTTCAACGAGATCCCGGAAGCCGACGGCATGGAGATGTGAGGCGTCACACCCGAGGACATCACGAGGCGTACCTTCAAAAGGCGGTCGGCGTGAGGCGAGCGCGGTTGGGCGTGATAAAAAAACGTACAGGTACACATCAAAATCGTAACTACACGATTCGGCCGTCGCGCTTCGTCACGCGCTTCCGTCCCCCTCCTCCTCTGTCTTCGCGATCGCGAGCGCGCCCACCTCGAATGCGCTCACGCCCGTCACGGTCACGCCCGCGTGTTTCTCCAGCAGACCCGCGAGCGTGGCGTCCTTCCCCAGATCCGCGCCCGCCGCGAAACTCGCGACGGACATGTAGTCGTTTCCGAGAAACGATTCGCGAAAAAACGCGTCGCCGGAGACGAGCGCGCCGATCATCTTCCCCACCGTCTCCCTCGCCGTCGCCGTGAGGCACGCGCCCGGGTCCACCACGTTCGCCTCGCACAGGAACCCGGTGTACAGCTCGACGTCGTCCACGTCCCCGCCGTACAAATCGGAAAGCGTTTTTGACAAAACCTCCTCCCCGGCGGTCATCTCGTCGAAGTTCGCCCAGCGAGGCAAGCCGTGCGCTAAGCGGAACTCGTTCAGAGTGCACGCGCCGGCGGCGCGCGCGCGGCGCACGGCGGCTGTCTCCGAGGGCACCATGCGTTTTGGCAGGGAACGACGCGCCCCAAGGCCGCACCGCCGTCCAGAAGCGCCCGCCAGCGCCTCGGCGACGTGTGACAAGTTTTCCGACCCGTTTTCAATAAGAACATCCTCCCGCGGCGCCACGGACGCGACGGCGCGCATCAGCAAGTCGAGCTCGACGGAGACGCACGCGCCGTACAAACGCGTTTCGTTTGTAGATTCTTCCGCGATCGTCCCCGGCACATCACCGAGGTGCTGTCCGGTTTTCATGAACGGGAGGTAATCCTTCAGCACGACCGCTCGGAACGCCGCGCAGTTGGCGTGCCTCGCCGTCTGGAACACGACGTCGGCGTCGATTGGCGAATCCGTCGCGGCCGACGCGACGCGTTTCGCTAATTCGTTGTGGTTCCGCGCGAACATCGTGAGGAGCGCCTGCGCGGCGGTCGCCGAGCCCTTACCGCCGAGGTCCGAAGAGAGCCTCGTGGCGATCGCGGCTCGTCGCACCACGGCGTCGACGTCGATGCTTCCTGTTTTAGACACGTCGGTCGCGTCGTGAACCCGCACGGCTTCCGTCTCGGTCTCGTCGGCGCCGTACACCGACTGCAGGTCGAGAAACGCGCTCTTGTCGCATCGCCACCACCCGGCGCCTTTGTCGTTTACCTCGTTGTGGATGCCCAGCTCGAACCGTAACAGCTGGTGGAACGCGTGGAACACGCCGGAGATCTCGTTCGGGTGTGACGCGAAGAAGTTTGCTTTTTCCTCATCGACGCCCACCGCATGCAGAGACGCCAACGCGTGCGCGTTTGGTAAACGCCGCGAAACGTCCGACGCTTTTGCCGATCGCACCGCGCGCGACTGCGGCGCGCGCGCCGCGCCCAGGAACGGGAACGAAGCGCACTGGCCCGCGCCGTCCGCGCTGCGCCACCTGCTTCCGACGCTCGCCGAGCCGTCGGAGTTGTCGCTTTCGCGTCTCCATTGGGCCTTCTCCGTCGGGACGCGGCCCGTGGGATGGAGCACGAACTCGGGGGGAAACGGAAGGCCGATCTGCGCCGAGATGGCAATCGACGAGCTCGAGGGAGGCGCCGAGGGAGGCTCGGCGGTTTCGTCGCGCGGCGCGGCGGGAACGCTCGCCGACACGGGGTCCATCTGCGCGGGGTCGGGCGCGGCGGGCGCCGCCGCCGCTGCCTCCGCGGGCTCGCTCGCCGGGGCCGCCGCGGGGGCCGCCGCGGGCGTGGGCGGCCTCGACGCGAGGAAGGTGTAAATCCCGCAGAATCGGTCCGCGGAGACGCGGTCGTCGTCCCCCAGGTCGAGCTCCTTGAGGAACAGCTTGAGCTCCCACGGCGCGAGGCCGAGGCCGGTGTCCGCGGCGAGCACGGCCGCGAGCTGGGGCCTGTTGCGATGGAAGGGAAAGGCGCGGGGACGCGGGGTCGAGTCAGCACGCGAGACGAAAAGAGGGGATCCGTTTCGGTCGTCCGATGGCGTCGAAGCGCGCACGCACCCGCTCATGGTTCCGTCCGGGCTCTTGAAGATGTTCTTCGCGACATCCTCGAAACAAAGCGCGAGTTCAATCTTGGACGACGCGGCGACTGTCATGGTCGCCTGCAAGGGCGCGCGTGACACTGCGAGGCGGGACCGCGCGCTGCCCAAAACACCGGCGATTTCGCCCTCGGGTTCGACAAGAAAGAAACGACGATGGTCGATGGTATCGGCGCCAAAATCGGCCGATACCAAAACTTTCTCACGTTTCGCTCGGGTCCGTATCGATCCCCGGGGTTTCGTTTTTATAGCGTGTCCCTCGCCCGGCATCTCCCTCTTTTCGTGCGTTCCGACGCGCGTCAACCGCCTCCGCTGCTCCTTTAAGGACCGGCACCCTCAACGGCACACGGTTTAAAAAGACTGAAACCTGCAGTCTACCCTTGTTGGACTCCGATCCGCTTGGTACCGCCGTTCTAAAGTTTTCACTTCACTCCATCTTTCACCAGCAAGATGCCTTCCGCCACCGCCCTCAAGTCGAAGCAGCAGTACAACGACAAGCTCTGCAAGCTTCTCGATGAGCACGAGAAAGCGTTCCTCGTGCACGCCGACAACGTCGGCTCCCGCCAGTTCATGGACATCCGCACGGTACGTGCCGCGGCCCGACTGAACCCCCCCGATGCGCAGAGAACCGTCCCAACCCTTTTTCTAGGGTTTTCGGGTCGCCCTCCGCGCCCTCCGCGCCCTCCGCGCCCGCGCCCGCCGCTGACCTCCGCGTCTCGATCCCCCTTCGCGACCCCAGGCCCTCCGCCCCGATTCCTGCATCCTGATGGGCAAGAACACCATGATGCGCAAGTGCATCCGCGACTACGCCGAGCGCACGGGCAACCATGCCTGGGACGTGCTCGAGCAGAAGCTCGTCGGCAACGTCGGCGTCGTGTTCACCAAGGGTGAACTCACCGAGGTTCGCGCCAAGATCGCCGAGTACGTCGTCCCCGCGCCCGCGCGCGTGAACGCCGTCGCGCCCCTCGACGTGGTCGTGCCCGCCGGTCCCACCGGCATGGAGCCCTCGCAGACGGGTTTCTTCCAGGTGCTCAACATCGCCACCAAGATCAACAAGGGTACCATCGAGATTCTCTCCGACGTCACCGTCGTCACCAAGGGCGAGAAGGTGAGCTCCTCCGCCGCCACGCTGCTCGGCAAGATGGGCTTCACGCCCTTCTTCTACGGCCTCGAGACCCTGGAGGTGTACGACAAGGGCAACATGTTCAGCGTCAAGGTGCTCGACATCTCCGACGACGACATTGCCACCATGTTCGGCGCCGGTGTCAAGAACATCGCCGCGCTGTCGCTCGCCGCCAACTACCCCACCGTCGCGGCGGTGCCGCACGCGCTCATCAACGGCTACAAGAACATCCTCGCGCTCTCCATCGGCACGGACTACACCTTCCCCCTTGCGGAGAAGGTCAAGGAGTACCTCGCCAACCCCGGCGCCTTCGCCGCCGCCTCGGGCGGCGGCGGCGGCGGCGGCGGCGGCGGCGCCGCCAAGGCTCCCGAGCCCGAGGAGGAGGAGGAGGAGGAAGAGGGCGGCGACTTCGACCTCTTCGACTAAGCTTCGGCGCTTGGGCGCGGAAACGCGCGGATGGTTTCTCATCGTTACAGAGTAGACGGTAGGATGCTTGTCAACGGGAAACGATCGGTTTGAATGATTGTCTTCGTATGAATAAAACCCGCTCTCGCGACGCGAGACGACGCGAACGAAACAAAAATAGTCTACTTTCTCTTCCCTCGGCGTCGTTTCTCACCTGTTGACGGTGTTGACAAACTTGGCGGCGGCGACGTGCAGCGCTTGCGCGCCGAGGCAGAAGCACACCAGCCACACCGCCGGGAGCCACCTCCCGGCGTAGGTCACGTCGTACTTGTCCTCCACATAAAGCAGCGAGTCCACCTGCTCGAAGTAGGTGCCCCTGAACGCGACGATGGTCGGGCACGTGCCTTCGCCCGTGGCGGGGTCGTACACCGAGCATCCGTCGCGGTGCTGGAACTGCGGCGCGACGACGGACTGGATCGCGAACGCCACCGGGTTGATGTAGTAGGCCCACTTCCAGTACACGGGGATCTGGGGCAACGGAAGGTACAGTCCCCCGAACAGGAACGCGATGGGAATAAACGCGCCCGTCCCAGCTTGCGCGGTTTGAATCGTCGAGCACAGGCACGCGATCGTTTGGCCCACGGAGAGGAACGAGTAGCTCACCAAGACGTTTATGAGCACGTGGAAGAAGAAGCTCTCGGCGGTGGGGACCATGCCGACGAGGAAGTACAGGGGCGTGACGGTGATGAACGCGATGAGAGTGACCCAGGGAATCTCGATGAGCGCGTGCGAGATGGCGTACGGGACGCCGTCGTACATGAACGAGCTTCGCTCGCGGAAGGAAACCGCGCGCTCGCGCACGCGCACGGGCATCACCGCGTTCATGCAGATGATCCCGGTGAAGATGGTGGTCATGAACACGACGCTCACCATGCTCTGCACGCCGCCCTCGTCCGAGGTGTCCAGGTCGAGATAAATCACGCCGAACAGGATGTACAGCACGAACAAAACGCCGATCCGCCCGCAGTTGTACCCCACGTCGCGCATCTGCCCGAGGTGCGACCGCGTTAAAATCGTCACGAGCTGCGTGAAAAACGATCGCGCGTACGGTGACGAAAACGCAAACATCTCCGACCCGGGCGGCGGAGAGGAAAGCTCCTCCACCAACGCCGACGCGGCTTTACCCGCGGAGGAGTTTTTGAAGTGCGTCTCGAGTTCGAGGCCATCCAGAAGCACGCCCGTGGCTTTCGAGTCCGCGTCCGCGCCGCCGGCGTTGGACGAGTCCGTGCCGCCGAGCACGTCCAGCATCCACGACGCGGGGTTCATGCCGTCCGGCAGTTTGTATGAAGCGGAGGTCGAGGTGTCGGCGACGGGCAAACGCTCCATGTACTCGACAAACGCGTTCGCGCGGTTGGCGCCCAGGGTCCCGAAGTACACCTGCCACCCCCCTCTTTGCAGCAGGAGCAGGTCGTCGAACATGAGGAAGATCTCACGCGAGGGCTGGTGGATGGTGGAGATGACCGTTCTTCCCATCTTCGCCACCTTGTGCACCTCCGTCATGACGATGAGCGCGGCGCGCGAGTCCAACCCGGAGGTGGGCTCGTCCAGGAAAAACACGGGCGCGTTGGACACTAACTCCACCGCCACGGTGAGTACCTTCCTCTGGCCCGGAGAAAGACCGTTCGCGGAACCGGAGCTGCCGATCATTCTTCCTGCCAGCGGTCGGAGTTCCAAAATGTCCAGCGCTTCGGAGACGAAACCGTGCCTGGCCTCGGCGGTGGTGCCGTCGCCGAGCCGAAGCTTGGCGGAAAACTCGAGCGCCTCCGCGACGGTGGCAAACTCGTTGTGCAGGTCCATCTGCTCGCAGTACGCCGTGCATCGCGCGAAGGTCTCCTTCTCCACCTCGTGCCCGTTGAGCGTGATGGTCCCCTTGCGCGTGCCCCCCGTCTTGCGCCCGGCGATGACGTCCAGAAGCGTGGTCTTGCCCGCGCCGGAGGCGCCCATGAGCGCGAGCATGCGGTTGGGTCGCGCCGCCGACGTCACCGACTGCAGGAGCTGCTTGGTGCCGCCGCCGGTTTCCTTGGCGATGTTCACCGTGTACTCGAGGTCGCGCCACGCGATGGACATCGCCGTGAACTTCACCGCGTGCTGCTCGAGGTCCACGTCGTTCGGGTCCGCGAGCGTAGCTTTCGAGCCCACGGGTTTGATCGCGATCGAGGTCTCGCCAGCCTCGCGTTCAGCCTCTTCGTCCGTGCCCGCGCGGCTCGACCCGACGTTCATCACGATGCGGATCTTCTCCAGCGCGCGCGTCGCGCCGACAAAAGTCAACGCGAAGAACCCGGCGCAAAACGCGGCGCCGCCCCACAGCCACCGCGTGTCGTCGTCGATCTGGATCTGCGCCATGATGGCTTTGCCCATCGTGGTGCACGGGAACGCGCCGTTCGCGCACAGCGTCGCGACCGGCGTGGTCGCGTCCGCGGGGTTCGCCGCGAGGTACTCGATCTGCACCACCGGATTGATGGCGACTTTGGCGTCGTACGAGTCGGACAAAAACTCGTTCTGGCACAGCGACCGCAGCGAGTACGCGAAGAGGGAGATGTAGTAGACGAACTTGAGCGCGCCCATCTTGCTCGGAGTTATTAAAAACCCGGCGAAGATGATAAACACGGCGATGACCGGCCCGGGGAAGGTCTGCGCCGCCTCCATGTCCGGCGCGACGAGCGCGACGATGCGGAAAAAAGACGCCATCGCGACGTTGGCGAGCACCAGGTTGAGGTAAAAGAAGGCCCAGTTGCTGATCGTTAAGCTTAATCCCACCATGGGGTACAGCACGCACGAGAACACAGCGGTTTCCATGAGCGCGATGGGCAGGTGTACCATGGACCACGCCGCGATGTACGCCACGCCGGGGAACATCTTGTTGTCCAGGTGCTTGTACGCGACGTACTTCTGCTCCACCGAAAACGTCAGCTCGGAGAAGTTGGAAAAGGAGATGTGTAAAACGCAGAAGAGCAACATGCCGAGTTTCTCAAACCCGCGCTCCTTCGGCAGGTCGAACCACACCGACCCCAAAATCAGAGATGTCATCACGGCGGCGCCGACGCGCGCGGTCATGAACAACTTG
>Ga0209666_1000306_pt1 | contig 38542 bp, 17 predicted proteins | sample SaaInlV_125m_DNA_FD_184679 | JGI IMG/M metagenome (GOLD analysis project Ga0209666, IMG submission 184679) | Marine microbial communities from expanding oxygen minimum zones in the Saanich Inlet - Saanich Inlet SI037_S3LV_10m_DNA (SPAdes)... | ecosystem: Environmental > Aquatic > Marine >...
GTCATCGCCGCCGTCGCGTCCGCGCCCGACGTCGCGGCGACCGCCATGGCGTTCGACCGCACGGGCCTGCGTCTGTGGGTGGGGTTCGCGGACGGCGTCGTGCGCGAGCACAGGGTGGACGTCACGCCGCGAGACGGAAGCGCGAACGAGGGGCCCTCCGTCAAATCCCTGCGCGAGTGCAAGGACCTGCTGGGAGAGCCGATCACGTGCCTGCGCGCTGGGCCCACCGACCGGCGGCTTTTCGCGCGCACCGTCGCCGATCGCGTCGCCGCCGTGGACGTGGGCTTCTTCGCCGCGACGCACACCTTCGAATGCGACGGGGGGGCGCGCGGGACCATGCGCGCCATCCGCGCCGCCGGCGCGGCCGGCGCGCTCAGGAGCGCGGAGGGCGCCTTCGCCGGCTCGGCGGCGAGCGGCGCGGCTTCCGCCGGGCGCCCGCTAGCGCGCTTGGCGCTCTCCCCCGACGGCCGCTGGATGGTCGCCGGCGGACCGGACGGCTCCGCGCGGCTCTTCGACGTGGACGTCGGGGGCATCGGCGTCATGCTCCCCGCCGCCAGCGTACCCCCCGGCGTGCGCGTGAACGACGTCGCGTGGTCCCCCGCGGCGCACTGCGTGGCGGTGTGCGCCGCCGGCGGCGCGCGGCCGCTGCGGCTCGCCGCGCACTCAGAAAACGCGCGCGCGGTGGCTCCGCCGCCGCGGCCGAAGCGTCTGCTGGCGCTGAGTGACTCGGAGGCCAACCGCGACGGCAAGCCGCACCCGAGGATGGTGGCGGCGATGAAACAGCAGCGCGAGGCTGCCGGGTTCGGCAAAGACGCGAACGCCGCGCGAAGGACAAAATTACCCGCGAAACTCACGCCCGAGGCTGTGCGCGAGATGCTCGCCAAGGTGCGCATAGACAGCGCCGCGCAACGACGCGGCGCGCTGGAGGGGGTACGACGCGCGAGGAAAGCGGAAACGGCTTTTGCCGTGGGCGCGGGGGTTGTAACGGGCGCGGCGGAAGTGCCTTACTTTCCGGGTGCGGTGCCGCCGTCCTCTGTTGCAGGGCCGTACGGCGGCGGAGTGCCCGCGGGGGGCTTCGCGCCGGCGGCGCAAACGGGGTTTGAGAAAGAAAACGCGCCGGCGGCGGCGGCGCTGGTTCCCGCGCCGGCACCGGCGCCGGCGCCGGCGTTCCCCAGCTTCGACCCGTACGGAGGGAGCGTCGGGGTGGGGCTCGGCGCGTCCACGGTGGGTGCGGGGGCGCAGCCGAGAGCGCCCGCGGGGCCGTACTGATAGCTTAGTGTAACGCTTTTTGGTCGCGACCAATCGAAGATTCCGTGTCGCCGTCGCCGCCGAGACGCGCATACATCGCGAATGACGGCATTTCGTCGCGGAAAGTGGTCAACGACGCGACAACCAACAACGGCCGGAACGCACATTGCGCGGCGCACGCGCGCGGCGCGATGGGGGGCAAGCCGCCGCTGGCGCGCGTCTACGTGCACGACGCGGACCTTGGGGATGGCGGAGTGGGCGCGGACGCGGGGATGCCCTCGGATGACTTCAACGACCCGTACGCGCGCAAGCAGGCCATCTTGCGTGGCCTCGGACTGCACGCCGGGGGACGCGCTCCCGAGGGGTACCCCAACGCCCAGCTGGTGACCGTGCCCGTGCCCCGCACGCGCGTCGAGGCCAGCCTGTTCGTGCGCGGGGACCGGGTGTTTGTGGAGCTCGAGTACCTGCCGCACGGGGACATGGACGCGGCGCTCGCCGTGCACGGCGCCGCGTACGTGCGGTACCTCGCCACCGCGTGGGACCGATGGTGCCGCACGCCCCCGGAAAACCGGTGCCGGTTTTTCCGGAGGCCCCTCGCGACGGAGTCCGCGTCGAGACGAAACGACAAACGCGGTCGCGTCGGCGGATGGTCCGCCGGTGTCCCCGCGCTCGTGCCCTCCAACTTCGTCAACCGCGGCGACAAAAACACTCGGCCGGGCTCTGACGTACACGCGGAGACGAACTGGTACCACACGGACGGAGACACGCCCGTGTTCAAGGGGTTGGCGCCTTCGCTCGCCGGGGACATGCGCGTCGTCGAGAGCATCGTCGCCTCGATGGAGACGGAGTTGCGTCGCGGGCTTCAGAACGACGAGAACTACTATTACTACGCTTTGGTGTCCCACCCCGGCCACCACGCGGGCTTCGCCAGCGCGGGGGGGTACTGTTACCTGAACAACGCCGCGGTTCTTGCGAGATCGCTTTCGTCGTCGTCCCTGAGCCTGACGCGTTTGGCGATTCTCGACGTCGACTACCACGCCGGCAACGGAACCGCGAGCCTGTTCTACGACGACCCGGACGTGCTCGTCTGCTCCATCCACGGCGATCCGAACGGGGACTACCCCTGGAACGCCGGCTACGCGGACGACGTGGGGTGCGGCCGGGGGCAGGGCAAAACCAAAAACGTGCCCTTGCCGCGGGGCGCCACCTGGGAAAACGGGTACGAGGCGGCGCTTCAGGCGTGTCTTTTCACGATCGAGAAACACGACGCGCAGGTGCTCATCGTATCCCTCGGGATCGACGCGCACGAGGATGACCCCGTGCAGGAACGCGCTTCGGCTGGGATCGCGCTGACCCTGGAGGACTACGAAAAGATGGGTCGTTTGATCGCCTCGGCGCGCGCGCCGACGGTGTTCACGCAGGAGGGCGGGTACAATTTGGAAAAGGCGGGCGCCATCGTCCGCGCGGTGTTTGCCGGGATGGAGGCTGGGTTCCGCCAGGCTGACCCTGAGCGCGGCGCCTCCGCGGCGTCCATCCAGCGGGACGTGCTGGAAGACCTGAAGCGGAGCTTCCCGCACCGAGGGTACGGCGGCGCGAAGTCGCCAGGAGCGCCGGAGGACTCGGAGTCGTCCGAGTCGTCATCCGAGTCGGAGGAGGACGCGGACACGCCGGCGCGCGCCGAGACCCCGAGATCGGCGCGGGACGCGAAGAGCCCCAAGTCGCCGAGAACGCCGAGGGAAGCCGCGGGGTCCCCGAAGTCGCCGGAAACCGACGCGAGCAAGGCGCCGACGCCGGCGCAGGCGAAGAAGGAGCCGGAGAAGAAGAAGAAACGGGGGTGGTTCGGGTGACGGAGGCGAGGCGTGCGTTTTTATGTATTCGTCGTCGTTCGAGGTGGAGAACTCGAGATTCGGACTCAACTTCGCGAGTGTGCCATGAGAGCTCAGGCTGTCAGGCAGACCAAACTTTTCAAAAGTGGGCGCGCCCCTCGGGTCCCCGGTCGTCTCGACGGGGTTCGCCATTGACACACGCGCGGTGGTGCCGCCTTCGCGTCGATCGCGCGGACACGCGTACCGAGATGGACGCTGCCGTGAGGGTGCGTCCCAGGGACGAGACGACGGCGGGCAAACGTCGGATGTGTTGTCATCGGCGCTCCCCATCCGAAACACGCCCTCTTTTACCTCGTGCCGAGCGCCAACCCGATCCTCCACTCGCCGCTGACCACGCTCTCTCCACGCGCCCTGTCCCATCGCGACGCGCGCAGGCGATCAAGTCCGCGAGGGACCACCTCGCGGGCCTGGATAAGGCGCAGAAGACCAGCGTGGTGGACGATCTGGATTTGACCGGCGTTTTGGCCAAGGCCAAGAGCGGGGCTTTGGCGTCGCCGAGCGACGTGCTGATGGCCATCCGCTCTGCGTGGCAGGCGGTGCACGCTTCCAACGTCGCCACGAACCGCCTGGACGCGGACCAGTCGGCGTCCGCCGCCGCGGTCGCATCCGAGTCGCGGCTGGCGGACGCGCTGCTGCACGTGCACCAGTGCTGGCTGGAGGAGCACCTCGCGGGCACGGTGGTGGACGAGGACGACTTTACCGCGCACGTGGTCGCCGTCAACTACAAGTGCGTCAAGACGGCGTTCACATCGATGGCGAACTGGTCACAGCGGAACACCTGGGAGGGTTTCGTGCCCGCGGTCAAGGAGATGCGCGAACACGCCGCGGCGAAGGCGGAGGGGCCCTTCCGCACGTACGCGCAAATTGAAACCGCGATCACGCGCATGACCGCGGAAGCCGCCGCCGCCGCGCGGGCGGACGAGGACGAGGACGACCCCGAGCTGTTCCTGGCGGACCTCGAGCACTGGGTGCACGAGAAGTGGGCGGAGAATGGGCTGCCCGAGCTCAAGGCGCTGACGAGCGCTCGTGGCGGCGCGAACAAGCCCGGGAGGCGCGACAAGCGTGCCAGGTACAAGGAGGCGTCCTCGGACGAGGACGAGGACGACGAAGACGACGAATCGAAGCCCGGCGCGAAGAAGGCAAAGACGGACGACGGTGACTTAAACACGGAAGGAGGCCGAACGACTGACGACGGGCCGCAGCTCGTGTCCATCGCGCCCGGTGTGCAGCTCGGGGGGCCGCTTCCCGCGGGCGCGGCGGTGTGTACCACGACGCCGAACGCGGCGGTGGTCAAGGTGAAGTGTCACGAGCTCCAGGCCACCGTGATGGTCGTTCGGCCGCAGGTCGCGCCTACGGAAGCCTCGGCGTTCGAGGTTCTGCCTCCGCCTCCTCCCCCGTCGCCGCCGCCGACGCCCCCCCACTCTTCAGGAGACGCCCCGGACGGACGGCCGGCCCCGGCGTCGCCCTTCGGGGGCGAGCCCGAGTTCGCGCCGCCCCCCCCCGCGCCGGAGTCGCGCTACGTCGGCCCCCCGACGACGCTCAAAGTGCTCACCGTCGCGGGCGTCGCCGCGAACGAGAGCACGACGCGAACCGGGTGTCTGGCGGACGCGCGCGCGTTCGAGGCGCACGCGTTCGAGGTTTCCCAGCACATCGAGTCCGCCGGCGGCGCGCCGGCGAAACGCCTCGACCCGCCGACATCCTCGACGTCCGACGCGACAAACGGCGGCGAGAACTCGCCCGATTACTTCCGCGCCAACGCGTTTGTGTACGAGCGCGAGGGCGTCTGGACGCGCTTCTACGCGTTCGAGGCCCGGCTGGTCGCCGCGGCCGCGGGCGCGATGGCGGTCACCTCCGAGACGCCGTCCACGAAGGTGGTCGACGGGCTTTCCATCCCCGGCGCGCGCGCGGGCGCCGTTGGGGGGCACGTCGTCGGGTCGGCGGCGTCGGCGCGCGCGGCGCGCGGCGACATGGAGGCGCGATTCGAGGAGATGCGCGCGCGCGCGGTGTCGCCCGCGGGCCTGGCGCGCGCGGCGACGCTCCGCACGCAGATCAAGGCGCTTGACGTCGAGCTCGCCGAGCTCAACGCGGTCGTGGCGCGTGTCGCCGGCGACGCCGCGTCGTTCGGAAAGCTCGGGCGCGTCTCGCGGCGGCGGCGGGGGGTCAGTCTCAAGCGCGACTCGTACGGGGGCTACTGCGACGTCGTCGACCGCGCCATCGCCGTCACCGGCGAGGCGTTCGCGCCGGGAGAAGAAAAAGAGGCGAGGGGATGAGGTTGTGCGCGTTCGTGTTCGGCGGACCCGGCGGATTTAGACCGCAGAGGGAGGGAGGTAGGGACGGACGTTTGTTCCAGTCGACCGGAAGCGGGGAGGTTCGCTCGTTTCGCGCGCGCCGCGAAGGGCGCGCGCATCAATCATATGATTTGCCACAGAAACTCTCTATTGCGTTTCCCTCTTTCACGCGCATCGACCCGAAACACCGAAACGGCGTCGTGCGTTTTTCACGCGCTCGGACCCTCGGAACCTGACCGTTTCCGAACGCGCCAAAATCGAAAAAAGCTGAACGAGTGCAGGTGACGCGTTGGAACCACTCGGCACCCCTTTTGTGAAATTTCGCGGACTAAATGCCCAGTCGGCTGTGCGATTTTTTTTGATCGGCACCCCGAAGATAGATCCGCTTCCCTGCCAGCGCGTCGAAAAGGCGCGTCTAACACGGTTATGTCTCCGAGTCAGCATCACGCCCCCGACACACACGCCGGCGCAGGTCTCCTCGGGTTCCGAGTGTTCGACCTCCACCCTGTCGACCCTGCTTCGCGCAGCGCGTCGCTTGACCTCCGGCGTCCGCCGCACCTCCGCCGTCGCCGCAGTCAGCGCGAGCGGTCTCGAGACGCGCGTCGCGAAAACCCAGATCCGCACCATGAGCGGCATCACCATCGACACCATCAACTCCGCGGTGAAGGACATGCAGTACGCCGTCCGCGGGGCGATTGTGTCCAAGGCGGGCGAGATCGAGGCGGAGCTCAAGAAGGACCCGTCCAAGTACCCGTTCGACAAAATTGTGATGTGCAACATCGGCAACCCCCAGAGCCTGGGGCAGAAGCCCATCACGTTTTATCGGCAAGTGCTCGCCCTGTGCGACTTCCCGGACATGCTCGACTCGAAGGAGGCGGAGACTCTGTTCCCCGCGGACGTGCGCAAGCGCGCGCGCGACATCCTGGCCAACACCAAGGGCGGCACCGGCGCGTACTCCGAGTCCAAGGGTGTCGCGTTCCTGCGCGAGATGGTCGCCGCGGGCATCGAGAAGCGCGACGGGCACCCCTGCGACATTAACGACTTGTGGCTCACTGACGGCGCTTCCGTGGGTTGCCATTACCTCATGTCCACGCTCATCCGCGACGAGAACGACGCTTTCCTCGTCCCCATTCCCCAGTACCCCCTGTACAGCGCGACGCTCACGCTGTATGGCGGCACGCTCCTGCCGTACTACCTGGAGGAGGAGAAGGGATGGGCGCTGGACGTCGCGGCGCTCAAGAAGACGTGCGACGACGCGCGCGCCGCCGGTAAAAACGTGCGCGCGCTGGTGGTGATCAACCCTGGGAATCCTACGGGCGCCGCGCTGGACCTCGCGAACCAGAAGGAGATCGTCAAGTTCTGCGAGGCGGAGAACCTTCTGCTCGTCGCGGACGAGGTGTACCAGGAGAACGTCTACGCGGAGGGCAAGAGCTTCACGTCGTTCAAGAAGGTGATGCGCGACGTAGGCGCTAAAATCGCCCTCGCGTCGCTGCAGTCCACCTCCAAGGGGTATTACGGCGAGTGCGGGCGCCGCGGCGGGTACATGGAGCTCAACGGTTTCGACAAAGAGGTGATGGACCAGCTGTACAAGCTCGCCTCCGTGGGTTTGTGTCCCAACCTCAGCGGCCAGATCGTCATGGGGCTGGTCATGCGCCCCCCCGAGGAAGGCGACGAGTCCCACGCGCTTTTCAAAAAAGAGCGCGACGACATCCTCGCGTCGCTCAAGCGCCGCGCCAAAACTTTGGTCGACGGGCTCAACAACTTGGAGGGCGTCGAGTGCAACCCCCCGGAGGGCGCGATGTACGCGTTCCCGCGGATCACGCTGCCCGCGAAGCACATCGAGGAGGCGGCGACGAACGGCATGGCCCCCGACGCGCTGTACTGCATGAAGCTGCTCGAAGCGACCGGCATCGTGGTGGTGCCGGGGTCGGGGTTCGGCCAGGCGGAAAACACCTGGCACTTCCGCACGACGTTCCTCCCGGCGGAGGCGGAAATCGTCGACGTCGTGGCGAAGATCACCGAGTTCCACGGGAAGTTCATGGACGCCAACAGGTGAGGGGACCTCCCGTCGCCGTCGGCGCGTAGTCGCACGTAGTCGCATTGGCGCGCGAGACGCGGGGGGGGATCATTGTCTCTCCCAGACGCAGAGCGCGAGCGAGACGGAGAGGAGAGTCTTGCAAAAACAAAGTTACTTCATTTTTGTCCTTCCCCGAGAACCCGACCCGACCAGCGAGACGGGCGGAACGCGCGCGTCTGCCGCGCTATCGCTTTTTCGGGTCTTTTTCGCAAACGCGAGTCGTCCCGGGGTTTTCCGCGGCGCGTGAGCCGCTGGTCATCGATAAAAGCGCCAACGCCACGTCGAGGCCGGAGTCGACCCGTGGATGGTCGATTTCTGGCGTCATGGCGGTCGAGGGGCGGCGTCGACCACTCTTCACCGCGCGCGGCGTCCGAAACCGTCCCGGACCGCGGCCGAAAAACGCTCGTTCGATCCGCATTTTCCGCGGAAACGCTTTTTCGTTTTCGTGTCGCGGAATCGAGAGAGAAAAACGGCGCGTTTTCGCGTGGTGTCGTTGTTCGCTCGGGACTCGCTGGCACAACAAGCGCGCGACGACGTCCTCGTGACGCACGCTCCTCGCGCAGCGAGCCACGATGGCCGACCCCTGGGCTGAGCCCGTGGGTTCGCAAGGCGGCTGGGGTGCAGGCGCTGCCACGCAGGTACGTCGCGAAGCGGCTCGGAACGGCTCGACCGATTGATTTCCTGTTCCCAGATGTTCCCATTTCCGATACGTGGCGCTTTTCCCCCCGATGGGTGCGCGCGCGGGTGGCGACGACGACCGGCGCCGTGTGATTCGATCCCGGGGCGCGTTCTGACCTCAGTGTCACCCTTCACGACCGCAGGCGAGTACCCCCCGTCGAACCAGCATCCGCGCGTCCATGCAGAACCTCGCGGGGGACACAGAGAACGTCCCCCTTTCCGCGCTGGCGGGGAGGTCGGGACGGACGCCGAACAAACGCATGACCATGGGCGGCCCCACGATGGTGCCGTACCGCGGAGGCCTGGGGAGCCCTCAGGGCTCGCCGCTGGCGAACAGGAGCAACTACGGCGCGCCAAACTCACCGCCCAGCGCGCCTCCCAGCTACGCCGAGCCCGCGGGCGTGCGCACGCGCAGCATGGGACCTCCGCCGCCCGTGGCTGGCCGCCCCCCCGCGGCGCGAGGCGAGGTCTCGGACGGCTCGGGTGACCCCTGGGGCGCCGGCACGAACTGGCAGGCCGACTCCGCGGCCGCCAAGGCACAGGCACAGAGGCGCCGGCAGACCAGCTACGTTCCCGGGACGGGATCCATGGCGCCGCCGTTCGCGACGGGCCACCACGCGCACGCGGCTGGTCACGCGCATCCGCCGTACGGCGGACGACCGTCCACCGGTTCCTCCAAGGCGGGTCCCGGTCACGGTCTCGCCGAGGACGAGTTCCACTCCGTGCCCTCGTCCCCGTGGGGCTCGCCCGCGAAGGCCACGGGCGCAGCGCTGCACGGCGACGCGAGCAGCCAGAGCCACGCCGGATACGCGCACACGCTCTCGCCGCCGTCCGCGCCGCCGCCGCCTGGAGGGTCGCCGGCGCGCTGGCCGGGCGCCGGCGCGACGCACGGCTACGGCACGCCGGCGCGCCTCGACCGCGACGGCGCGTACTACTCGACCGCCCCCGAGCGGGAGCGATCTGTCTCCGCGCCGGTCACCAGGCAGGGCTCACCGGACAGGGCGCCGCGGGGCGACGACGCACGCGACCCGTACGACCGAGACGCGTACGGCGAGCGCGACTACGGGCGCGGCGCGTATGGGGCCGGCGACGCGCGCGCGGCGCACGCGCCTCGACACGTCCGCTCGGACAGCGGCAGCGGCGAGTACCCCGTCGGGCGTGACAGCTCCGCGCGCGCCACACCCGTGGCTGCGCAGAAGGTCACGGCGCCGCCTCTGTCGCCCACGAGGCCGGTGGGCGCGTACGCGGGGGCTCACGCGCCCCGCGCCGTCCCCGGGTCGCAGTCGCTGTACGCCGGCCCCAACGCGCACGCCGGCGCTCCGGCAACGAACCCGCTGGCGCTGGCGGGTGCGGCGCCCGAGGGGTGCTACCTCGGGGGCTGGCGCGGAGACGAGCGTGCGCGCATCCTGGCGTACGAGGCGTGCCTGCAGGCGTGCCTCGAGGGGAGCCTCGGGTCCAACGCGCCGCAGCACAAGGTGGACATGGCGGTGCACTTTTTGGCGGACCGGTGCGCGGAGCTCCGGCGCGGATTCGGGATGGACGGCATACTCGTCGGGTCGCGCGGCAACGCGGGAACGCTCCTCGGCGCCGCGAAGGATCCGAAGGACGCCAAAGCGGGCCGTGATCAGGCGAAGCAGGGCCCGGGTCTTGACATTGGCGTCGGAGCGCAGAGGTGGGCGGGGGTCACCGTGGACGTCACGGAGGTTTCCATCACGACGCGCGGATGGAAGCGGTTCACCGGAGGCGTCGACCCCCGGGACATCTACGCCGCCGCCAAGGAGCGCGGCGCGCGCGCCGCCGCCGCCGTCGCGACGGCGACGCCGCACGCGCGCGGCGACATCTGCCGCGTGCGCGCGTGCTCGCGCGGGCCCGTCTCCGGCGGCGGCGACAGCGTGACGCTGCACGTCGGGTGTGGCGACGCGCGCATTAAGCTCACCGCCGCGGACGACGCGCTCGCCTTTGAGGTTGACCTCGGCGGAGGCAAGCTCGCGTTCTGCAAGCCCTCGCTGGAGGACGTGTCGCGGATGGCGGGCGAGGGCCGCAACATCGTCGAGCTCCCGCTCAAGTACGCCACCGGCAAGGAGAAGGGGTACCTGCGCTTCACCGCGCACCTCGAGCCCATCGGCGGGTACGACTGGGGCGCGCCCCTGACGGCTCTGGACCACAGCGCCGGCGAGCATCGCGCGGACGTGGGCGGCGCCGGTTCCGGAAGCGCCGTGGAGGGCAACGGCTGGTCCGCCGCGGGCAACGGCCCTTTGCCTCCCAGCGCAGCGTACGACGTGGCACTCAACGCCGCGCTTAGGGCGCTCGGGTTCCACCGCCGTCGCCTGCAGCTGCACGGCCCCTGGGCGTGGCTGCTGCGCGAGCTCTCGGAGCTGCAGGGCGTGAGCCCCAACCACACGTCGCTGCGGTACGTGCGGCACGTGCTGGCGGTGGCGACGCCCACCGCGGACTGCCTGGCGTCCATTTTGGACCACCTGGCGCCTTGCCTGCGTGAGCACGCGAGCGGCGGCCTGACGGCGACGGAGACCAACCAGCTGGACGGCATCCGCGTCGCCGTCGAGCAGCTGGTGGGTGTGTGTTTCCAGAACTACAAGAACCTGAGCGAGGACGAGCCGCGCGGCATCGCCAAGCAGGTCCCCGAGCTGCAGCCCGCGCCCGCGCTGGCCATCGCCGTCGAGCTCAACCGCATCTTGCAGAAGGACCCGGCGGCGCCCGAGGCGCTTCGCGCCTTCACCGCGCACCTGCAAACCGCCGCGCGCGCGTGCTACCGCAGGCACCACTCCGTGTTCCTCGGTGACCGCAGCCGCAACGAAAACGAAGGCGTTTCGTCGCGCGACGGAATGAACGACGCCGGCCACGCGCGTCTCTTCGCTGGTTTGTCTCAGATGTGCCTCGGGTTGTGCCGCGAGCTGGGCGTGGACCACACCATCGCCGACGCGGAGGTTTTGCCGGGAGGCGTTCGTTTGCCCCAGATCGCCGCCGGCGTGTACTGCGTCGAGGCGTCCGCGTGCGTCAGCAAGATGCTCTCCGCGAACCCGCCGCCCGCGCCGCCGGGCGCCGAGGCCATCGACCTCGTCGACGCGCTCTGCGAGCTGCAGGAAGCCGCCGTCGCCGCCGACGTCTCCGACGGCGAATCCTTCGCGAATCGAAACGACGTGCAACACAGAGGACATTCAGGCCACCATCCCCCGTACCCGGGCGCGAATGGCGCGCCTGCGGCGTCCGCGCTGGACCCCAAGGCCATCTTTGCGCCGCACGTCGCGTGCTGGATCGAAGCCGCACGCGAGACGCTGCTGCACGCGTGCGTCTGCGCGCTCGGGACGCACGGCGTCGGCGGCGCGGCGATGGACGCGGCTTACCGCGAGGCGCACGCCGCGCTGGAGGGTTTCGAGCGCGTGGTCTCGCGGTGGCCCGACGCCGCCGTGAACCTGGAGGAGGTGCTCGCGGACGCGGACAGGCTGCTGCTGCACAGGATAGGCACGGCCGCGGACGAAAGCAAAAACGCCGCCGCGGGGGGGCTCTTCCGCGGGTACGCGCCGAACGCCGGAGGCGCCGCCGGCGTCGTCGACGCCGGCGCCGTCGCGGCGAATCGCGCCGCGTCGGCGCGATTCGCGCACGCGCGTCCTGGCACGGTTCGCGAGAGCGTGCGTTTCACGGGCAGGCAGTTGCAGCGCGCGCCCGCGTTCGGACACGACGCGCGCGAGTTTCGCACCGCGCGTGGAGCGTCCGCGATCGAGGAGGAAACGCCGGCGTCGCCCGGCGGCAGAGCCGGCGCCGGAGCCATGCATCGTCTGCGCGCAGGCAAAGCTGCGGCGGCGGCGGCGCTGCGGCAGGCGCGCGCCGCCGCCGAGAAGGCGCGCCTCAAGTTTGAGCGCGGATCGGACTCGAAGAGCGCGCTGGGCTCGCCCGGGTCCGCGTCGGAAGGGTACGTGCCCGCGGAGCTCGCTGCGGCGCTCACAGCTCTCAAGGCGATGGAAGTGCTCCGCCCGGAGGTGGGCCAGCGGCTGGTGCTCTGGGTCGCCGCCGCCGGCGGAGGCAAGAGCGCGGCGGGCGAGGCGTTTGGCCGGCGGAGCGCGGAGGTGCTCGGCGAGCTCAGGGCGCAGTACGCGGGCCACCTCCGCAGGGCGGTGGCGCTGGTGGCCAACGCGGGGCCGTCGCTGCTCGAGGCGCTGAGGGTCAGCGCGACGCGCCCGGCGCCCAGCGCGCACCCTGCGCGGCGCGCGGGGGGAGCCTTTGGCCGAGGCGCGGCGGAGCAAGAGCGATTGGCGCGGTCGCCGGCGGCTTCGCCTCGCCGCGCGCGTCCTTTCGGCGACGGCGGAGACTTGCTTTCCGACGTGGAAGATGAGGGCGCTTTGAGCGACGGACCCGGTGGTTCGATGGACCCGGAAGCCTCCGCGGAGTGCGCGTCGCGCGATGAGCTGGACGCCGTGGTGGCGCCTGTGCTGGCGCACGTCGAGACGGTTGTGGAGGGTTTGCAGAATGCCATCCCGCAGCGTCGCGCGCTCGTCGGCGTGCTGCGCGGTCTGTGGTCGCACCTGGGCGCGGAGGCGCTCAAGTTCGTGGAGGAGGACCTGCGTATGCGGTCCTCGTGGCGCCTGCGCCTGATGGCCACGGGCGCGAGCGACCGCGTCTCCGTCGCCATCTCCGGCGCCATCCGCGACGCGCTCGGGCACGACGTCAAGGAGAAGGACCTCGAGCCGCCGCTGTCCGTGAAGAAGCTCGCCGACTTCATGAGCGGATCCTCCGAGGAGAGCATCTCGGTGTATTGAAGAGGTGTATTGAAGAGTAGCGTTCTATTTATGATACGCATCAGTGATATATCATCTCACATACATCGTTTCCGTTCGCGCAGCAGCGTCGAGATGTCGAGATGTCGCCGCGCGTTTCCAACTCGAAACCGGAAACCAAAACATCTCCGAAACCGTTCAGGGAGCGAGACTGGACGTGATGGTCCCCGTCGACGCGAGAGTCGTCCCCCGCGTCCCTTCTCACCAGCCCCCCTCGTGGGTCACGCCCGCCTTCTCGATGACGAACTTGCCCTCCTTGTACTTCTGGCTCGGCTCGTACGCGCGCTCGTACTTCCAGCCCATCAGCGAGTTGCAGGACAGGCAGTGCGCGTCGCGCACCGAGTGCAAGCCGGTGAGCAGCCACCGGTCCTCCGCGATCCCCAGCGTGACGTTGGAGACGTCCGCGAAGAGGTACGCGCGGCCGCGGCGGCCGCGGAACTCCTTGGCGATGATGTCGTCGTGGTACGCCGCGTGGGTGCGGCACGTCGAGCAGCTATACACCCTGCGCGGTGAACGAAGCGACGATGCCACGCGGAGCCGCCGGGAGGGGGGTCAGCGCCGGGGCGGGTGTCAATGCGCTTTTTCGTCGCGGTTGTTAGCGGAACGCGTCGAGACCGAACCGCGTTTCGGGTGATTCCGCCCGCGAGCGCCGGGGGAGACGCACCTGGCCCCGAGGAGTTTCTTGGACTCGGGAGAGGACATGACACGCGAGGGGGGTCAAGGCGACGTTTCGGGTGAGGCACGGGCCTTTGCGCCCGGCGCTGCGCCGACGAAAGTGCGACCCCGCAACCCGCGAAAGGTCGAAAGCGTGCTGAGTCGACACGGCATTTTCAATTCCCGATGGATTCGACGAGTCCGTTGGGCATCTGGGAGCTGCTGCGCCGACGCGACTGCAAATGGTTGATTTTTCCTCTCGGACGTTCGGCCGTGACACAGACCTGTCTTCGAAGGATCGACTTTCGATCCGCGACGTCCGGTTCGACGTCCGTGGTCCTCGGGTCGCCCCCTCCTCATTTCGGGCCGCACGGGCGGTGCGACATCGGCGCGGGGAGCGAGGATGGCGAAGTCCGGGGCGCGGGATGGCGCGGCCGGGACGGCGTACCGCGTGGACGCGCCCGATCCGGACGGCGCCGAGTCCAAGAAAGCGAGCGAGGATGACGAGCCTTCGACGCCGCAACGGAAAGGGTTACGGAAAGGCGAGTTCAAGCGCGTCAGTGTGGAGTGGACCAAATCCGGAAAGATCTTGGCGGACGGCCCGCTTGGCGACCCCTTGCACATCCCCAGCGTCCGGTACCGGGGCATGCCCATCATGACGCTCGCGCCGGCGGAGGTGACGTACGAGGAGGACTGGCAGAAATCGTGGCTTCGCAGGAACGTGACGTACGTGCAGGGGAGCGTGGAGTTCCAGAGCCTGATTTTCGCCACCGTGCTGCTGGAGGCTGCGCTGGTCATCAGCGTGCTCGTCGCGGGCGCCCACGACGTGTTCCCGGAGACGGACAAGACCTACATCAGCGATGGCGTCTTGTATTTGCTGTGCCTGGATTTCGTCATGCGCGTCGTGGGCTACGGCGCCGCGTCGATCCGGCAGCCTCGCACGTACTTCGACGGCGCCATCGTCGCCGTGGCGCTGACGCTGACGTACCTTCCGACCAGCTCATTCGACTCTCTGGAAGAGACGTACGACATCAAGGCGGCGTCCATCGCGGTATCGCTGCGACTCGGTGCGCGCTTCCTGAGGTTCACGCTGTTGCTTCGGATCCTTCTCAAAACCGCCATCGACGCGGTGTACAAAAAGCCCGCTCCGGCGGATCTGGAGGAGGAGGCGAAGCGTCTGAGGCTGGAGAAGATGCAGCGCGGCAAGCTGGACACGCCGAAAGTGTCCAACGCGTCCATCGTCGCGTTCGCGTTCGGGTACCTGTGGAAGTTCGAGCGGCTCAACACGCTGCGGATGATGGTGGAGATCGTGCTCATCGCGGGGTGCTCCATCGCGCAGCCGTTTCTGCTGTCGCTCATCTTCGACGAGTTCATCCCCGCGAAGGACTACGCCAAGTGCACGTACAGCGTCGTGGGCGTCGTGGGCACGATGCTCCTGAAGGCGCAGATGAACTACAGGCTGGGGAACGATAACCCGAGCGGGGGGGATTTCATCCCCTTGCTCACGAAGAATTTGACCAGGAAAGCCGTGCGGCTGCCGTGGTCGCTCTTCAGCAGCATGCACGGCGACTTTCTCGTCAACGCGCTCGGCACGGACATGACCGACGCTAACGCCAACTTGGACCTGATGGTCAACGGGTTCGCCGCCGGCCTGGACCTCATCGCGGTTTTATTCACCATGGCGCTCTTCTCGTGGCAGATGACCCTGTGCATCGCCATCTCGCTCCCGCTGGTGGTGCTGTACAACAAGCGCCAGAGCAAGCAGGTTTCGCACTGGGCGGAGAAGCTCAACAGCACGCGTAAGCGGAGCGACGCGCACGTGCAGGAGATTGTGCACCACGTGCAGCACATCAAGCTTCTGGGGATCGGTCCGGTGATGTGGAGCCGCCTGCTGGGGATATGCAACCAGCTGGGTGAGGCGTTCGACACCTTCGACGAGCGCAAGTACGGGAACATCCGCGGGTTGGCGTTCCTCTCCATGTTCACCACGCTCATCACCATCGCGTACGGCACCGTGCAGGTGATCCTGGGCCAGCTCTCCATGGGCAAGTTGCTCGGCTTTCTACAGCTCGCGCAGGGCATCGACGTACCGATTCAGGCGCTCACCGTGGGTTTGCTGGGACTCACCGCCAGTCGACCGGCGATGGCGCACATCCTCGGTCTGCTGGAGGCGCCCGAAGACGCGCCGGGAAAACAACCGCCGCGCGCCGGGAAACTGGCGATGTCGGACGTGACGTTTGAGTACGATTACGAAAACTTCAGGCAGTCGATGGGGCCGTACACGTTCGAGCTGGAGAGCGGCGTGAGCTGCGCCATCGTGGGTGCCTCCGGGTGTGGCAAGAGCACCATGCTCAAGTTATTGGCGGGCATGTTCAAGCCCACGACGGGGAGCGTGACGGTGGACGGCGTGCCGATTGACGAGTACGACACCACGCGGCTCATCGCGTGGATGGAACAGGAATCGATTTTGCTCACCGGGACGCTTCGCGAGAATTTGGTCGCGGGGTCGACGCGCGCGATTCCGGAGACCGAGCTGATGCGCGCGTGCGACCTCGCGCGCTTCGACTGGGGCAAACTCGCGGAGGGCTTCGAGACGTACCTCGGGCAGAACGGCTCGAACCTCTCTGCGGGGGACCGGCAGCGAGTCGCGTGCGCGCGAACCATCTTGCTGCGTCGGCCGTTTATCGTCTGCGACGAGCCGACTTCAGCGCAGGACCCGGCGACGGCGGGTCCGGTGATGTCCTCCCTGCTCGGCGCGCAGTTCTCGCCCGCGCCCGGGCGGCCTATGCAGAAGTGCACGATGCTCGCGGTGACGCACTCCATCACCAACGCCATGCGCTTCGACAAGGTGTGCGTCGTGTCGCAGGGCGCCGTGGTGGAGATGGGCGACACGCGCAAACTGCTCAACCTCAACGGCCACTTCGCGCAGATGGTGCGCAACCTGAACGGCATAACCATCTTGCCCTCGGGCGTGGCGCTGATCAGCGCCGAGCGCCTGATGGACCTGTGGATCTTCTCGCGCGTGCGCGAAAGCAAGCTCCTGGTGGAGTTCACCGCCGTCTTCGTGAGCAAGCAGCTGCGAGCCGGCGAGGACGTCGCGTCGTGCGGCCAGCCCGCCGACGCCGCTTTCATCGTCGCGCGCGGCGCGCTCGCCGTCAAGGACCGCGACGGCGGCATCGTGCGCACGTACGAGGAGGGTGAGATGGCCGGCGGGATCAACCTACACGGCTCGACTACACGCCAGTGGGGATTCACGCTCACCGCGCTCAGGAGTTCCGTGATCCTCTCCGTGTCGAAGGAGGCGCTGGAGAAGGAACTGGAAAAAGCCGACCCGGCGGTTCGCGACGCCGTGGCGGAGACGCAAGCGGCGATGGCGAGCGCGATCCACCCGACGTCGCTCCGGCGCGTGTGGGCGTTCGCGACTGTGCCGAGCACATCGCTTCCCGACTTGGTGTCCAGACTGGAGGTGGGCTTCTTCTCGGAGAAGAAGAGGCTGTTCATGCACCCCAAGGACCCGCCTTCGGACGCGATGATCGTCGCGCACGGCGGCGTCTCGGTGCGCTACAAACATAAACTCTACGGCGAGTACGCGCAGATTTTGGGCGCGCGCTCGTGCTTCGCCGAGTCCTCGTTCGCTTCCAAAGGGCCGGAGGGCACGCCCTTCGCGGGCGTCGCGCCGCGCACGAACAAGGGGCAGAGCCTGACCGCGATTACGACTGTGCCCACGGTGGTGCTCATCGCCTCGCGCGCGCTCCTGTGCGCCGGCGGGGACCACCTCGAGGCGCTCGCCGCGCGCGCGCCCCGAAACCCCGAGAAAGAGAAAGCCGCCGTGATGAAGGAAAGCCTTCGTCTCGCCTCCGCGTCCGAGACTTTGGATGACTCCTCTCGAGACGTCCCGGAGACAGACGTTCCGGAGTCGCCGAAGAAGCCCGGCGGCGCCTGGAAGGGCGCGCGCGCGTTGCAGAAGAAGATGTCGCTGGCGAACAAACCCAAGGTGGACATCGCGAGCGCCGCGCTCGCCAACTTGAGCGTCTTCGAAAAAAGAGCGCTGGACGCGCGCGACGAGCTCGACAAACACCCGCGCGTCTTCGTGTCTCGTCTCGTGGCGGACGTGAAACGCGCCGCCACCGCTGAGTTCTTGTCGACGCACTTCCTGCTCGGCGCGTTGCCTCGCGACGTGCTCGACGCCGTCGCGGACGCCATGGTAGTAGCTCCCGTCGAGGAGGGCCAGGTCCTGAGTGGGTCCTACGGCTGGGGATCAGACGCCGTCGTCGTCGTCGCCGGCGAGGTGCGCGCGACGTTCCCGGCGGTTTCCGATGAACCGAAACGCGCGAGGACGCACCGCGCCGGCGCCGTCGTCAACTTCGAGGCGCTGCTGAACGAAGCCTCTTCGGCGTTCGCGACCGAGAAAGAGGCGGAAAAAAAACAAACCGTCACGCAGCCCGAGCGCGTGGAGGTGGTCAGCGGCGGGTGCGTCGTGCTGCGCCTGACGCGACGCGCGTTCCTCGCGCTCCTCGAGACGGAGGCGGAGACGGCGCGCGAAGAAAACGCGAAGCCTCGCGCGGATGGCGCGGATGGCGCGGGTCCGGGTCCCGTTCCTCGCGCCCCCTCGCTCTCCCCTCGCGTCGCGCGTGCGCTGGACGCGGCTCGCGGGGTCGCGCGCGCGCGCGACGCGCTGCTCACCGCGGAGGGGTGCGCGCGCGTGGCGCCCGAGGAGATGCGCGCGTGCTCGAGCCCGGAGGAGAGAGCCGAGCTCGCCGAGGCGCTGGTGGCATCGGCGGCGACGTCGCGGCCGCCGCCTTTCGTCGCCGGCGGCGACGTCACCGCCGCGGAAAGCTCTTTCCGATCCCGCGGCGACGAGAGGAGCACGGTGGTGGTCCTGGCGGGTGCCGTGGACGTGCAGACGCTCGCCGAGGAGGGTGAGGACGAAGGCGCCTCTCTATCGGAAGGAACAGGCTCGGCGTCCGAGGGCGCGCCGCGAAACTCGCGCCGCTCGAGTTTCGATTTCCGCAAACCGAAATCGCTCCGAGACGTGTCCGCCGCCGGCGTCTCCGACGACGCGTCCGCCGCGTCCGTCTCCGCGCCCGAAAAGAAGTTCCGGGTGCTCAGCGTCGAGACGTTCGCGGCGAACGAGGTCTTCACGCTGCGCGGGAACCAGCGTGTCGTCGCGGCGAAAGGCGCGGCGAAAAGGGAACCCGCGGATGGCGAAGAATCACGAAACGAAAACGGCGCGTCGCCCTTCGCGGCGACGTGTTCGTTCCCCGTCGCGGCGGGCGACGGGCGTCTCGCCGCGCGTCGCTCGGCGCTCGGCGCTCGCCGCGCCGCCGCCGACTCGGCGGCGAACGCGCGCGCTCTGCGCCAGGCGCGCGTCCGGCAGGTCAAGTCTCAGACGCACGACGCGGAGGTTGCGTTAGGTTTGCGGCAGCACAGGTCCGCGCGGTCCAACTGGCGCGTCGCGCTGAAGCGTTTGCGCGTGTTCAAAGCGACGTGCGATGACGTCGACAATTTCGTTCTAAACGACGGCGCCGACAGCGGGGCGTGCGACCTGGAGGAGCAGCTGGACATGCAGAGCAGTATTTTGGCCGAGACCGCGGCGAGCCTGTTGCCTCGCGAGGAAAGACTGCGGTCTCTGCTCGAGCGCTGGGACCCGGAACACCCGGTTTGGCTCGACGAGGACATGGAGCCCGCCGGCGGCGAGCGCGAGACGGATCCCGGGGGCCCCGCGCTCGGCCCGGGAGAGGGCGACGCCGGCGAGCGGGGCGGCGCCGCAGCCGACCCCGAGAACGGCGACTTATCCTCCGGGCGACTGGACGCGTTCGAGGACCTGGTGTTCGAGCGCGAGCGCGCGCGCGCGCGCAGACTCGAGTCCTACGGCGTGACTCTGAACAGACTCAGCTCTGAGATGGAAATCGTCAATGAGCAGAGCGCCGACTTTGCCGCGACGAACGTCGTCGGCGCGCTCGACGCGGCGTCGCGCTTAGTGCGCCTCGCCGCGGCCGAGTCGCGCGGCGCGATTGACGAGCGGCGGCGCAAGCGCGAAGCCGCGGCGTCCATCCCGAGGCACGTCCTGGACGACGCGCCCGAGCTTCTCAAGATGTTCGGCGTGCGCATAGACGCGAAATCGACGCTCGCCAGGCGCCAGGAGACGGAGCGCGCCGAGAGGGTGCGCGCGGCGTTCGCCGCCGCGTCGCGCGCGGCGCGCGAGGCGCGCGAGGCGTTGCTCGCGTCGGCGGAGGCGAAGGAGGCGTCGCTTCGCGACTTGTACGACGAGCTTGAAGTGGCTCGCGACGGCCCGGAGGACGACTTACGGCTGGACGGAGGGTACCTCCACGCGTCTCGCTTCGGCGGGCGCGTCGAGCGCCGGAACGCCGCGCTCGCGGAGGCGCTCGAGCGCGTCGAGAAGGGCGCCATCCTGACGCGCGCCGCCGTGGCGCGCGAGCGCGAGGCCAAGGCGTTTGCGCTGGAAGCGTTGGAAGCTTCGATCCGCGCCGAGGTTGCGGCGGAGCTGGAGGAGGCTCGCGATTTGATCGCGCGGAGCAAGTCTCTCGGCTCCAAGTCCGTGGGTTTCGACGAGAAGGTCTGGTCCACCGCGCCGTTCGCGCGCGAGGTGATGCGCAAGTTCCGGGTCACGCTCGCCATCAAGCGCGCGTTCGAGAGCCTGTGCGACGACGTCGCGACGGAAATCGCCGCCGAAGCGATTCCCGAGGCGCGCCGCGAGACGCGGCGCGAGATTCGCGAGGCGTTCAAGGACATGCCCTCTTTCTCCGAGAGCGACGGCGAGGAGAGCGACGTGATGTCCGAGAGCGAGGCGTCGGAGTCGTCCGTCACGAGCGGCTTCTCGGGGCGTTCGCGGTCGTCCTTCGACGACGACGACGACGGAGGCGGCGGACGTCGTCTGAACGTTTTTAAAGATGAAGACGTCGGCGTCGGCGTCTCCGTCGCGTCCGACGCCTTCGGAGCGCGATCGTCGGTCGCCGACGGCGTGACCGCCATCGGCGCGCGGCGGCGCTCTTCCAAGCGAGGCGTGCGTCTGCTGCTGGAGGCTGATTCAGAGAAGAGGCTTTCCGCGACGGCGAACGAGACTGAGACGTCTGCGGAGGTTTCGGATGGACCATCCGACGACTCCGAGCGAGACGAGAGCGACATTGGCTCGCCGCGGCGCGACGCCGCCGCCGACGACTCCGACGCCGACGCGTCGTCGGATACGTACTCCGTCTCGGACGTGTCCGACGTGTCGACGCCCTCCGTGACGGACTCGGACGTGGACGAGGACGAGGCGGGACGGCTTTTGTGAACGACGCGTCTTGAGCTACGTGCGCGCGCGGAGCGGCGGGTTGATAGAGATGACGACGCGCGTGAGGTATTTATTTTCGTAGAGGTGGAAGAAGGTTTTTCGCGCTTCGCCGGAAACAAGATTTTTTTCGCGACGCGACGCTTCGCTCGCGCTCGGCCGCTTCGACACGACCGCATCGCGATTATCCAGCCGGACCGCATTCGTGCACTGCGCGGACTCTCGAGATGGCCGCTCAGCTCTCTGCCGTGACCGCCACGCGCGGGGTCGCCCTGAAGGCGCCCCGCGTGACCGCCAAGAAGGCTCGCGTCGCCACGCGCGTCCAGGCGGTACGCCCCCGCGAGCCCCGGACCCGCGCGGTCGCGGAAAACCTCGTTCATTCCGCACGGATCATCCATCAATGTCCGCGAGCCGTTCCGACACCCGAGTCCTGACCATGACCCACCCGCGATCCGCCACCGGCGCCCCCGTCTCCCCCGTCGTCGATCCCACAGGTCGCCGCCCCCCAGCAAGTCAACATCGCGGTGCGTCCCCCCTCCCGTTCGTGGCAGCCCGCGCGATTTCCCGTGTCGGGCGCCGAGACCCGACACCGTCGACGTCAGACTCGCATTTTCCGCGAACGTCCCCTGGCTCCCAGTGCCACGTCACGCGACGCCACCGCGTGCGGACCCTGACCCGTACGACGTCGTCCGCTCCTCTGCCCGTTACAGGACAACGTCACGCAGCTCGTCGGGTGCACGCCCATGGTGTACCTGAACAAGGTGAGCGAGGGCTGCGTCGCCGAGATCGCGGCGAAGCTCGAGATCATGGAGCCGTGCTGCTCGGTGAAGGACCGCATCGGGTTCTCGATGATCGCCGACGCCGAGGAGAAGGGCGAGATCTCCCCCGGCAAGACGGAGCTGGTGGAGCCCACCTCCGGGAACACCGGCATCGGGCTCGCGTTCATCGCCGCCGCCAAGGGGTACAACCTGACGCTGACCATGCCCGCGTCGATGTCGCTCGAGCGCCGCATCCTGCTCAAGGCGTTTGGTGCCAACCTTGTCCTCACCGACCCCGCCAAGGGCATGAAGGGCGCGGTGATGAAGGCTGAGGAGCTCGCCGCGGGCAACCCCAACGCGTACGTGCTGCAGCAGTTCGAGAACCCCGCGAACCCGAAGGTGCACTTCGAGACCACGGGCCCGGAGATCTGGGAGGACACCGCGGGGCAGGTTGATATCCTGGTGTGCGGCGTGGGCACCGGGGGGACCGTGACCGGCACCGGCCGCTACCTCAAGTCCAAGAACCCCGACATCAAGGTGGTGGCCGTGGAGCCCAAGGAGTCCGCGGTTCTGTCCGGCTCCGGACCGGGGCCGCACAAGATCCAGGGCATCGGCGCCGGGTTCATCCCCGGCATCCTCGACACCGACCTGCTGGATGAGGTGATGCAGGTGGGCTCGGATGACGCCATCGAGATGGCGAAGAAGCTCGCGCTCCAGGAGGGGCTGATGGTCGGCATCTCCTCCGGCGCGGCGGCGCTCGCCGCGATCGAGCTCGCGAAGCGCCCGGAGAACGCGGGGAAGCTCATCGCCACCGTGTTCCCGTCCTTCGGGGAGAGGTACCTCTCCTCCGCGCTCTACTCCACCATCCGCGAGGAAGCCGAGAACATGACCTTCGATAAGTGAGAAAAGCGCGGCGTCCGGAGCGCGCCGTGTACAGTGTACAATTGCGATTCGCGGCACGCGCGGGGGTGTCGAAGGAACGCGAGACGATTTCGGGACGATAACGCGTGCGTGTCCTGGTGTAGGTACCGCGGTAGAAGCTTGAAAAGAAAGCAACGGGTTCGTCTCGCGGAGAAGAAGAAAAAAAGGACGCGTACTACGCGACTCGCGCCGCGAGCGACGCCGAGACGCTTCTCGGCGGAGAAGCGAATCCCCCGACCCCCCCTCCGGTCGCGCCGCGAGGGCGCGAAGGCGCACGCGACGCGACACGCGACGCGACGCCGTTCGGTCTGCCGCGCGTCGGCGCGACGCGCAGCCTCGGCGCGATCGCGGGCATCCCGATCCCGCCGATCCCGCCGCGCGAAACGTTACCGTAAACGTTTTTGCTTTTTCTCGCGCGGGACCCGAACCCCGCCGCCGCCGCGGTCGGCCCCGCGGCCGGCCCGGCGCCCTCGTCGGGCGGCGCCAAGGAGATGGCCAAGGGCTTCTCTCCGCTTTTCTCGTTCGCGCCCGCGCCCGGCTTGAACACCATGCGCCTCGGCGCGAGAAGCCCGTCCGCGACGAACCCGGCGCCGACCACCGCGGCGCTCGCCGCGGCGAGCCCCGCCGGCAGCACCCAGCGCGGCGCGGCGGCGGCGGCGGCGGACGCCATCCCGAGCGCGGCGAGCGCGGCGAGCGATGCGATTTGCGAGTAGTTCACCAGACACCCCGCCAGCGCGGCATCCCCCTCGTGGTCCAGCGCGTACTGCACCATCACGGAGGGCACGGGCATGAGCGCCAGCGCGGGCATGATGAAGCGCGCGTTCCCCGCGCTCGGCGGAATCGCCGCCGCGACGACGGCGGCTGCTGCAAACGCGCACGCGTACCTCGTGGCGAGGAAGTGCGCGGCGGTCCTCGCGCGGAGCTTTGGCATGCGCGGCTGGAACAGCACGCCCAGCGTTAGGAGCACTAAAGGCTTGTTCGCGGCCGCGAGCGGCTGGATCGCTGAACAGAGCGCGTCGGGAAGAGGCGCGCCGCTCGACGCGACGACGCTCGCGATGATCAGCGCGGCGAACGGCGGGAAAGTGAGCGTTTTCGCGATGACCCGCGACGCGAACCGCGCGTTGGATTCGTCTCGGTTCTTGCTCGCCTCCGCGGCTTTTCTCGCCGCCTTGCTCGCCTCCGCCGCTTTCGAGGAGGCGGCGTCGCTCGCGTCCATCCCCAGCGCCTCCACGAACGCGCCCTCCTCGAACCGGCCGCTCTTCACGCCGCCGGAGCGCATGAAACGCAAGCCGAACCCGTCAAACGCGCCGCGACGAAACTCACCCGCGTACGAGCCCCCTTTCGCGAAGCGGTACACCCCGAACCCTTCCTTTTGGTTGTTGTTCCACTGGCCCTCGTACGTCGCGCCGCTGGGATACTCGTACACACCGAAACCCTGTTTGCTCTCGCCAGTCACAGACCACTCGCCGTGGTACACGCCGCCGTCGTCGTGCCGCGCGGCGGCGCCGCGCGCCTCGCGCTTCGCCTCGCGCTGCTCCGCGGCGAACACCGCGGCGGCGCCGCCGAAGACCACCAGCGCGTTCGGGACGTCGTACAGCGCCGCGAGGCGCAGACCCTCCGCGCCCCACACGGCCTCCACGAACGGGAACGCGAACGTGCCCAGGTTGGCGCCGCACATGGCGCCCAGCAGAAGCCCGCGCTCGTACCTCGGCGCGCGCCGGTACACGAGCGCGCCGCCGCACGCGACGGCGGCGGTGGCGAACGCGGCGGTGAGCCAAACCAGGGGCACGCCCGGGCCGAACAGCGCGCCGGTGTGCGTCAGCGTATGCAGGAGCATCGCGGGGAGCGTGACGTTGACGACGAACCGGAGCATCACCTCGCCGTCCGCTCGCTCGAGCGCGCCGAATCGTCGCATCGCGTACCCGACAGCGACGTAGCTCGCGGTGAGCACCACGCGAGCCAACACCGCGGAGGCGTCCGCGGAAGCCATGGCGCCGCCTCCGTCGCGCGTCCGCAGCGTTGTACCCCGACGTGCGAGCCAGTAAGGGCGCGCAGGTGTGGTGGCACCGACGCGATGCATCAACCCTAAAAATCTCCATCAACCGCCCGTCACGTTCTCGGAGTTTCGTTTCGGGAGGGCCGAGTTTTTTAATTTTCAGATTCCTCGGCTGACGCTGGCCCCCACTCGCCCCCGGCGCGCCGTCGGGACGCGGACGCGATGTCGGGCGACCGCGCGAAGATCTCACCGGACCTGGTGCAGCACATCTTCCAGTACGCGTGGGAGCTCAGGCTGGCGGGTGCCGGCGCGGGCGACGCCGCGGGGAGCAAGAAGAAGTTTCCCGTGAAAGATGAGGCTGTCGTGGCGAGCGCCGAGGTGCTTCGCTTGTTCGCGCAGGAGCTCACCGCGCGCGCGGCGGAGACCGCGCTGACGGACGGGGACGACACCATCGACGGAGGGCATTTAGAGCGCATTCTGCCGCAGCTCCTGCTTGACTTCGCGACGTGAGTCGCGAGGCGGCCGAAGAGAGGGGCGGAACTGATGAACCGAGGTTTGAAAAGTTGGCACACCACGCTTCGTAAATGCTTTTCGTCCCGAAATCCGCCATTGCCCCCCGCGCTGAGCATGGACCTGAGCAGCGCGCGGGCCGACGTTTTGTTCGAGATATTCTCCCACCTCACCGCCCGCGACGCGTGGAACGCGCGCTTGGTGTCCCGGGGCTGGAACGAAACCTCGGAGCGCTCGTTCCAGGAACGGTGTCGAGCGAAGCGTTGGAACCTCCCACGTCGACCGCGGGGAGGGGACCATTCGACGAGGTTCCCGTTCAGGCGTCTGTACCGCGCGAACGCGTGCGCGAGGTGCGTGGACGGCCCCGGCGCGTTCCGAGTCTCCAAGGACATCGGCCGACAACACATCAGGCAGTTCAGCTTGTGCGGCGCGTGCGTCCAGGACCCGGGGACCGTGCAGCGACTCCGCGACTGGTCGCTCCTCGTCGATTTCCAAAGCGTCGAGGGGAAGGTGTTGCCCGGTCTCGAGTTGAAGAAGAGAGGCGCAAAAAAGCGCGCGCGCGCCGGCGGCGAAGCCATCGACGTCGGCATACGGGGATTCGTGTGAGACACACCTTTGTGGATGGGTGACAGATACCCGCCGACGCGGACGACGTGGCGCAGAGCGCGGACGTGCGGGTCGCCCTTTAAGTGACTTAAAAACACTCTTACACTACGTACGTGACGGACGACTCCGCTTCCGCCGCTTCCAAAGCTCGCGTCTCGTTATACCATGTTCGGCCCCTTGTCGACGACGGTCTCGTCCTCCTCCCGGATGCCGTCGAGCTTTTTGGCCGACGGCGGCGCGCCCGTCTTGGCGGTCTCCGCGCGCGTCGCGAGCGCGGCGGCCGCGGCCCTGCCGCCGTAGATGCACGCGATGGCGCCGAAGCCCGCGACCCAGCCGACCCACCACAGGTCGCCCAGCAACACCACGCCCACGGAGACGATCATCTGCACCACCTGCATCGGGACGCCGAATCGCAGGAAATCGGCAAACACGTACCCGCCCGGACCGTACACCATCAAGTTTGTCTGGTACCCGAACGGGCTCATGAACGACGCGGAAGCTGCGAGCATTAATAAGTACGCCATCTGGTCGCGGTCGATCACCTGCTGCTCCGCCGCGCCCGCGGCGATGGGGTACATCAGCGCGGCGGCGGCGTTGTTTCCCACGACGTTGCACAGGAAAAACGTCGCGATGTACACGGCGATGAGCACGCCGGGCGTGCCCGCGCCTATTCCGCTCGCGCCGCCGACGAGGGTGGTGGCGATGGCGCTCGCCACGCCTGTGGCCTCCATGCAGGCGGAGATGCCGAACGCCGCGGCGATGGTGGTGATCACCTCCCACTTGACCGCCCCTCTCGCGGCGTTCTGCGTCAAACAGCCGGTCGCGAGCATGATCCCACTCGCGAGCAGCGCGGCGACGAAGAGGTCCAGCGCGCCCGCCACGAACACCGCGATCATCACCACCGCCGTGCCGCACGCCGGGAGCAGCTTATCGAACTGCGGTGGGGCGGAGTTTTCGATCTCGCTCACCAGTGCGAACGCGGGGTCGGCTTTGTACAGCCTGAGGAACGAAGAGCCCGTGTCCAGCAGCAGGACATCCCCGGCTTGCAAAACGATGTCGCCGATCTTCGCCTGGATGCGTCCGCCCGAACGCTGCACGGCGATGATCACCGCATCGTAGCACGTGCGGAAGCGCACGTCGCGGATCGCACGGTTGGTAAGCGGCGAGCCGATCGCCACCACCGCCTGCACGAGTCGCCGGTCCGTCTTGTGCAGCTTCAGCTTGTCCACCTGCTGGTTCTCCGCGGTGATCCCGGGGATGCGCCGGAGCGAGGAAATACCGGCGGCGTCCCCGGCGAACCAGAGCACGTCGTCCGCGCTCAGCACGTAGTCGCCGCCCGGCGCCGCCACCGCGTCCTTCTCCTGGCCCGCCTTCTGCACCGCCGTCAGGAACAGGCCGGGCAGACCCCGCAGGCCCGCCGCCGCCAAAGTCTTGCCCTCCACGGCGCCGCCGGGGATCACGCGCACGGGGCACGTGAAGTCGGTCATCGCGCGGATGTCCTCCGCGCCCTCGCGCGAAAGAACCTCCAGGTCGGGGTCCGGCGAGTTCGAGCCGGGCGTGCCCGGCCGCGACGCCGCCGGGTCCCCCGGGGCAAAGAAGTGGTCTCCGGCGGGAGCGGGAGCATTGTGTTCGCCTGACTCTCGACTCTCGCCACCTGAGATCGTCGCATCGCTCGAGCCCCCCAGGCCCAACATCGACCTGCTGGCGGACGCGAACGCCCGGCGACGCGACGGGCTCGACGGCGTCGGCGCGAGGAGCGCCGGAGACGTCGTCGCTTCCCGACCGGCGCCGGCGTTTTTTTTGTCTTCGTCCCCGGCGAGCGTTGACTTTTGAGCTTCGGCGTCGACGCTCCTGCGTCTTCGCGAGGGCGACCCGAGCGGATCGGGCGTCGTTCGCGACTCCGCGCCCGTTTCCAGCTCGGCGGGGGCCGCCACGCCTCCCCACAGGGCGGGAAGCATCTCCTCGGCCGGCGCGCCGGCGAGCGCCGCGCCGCTCCCCCTGGCGCCGAGCGCGGGCTCCTTCCACTGCAGCAGCGGGCACTTGTCCAGGCAGTGCAGCATGAGTATGTCTCCGGCTTCGAAGACCACCGAGGCGAGCTTCCCCTCGTTCGCCGCGCGCTGGTCCTCCCCCCCGCGCTTGACCGCGATGATGGCAGCCTTGTACTTCTCCCGGAACCCGACGTCCATCGCGGTGGAGCCGATGAGCGACGAGTTGGTGCGGACGCGCACCTTCAGAATCTGGTGTCTCTCCAGGAGCGCGCGCCGCACGGAAGCCGGCGTGTCCTTGGCGCTCATGACTTCGTGCATGGCCATGGTCCCCGCGCCGCCGTCGCCGTCGTAAGAGGACCAGGCCGTGTCGTTTGAGGAGTTCCGACGCATGTCGGACTCGGTGTCGGACTCGCCACCGACACCGGAGCCGCCGCGCGTCACGCCGGACTTTAACCCGCGTTTGCGCAAAATGCCGCCCGCGTGCATGTTGAACGACGACCGCCGCTTGCGCACCTGTTTCCCTCTTCGAGACAGGATGCCGCCGCCGTCGCTCTCCGGGCCCGTGCTGTGCCCTCCCGCGTCGGAATCGTCACCGCGAGGGGATGCGTCACCCCCCACGTCCTGGTCCATCTGGAACGCGTGCAGCACGTCCTTGTAGTCGCCGCGTGTCTTGCGAGCGCCCGCCGCCTTTGGCGACGCGCCGTCGCCGCCAAAGGCGTCGCCGGCGCGCCGGGCGCGCGCCTCTCGGCCACGAGGCGGGTAGGTGTCCGTGCTCGAGAAGGCGCGCGCGTCCTCGGGCTCGAACCCGTCGGACTCAGCGCCTCCGTCGGAGTACCCGCCGCGGGGCGAGTCCGCGTTTGGCTGCGAGCCTCGGGACAGCGAGACGGCGCCGGCGCTCGCCTCCGCGTTTCGCGAGACTGGCGCCTTCTGCTTCTGCATGCTCTCCTCCACCTCGTGCGTCAGCGGCAGCAGCCCGTGCTCGACGCACACCTCGCCGATGGACTCCACGAGCCCGGTGAAGTGCAGGATGTCGCCTTCTTCGAGTATGAACTCGGGGGTCACCGCGCGCAGGAGCATGTCGCCGCGCTGCACGCTCACCAGGTACAGGCCGTTGAGCCCGCGGAGCGTGGCCACCGGCTGGTCGATCACCGGTGACTTGGGCGCCACCACCGCGCCCACCGCGAGTGAGTCCTCGATCATGCCGTCGTCGTTCTTACTCTGCGCGGCGTCCGCCCTGCTCGCGCCGCCGGGCAGCAGGAACGGCGACGCGATGAGGATGTACGCCATCCCGCTGAGCGCAACCGGCACGCCGTACACGGAGAGCGCGAACAGACCCATCGGCTGTACGTCCGGGTACCGCTCGCGCATCATGCCCTCGACCACCAGGTTGGTGGACGTGCCGATGAGCGTGCATGTTCCGCCCAATATGCTCGCGAACGACAGGGGAATCATCAGCTGCGAGTTGGGGATGTTCACCCGGCGGCTCCACTTCTGCAGGATGGGGATCATGATGGCCACCACGGGCGTGTTGTTGAGGAACGCGCTGACGAACGCGACGGGGACCATGAGCCGGATCTGCGCGCTCGCCACGTTTTTGGGGGTGCCCAGCAGCTTGCCCATGTAGTAATCCAGCGCGCCGGTGTTGGAGATGCCCGCGGCGACGACGAAAAGGCACGCCACCGTGAGCAACCCTTTGTTGCTGAAGCCCTTCAGGCCCTCGGGGATGGGCACCGCGTCCGCGGCGAGCATCATCGCGAGCGACCCGAGCATCAGCACGTCCGGCCCGGCGATGTTCTTCAGAAGCGCGCCGAACATCATCATCATGATCACCACGCAGTACCATCCCTGCCACGCCGCCATCTCGGCCGTCGCTCAGGGGGAACGGGGGCGAGAAACGCGCGGGGGACAGGCGAGCTGGAAGCCTCGTGCCGTCGGGAAACGCGATTATTTGTCGTGCTCACGACGTGTGTTCGCCCTCACGTCGCTCGCGCGCGGGAGCGCGGGGGTCTCTGCGGCGGGGTTCGAAGACGCGCGCGCTCCGTTGCGTCTCGCGCGGGATCGAAACGAACCTGGCGTGCCCCAGACCGCCGTGGCGCGGCTCCGTTATGACGCGCGACGGTTATCGAGATATTTATAGCACTAGGAATTCCCGCGGCTCCTTACAAGAAAAGGCGCACAGAAGTAACAACGGCGTTCGAGAGAGTGTTGACGTCCGAGTCCAAGAAAACCTCTCCGTGTCGCGTCTTCTTCCATCGTTTCCCATCACCGAAAAAACAAGACTTTGCCATACCCCTGCATGGTGCGCGCTTCCACTCCGAGTCGGCGCGCCTGACGGCGTGACCGCGCGAGCGGTGACCGCCGGGGTCACACCCTACTCATGGACGACGACATCGAGGTGCGTCCGGTCACGTCGCCCGCTCGCCTCCGAGACGCGTCCTCGTTCGAAAAACGTCCATCTCCGTCGTCCCTCCTCGCCGCGCCAAGAGGATGGGCTTCGTCTCCGACGTCTCCGACTCACGCCTCACTCGCCCTCCCTCGCGCATCCCTCCCGCATAATGTGCTTTCTGTCGCGAACCGACACACGCCAACGACGCAGCTCGGGGACGCGCTCCAGTGGCTCGCGTTCCTCGTCCCTTGGTGCGCGTTCGCGCTGTACGCGCACGTCGCGCTCGTACAAAGACTCGGGTTTTTAGGCCTGGTGGAGGCGTCGTGCGTCTCCGTCGCGTCGCTTCCGTTTTGGCGCGCGGCGTGCCGCCGCCCCGCGTTCCAGCCGCTCGCGGCGCTCCTGGCGCGATTCCACGCGAAGCGAAACCTGCGACCCTTCGAGTCGTCGTCTCTCGCGTCATCAGAGAACGACGGGAGAACCGGGACGGACGACTGGCGCGTCGCGTTTGAGAAGCGCGTCCCCGACGCGCAAGCCGAGCTAAACGCGTTTATAAACAAACACGCAAACGCGCCGACGAGCGAGGATAAACGCTTTCCGACTTCGGGACGAAACGCGCGATCCCTCCCGGATGACGACTTCTCCACAGGAAGGGGCCTTCCGATGAAGACATCGAACGACGATGGATCGTCGTTCATCGTTCGCGATCCCGCGAGTCGCCTCGCGGCGGCCGGACTCGAAGTCTTCCCGCTGTGCGACGAGACGCTACGCCGACCGAACGCCGCGGCGGCGAGGCACTTCCCGGCGACGTGCGCCGCCGTGCGCGCCGCCGGCGGGTTCGGCGCGAGGCTCTGGGTGTTGAGCCCCGACACGAAAATGAGCCGCGCGCACCGGGAAGTGGGATTCTCGCGGGGCGTCTCGGACGGGTACTGGCGCGCGCACGTCGTGCTCGACGCAGATGAAGCCGAGACGGATACAACGTTTTCGTTTGCGGAACGAACGACTCTCGGCGACTTCGCCGGGATCCGCGCGGGGGACGAGATTAGGCGCGCGGAGATCGGCAATTTGATCGTGGTGAACGACGCGTTCGAAAAACGGTGGTTCCACGAAAACAAAACGGCGCGTGCCGAAAACGTTTCCGGCGCGAACGCTTCCGACGTCTCTCGAGACGAAAAGCGAGAGACGCGCGAGAGACGCGGCGGGGAAAAAAACGTCGCGCGACCGAAAGTAGGCGCGGCGGTCGTGTTGACGTTCGACGTGTTGCGGCCGGAACACGCGGCGTGCCGCGTGTTGTACGTGCGGCACAAGGCGCGGCTGGTGCGTGAGGTCGGGGAGAGGAACTCTTTGGAACGCACGTGGCGATCGCTCGCGCTCGCCGTGCTCGGGAACCTCTCGTAGCCCTACGTCCCGACGGCGCGCGGCGTTTTAGCTCGAAACACAGACGCGATGTCGTGCAACAGACTGCGGGTGGACGTCTTCGAAAGAATTTGAAAATCCCTTTCCGCGCTTTCCCTCGCCTCCCCACTTTTGTTGTTTTCGACTGCCTCGTCGTCGTCTGGCCTCACACCCACACGCGCACGCCCTCGGCGCGAGAGTGGTCGCGCCCGTGTCATCCCGCGTCTCGGTGCTCGGGCGCGATGGGCAAGCCTCCCGGACCGACGCACGCCGTCGCGCGCGACGCGCTCGAGGCGTACAAGCAGGCGCGCCTCGCGTTCGTCAACGCCCTGAACGAGATGCTCAGGAAGGACGACCCGTCGCTGGACGCGGCGCTTCTCGATGGCGAGTGCCTGGCTCTGCTCCACCGCCCGCTCGTGCAGGATATCGTCCCGGGCGTACAGACCTCCGCGCTCGCGGCTATGCGCGCGCTCGCCTCGCGCGTCGACCGCGCGGGCGACGTGCTCGCCACCCCCGAGACGCTCAAGAAGATCGTCTCTTCGCTGTCGCACGCCGACCCAAACGTCGTCGTCGCCGGCTGCGGCGTCGCGCGCGCGCTCGCCTCCAAGCGCGAGGCGCACGTGCGCGCGCTCTTCGACGCGGGCGCGTTGCCTCCCCTGCGCGAGGCGCTGGACTCGCTCAACCCCGAAATCCTGGACGCAGCGGCGAAGTGCGCGGTCGCCGTCGCGCAGGCGAGCCCGTGGGCGGCGGAGCGCATGCTGGACTCGCCGCCGCCGCCGGCTTCGTCTCCGGAGACGGAGGAGAAGGAGAACCGTCGAGTCTTCGCGACGCCGAGCGACGCCTCCGAGTTGAGCACCGCGGCGGCGAGTGAAAAAAAAGGTTACACGAGTGAAAAACACAAACAAAGTGGCGGAAAAAAAGAGGCGGTCCGCGGAAAGGGTCATTCGCTTCTGGAGTGTCTTTGCTCGGTGTCTTCAGACGCGAAGACGAGCCTCGCGACGCGCGCGACGATTGCGCGCTTCTTCGAGGCGTGCGCCGCGCACGGCGAGGCGCTCGCGTCGCGCGTCGTGCGCGATGCCGATTGCGCGGGCGCGGTGACTCGTCTGGCGCGCGACGCCGGTCTGGCGCTCGCCGCCGGCGCGGGTGCCGTGCGCGCGCGCGCGACGGCGTTCGCCGCCGCCGCGGAGATGGCCAGGCACGCCGACGCGCTCGCGCTCGCCGTGCGCGACGCCGGGATCGTCCCCGACGCGTTGTTGGCGTGCTGCGAGACAAACGATTTGTTTGTAACCGAGGCGGCGGCGACGCGCGAGGCGGCGACGGCGTGCCTTCGCGCTCTGGCCAGCAAGACGCCTGAGCTGGCTGAATCTTTGATCGAGGCGGGCGCGGCGGCGTCGCTGACGGACAGCCTGAGTTTGGAGAAGGGCGGGAAAAGAGCGGCGCTCGCCGCGCAGACCCTCGGTTTCCTCGCCGACTACAAGCCGTCCACCGCGGCGGCGGTTTGCGGCGCCGACGGCGGACGCGCGCTGGTGCGGTGTTTGGAGCGCGCCGAAACCGGCGACGTCGCCGCGGCGGCTGCGTGGGCGCTGGGCTGCGTCGCCAGGCACGGCACAAACACGGCTTCCGTGCTCGCCAAGAACGGCGCGATCCGCGCGCTGCTGAGCTGCTACGCGGGCGTGCAGGCGGACCGCCACCTGACGCTCCGCGAAAAAGCCAAGGCGAGCCTCAAGTCGTTGATCAAAAAGTGCGGGGGGCTGGAGACGATTGACGCGCTTGTCTCCGCCGAGACCCCGGGGCCGATTTTAAGGCACGTCCTCTCGGAGTTCGCCGAGCGGCTGGGGAAGGACGTCGCGGCGAAGCGCGCGTTCGTCACCAGTGGGGGGCTCATGCGGCTGCAGGGCGTGCTGCGCGCGCACGAGAAGGACGTCGCCGCGGCGGCGGCGGCGGCGGCGGCGGCGGCGAAGGGGGACGTCGCCGGCGCGGCGGTGACGTCTTTTTCGACGTCGTCGGCGGCGATTGGCGAGTTGCGGCCCCTGCTGGACGAGCGGGCGTTGAGGGACGCCAAGAAAATCAACAGCGTGTTTCCCCCGGATGTCGTGAGCTATTACTTGTATTGCTAACGCAGCGCGCGACGTGACGCAGTAGACTATCGAACGCGCGGCGCGCGTAGTCCGAGGGCCCGAGACGGACGTCGGAGTGCAGTCGTCCGCGAAGTGGGCACTTTTTCTTTTTTTTCGTCTTCACGCACCCGAGTGTTCGATGCGTACTCCCGCGCGCACCCTCGGCATGTCTGCGCCGAGCGACCGCGCGCTCCGGCGCGCGCGCTCGCTGGCGTCGCACGTCACGGCGTCGTCCACAGGCCGAGATGGCTCCGGACCCGGCTCGACGGAATCGCCCGAGTCGTGGGTGCGTCGCGAGGGCGAGCGGTTCGGCCCGGGAGAGTGGTTGGTGGTGGATCAGACCCGGGTGGACGCCTTCGCGGAGTGCACCGAGGACCGCCAGTGGATCCACCGCGCCGGCGCGGCCACGCCGTTCGGCGGGCCCATCGCGCACGGGTTCCTGACGCTTTCGCTGCTTCCCGCGCTGTGCAAAGACGTCCTCCCGAGCCACGCGTGGGTCGCCTCGGAGATCAACTGCGGGTTCAACAAGATGCGGTTCGTCTCGCCCGTGGCGGTGGGGGCGCGAATAAGAGCGGCGGTCGAGCTGGTACGCGCCAAGGCGCTCGCGCCGCCGGCGCGGGGCGTGGAGACGGTCACGAAGGTCACGGTGGAGATCGAGGGCAACGCGAAACCGGCCCTGGTCGCGGAGTGGGTCACCAGGCAATACGCCGCCGCGTGACCTTCCGCGCCGCCGGCGGCGAGTTCGACCGCGGTCCTCGCGTCATTCGCGTAGCGTCGCGCGTAGCCGACGAATGGACGCGTCTGTCGCGTTTCACAAAACTAGAGACTCCCTCATCACACCCTTTCACGACGCATGATGATCGCGATCGCCGACCGCGACGCTTTGACGCGCTCCTTCTCCACCAAGACGCGCTCCAATGTCGCGTTTACTCGTCCCCGCCCTTGGGCCCGCCCGCCTGCTTGGCCATGATGATCTGGTCCACGCGGAGCACCGTGGTGACCGCCTCCACCGCCAGCTTGAGCGCCCACCACTTGACGAGGAACACGTCCGCGATGGACTCCTTCGCGGCGAGGTCGCACCACTGCGCGGCGCCGGAGACGTCCACGCCGGCGTTCGTTTCGCCGGCGGCGTGTGCGGCGTACAGGTTGTACACGACGTCCGTCGCGTTGAGTCCCGCGTTTTCGGCGAGCGTTCTAGGAACAACCTCCAGCGCGCGCGCAAATTTTTCAATAGCGTACTGGTCTAAACCGGTTTGTTTCCTGCCAAACGCCGCCAGCCTGTGCGCGAGCTCAATCTCCGTGGCGCCGCCCGCGGGTAAAGTCCTCGAGTCCTTGGTGAGCGCCTTGAACGCGTTCACGCCGTCGTCCACCGCGCGCTCGATGTCGTCCATGACGTTCTCCGTGGACCCGCGCAGCACAACCGTCGCGACGCGGCTGGTGGCGTCGTTCTGCTGCACGACGACGCACTTGGTGCCGCCGATTTCTTTGACGTCGATGCTGGAGACGTACCCGAGCTCGTCCGCGGAGGGGCGCCCGAGCTTGATGATGCCGGTGGAGTTGGTGGCGCGGCAGAAGCGCCTGAGCTCGAACTTGGAGGGCATCTTGATGGCCATCAGCCCGTAGCGCTCGATGAAGTGCATGGCCATCTCGCCGAAGCTCTGGCCGGACACGACAACCTTGGCGCCCGAGTCGGCGATCATCTTGATGTACTCCTCCATCTTCTGCTCCTCGCCCAGCGAGTAGGACTCGAGGTCCTTCGCGCTCGTGATGAGCACCGTGCCTTTGGTCTCCGTGGAGCTCGTGTCCACGGCGCAGCCGAACACCGCCACCTTGGCGTCCTTGACGTGCTTCACCGTGCCCTCGCAGTCGCGGCGGATCACCATGCCCTGCACGACGGTGTTCTCGTGCATGGTGGACCCGACAATCTTCGAGACGCGCACGTTGTCCACGTTGAAGTTGAGCGCGTTCTTGGGGCACACGTCGATGCAAGCCTCCGCGCACGTCTTCGCGAGGATCTCCTCGTGCCCGAACTGCTTCGACGAGAGCGTGCCCTTCAGCCGCGCCGCGACGGCGAGCTTGTCTTTGATGTCCAGCGTCTCAGACCCCGGGACCACCAGCTCATCCAGCCACTCCAGCGTCTTCCCCAGCGCCTTCTCGTACCCCTCGATGATCTCCGAGGGGTGCAGACCGTCGCGGATCAGCTCCTCGGCGTGCCCCAGCAGCTCGCCCCCGAACGTCACCACGAGGTTAGTGCCGTCGCCAATCTCCTGCTCCTGCGCCTGCGCCGCCATCACCAAGAGCCTCGCGGCGGGGTGCGCCACCTCCAGCTCGCGCACGATCACGGCGGCGTCCGAGGTGACGAACAGCCGGTCCAGGTGGTTGATCACCATCTTGTTCATGCCTGCGATCAAGGAAAGAGAGACAGCGCAGAGGGTGGTCGCGGCGGTCAGCGGTCGGCGGCGTTTTCTCACGTTTTTCGTGCGACACACGTTGGGACGAAACGTTGACCGAGAGACGCGCGTGTCTGTTCGTTTTTGGGCGCCAGATCTGCGTTCTTTGGGAGCGTGGGCCTTACCGTTGGGACCGAGCGAGGTGCGCGTGATCTTGGAGAGCTGCTTGCACGCCTCGACGTTCTTGATCACCGCCTCGTCAAGGCCGGACATGTGCTTGTGGCCATCCTGCGCGCGCGAAGAGGGACGATCTGTCAGGTCGGCGCGAAACTCGCAACCGCGATCGGGCGTGGAAAAAGAGCGCGCAGGTGGCGATCGCGGCAGCGATCCGGCCGGGAGGACGCACCTTGAGCATGGACTGGAGCCCATACGGCATGCCCGCCATCTTGCCGGATGATGCACGTAAACGCGACGAACTGGTTTACGGTGTGGCGCGCTCGAACCGTCCGAACCGCCTCGGGAAGTGAGGGCGTTCAAAGGTCGGGCGCGCTTTTCGAAACTCGAGTACTCGACCTCGCCCGATACCATACCCCGAGTCGCGAGTGCGAGAACTGCGAGTGAAGGACTGAAGGTGTTTTAGTCGTAGTACACGTTGAACGCGAGAGCGAAGCTCTCGCGGTCGTCCACCCGCGGCCCAGTCGTCCGCGCGCGAGAAGGGGCACCCCCGCCCCGCTCCTAAGAGACGAGGCGGATGGACGCCGGGACGGAGGCTTCGGTCCTCGGCGCCCTGTCGCGTCCCGTCGCGTTTGTGGTGCTCATCCTGGCGTTCCTCGCGGGCGCGTGGGTCGGCCGAGGCTCCGTGCTCCTCGAGACGCGCGCTCGGCGGCGGCACCTGGACGAGGCGGTCGGCAAAATCGTCGCGGGGGTGGTCGAGGGCTTGAAGGGCACCTCGGGTGTCTCCACTCCCGCGCCGACGAACGCCGCGGCGGACGCGGTGACGCCCATCGTGCGGGGCGTCCTCGCCGGGCTCGCGACGCCGAGGCGACACGCCGATGCCGACTCGGGCGCCGACGCGGCGCGCGACGGCGGCTCTGCTTCGCGCGAAAGGCGCGAAGGCTCCGGGATGGCGTCGCCTCCCTCCCGGCGCCTGAGCGCGCGCGCGCGAGCGCGCGCCGAGGCGGCCGCCGCGGAGCAGACCCTGGCACGCGCCGAGGCTGTGGCGTCTGCGGCGGCGGCGGCGTCGGCGGCGGGGCGCGCGGACATGTCCACGAGCTCGGCGCCGCTTCCAGGCTCCGACTCCGACTCGGACGACGCGGCGGAGAGAGAGGTCACCTCGAGGTCTGTGCCTGTGGAGGAGACCGTCATCGCGACCGTTATCGACGGAACCGACGAGACGACAAGGACCGCCGATGACGCCGAGGACCGCGTCTGCGAGACGAACGACTTACCCGTGGAGATGGACGTGGACGCGTCCATGGAGGATGCGTTTCAAACGGAGGACGGGGACGGCGGCGACGTCCCCGCGGACGCGCCCGCCGACGTCTCTTCGTATGAAACGTTTTTTGCGCGGACGGAGAGCGCGGACGGCGACGCGCCGGAACACAACCGTGACGGCGAACAAAAACAAAACGAAAACGAACGAAACGCGTTTCATGTCCCGCGGCCTGAGGTGCTCTTCGGACCCGACGAAGATGACGAGAAAAACGCGTCGCTTTTGGAATCGCGCGGCAATTCGCACGCGACGCCGGCGAGCGAGGGTCTCGCGCCGAGGGTCTCGCCCGACGCCGCTGTTTCAACCCAAGAGCCCGAGTCCCCGACGCGCCTGGCGGCCGTGGCGGCGCACGAGGCGCAGCGCGCCGCCGAGATCGAGCGCCAGCGCGGCGCGGCGAAGGCGGCGAAGAAGGCGGCACGCAGCGAGCGCGTCTTGGCCGAGCGCATGCTCTCGCACCGGAAGGGCATCGAGGAGGCGGAGGCGCGCGCCTCGGAGATGGACGACGCGCGCGCCGACGCGCAGCGCTTCTTGGAGCGCTCGGGCGCGCACGCGCTCGCCGCTGCGGGATGCATGGGCGCGACGTTGCTGCGCCTGGAGCTCATCGACACCACAGCCGCCGATCTGCGCTCGATGCCTGAGAACAAGCTGGAGGGCGCGTACAAGCGCGCGCTCGCGAAGAACCACCCGGACCGAAGCGCGGCGCGCGGCGACGACGTCGCCGCGGCGGCGCGGTGCGAGGAGACGTTCAAGCTGCTCCAAGCCGCGCACCTCCGCTGGACGGAGATGGGCAAGCCCATCGGGGACGCCGCGGACGCGCGCGCGCGCGCGGCGTATCCGTTCGGCGCGCACACGTCGTCCGCGGCGACGTCGTCGCCGCGGACGAACCCCGGCTCGCCGGGGTTCTACGCGTCGCGCCGGACGCAGGCGGCGGCGGCGGCGGCGGCGGCGGCGGCGTCCGCGGCGGCCGCGGCTGCGAACGGGGGAGGGCGCTCGTGGCGGCCGGGCGAGTCCGTGAACGCGGGCGCGCCGCCGTCGGGCGCGGCGGGCACGGACTACCGCGACGCGTTCCGGGAA
>Ga0209666_1000308_pt1 | contig 38494 bp, 17 predicted proteins | sample SaaInlV_125m_DNA_FD_184679 | JGI IMG/M metagenome (GOLD analysis project Ga0209666, IMG submission 184679) | Marine microbial communities from expanding oxygen minimum zones in the Saanich Inlet - Saanich Inlet SI037_S3LV_10m_DNA (SPAdes)... | ecosystem: Environmental > Aquatic > Marine >...
CAACGGCCAGAAGGTCAAGATCGACGCCTCCGAGGGTGTCAAGGTCGACGACGCCACCGTCACCACCGCCGATGTCGAGTGCAAGAACGGCGTCATCCACATCATCGACGCCGTCATCCTCCCCAAGTAAACAAACTGCTGTGAGGTCGTTTGCAGAGTTTCACGCGTGATCTCAGTCGGCCGTTCTCGTTGTAATAACGAATGAGGCAGCACAACCCCTCCGTTCGTCGTCTCAGTCGCTCTTCCCGGCATCCTCCGCCGCAGTCTCGGTCGCGCGTACACCATGGCGTCGCTCGCGCCCGTGGGGGTGGCGGTCCCAGCCGCGCGTCGCGGGACGCGACCGGCCGGGACGACGCCGTGGGTGGTGCCTCCCACGCGGGGGCACTCGACTCTTCGCGATTTCGCGAAGCGCCAACCGCCGCCGCCGCCGCTTCGTCGCGCGGTGGTCCCGCTCGCCTACTCGCGCGGAGAAGGCCGGTCGGCTTCGACCTCGCGCGGGCGGTCGCGCGGGCGGGCGGGCGGTAGCGGCGTTCGCGGCGGGCGCGGCGGCCGCGGCAGCCGAGACGGAGGCAGGCGCGTTCGCGACGACGCCGGCCCCGGTCGCGTGGGTTGGGGCGAGCGCATCGCGCGCGACGAGCATGGCCCCGAAGAGGACGATCCACGCGGGTCCGCGCGCGGCGAAGAGGGCGCTTGGCGCCACGCCGGCCCTCGGAGGTCCCGCGCGTGGGCGCAATCGACCGCCTCCCTGGACGAAGACGAGGACTTCCGCGTCGTGGACGTGCGCGCGCGCGGGGGAGACGTCGTGACCTCTCGAGGGGATTTCGGCAAGGGATTCGGCAGAGGCGACCGAAGACGAACACTGACGAAAAACGCCGACGCGAGCTCCGCGAGCGGAGCTTCGTTCGCTGAAACCGGCGTTCGCGTGAACAAGTGTTTCAAGGATTTCACTTCAAGGCGCGAGAGCGACAAGCTGGTGGACCAGGGGCGGGTCACCGTGAACGGCGCGGTGGTCTCCGCGGGCGCGCGCGTCTTCCCTGGAGATGTCGTGCGCCTGGACGGCGACGAAGTGGATTGGGAGACGAAGAATCGAGATGACGCTTCGCTCGATGCGTTTCGATACGTCAAGTACTGGAAACCGCGGGGTATCACGTGCACGACGGACCATAGAGACCGCACGAACATCCTGGATGCCGTGCGGTACCCCGAGCGCGTGTTCCCGGTGGGAAGGCTGGACAAGGACTCCACCGGGCTCATCCTGCTCACCTCCGACGGGCGCCTCCCCAACGCCGCGCTGCGCGCGGGCGCGCGCAAGGAGAAGAAGTACGTGGTGTGCTTGGATCGCCCGGCGCGCGAGGCGGACCTGCGGACGCTACGGGAGGGCGTCGTGATCAGCACGCCCGTGAGGAGGGACAAAGTCGACAGGATCGTGACCGCGCGGACGTTACCGTGCGACGTCGCGTTCGTGAAGGAGAGAAACGGGAAGGAGAATTTCGCGGCGGTGCGCGTCACACTGCGCGAGGGCCGCAACCGGCAGATTCGGCGCATGTTCGACGCTGTCGGGTACGTCGTGCGGGACTTGCACCGGACCGAGATCATGGGCATCGGGCTCGAGGGGCTCACTTGTGGTGAGTGGAAGGAGTGCAGCCCGGAGGAGATGGAGCTGATACGCGCGTGCCTCGAGGACGCCGATGCCGCGCAATTCGACGCGGCCGAAGAAGAGGAGGACGAAGACTGACGAAGAGCGAGTGCTTTCGTAGACTTATCATATAGACTATCGTAGACTACCGTAAAACACCGTCGTTCACGCGGAAGGGGCGGCGGTTCCGCGCCTCTTTCGCGTCGTCGCGCGTTCGAGAGAGGGCTGTCCGAACGACGACGCGTCGGTGCCTCCGCGAACGCGCGAAAAGTCAGTCCTCACAGGTCGTACTCGAAGGTCTTTTTGTACTTGAACACGACGTCGCCGACGCCGGGGGGCTTCCCGCCCTTCCCGAGCGGCGCCTCCAGGAACGCCGCGCCCTTGTGGAGCTCGACCGAGCCGGACAGGTCGTCCTTCAGCGTCAGCTTCGCCTTCATCTTCTCGGGAAGCTTCTGCGTGACCGTGGCGGTGAGCGCGACGTTCGCGCCCGCCTTCTTCGGGAAGTGCTCCGCCTTGAGCTCGACGTTGGTGTCGCCGCCGCCGACGTCGCCGGTCATCGTCACAGACGCGCCCTTCGGCCCGGTGCTGTACGACGCCTTGGGAACGAATCCGGCGACCGCGGGCGCCTTGACGCTCACCGTGACCACATCGGCGGTCTTGACGTTGCCCTTCAGCGCGAGCTCGGCGTCGACGGCGTAGGCCTTGCCGGAGACGGTCACCTTCCGCTCCGCCTTGACGCGCGGCGCGAATTTCTTTTTGGACAAATCCTGCAGGTTGTCCAGGAAGAGCGTCACGCCGTCTTTCGCGACGGTCGCCTCCGCCGTCGCGGAGATTGGCTTGGTGTTGAGTCGCACTTTTGGCTCGAACGACACGGAGGGCGTCGCCGGCTTCACGGTGCACGTCACCGTGAAGCCCTCGACGACGGTGGAGGCCTTGACGTCGAACGCCTTGAGCTCGGCGCCCGAACGGCGCGCCGCCGAGGTGGTGGCGACGGTGACTTTCATCTTCTTCCGATGTGAGTTTTTGGCACTTGGCTGCGCGTCGAGAGGGGAGGGCGGCCGGTGAGAAACAGACACGAAAAAAGCGCGTCGGGGGTCGAACGGGTGTCGGGGATCGATGACGCGGAGGCGCGGCAGGGAGGGCGCGGTGCGTCTTTTGAGCCTCCGGCGGATCGAGGCGGATGCCGCGCGCGCGTCTGGAGTCCGACGCGGCGACGCGCCCGCGATCGACGGACGCGAATCGCGTCCGCCCCGACGCGACCTTTGGGCTCCCGAGACGCGCAGCCTCGTGCTTATTTTATTGGCCGGCTCGGTGCAGAGAAAGCGCGTGGTCGATGCCCGCTCGAGTGCCTTCGGAGACGCGCGCTCTCGAAACGTGGCGCCGAAACGCGGCCAGTCGTGGGATCGCGACGCGTCGGAGCGACGATATCGACGCACCTCGCTGCGACGAAGGGTCGGCGTCTGCGTGTCTGCTCCGAGACGCGCGAGTCGTGAGAGATTGTGCACGGTGACGCGGCACCCGCGCTTTTTTCACTTGCGGCTCTGCTGCGCACTCGCAGGATCTGCAGTCGCGTCTCGCTCGGGCCTCGGGTGACTGGGCACGCCGGGGCGCCGCGCAGAAAAAAATTATTCCCGTCACAAGTCAGTCAGAGTGGGCTTCGTCGGGCGCCCGCCGACCAGCGACAGACGCGCGCAGGTGGTTTTGAACCGTCTGTCGCGCGGGCTCGTCCGGCGAGCGACGCGGCGCGGCGATGAGCGCCCCCCCGGGCCGACCGATGGTGCGTCCGCTTCCTCCACCTCCTCCCCTGCCGCGCTGCTCGGGCGCATTTTAGGTTTGATCGATCTCGCGAATCCGCGCGCGCGATCTCGCGTTTTCTGGCGCTCGGCACCGATCCAGTCGAGCCCGCACCTCTGCTGGTCGCTCGGCGCGAATGAGGACCGCGGATGCTCGAACTGACACCCCTCCCATCCTCCCTTTCGTTTCCCGACCCGACAGGCGGGGGCCGGTCACGCGGGGGGCGGCGCCGAGCAACGCGCGACGGCGGCGAAACATAACTTCCGCGTCATCTCCGGCTTCGCGCCCGAGCAGCTCCAGCGCCTGCGATCGCAGATCGTGGCGTTTAAGAAGATGAAGCGCAACGAGTGGGACTTCGCCGTGCCCGGTCGCCCGGGCATCACCGCGGCGCAGCACATGGCGGAGCGTAAGAGGGCTTTCCCGGGGATGGGCGCCGCGATGGGCGCCGGCGCGGCGGCGGCGGCGGCGGCGCGCGCCGGCATAAACGCTGCGTTCGCCGTGCCCTCTCGTTCGCCGCACGCGGGCACCGGCAATCCCCGGGGCCGACCCCCCGGCGCTAAGAACAAAGCGACGGCTGCCAGCCACGCGGGCTTAGCGCCGCCTGCCGGCGCGTACGGAGGTGCGGAAGCGGAGAGGGGCTTCCACTCCGGCGCCGTCCGATCGCCGGCGGCGAATACTCCGCGCGGCGCCGGCGAGGCTAAAAAGAAATGGAAACCGCCGCCGAGCGTCACGACGATGCCGTCTTGGTACCGGCCCGCGCGACGCAAAGCCGTCTTCGAGCTGGTGGACGAGGGCGCGCCTGAAAACACCGCCGCGGACGAGGAAGCGTTACGGAACTCGGGCGTGCGCCCGATTCCCCTGCACTACGACGCGCGCGCCGCCGTAGAGGGCGAGGCGGATCGCCGGCTCGAGCGCGCGCGTTTCGCGCGCGCCGCCGCGATTCGAGACGAGCTCAAAGCGCTGGACGCCGCCGAGCTTCAAGAAAATGTTTCGCTCGCCGAGATCCGCGGAAAGAAGCGCCGTCTGCGCGTCGAGGAGAAGTGCCTGGCGCTGGTGCGCGCGCAGGACGCGGTGCGCGCGCGGCTGGTTGCGGCGCAGCGCGAGCTGGCGGAGATGGGCGAGCGGCAGTACCGCAAGCTCGTGCGCGAGGGCGAGAAGCAGAAGGAGCTCGCGGCGAAGGAGGACGTGAAGCGTCAGAAGCGGGAAAAGGAGGAGCACTTCAAGCAGATCAAGGAGTGGCGACGCGTCGTCGCCGACGCCGCCGGCGACGCGCGCGAGCTCGCCGTCGCGCGCAACCGCTTTGTCGCCAAGGCGCACGAGAAGATGGCAAAGGATTTTATCCGGCGTCGGCGCGACGAGCAGGCTGCTTCTATGGCGGCTTCTATGGCGAGAGCCGCGCAGATGACGGGCGACGGCGGCGGCAAAACACCGACCAACGCCGAGTACCTGCGTCGCGTCGAGGCGCTCAAGGCGAACGACATGGAGGCGTACCGGCAGCTTCTGGCGGAGGCGCGAGGCCGCGAAGGCGCCGAGGGGCTCGGCGCGAACGCCGAGGGTCTGTCCGGCGCGGACCAGCGGTACGCGTCTCTGCAGGAGTTCCTGGAGAAGACGGAGGGGTACCTGTCGCAGCTCGGCGGGAAGATCGCGGCGCTGAAGCTGGACCAGCAGAGGTCCGAAGCCGCGGCGCGCGCCGCCGCCGAGGCGGAAGCCGCGGGCGCGACGGAGGAGGAGGCTCTGGCGGCGGCGCAAGCCGCCGCGGACGCGGCGGCGGCGGCGGGCGGGAAGGACCTGCTGGATGTCGCCAAGAAGCAAGATGGCGGGGACTCGAAGCAGAAGTACTACGCGCTCGCGCACACGGAGAGCGAACAGATCGTGCGTCAGCCGCGGATGTTGACGGCCGGCACGCTGCGCGACTACCAGCTCGTCTCGCTGCAGTGGATGATTTCTCTGTACAACAACCGGCTGAACGGCATTTTGGCGGATGAGATGGGATTAGGCAAGACCGTGCAGGTGTGCGCGCTCATCGCGTACCTCTGGGAGAGCAAGCAGAACTACGGCCCGCACTTGATCATCGTGCCCAACGCGGTGATCGTGAACTGGAAGTCCGAAATAAAGCTGTGGCTGAAGAACTTGGCGACGGTGTATTACGTCGGCGGCCGAGAAGAGCGCGCTAAGATTTTCGCCGAGCAGGTGACTCCGCTCAAGTTCAACGTTCTCGTCACGACGTACGAGTTCATCATGCGCGATCGCGCGAAGTTGAGCAAAGTCAACTGGCAGTACGTCATCATCGACGAGGCGCAGCGGCTGAAGGACCGGGAAGGGCGGCTGTCGAGGGACCTGGACCGGTTTCGATGCGTCCGCCGACTGCTTTTGACCGGGACGCCGTTGCAGAACGACCTGAACGAGCTGTGGTCGTTGCTCAACCTGCTGCTGCCGCAGGTGTTCGACAACGCCAAGATCTTCCGCGAGTGGTTCGGGGACACGTCGGCGAGTAAAAAGTCGGCGAGCTCCGCGAACCTCGCCGACGCTTCGGGCGAAGAGGACTGGATGGAGAAAGAGAAGAAGATCATCGTCGTGTCTCGGCTGCACCAGATCTTAGAGCCGTTCATGCTGCGGCGCTTAGTGCAGGACGTCGAGCGGAAGCTCCCGCCGAAGGTGACAATCGCCGTGCACTGCCCGTTCAGCGCGTACCAAGCCTCGGTGTACGACTGGGTTTCAACCACCGGGACGATCCGCGTCGCGCCGGATGCGAAGATCGGCCTCGCCGCGCGCGCTAACTTCCGCGGGTACCTCCCGTTACAGAACCGGTGCATGGAGCTAAGAAAGCTGTGCAACCACCCCGCTTTGAACTACCCCGTGGAGAAGGGCGGGGACTGGCGCGGCGGCGACGCGCTCGTGCGCGCGTGCGGCAAGCTGTGGGTCCTGGACCGGCTTTTGGTGAAGCTGCGAAGAGCCGGCCACAGAGTGCTTTTGTTCTCCACCATGACGAAACTGCTGGATTTACTGGAGGTGTACTTAAAGTGGCGTCGTGATTCAACGGACGCGGGTGTCGGGTTGGAGTGGTGCCGCATCGACGGGAGCACGTCTCTGGACGACCGCGAGACGGCCATCACCCAATTCAACGCGCGCGACTCGAACAAGTTTCTGTTTCTGCTCTCCATCCGCGCCGCGGGACGGGGCTTGAACCTGCAGAGCGCGGACACCGTGGTGGTGTACGACCCGGACCCGAACCCGAAAAACGAGGAGCAGGCGGTGGCGCGCAGCCACCGCATCGGGCAGAAGCGGGAGGTGCGCTGCATCCACCTCGAAGCCGTCGTCGACGTCGTCGGCGCCGGGCGAGACGAGGGCGGCGTCGGGAGCGCGGCGGCGTCTGACGACAGAGTCGTCGCGCCGACGGAACCGACGCCTTCTTTCTCGTTGGACGACCGCACGTGGGGCACCGGCGGTAATCGCCGGTACGCCGAGAGCATCGAGTCTGTGGTCCGAAACGTGATCCAGCAGCAGAAGATCGAGATGGCGGACGAGATCATCAACGCAGGGAGGTTCGATCAGCGCACGACGCACGCCGAGCGCCGCGAGACGCTGGAGAAGCTGATGCAGGACCAGGCTTCGGCGGGCGCGAGGAAGTGCGCGGCGCCGAGCATGCGCGAGCTGAACCGTTCGATCGCGCGGACGCCCGAGGAGATCGAGTTGTTCGACGCGATGGACAACGACCAAACGCTGTGGCCCGGGTCGTTGGCGGTGGCGAACGAAACCCCGCGCTTCATAACCTACGACGCCGCCGACCGCGCCGAGGCGGTTGCGGCCACCGCCAAGCCCAAGCCGGGGCGCGCCGGCGACGCCGCCGAGGCGAAGAAGGCGGCGGAGGCGCAGGCGCTCAGCGGCGTCGCGCTCGGGCGCGGCGAGCGCAGCCGGGGGGGGTACGTCCCGGGCGCGTACCGAGCCGCGGACGCGGCGCTCAGCGGCGCGGACGCCGACGCCGTGCGCGCGCGCGCGGCGGCGGCGGCGAACGCGGCGGCGGAGGGCGACAAGAGCGCGGCGGCGGCGCCGGCGCCGGCGACGGCGCCCGCCGAGTCGGCGGGCGCGGAGGACTCGTCCGCGCTCGGCCTGGAGGTGATCGAAGCGGAGGACTCAGAGGTGACGCAGGACGACGACGCGCTCGGCGGCGACGACACGGGCGTCGTCGACTTCGACCCGGAGGAGGAGGAGGAGGAGGAGGAGGACGCGGAGGCGGCGCGTCCGGGGGGCGAACACAAGCGTAAGCGCGACGAGACCTCCGACGCGTGAAGGAAAAGCGCCGCTACGCGAGAGCTCTGTGATAGGAGCTGCGTTGTGGTAGAGCCTTCCCTGATGATGACTGAAAAACACTTTTTAGCGAAACGAAACGCACTCTTTTCTATCACGTACGTACGACACGCTCCTTAAAACTCCCTGTTCGGGAAGACGACGGGCGCGATGAGCGTCCACGCGTACAACGCGCCCGCCACGGCGGCGGCGCCGATTTTCACCCACACCGAGCCCCACCCCACGTCCAGCGCGTTGCGCTCGACGTCGTTTAAAACGCGTTGCCATCCGACGAGCGCCATCGCGGCGTACATCGACGCGCTCGCGAACACCAGGTGGAAGTACGTCGCCGCGGCGGGGTTGATCGTGGTCGATTCCTTTGAGTCCTCTACTACGGTCTCTTCCTCGTCATCCGAAAGAGACACGTCGCGCAAACCGAACCCCTCGGGCGAAGGCGCGACTGGAACGCGCTTTTGTGCCGCGCGACGCGCCGTGACTTTGTTCTCGTCTCGGTTTTCTTTCCCGCTCGACGCTCGTTCCGCCGTTCCGGGAACCATCGTTGGGAGCCCGAACGCGTCGTGGCTTGTTCCCGCCCTCGCCACGCTGGCGGCGAGCGCGGCGAGCGCCAGCACGAGCGCGACAATCTCGGAAGCCTCGCGGTTGCCAAACGGACCAAAACCGGTTGACGTCTTCGCCGCGCATTTCGCGTCGGACGGAAGCGATTGTAAAGCGGAGAGCGATTGGTACGCGACGTACGCGGCGACGGCGCCGCTGGTGAAGAGCCCCGCCTTGATTTCTTTGCGAAGCGAAATCAACGTGGTCACGGCGACGACGATCACCACCGTTACGAGCGTCGCGGCGTTGAAAGCGCACGAAAAAACGCTCGTTCGGTCGAAGACCAAGACGAAGCGTGTAAACGCGTACGCCAAGCACGCCGCGGCGAACGCGTACGCCAACGTCGTCGCGCCGAGCAAACACGCGGCGTGTCGCGACGCGTTCGTCTCACCGCTCGTCGCTGCCGCCAGCCACCGCTCGTTCGTCTCGTACACAGTTCCCAGCAGCACGATGATCTGCACGAGCAGAAACGCGGGGGCGCCGACGCGCGCGACCTGGAAGTACGCGGCTTTGAGCGCGTCCGGCGCGAAAAACGCGAGGACGATGGAGCCGATCCACGCGGGCACCTTGACCGCCCACGAGCCCCTGTGCACGCGCGCGTGTCTCCACGAGCTCGTGTCCGGGGAGTCCCACATCAGCACCGCGAGGGTCAGGAAGAACATCGCCGTCCCGAGACTCACCCGGGTCACCACCTCGTGGTCGCACGAGGCGCTCTTCGATTCGCCGCAGCCGCGCAGGCCCGGCACGACGCTCGATGTCACCGCCACGCGGTCGCGCAGGATCCAGGACGCGAGCAGGGAGACGAAGAAGAGAAACAGGTACGCGCGCTTGTGCGAGGCGGCATCGTCGCCGGGGCGAGACGCGGAGCAGCACGGCATCGCCATCTCGCTTGAGGGCGCGTCGGCGAGTGCCGCGGCTCGTCGGTGCGTCGAAAACGCCTTCTTGGCGCATTTTCTCGCGCGTCGGCGGGCGCGAGGAGGCGAGGTGGGAGCCCTCGGCTCGAGCGCGACGATTCACGAACCATGACAAAACCAGAAAAGAAACTCTCGAGCGCGAACACTCTCAGAATGACGGTCTGCTTTGGGTCTGTTTCCTCCAAATAATCGGCCTCTTGCCAGTTGTCCCGACACGCGACAGATTCGAGCCACACGAGCCCGTTTTTCATCCGAAAAGCCATCGCGAAACGCGAAACTGGGTGTCGGAATCGCGGAGCGTGTCTCGCCGTTTCCCGAAGCCGCGCGCGTGGCGCGACCACTTTCCTCCGCACACACGACCACCTCCCTCCTTACACTTAAGGAAAGATGGCCGCCGCTGCTTCCCAGATGGCCGCGCTCAACGCCTCCTTCGCCGGCGCGAAGGTCACCGCGAAGGCGAAGAAGGTTTCCGCGCGCGTCTCCGCTCGCGCCGTGAAGCCGGTCCGCGCCGCGCTCGCCGCGCCCGCGGACGTCTCCGCCGACACCGTCATGGACTGCGTCAACACCGTGCGCTTCCTCGCCATCGACGCCATCAACAAGTCCAACTCCGGCCACCCCGGTCTCCCCATGGGCTGCGCCCCCATGGGGTACGTCATCTACCGCGAGGCGATGACGCACAACCCCAAGAACCACACCTGGTTCAACCGCGACCGCTTCGTGCTCTCCGCGGGCCACGGCTGCATGCTCCAGTACTCCCTCATGCACCTCACCGGCTACCCTTCCGTGTCGGTACGTCTACGATTTGAATCCCGTGTCTCACCGCGAACGGCGCGTCGACGCGCGCGCGGCGGCGCCGTCCCCGACCGCGTCACGACCGATCCGATTGCGCCATTATTTTATCCGTATAGCGGGAAGCGACGGTGTGGATCGTCGCCTGCGCGGAAACGAAGCTCAGCCAGGGCTTTCTGCGGCGCCGATGGCGCCGGCGTTCGGCGACGACGCCGGCGATACGCTCGGCGCGACGCGACGCGAAGGCGCTGCGCGATGCTTACACCTCCGTGAGGGTCTCCGCGCCTCCGCGCGGGCGTAGAGACGCTCGGCGCGTCGCGCGCGGCGCGCGCCCGCGTGGCACGATCGACGCGAAATATCCACTCGGCGCGTCTCCGGAAGAAGCCAGCCTGGAGGAGTTTCTGGAGCCTCGCGCGAGCGCCGTTTTTTTTTCGCCCGTCGTTTTTTCCGCCGTCGCGGCGAGACCGAAGACTGACCTCGTCCGTTTTTCCCTCCGCGCTCGCGCCACGACAGAACGACGACCTTAAGAACTTCCGCCAGTGGGACTCCGTGACCCCCGGCCACCCCGAGAACTTCATCACGAACGGCATCGAGGTGACCACCGGTCCCCTCGGCATGGGCATCTGCAACGCCGTCGGCCTCGCGCTCGCGGAGAAGCACCTCGCCGGCCGCTTCAACAAGCCCGACTGCGAGATCGTCGACCACTACACCTACTCCATCATGGGTGACGGGTGCAACATGGAGGGCATGTCCGGCGAGGGCGCGTCCCTCGCCGCGCACTGGGGGCTCGGCAAGCTGATCGCGTTCTACGACGACAACCACATCTCCATCGACGGCCACACCGACATCTCCTTCACCGAGGACGTGTGCGCGCGCTACGAGGCGTACGGCTGGCACGTGCAGCACGTCGAGGACGGCAACACCGACATCGACGCGATCCGCAAGGCGGTCGACAACGCCAAGGCTGACCCCCGCCCCTCGCTCATCAAGGTGACCACGCTCATCGGCTACGGTTCCCCCAACAAGAACAACACGCACGACGTGCACGGCGCGCCCCTCGGCGCGGATGAGACGGCGGCGACGCGCGAGAACCTCGGCTGGAAGTACGAACCCTTCGAGGTGCCCGAGGACGTGGCGACCGCCATGGACTGCACCGCCAAGGGTGCCGAGGCTGAGGCGGCGTGGAACAAGAAGCTGGACACGTACAAGGAGAAGTACCCCGAGGATTTCGAGGAGCTCAACTCCATCATGACCGGCGAGCTCCCCGCGGGCTGGGCCGACGCCCTCCCCGACTTCACCCCCGAGGACTCGGGCGTCGCGACGCGCATCCACTCGCAGACTATGCTCAACGCGCTCGGCAGCGCCATCCCCGGCTTTGTCGGCGGCTCCGCGGATCTCGCGCCCTCCAACATGACGCTCATGAAGCAGTTCGGTGACTTCCAGAAGGACACCCCCGCCGAGCGCAACATCCGCTACGGCGTGCGCGAGCACGGCATGGGCGCCATCGCCAACGGCATCGCGCTCCACTCGCCCGGCTTCAAGTCCTACTGCGCCACCTTCTTCATCTTCTCGGACTACATGCGCTCCGCCATGCGCATCGCCGCGCTCTCCGGCGCGCCCACGCTGTTCGTGATGACGCACGACTCCATCGGCGTCGGCGAGGACGGCCCCACGCACCAGCCCATCGAGCACCTCGCGTCGTTCCGCGCCATGCCCGGCATGCTCATGATGCGCCCCGCCGACGGTAACGAGACCGCGGGCGCGTACAAGATCGCCATCGAGCAGACGGACCGCCCCACCACCTTCGCGCTGTCCCGCCAGGTTGTCCCCAACCTGCCCGGCACCTCCAAGGAGGGCGTCACCATGGGCGCCTACGTCGTCGCCGGCCCCGCCGCCGGCGAGGACGTCGACTGCATCATCATCGGCACCGGCACCGAGCTCGAGCTCGCGGTCAACGCCGCCAAGGAGCTCGGCGCCAAGGCGCGCGCCGTCTCCATGCCCTGCTGGGAGCTCTTCGAGGAGCAGTCGGACGAGTACAAGGAGTCCATCCTCCCCAAGTCGTGCAAGGCGATTGTCTCCATTGAGGCGGGCTCCACCTTCGGCTGGGCCAAGTACGCGCACAAGTCCATCGGCCGCGATGACTTCGGCGCCTCCGCGCCCGCCGGCATCCTGTACAAGGAGTTCGGCATCACCACCGAGGCTGCCGTCGCCGCCGCCAAGTCCCTCATGTAAGGCGCTTCAAGCGATTGAAGCCGCGCTGAGGCGAATGCGACGGGTCGCGCCGACGCGCGCTTTTTATCATGCGGCGGCGCGACAACGCGGGTGGGTGTTGTAAGGAATTTGACACCAAATAACTACTACACGTTTCACGTCTCAGGCGACGCGCACGCTCGACACACCGACGCGCGCGCACGCGCGCTCGACACCCGCCCGTCACAGCCGCGGTCCCTCTTCTCGCCCGACTCGCGCGTCCCGCCGAAAAATAGAGACCGAGCATCCAGTCACACAAAAAGCGATCACGCCAAGCGCCAAGTCAGCGGCGAAGTCAATCTCGAATTTTCGACCGCGCAAGCGCTTCGCCCGGAGAAGAGCAAAAAGCGTCTGCTGCAGAGCAGTTCCTGGGGCGCGGCGCCATGCCTCGAGCTGCCAAGGCGTGGTCGGCGGGGAGCAACCTGCGGGGTCTTTTCGGCCGGCGAGCCGCGTCGCGGCGCGCGCGCGGAGAAGCCGGGGAGGCGTCGACATCTGGGCCGAGTGAGCGGTTGGGCGGAGACGAGGTGGGGCCGGAAATTCTACACGCCTCGGTGGGAAACGGCGACCGAGTCCCGCGTCCGACCGCGGATGAGGACACCGACTACGAGACCGCGAGCGAGGGCGACGCCGAGGCGATGGCGGAGGCGTTGCTTTCGATCCAGGGAAGCGAAAGCGAGGAGGACCCGCGCGACGACGACGCGTGGATCCGCGCCGGGGGAAGCGACCGACTGAGGTGCCGCGAGGAGGTGCCTTCCACGTCCCGCCGCGCCTCGTTCGACGCGTCGCTCCCTCGCGCCTCCGCGTTCGTGGCGCACGGGGCGCCGGACGCGTCCGCGGCGCACTGGTCCGGGGACGTAGAGATCATGGACTGGCTCAAGGTGCGCGGGCCGGCGTACCTCCGGACCAGGCGCAAGCAGACGAGCGCGACGCCGGTGATGGAGTGCGTCAAGGTGGATCTCTTCACCTTCGACGACAAACCGTGCGACGACGTCGCCAACGCGCGGCCGGAGAGCTGGCTCAACCGCCAGCGACGCGCGTGGAGAGGCGAAGCCCCGACGAACGGACACGACGACGACGACGACGACAAACACAAGCGTGTTTCGATCGCGACACCGCCGCGTCGCCGACCGTGGACGTTCGCGTTCCAGTTCCAGAACCCCGGCCCGCCGTTCGTGAGCATCACCGCGTACTTCCAGCCGACGGGCGCGCGCGCGGGGATGTGCCTGGACGCGCTGCTGCGACACGAGAGAGACACGCCGTTCGGGCGGACGCTCTCTCGTTTCTTAGCCGCGGATAACGCGACGCGCGACGCGAAGTTCAAGATGGTGTGCGCGCTGCTGGACGCGCCCTGGGTGCTGCGCACGGCGGTGCCGCGTCGGCCGATCATCCTCGGGAAAAAGCTGGGCCGCGGCGGCGGGCTCAAGTACCACGGGGGCGACGATTACTTCGAGGTGGACTTCGAGCTCGCGCAGTCGCCGTTCATGGAGCGCGTGTACCGATCGCTCAAGTGGGCGAGCGCGTGCTCGGAAGAAGAAATCGTGTTCATGCTCGAGGCGCAGGAAGAAGACGAGCTCCCGGAGTGCGTGCTTGGCGCGGTGCGGCTGAAGAGAGTCGGCGAGTCGTCCTTCCGGAAACTGCCGCCGAAGGCGGAGAAGAAAAAAAGCGACGCCGACGACTTCGGCTTCGCGCGGGACGACCCGGCGCGGCGCCCGAGACGCGTCTCCTCGCCGACCGGCGGCGGAGGCGGGTGAGCGAGGATGACAGGGAGATACGATGCGCGCGTGGCTTCCTCCGGAGCGGCAGCTCGAAACGACGTGACTTCAGAATACGCAATGTAGTTACACTTCCAGCGCTTCACGAAAGCGCTTCCCTCCCGTTTTTTTCGAGTTCCTCAAATGGCTTCTCCTCCTCACGCCTCGTCTTCCGGGAAGAGCGCGTCCACGAAAGACACAGGGTCGAAGGTCTGCAGGTCCTCCATGCCCTCTCCCACGCCCACGAACTTGACCGGGATTTCAAGCTCGTCCACCACGGAGACCACCGCGCCGCCGCGCGCGGTGCCGTCCAGCTTGGTCAAAATAAGCCCCCCCACGTTCACCGCGGCGTGGAACTCTCGCGCCTGGTTCAGCATGTTCAGGCCGGTGGTGCCGTCCAGCACGAGCAGCGTCTCGTGCGGCGCGTTTGACATCCTCTTGCCTATTGACTTTTTAACCCCCACCAGCTCGTCCATCAAGTCGCAGTTGGTGTGTAACCGACCTGAGGTGTCCGCTAACACCACGTCCACGTCGCCCATTTTTAGCGCCTCGTCCACGGCTTGGTAGCACAGCGCGCCGGGCTTGGTGCCTTCTTTGTAGGAGGCCATGACGCCCGCGCTCCGCTCCGCCCACGTCGCGAGCTGCTCCGCGGCGGCGGCTCTGAACGTGTCGCCCGGCACGAGCATCACCTTCGCGCCGCTTTCGCTCGCGAACCGGTGCGACAGCTTGCCCACGGTGGTGGTCTTGCCGCCGCCGTTCACGCCCACCACCAACACGACGCTCGGCTCGCCCGCGGTTTCGTTCAGCGTCAAAGACGCGGGGCCGCTCTTCCCGCCGTTCGCGCGCGTCAGTATGTTCACGATCGCGGTCTTCAGACCAGCCTTGACCTCCGCGCCCGTCTTGATCTCGCCCTTCTCGACGCGCTCGCGGATCTCGTCCAAAACCTTCGCCGACGTCGCGGGTCCGAAATCCACCGACAACAGCGTCTCCTCCAATTCGTCCAGCGTGTCCTCCAGGTCGTCCAGCCGCCACAGCGCCAGGACCTCGTCCATGTAGCTCAGCCTGTCCCGGGTCTTGCTCGTGCCCTTGAACACGCGGTCCAGGTCGCTCTGCGTCTTCTTCGCCAAAACGGACGTCAGCTTGCTCACGCTGAACTCCGCGCGCACGGAGACCACCGCGGATCGGCCGTCGCGACGACCGAGTGCGGGAACCGCGGAGGTGGCGCGCGTCGCGCGCGGCGCGACGCGTCGCCCGCCGAGGACGGACCGCTGCGTCGCGGCGGAGGCGGATGTCGTGGCGAACATCGCGTCGGGCTCGGGAGTGTGCGTCGAAGCGCGCGCGACGGAGTGGGGGCGCGCGAGCGCGTCGCGCGCGAGGCGTCGATGGCACGCGCTCGAAGCGCTTTCGACGGATGACTCGACGGGGAGATCATAACGCCCGGGAATCCTAGACCAATGATTCGCCGGGAAAAAAATCGAAGCCGGTACGGAGATCTTGCCGGTCGACCGAGCGTTTCGCGGCTCCATCGGGAACACCGGTGAAGACGCGACCGATCAACCATCGATCAACGCCCCTCGAAACCTGCTGCGTTTTTTCCGTCATCTCGTTAAGCCGTGGAAAGCAAAAGCGCACGCGAGCAATCTCGCGAATTTTCCGCCACCCACGCGCGTCGGCGAACGCGCGTCCCGGCCACAACGACGCTCGCATTGCCTGTTTGCACCGCGAGTCGAGCGCTTCACTTCGTTGCGACCGAAAGGGAGTCGAACTTTTCGACCCGAACACCTCGCGCCGTTCCGAGACCCTGCACGATGGCGAGCCAGGCGGTTGTCTCCGCCGTCGCCGCCTCGCCCGTCGCGAGCCAGCCGCGAGGCGCGACCGCCGGTCGCGCCTCCGGCTTCCTCAGCGGCGGCGTCAAGGTGCCCCGGCGCTCCGCGTTCGCGCGCACCAACGCCAAGCCCGTGCGCGCGGTCACGCGCGCCGCGGCTGAGGTACGTCATAGCTCGCACCGCCCTCTCCGCGCGGTCGCCGGCGCACGGCACCGCGGATGTCGCGAACCGAGACCCCAGGGTTCGGCGGTGTGCTCTATCTGGATGGATAGAAAAGCCGAGCGCGGCCGACCCGCCGACCCGACCGAGCCCCCGGCGGCGTCTCTTTTCATGATCGCGGCGGCGCGGAACGCGCACGGGGAACGCGTGTCGCCGCGCGCGGCGCCGCGCGCGCGGTCGAACCCGCCCGAACGCGCGTGTCCGCGCGCGCTCGCGCGTCGTCCTCCCCCTTTTCCTCGGAAGCCGCTCCACAGTAAGCTCCGTGGAGACTCGATATTTTCAAGATTCGTTCGAGATCGAGATGGATCGATCGACGCGCGTTCGCTGACGTCCCTCCGAAAATCTTCCCGTCCACGCGAAAACACAGGGCGGCTCGCGACCCAGCCCCTACGCGTTCGAGAAGGAGATGGACCAGCTCGAGCAGCAGCAGACGGCGCTGGGCGGCGCGCGCCTCGCGGCGTACGCCGCGGTTGTCGGCGGCGGTCTCGCCATCGGCGCGGGCGTCGGCGGCAAGGTGGGCGGCAACGCCGGCAAAGCCGTGCTCACCGCCGGTCTGGGCGCCGCCGCGGCGGCGGCTGTGGCCACCGCGGACAAGAAGCGCGTCTCCGCCGCGCCCAAGGCGCTGTGGAACGGCATGATGAACCGCGACCCCGCCACCATCACCAAGAGCGAGGTTGACGCCATCGGCGCCAAGTTCGGCATGAAGGACATGGCCAAGGAGTGCCCCGAGGGCGTCACCGAGCTGTACGACGCTTACCTGATGTCCGTGATCCCCATGGGCGACGACCCCGTGCAGGGCTGGGAGCCCGAGGCGCTGCGCAACTTCCGCGCGCAGCTCGGGCTGGAGGATGCCGACGCCGCCAACGCGCACATCGAGGTTGGCCGCCGGCTGTTCCGCAAGAGAATCGAGCTCGGCGACAAGGACGCCGACCTCGAGTCGCGGCGCGAGTTCCAGAAGCTGGTGTACATCTCCACGCGCACGTTCGGCGAGGCGCAGGCCAAGTTCCTGCTTCCCTGGAACCGCATCTTCCGCGTCTCCGACGCGCAGGTGAGCCTCGCCATGAAGGACAGCGCCTCGAACCTCCTGCGGACGCGCCTCGAGCAGTCGGGCGCGGTTGCCAACCTGGACGACGCCGGGCTCGCCGCCGCCAAGGCGTTCCAGACGGAGGTGAACCTGTCCGACGCGGACGCCGCCGAGGTGGTGCACGCGATGGCGCAGGCGCACGTCGTGGGCAAGGTGGAGGAGGCTGCCGAGCTGGCGTCTGCGCGCACGGTGAACTCGGACTACTCCGCGGCCAACGCTTTGCTCCGCGAGGTGCTCCAGTACAACGCGACGCTCGCCGCCAAGTCCGGCGCGCTCCCCGGGCTCGCGACCGTCAACCTGTTCGGCACGTCCTTCGCGGACAAGACCTCGGAGGCGAAGACGCTGTTCACCAACTTTTTGACGCAAGGGTGCGAGGAGGGGACGTTCTCCGCGGAGCTCAAGGAGAACGCCGGCGCGCTCAAGGTTTTGTTCGGCATGGGGAACAAAGAGGCTGAGGATGTCGTCATCGACGTGACCACCAAGGTGTACCGCGAGCAACTGAGAGACGCGGTGAAGTCCGGCGCGCTGGACAACGCCGAGTCGCCCGCGGCCGTGCTGCAGAAGATCTGCGAGGCGCTGCAGTTCCCGCCCGAGATCGCCGCCGAGGTGAACAAGGAGAACTACCGCACCAAGATGGAGCAGGTGATGGAGAAGAAGTCGCTCACCGACGAGGACGTCGAGGCGCTCTCGCGCGTCCGCCGGCTGCTGTGCGTGCCCAAGGACGTCGTCGACGCGTGCACGCGCGAGATTTGCGGCGCCGTGTACAAGTCGCAGGTGCAGGCTGCTATGTCCGTGGGCACGGAGGCGTTCACGCCCGAGCTCCGCGACCGGTGCAAGGCTGCTAAGAACTCGGTGCGCCTCACCGACGAGATGGCGCTCGAGATTCTCAAGGGCGAAGTCGTGAAGGCGTTCATGGCGTACATCCGCGTCGCGCGCACCAAGCAGAACAAGATTGAGCAGAGCAAGGAGATCCGCAAGATGGTCTTCTTCAACCAGACCGTGGTCTCGCCCATGGTCTCGGACGTGACCAAGGCGGCGGCGGAGGACGCGGCGAAGGAGCTCGCCGAGCTGCTCAAGGAGGCGCAGGAGGCGGCGAAGAAGGAGGAGGAGGAGGAGAAGGCGGCGGCGGCGAAGGCGGAGGCGGAGGAGAAGAAGGACGCCGAGGACGCGGACGCGGACGCGGACGCGGAGAAGAAGGACGAGGCCGTGGCTGAGAAGAAGGAGGAGACCGCGGACGAGAAGAAGGAGGAGGAGAAGAAGGAGGATGTCGTGAAGGTTGAGGAGCCGACGTACCAGAAGACGGTGACCCTTCGCGAGGAGATGGACAGCGTGACGGCGCAGGGCATCTACCAGGATTACCTGATGTTCTGCATGCAGGGCGACACCGTGAACGCGCCCATGGGCGTGCAGATCACCATCGAGCGCGACCAGTCCGAGTTCACGCGCCTGACGCAGCTCGGGGACATCCTCGGCCTGAACCAGATGGAGGTTGGCTCGGTGCACAAGGGGTTGGCGGACAAGGCGTTTCGCGCGCAGGCGGAGCAGATGCTCGCCGACGGGAAGGGCCTCACCGCCGAGCGCGCGGAGAAGCTCAAGGAGATCCAGACGTCTTTGTCTCTCCCCGAGGCGGACGCGCAGAAGATCATCAAGGGCATCACGAGCAAGAAGATGCTCAGCGCGATGCAGGCGCAGATCGCCATGGGCACGCTCTCCATCGCGGACGTGCGCAAGATGAAGGAGGAGGGCGTCGAGATTGACAACGTCATCTCCCCCGACAAGCGCATGCAGCTGTTCCGCAAAAACGCCGAGTCGCGCTTGACGGACGGCTCGGGCGCGGCGGACATCGAGGCGCTCTCGGTGACGCTCCCCGCCGATCTGGGCATCGAGCCGGGAAAGGCCAAGACCGAGCTGCTCAAGATTGCCAACGACAAGAAGCGCAGCACGATGGTGGCGGCGGTCGCCGAGCTGCGGCAGAAGAAGGTGGCGGACGTGGTCAAGTCCGCCAAGAACCTGGTGGCGTGCCACGGCGTGGCGCCCGAGTCCAAACTCGAGTGGGGCGTCAAGGAGGAGCTCCAGGACATCTACAGCGTCTTCGCCAACGAGGGCGCCGGCGAGGAGGAGCAGAAGAACCTGCAGGACGCGCTCGGGCTGGACGACGAGACGTGCGACGGGCTCCGGGAGATTGTCAAGGCTGGCAAGTTCCAGCTCAAGCAGGATGTCGCCGACGAGGCGCTCTTCTAAGCTTCTCGGTCCGACGAATGGAAGCGCCGAAATCACGGCGTCGAGCTCTTCGCGTCCTCTCAAAACGGACAGAGGAGACCCGTAGGGTCGTAGGGTGAGAGACGGATCGTTATGATTGCACATCGAAGCACATCGCGCGCGTTCCTTTCGAGGAGTCGTTTATCGTTTCGCCGAAATTTCTTTCACGACATCCGTCTCGTAAAGCGTACAGTTATGAACTTTGACGCGTTCCGCGTCGTCTACTAACGCTCCACGCGCTCGAACACGGCGAGCGTCTCGAGCGCGTCGCTCCCCGGGAAAAAGTTGAACCCCTCCGCGCGTCTCAACGCCCACTGCTTGGATGCGATGAGCGCGTCGCAGTCTCTTTCGAACGACGCGAACCCGCACGAGACGTAAATCAGCGTCCGCAGCCGATCGGGGGGAGGAGGCGTTTTTTGGACGAACGCGAAATGCGCGAACGAGACGTCTTCGCTCGCGAGGAGGCGCTTCTTAGCGCGGCGATTACGTTTGTTTCGCTTTTTGCGTCCGGACCCCGCCGCGCCCTGCTTCCCGCGCCGCGGGTCTGTGGACAAATCCGGTGGCTTGTTTGGTACCTCGTTCGGATCGTCAGAGTCGCCGTCACCGTCGTGAGCCCCGTCGTGACCCGCCAGCGCCGCGAGCGTCCGCGCGTCCAGGCCCTTTCGCGGCGGGTCCACGACGACGACGTCGGCGTCAATCACCGCCTCGGCGGCGACGTCGGCGGCGGCGGCGACGAGAAACGAAACCTTTCCCAAACGCGAAAGGGTCCCATAGGAACTCTCCCCGAACGTCTCGCGCGCGGAAACCTCGAACGTCTCCCGCGCAGCCTCGACAATCTCCACGCACCGCAGGGAAAACGTAGACGTCTCGTCCTCGTTCCCGTTGAGCTTTTCAGACGCCGCCAGGCTCAGGCCGATGGCCCCGGCGCCCGCGTGGAGCTCGGAGACGGCGCTTCCGTTTGGCACGTCGCGTCGCATCGACGCCAGCAACGCGTTGTACGCCTCGGTGTTCGCCTGCAGGAACGACCCGGGGGCGTAGCACACGCGCGCGTCGCCGTGTGTGCACCAGACGTATTTGGAGCCGTGTGCGTGGTGCCAACGCTCTTGGTCCGCGTTCACGATCTCGTTCGTGGACGAGTCGTTGAAGTTGACCCAGACGCCGTGCAGGAGTCCTTTTTTCGTCCCTTCTTCCCCCGCGCGGTTCTCACCCGTCTCGTCGCCATCCACCAGCGCGTCGATGAACCGCCTCAGCGCCGCGGGCATCGACGCGCCCTCCACCGGGGGGCGGCCGTTCCACACCAGCGCCACCTGCACGGTGGCGTCCTCGTCCAGGTGCGCGGCGCCTCGCTCCTTCGAAGCCACCGCCGTGAACTGCGCGTACCGGAAATGCCCGTCGCCCGTTTTCTCGTCGTACGCCCGCACGCCCGCGGCGTTCGCCACGTCCGCCACGTACCGCGCCGCCTGGTTGATCCGCGGGTGGTGCACGACGCACTCCGGGATCTCCACCAGGTCGTGCGTGCCTCGCGCGAACAGGCCGAGCGCCAGCGGGTCCGCCTTCCCGTGAGCGCCGTTCGCGCTGTGAACGGACCGCACCGCGAGTTTCGCACGCGTGCGCCACCCGCGCGTCGCGCCGGTGCGCGCGGCGAACGAGGGGACGCCCCGGGCCTCGAAGAACGCGCGCGCGCGCGCCAGCGTCGGCGGCTCGTCCAGGTGCTCGGCCATCGTGCACCCGGGGCACTGCTCGAAGTGCGGGCACCCCAGCGCGAACGCGTCGTCGGGGGGCGTCGCGTCGGGGGCGCCATCGGCGGCGGCGGCGGTTCTCGGTCCCTCCACCCGACGTCGCGGCGGGGCCGGAGACGGTCGCGGCGGCCGCGCGAACCGCGACGCGCGGGTCGCGGGTCGCGAACCGCGATGCGCGGCGGCTCGAAAACCGAGACTCGACGCCGTCGCCATCGTTCCCGAGGCGCGAGCCGGGTGTGGCGCCTCCCTCGGGACGCGTGACGAGAAAAGTACTGTAACTTTTTCGAGGCGGGGACGCGCCCTCGTGGCCGTCCCCGTCAGCACATCCGTATTTCCCGCGCGGTTCCTCGCCCGCGTCACTCCTCGCCGCGCTCGTATCGCGGGCCGCGCACGTGGGTGTCGGTCCGCGGCGACACCATGGTGTTCGACATGAGCTGGTTCGGCGCGTTGCCCGGGCCGGCGCCGCACCCCCGGCTGTCGCGCGTGAGCCGGTGGTCCGCGCCTCATCCTTGGGACGCGTTCGTCGCCGGGTCCTGCTCGTACTTCTGCTTCGGCGGGCCGATCGTGGTGTTCCTGCTTCTGCTCGCGCCGTTTCTGTTCCTGCCGTTCATGCTGTTCCTGCCCTTGGTCCTGACCGGGTACTGGACGCTCGAGGCGGCGTGGTTCGTGCACCGGTGGTACCTGCGGTACAGGCAGGAGCCCTACACGGATCCCCCCCCCAATCCCGACCGGAGGAAGCACATGGAACGCTTCTTGCGGTTGCGGGAGGATTGCATCCCCGACTTCCGCGCGTACCTCGCACGTTGGTTCCGCGGCGCGGACCCGCGCTCGATCCGCCGCGAGAACGTGCGCGAGTTCGTGCGGTACGGGTTCTACGGGAAGGTGGACGGGCCTCTGTCCGACGAGTCCGAGGCGGAGATCGAGTGGTGGCTCGGAGAGGTTGAGCGCGTGTGGGCCATCAAAATCCCGGAGGGGCGCGCGCAGGGGCTGCGCTTCATGCGCCACATGCGCGAGCCGCTGCGCACGTTCCACCAGCCCCTGCTCGTGGTGGCGTACTCGCACATGGCGGAGAGCTTCGCGGGGGTCGTGCTGCGCTGCTGGGGGTTCAAGCACCGCGCCTGCGGGGACACGGGTGTGACGTACTGGCTCAGGGGCGGCGAAAAAGAAAAAAAAGAAAATGCCCACCCCCGGCGCGGACGCGCGTCGCGGCGCGGCTCGCGCGCGCCCAGCCGCGACGCGTCCGCCGGGCCATCTCCGACGCACGCGCTGTCCAGCCTGGAGGCTGAGTCTGTTCATCGACACCGAAACCCAGAAAACGTTTTGGAAAACGACGCAGACTTACGTGAGTCCGAGAACTGGGAGTCCGGGGAGGCTTTTTATTGTCGCGAGTGCGGCGACGACGGAGGGCACGACGTTCGCGGCGGCGGCATCCTCAAACCTCTGCGCCGGTCGCTGGACCTGCTGCGCCGCCGGAGCGGCAGCGGCGACGAGTCCGACTTTTCGCGCGGGAACGCCGGAGTGGCCGGAGGTGGAGGTGGTCATGTCAACGGCGGCAACGTCAACGGCGCCGCCGCGGAGGAGCACAAGACGGCGCACTTTTACGACGCGCGGAAGTGCTTCGCGGGGTGTCGTCCGACGCCGCGCCCGCCGCCGGCGCGCGACCCGTCGACCCCGACGTGGGCGCCGTCCCCGAAACGCACGGCGCCGGCGACGCCGGCGGTGCTTCTTCACGGGCTGGGCATCGGTTTGCCTCCGTACCTGTGGACGGTGGCGCATCTGCTACGCGCGCGGCCGGATCGACCGATCGCGCTCGTGTGTCTCCCCGAGGTGTCTCTGCGCGCCGTGTTCAAAGTGCCCTCGCCGGACGACCTCGTGGACGCCGTGGAGACGCTGTGCCGACGGCACGCGCTTTTTTCGCCGTGCCTGATGGGCCACTCGTTCGGGACGTTCGTGGTGGCTCGCGCGTGCCAGCGCGCCAAAGTGGCCGCCGCGGTGTTAGTGGACCCGGTGGCGAGCTGCCTGATGCTCCCCGCGGTGATATCCAGGGTGATCTACCAGCTCGAGGACCGCTGGAGGGAGCTCTGGGGACTCCCGCCCGCGGGCGCCGTCGGCGGCGGCGCGCGCGTCTCGTCCTCCGCGGTGCGCGACGGAGACGAAGACGAAAACGAGTCATCCTCTTCCTTTCACCGCTTCCCGAGCTCGCTCGGCGAGCTCGACCGATCGCCCTCGTCGTCCCCGTCTGTTTCGCCTTCGCGTCTCGGCGTTCTGCACCCGCGCGCGACGTGGCGGCACCGCGCGGACCTGGTGTCCCGCTTCCTCTTCACGCTCGCGCGCGATTGGCTGGTGGTGCGCGAGCTTAGCACGGCGGTGGCGCTGAGCCGCAAATTCTGGTGGTACAGAGTCTGCCTGTGGTGCGAGGACATGCCGCGGCGCTCGCTGGTGGTCCTGCAGAGCTACGACGCCATCCTCGACCCGGACGCCATCGCGGCGCACCTGCTCAACCGGGACGCGGCGGACGTCCTGTGGGTCGAGGGGTTCCAGCACGGAGAGCTGCTCGGGCCGCAGGGGTACGAGGCGAGGCGACGCGTCGCAAACTTCCTCGGCGCGCTCGACACCGAAAGACTGGCGCGCGACCTCATCGGGCTCGAGCCCGGGGCGGGGAGGGGGCAGACGAAACACGCACACAAACGCGCGCGCGCCGCGAACGTTTGGCCCAAGAAGGGCTCACCCGGCGCGGGCGCGCCCGCGGGGGCGGGCGGGAGGCCGCCCAGGCCGCCCGAGGCGAGCGGGAACAGCGGAACATAGTCTCCTTTTAGTGTACTGGAGTTACGTCGGTACATGTAGTGGACAACCTTCAAAGTAGTCTAACAGTAAAACCGCTCACCTCACGGTCTCGAGTCCCCCCAGCCGTCCACGCCTCCCCCTTTCCACTCGTGGAAGAAGTCCTTCAGCTTCCTCGGGCGGCACCTCTTCCCCGGGTCCATGCGCATCTTCCACGCGCCGTGCCCCTCCGGCATCGCGACGTCGGCGGCGAGCGACGGGTGCAGCATCTTCGCCAGCAGCTCGACGCCCACCACCAGCCTCGGCCCGGCGCGGCTGAAGAAGGCGTGGTGCGCCACGTACACCTCGCGGTCGCGCACAGCCGGGATGGCCCACCACCCGGGAAGCGCGGCGAGTCGCTCCAGCTCCAAGAGCGTCTCCTCCGGTGACCCGCAGACGCACGGCGCCAGCACGAGCACCTCCGGCGCGTAACTCAGCACCTGTTCCCACCGAAGCGCCACCGCCGGCGCGCCCGGTTCCTGCAGCTCGTCGGCGCCGCCGGCGAGCTGTTTCATCTCCGGGAGCCAGTGGCCGCCGACCGCGAACGGACGCAGGCCCTCCAGCGACAGCACGCGCGGCTTTCTCGACGCCGGGGCGACGCGCGCGGCCACCGCTCGCAGACGCTCGCGTAACTGGCCCACCAGCGCCGCCGCCGCGTCGCGCTCGCCCGTCGCCGCGCCAACCTGGTTCACCGTCTCGAGAACCTCGCCCAGCCTCTGCGGGTCGAGCGCAAGCACGCCCACCGGGCGACGACCACCTCCCCCTAGGCGAAGACTCTCGTCGTCGCTTTCGCCTTCCCTCGCGTCAGAGCCCTCCGCGGATCCCCGCGCGTCCTCTCCCAACAGACCAGCCGCGGCGAGGGCCCTGGCGACGACGCCGTCGCCCGATCCGCCCACGCACCGCCCGCACGCGTCCTGCGCCAGCACGAGGCCGGGCCTCGACCGGCGCAGCCACTCGACGTCCACCGAGACGGATGCCGTTCGAGCTCCGCCGCCGTTGTTCCGCGCGGCGCGCGCCTTCGCGGCGTCGTTCGCGAATGTCGCGTTTGCCTTCTCGGCGTTGTACATGGCGGTGCTGATGCTCTCGCGGCGGCCGCCCATTCTTCTACCGCCGTTCGCGCGCGGCTCGCGCGAGCGCAGCACAATCGGAAACGCGCGCGCGACGGTGGCGGGGTAGTCGCACCGGTCGGTGACGCAGGCGAGTCGGCTCTGCAAACCGAGCGCGTGCACGATCTCCGTCGCCGCCGGCGAGAGGCTGGCGATGGCGCACTCGGCGTCGGGCACGGGTTGAGGCGTCGCCGCGGGCGTGTGTAGGTGCGCGCCGTTTCCCAACTCGTTCGGGTCCCCGAAACCGACGTCCGCCGCGCCGAACAACCCGCTGCCTCGCGAGTGCGACGCGTTGAGCGACGCGAGGCCGACTTGCGAGCCGCTGATGGGGGGGAAAGACAAAAACGCCTCCAGCTCGAGATGCGCGGTGTTGGGTGAATGCGCGTTCGTCGCGGCGCTGGAGAAGGACGCCGCGCTGTGCGAGCGGTGGAACGAAGAATAGACGCCGGACCGGCTCTCACCGGCTCTCGCGTCACGGATCGGCCGCGACGGCCGCCGGCCGCCGAGACTGTCGTCGAACGCGCCGGCCTCCGCGCCCGTCGCGCGGCGGTCGGTTCCGGCGTTGTGGAACATCTCGGCGTCAACGTCCTCGCTCTGCGAGCGGCGGTGGTGGAACGGGACGGGGGGCCTGCCGCCGAGCGGCGCGGTCGGAGACGGAACCGTCGTGGAATGCTTGTCGGTCGCGCCGCGGCCGGCTCCGTTCCCGGTCGAGAGGGACAGGGACGTGGACCCCGATCCGTTCCCCATCGAGCTCAGCGCGCCCGAGCTGCCCGCGAGCCCGCCGAGCGCGTCCAGCGCGCGAGCTTTTTCGCCCGCGGCGTCCGCCAGCGCCGCCAGGTCCGCCGACGAGGACGTCGCGGAGTGCTCTCGCGACGAGGCGCTCGGCGCGTTTCGCGCGCGCGCGGGCGACGCCGGTCCGACGCGGTCGACGCGGCCCGAGTCGAGCGTGCTGAGCGAGTCCGAGGACCCGCCGCCGCCGATTCGGGGGGAAACGCCGGAACGCCCGTAGAGCTGCTTCTCGAACGTCTCGAGCTGCGGGAGCGACGGCGCGCTCGAGCGGCCGGTGGGCACCGGCGGCGGCGCCGCCTCCGCCGCCGCCGCCGCGCGCACCGCCGCCTCCGCCGCCGCCTGCGGCACCGCGCGGCAGGCGTCGACGAAGTGCGTCGCCAGCTCGGGCGCGTCCCCGAAGTGCAGGCGCACGTACGACGCGACCACGTTGCGCCAGGCGTACCCCTCCACGCGTCCGATGCCCGGGACGTCGTTTACGCGTCGCTTTTCGTTCGTCTCGGTCGAATCCGTGATCGTCGAATCGTCGCTCGTGATGTTTTTTGACGCCGACTCGATGGCGCGCACCGCCGCGCGCACGACGCCCTCCTTCCTTTCGTCGGAGAGCTCATCGGCGGCGTTCGAGGTGGAAATCGAATCGGAGGTCTCGTCGCCGCACCGGTGCTCCTCCTCCCCCGCGCGGAACACGTCGTACGCCGCGAACCAGTGCCCCCCGCGTCGCGTCTCTTGGGGAGGCTCGCCGGCTTTGCCGGAACCGCCCACACCCGGGCCCGAACAGAGCGCGGGCTCCGCCACCACCGCCGACCGCCGCTTAACGTACCCGCGCGCCTTGGCGCCTGCCGGGAACAAAGGGCACCCCTCGCGGACGGTGACGCACACGTACCCCGAGGCGTTTTTCGCGTGCGCGTCGGTGGTCCCTCCGCCGTTCCCTCGAGAGCGAACGCCGAGCGCGACGCGCGTCGAGAAGGGCGCGAGGCCGCACATAAGCCGAGGCGGTGTGCCCGAGCCGAGGGACCCGTCGCCCAGCGACTGCGACAGAAACGCCAAGCCCCCGCACTCGCCGTAGACGGCGCCGCCGGCGGCGGCGAACGCCGTCACCGCCGCGCGCAACGACCGGTTGTTCGCCAGCTCGCGCGCGTACAGCTCGGGGTACCCGCCGCCGAACAGCAGGCCCTTGCAGTTGGGGGGGAGCGCGTCGCCGGCGATGGGCGAGAAGGGCGCCAGCTCGGCGCCCGCGCGCTCCAGTGCCAACAAATTATCGCGGAAGTAGTGGCAAAACGCGGCGTCGCGCGCGACGCCGATTCTCACGCCGCCGCTCGCCGCGAACAGAGGCCGCGGGAGCAAGTGCGAGGCGCCCGCGCCGACGCCTCGCCCGAGACGCAAAGCCGGGCCCAAGTGCGACGCGACGTTCCCGACGAGCTCTAAAGTGCCCCGAAGGGAACCGCGCTTGGAAGGCGTCCGCTTCGGCGTCGACGCGCCGCGCGACGGACTGTCCGTCGCGCCGGGACCGGGACCGGGACCCTCTCGTTTTTCGCGCGTCGGCGTCGGCGCGCCGCCGCCGAGAGTCTCGCGACGCGCCGTCTCGGACGCGACAAGACGCGACGAGCTGGACGCTTCCTCACCATCATCCTCTTTAATTTCCACAGTCTCGTTCGTGTCGTTCGCCACAGCGAGCGGTCCCTCTCGTCCGCCGCCGATCGGGTCGCGCGCGGATGGTACGTCCGTCGGTCCTACGCCGACGAGAGGGTCCCTCTCGTCCGCCGCCGGCGTCGGGACGAAGGGCCACGCCACGCCGAGCACGGCGTTGAGGTCGACGCCCTCGCCCACGACGTGCGCGAGCTGCGCGGCGATCCCCGCCACGAAGCTCCCCCCCGTCTTCACCGAGGAACGCGAGTTTCGACCGCCCTCGCGCCTCGAAACGCGAGAGGAGTCCCGCGACGACCTCGCGTCCTCGCCGTCCCTCTCGGTCCTTCCTTCCGATTCGGCGCGGAAGTCACCCTCCGAGCCCGCCTCGGACATCGGCGACCCGACCCCGCTCTCGAAGGCGTTCCCGAGCCCCACGAGCGCGCCCCCGATGGACGCGCCGCCGCCCGCGCCGAGCGCGGCGGCGGCGCGCGCGGCGGCGGCGGCGAACGCGTCGCGGGGGTCGCCGGCGGATTCGCTCGGGCCGAGCGCGGCGGCGGCGGCGTCGCGGCGCAGCGCGCCCAGCACGGGCACGCCCGGCGTGGCTTTTGCGAGCGCCTCGCGCACCGCCGCCTCGTGCGCGGCGCTCTCGAGCTTGTTCAGCACGACGCCCGCGACGGCGATCTCGTCGTCCATCCCGACGTGGCCGCGCACGACGGCGGCGACGCCGCGCGCGCTGTGCGCGTCGCAATCGCACACGAGGACGACGGGCGCGCCGAGCCATTTCGCCATCTGTCCTGTGCTTCCCGTTTCCCCCACCACGGCGTCGTCCGCGTCGAACAGGCTCTCGCCGCCCTCGACGACGGCGACGTCCACGTCGCCCGGCTCGGCGAGCGCGGCGACGCGCGCGACGTTGGCGTGTTTGGAGAGCAGGTACCCGTCCAGGTTGTACGAGGGCCGGCCCGTCGCGGCCTCGTGCAGAAGCGGGTCGAGCTGGTCGGGGCCCACCTTGAACGCCTGCACGACGAGCCCTCTTTGCCTCAGCGCGCCCATCAGCCCGACGCAGAAGGTGGTCTTACCCACCCCCGCGTGCGTGCCCGCGACGACGAGCACCTTCATCGTCGCGGAGTGAGCGCGCGAGCGCGATCCGCGACGATGAGGGCGCTCCGACGCGACGAACCGACGCCGAACAGACGCGCGCGCCCGAGACCCGACCGCGTCTAAAAACCGGCACTCTCAGCGGCTCACCTCGCGCGCGTCTCCATCCCTCCGGCTTCGCTCGCGGGGAAGGGCACCGCACCGCGCGACGCGGAATCGACACCCACTCGGCAAACGTCTCTACTCGAGTTGAGCATTTCGCGAAGGTCTCCGCTGAAGGCTTTTTCCAGACTTGCGCGCCATACCGGTCTGGAAAAAGTTCTCGTGTTTTGGAGACTGTCGGCACGTTTCCGAGACGCAAAAAAATACGCGAAAACCGAGTGGAGGCCACGTCTCGCGCTTTTGCCTTTGGGAACTTTCCGCGGTGGCCATTCTCACATCGCGCGCAGTCCAAGATGTCTGCTGCTGCTTTCTCCCTCTCCGCGCGCGCGGCCGTTGCCACGCGCGTGACTGCTCCGGTGCAGCAGAGGCGTGGTGCGTGCCTCCCCTCGCGACTCCCCCCGCGAGCGCTTCCCGACCCGCACGCGTGGAAAAATCCCGGCGACCGTCTCGGCCGTGTTTCGGGTTTAGGGTTTGTTTTGCCCGCGCCGGAGCGCGTCCCGGGCACCCCCCGCGAGCCTCGAACGACCCCGAACGCGTTCGCCTCGAGCGGCACACGCCGCGGACGGACCGCCGGCGGTCCGTTCGGTCCCGGGAGACGCGCGTGCCGACGGCGGAGGCGCGATGCGGCGTCGCCATCGGAAAGCGACAGATTCGCGCCACAGTGGATAACGTGGTGTTTTCGCCATCGCGTCTCGAAATCGCTTTTCTTTCTCGCTCGCCGCGCTCTTCGCGCGACGGAACACGACGCGCCTCTCTGACCACACGCGCCCATACGCGTTCTCGCGTCTCTTCACGTTAATTAAACCCAAAACAGCCGCCGTCTCCACCGAAACCCGCGCGGCGATGACGGACAAGGAGAAGCGCCGGCAGAAGCGCCACACGAAGATTCGCGCCAAGCTCAGCGGCACCGCCGAGCGCCCTAGGATCTCGGTGTACCGCTCGAACCAGCACACGTACGTGCAGGTGATCGACGACGAGAACCAGAAGACGCTGTGCGCGATCGGCACCATGTCTTCTTCCATCAAGGAGGTTGTCGGGAAGGAGGAGTGGAAGACCAAGACGGTGGACGCCGCGCGCGCGGTGGGCGCGGCGCTGGGGGCGACGATGATGGAGAAGGGCATCAAAACCGCGGTGTTTGATCGCGGCGGGTTCGTGTACCACGGCCGCGTCAAGGCTGTCGCGGAGGCGTGCCGCGAGGCGGGGGTGGAGCTCTAAACGTTGCAGGAGACTTTGTTGTTTCGACCACCGATGTGATGGATATCGACGAGGAGGTTGTCAAACGAAGCTTAGGACGACGCGAGGTACATGTAGCGCTCAATGAAAAAACGATTCTTTCGCTCACAACGCGCGCGCGCGCGAAACGTCGGTGGACGCTCCTTTTTCTTCTTCGTTCGCGCAAAACAAGTGGCACTGGTTGGATCTCGTCTTTTTTTCGTGACTACGAAGCCATACAGGATACGCTTACATTTCAGCGCCTCTCCGCTTCACATCGCTATCTTGATGGCCTGGGCGTGCGCCTCGTCACACCGAGTCGCGTGACCCGCATTCACACGCTTCCGCTGCCAACATGGCGTGCACCTCCGCCTTTGTCGGGACCCCCGCGTCCCTTCGCGCGCCCGCCGCGACCCGCAGCGCGCGCGCGCGTGTCTCGGTCCGCGCCGACGCGTCGCCCGCGGCCACGTGCGTGGTGACGCCCGCCACGGTGAAGTCGCGCTCCGGCTCCGCCTCGGTCAAGGGCACCGTGCGCAAGCAGAACGAGGACCGCTTCGCGTCTTACGTGCGTATTTCGTCCCGCTCTTCGCCCCAACCCCGACGGGCTCCCGCGCTCGCGGTCGTCGCGACGCCGCGGCGTCGCGCGACCACCACCGATCCCACCACACGCCATCTCCGACGATCCGAGACTCGTCTCGGCTCTTTTCTTCGGACGCGCGTGAAACATCTTCCTTCCCATGCGCTGACACGAACGCTACTAACGTTTTCGACACCAGGTGAACACCACCGCGGCTCCTGGTTCGCCGTACGCCATCTACGGCGTGTACGACGGCCACGGCGGGTTCGCGGTTTCGGAGTGGCTCAAGACGAACCTCGCGTCGATCATAATCGAGGAGTGGCCCAAGGCGGACTTCTGTTTGGAGGCTCTCAGCCAGGCGTGCCTCAAGGCGGACTACACGCTCATCCAGCCCCCCGGCGGGTTCTTAGGCGCGTTCGGCGAAAGAGGCGTCGGCGGCGCGAAGTGCGGCTCCACCGCCGTCGTCGCCGTGCTGTTTGAGGAGAACGGCGTGACGAAGCTGTGCACCGCTAACGTCGGCGACGCGCGCACGTTACTGGTGCGCGACGGCAAAGCTGTTCAGCTTTCCGTGGACCACGTCCCGGACGATGAGGCGGAGCGCCGCCGCATCGACGCGGGGAACCCCAACTTGCGGAAATCGCTCGTGACGTTCACGGAGGGGTCGTGGCGCGTCGGCGGCGTGTTAGCCTTGAGCCGCGCGTTTGGTGACGCGTTTTTGAAGGAGAGCGGTAAGTTTGAGGGATTCGGCGAGCGCAACGCCGATTACGGCAGCGGGTTCGGGTTGAACGCCGAGCCTGATTGCTACATCGAGCAGCTCACGGAGAAAGACACCTGGGTCATGATGTCCTCCGACGGGCTCTTCGCCAACGACGCGCGCGGCGGCGGCGGGGGGTTCGAGAACCAGGAGATCGCCGACTTTTTGCTCGCCGCGCCGAGCGACGCGACGCCCGAGTCGCTCGCCAAGGAGCTCTGCTCCATGGCCGTCGCCAAGGGGTCCACGGACGACGTCACCGTGACGCTCATGAAGCTGTAATTCGGTCGTCTAGGCGAGGCGTAACACACGCGAATAAAAGAGAGTTTGGCGAGAGAGGCGTGCCAGACGCGGAGTCTAGTCTGACGTCCGGAAATGAAACTTTCGCGTTTTTCACCTTTTTACCCGAGCGCGTTTCGTGTCGACAGACGCGAATCCGGCGCGGAAGTCACGTGGTGACGTGTCGAATCCTCGCAGCCTGACCGGCGCGGAGAAGCTCGTCGACGTCTCGGCACGGATCCACCTTCGGGGACCACTCCTCGCCGCGCTCCTCACGGACGTCAGAGAAAACCCCGTGTCGCGATGGCCTCCATCACCGCCTCCGCGGTCTCCCTGCAGGTGCGCGACGCGGGAACGCGGCGGGCGACGAACCCGCGCGCGTCGCGCCGGTATCGCGCGCGCATCTCGTTGTTCGCTCGCCCGGTTGGCACCATCCGCCGTCCCCACCCCGAACGCACCGCTGACCCCGTCCCTTTCCCCCGATCCAACCTGGAAACGCCGACGCAGACGGTCCGCGCGCGCCCCGTCGCCGCGCGCCGCGCCTCCTTCGCCGGTGCCGCCGTCAGGTGCGCGCGCGTCCCGCAGATCGCCGCGTCCATCTTGCCGCGGACAAATATCTCGCTCGTTCGCCACCTCCGTCGCCGCGCGTTCGACGACCGACCGCGACTGACCACGTCCTTCACCTCCCCGAACGACAAAACGAAAACGCCAACTCCACTTGTCCGTGTTCCCGGTAGTAGGTCCCGCGCCGCGATTACATCCAAAACCTCCGTCCGCGTCGCCCCGGTCGCGTCCTCCAAATCCTCCGAGAAACTCGCCGAGAAGAAGATGCCCGCCGGGTTCAACTTGGCGCTTGCCGCGATGGTCGCCGGCTCGGTGTTCGTTTTGGACGCCGTCTCCCCCGAGTACGCCGAGGCGGCGCGGAGCAGCGGCCGCATGGGCGGCAGCTCGTTCCGCTCGGCGCCCCGCTCGGCGCCCCGCGGGATGTCCGGCCAGTCCCGAACCGCGCCCCCTCCCCAGGCGATGCGCGGGGGCATGGGCTACGGCTACGGCTCGTTCATGCCCTTCCCCATGTTCTCGCCCTTCGGGTTCGGGTTCTCGCCGTTCGGGTTCGGGTTCGGGTTCGGCGGGTTCGGGTTCCTCATCCAGATCTTCTTCCTGCTGTGGGTCGTGAACTTCGTCTCCGGGCTCCTCAATTCCGTGGCCAACGCGCCCAGGAACGACGACGACGACATGGGCCCCCCGCCCCGGTACTGAGCGCGCACGCTCGAGACGCGAGTAATGCGTTTTTAAGGCCTTTGGCCGCGACAAGACGCGAGAAACGGAACGCGAGAACCGAGTGGCGCGTCGGAGAGCGGGCGGCGCGGTCGTATCGTGACAGGAGCGCCGATGTAAGAAAGACTTCACTTTATCGATGATTCTCGTGCTCTAGCTAGTATCAGCCTACGTCACCACTACCTCATGCGTCCGCGCGTGCGAGGTAGTGGTGACGGAAATCCGCATCGGGGGGGTTCGCGTTCTTCCGCCGCGTCCGTCCCGCCGCTCAAAGGCCGCTCACATCCACGACATCCACCAGATGTACATGCTCCCCTGTCCCTTGCGGCTGGTGGCTTCCTCGATCAGACGGCGCGCCTGCCCCTGCGGGGACAGCGGCAGCGACGGCGCCGACCCCACGCCGACCACCACGCCCTCGAGGCGGGAGGTGATTTTGTCCAGAGCCTCCTTTCCCCGGCCCCCCGCCGAGGCGGTCTCGCGCATTTCCCTCGCGCCCCCCTTTCGCGACGCGCTCCACTCCACCAGCGGGTCGTGCACGAACGTCTCCAGCACGGACATGAGCGCCTCGCGGTGGCTGCGGAGCACCGACAGAGTGATCTCGCTCGCGCGCATGAAGACGCCCTCGTACCCCCCCGCGCCCAGCCCGTCGATGATGTTCTGCGTCAGCCGAAACGGCACCATCTCCGGCGTCTCGAGCTCCAGCCCCTTGTCGAAGAGGCACGAGAAGTCGACGTGCACGCAGTCGCCGCTTTCCTGGTCCAGCAGGATGTTCTCGCCGTGCCTGTCCCCCAGGCCGACGACGTGCCCCACCATGCTCCACACCGCGGCGGTGTGCGCGAACGCGGTGCGCGCGCCGTGCCACGCCGCGGGCCGGTCCTTCCACCGGTTCAGGAACCACCGGTGGAACACCGGAGGAAACTTTTTCAAAATCTCGCGCATCCACGTCGTCGGCGTCGCCTTGAGGCGCTCGTGCGTCTCCTTCACCTCCGCGAGCGTGCGCTTGTGGTACAGGCCGTCGCGCACGTACAGCGCCTGGATCACGTGCCGCAGCCCGGTGGTGTGCGGGACCCACTCGATTAAACCGCAGTCCTCTGTGAGCGGCACGACGGCGAACGTCCGCAGGTACAGCCGGCGTTTGCGCGACGCCGCGTCGCGCGACAGCAAGCGGTTGAGCATCGTCGTGAACTCCATCATGCGCAAATCTTTTCGCAAGTCGTCCTTGGGCTTACACAGGAAGGACTGCGCGACGCCGTCGGACCCGATCACGGTGAGCTTCTTCGGTTTCTGCAGCGAACTTAAAACCGGAACGTCGTCCTCGACGGCGGCGATCGTCGCGACGTCGTCCGGGAACGCGTTCCACTCGGAAACCGTCGGCACGTGGTTGGGGTTGGCGGCGTTTCGCGCGCGCGACGGCGGAAGCGTCGGCGCGAGCTGCGTTTGGTTCGGCACGAGCACGTCGCACGGCGTGAGCCGGCGCAACGCGGGGAACTCGCTCTTGACGGAGAAACTCTTCGCCGGGCGCCCGTTGGCTAACGGTTTGGGAGAGAACGCGCACACACGAATAAGCTGGTCGCACAGGCTCGCGCTCTGCTCGAAGAGCGGCCGAGCGCTCGCCGCGGCGCCCTCCTTGGCGCGATCCAACACCCGCTGCGCCGACGCCGAGCGATCGGGGTGGGTGCTCCTTGCCATCGCCGTCATGCTCCACAGCACCTGGTTGGGGAAGTTGCGAACTAACCGGTGCAGCAGCTCGTGGATGAGCGCGCGCGTCTCGCCGTGCGGGTGGCACAACCGAGACGTGAGCTGCGGGAGCGCGGGAAGCCACGTGTACAGCGGGAGCTTCTGCGAGAAATCGCGCAACGAATTGGTCGCCGTCGTCGCCACTTTGCGTTCCTTGGACGTCGAAGAACTCGAGTTCGCCGCCGTCGCCGCCGCCGCGCCGACGTCGAACCACAGCGTGAGCATACGCGGCAGACTCTCGTACGCGTGCCTGTGCCCGTGCCTTAACGACGTCGCGTAGTGCTGAATCACCTCCACCACGTAATCCAGCGAGCGCTCGTCCACGTCAAACGCGCGCGAGCGCGCCGCGCGCGACGCGGCGGCGCCGCGACTCGCGCCGTACGCCTCTCGGCCGTCGCCGTCGCCGCGGGATGACCCGTCGCGATCCGTCGCGGCGGCTTTCGCGCGCTCGCGCTTCTGCGCGTCTTTTAATAAGTCGTCCATGTACTTCGCGACGTGAAAGTTAGCCTTCTCCGTGTGCCGCTGGTCCCGAAGCACGTTGGAGTAGATGTTCAGGACGTCCGTCTTCGAGCGCTGGCCCGTGGCGGCGCTCCAGCGCGCCAGACGAAGCATCGCGCGGCTCGCCGCCACCGGGTCCGCGCCGCGAAGCGCCGCGTCGTCGAGCGCCTCCTGGATCTCCACCGTCGCGCGGTGCTGCCGTCCAGTCGCCCACAGGAGCTTCGCCTGCTCCACCGCCAGGGCCATGCCGGGCGCGGGAAGACCCGCCGCTGTTTTTGTTTTTTTCGCGCCGGAGGACGCTTTCGCGTTTTCGAGAGCGTCGCCGCGCTCGCCGGCGGACTCGAGCGCGGCGCGCGCCTCGAAGAGCGCCAGCTGCGCGGCGCCGGCGTGCCCGCTGGCGCGGCACAGCTTCGCCTGCGCCAGCCAGGTGTACGCGGACGCATCCTCCGCGGACGCGCCCAGCGCGGCGTACGCGGCGCGTCGGAGCGCGAGGATGGGCTCGCGCGTCGCCATCGCGGACGGCGTCAGCGCCAGACGCGGGTCCCAGTCGCTGAGGCGCTCGACGCCCACGTCGAGGGACGCGGAGGAGGGACCGAGCGCATCGCGAGGAACCCGCGCGTGATGTCCTAACGCGACGCCGCGACCGCGTTTGCGTTCCGCGACGCTACCCGCGTTCGCTCCGTTTCGCGTCTCCTCCGCCGCGTCCAGCGACGCCACAGCCTCCATCGCCTCCTCCGCCTCGCGGATCAGGTGCAGCTGCACGACGGCGGGGTGCGCGCGCCGGTACGATCCCTCCATCGCCGCCGCCGCGAGCGGCGTGATCACCGCGTCGCGCGCCGCCGTGGCGGCGCGCGCCACGCCGGCGGCGTCACGCCGGTGCAGCGCGAGCAGCACGCGCCCGACCGCCGCCTCGCCGCCTGGGCGGCCGGAGAAGTCCCCGCCGCTGAGACCGCCGCTTTCCAAACTCCCGCCGCCGCCGCCGGAGTCCTTGTCCAGCACGTCCAGGAAGTTCTCGAGCGCGTCCCATCGCCCGAGGCGCCACGCCGCCGCCGCGCCCATGTCCGCGAGCTCGGCGCGCGCCGCCGGGCGGGAATCGATGAGCGCCTCCGCCTCCTTCTCCAGCGCGCGCAAATGCCCGAGGCCCTGCAGACACCGCAGACGCCCGCGCTCGGAGGGGTCGAGCTTGGCGTTTTCACGTCGCGCAAAATCGCCGCCGACTTCCACGTTTTCCCGCCGCCGCGAAGCGCTCTCGTAGTGCGTCATCGCCTCGGTCCACTCGCCCGCCTGCTCGTGCTGCAGCAGCGCGTCCTCCGCGCGCCGCCGCGCCGCCGCGAGCGCGTCACAGGACGTGAGAGGTGCCGACGACGCGCTCAACTCGCGCTCAAAGGAATTGCCGCGCGCCCGAAGCCGCGCCACCGCCTCGAGCGCGTCCGGCTCGGCGAGCGCGCGATGCGTCGCCGCGAGAAACGCCGCCGACGCGTCGTCCAGCCCGCCCCCCTCGGGCTCGCCGTCGCGCAGAGCCGCCTGGTTCAGCACGTTCTTCTGCAAACGCAGGTGGTCCTCGAAGTAAAGCAGCGCGCGCGCCGGCGCGCCGCAGCGCAGCGCCGCGCGCGCGAGCAGCTCGCGAGGCACAGCCCTCAGGACGTCGCGAAGCGCGGCGAGAGTCTCCTCGTCCTCGCGCGACGCGGGCGCGTTTCCCGACGCGCCGTTCGCGCCGTTCGCGACGTCCTCCTTCCACGCCGCGAGCTGGTCCAGCAGCGTGAACACCGCCTGCGCGGCGAGCTCAGCCTGCTCGGAGGAGGCGCCGGCGGGCAGCGGGATCCCAAAACCGCCACCGAGGCGGTGCCCCGCCGGAACTGCGGCGGTCGCGTCGGGTCCCTCGGTTGGTTTCTCCGCGCCGGCGGCGTCCAGGAGCACGGCGACGATTTCCTCGCGCACGTGTCGCACGCGCGCGGCGTCGCGCGCGGCGAGCGCGTCCAGCACCATGCGCGGCAGCAGGAACAGCATGACGCGCGTGTCGTGTTTGAATATCCCCGCCGCGCACACCGCGAAGACGGGCGCGTCCGGGCCCGTCGCCTCGGACGCCAGCGCGCGGCACCACGCGTACAGCCACCGCCGGAACGAGGGCCCGCCCGGCGCGCGGTACAGCGGCCGCCGCGTCGGCGGCGACGACGGGGCGCGCGTCAGGCAGTACATGGACGTCAGACCCGGCGCGAGCAGCGCGCGGATCTCCTCGGGGAGGTTCGCCCAGAACGCTTCGCCCTCAGGCGAGGCGCCCTCCGGCAGACGCGCGTACGCGCTCGAGTCCCTCGATATCGCGGCTCGCTCCGAAGGGCCAGTCGCGGAGGCGCCGCCGGAGCCGCCGGAGCCGCCTTCGACATCCTCCGCGCGCACCGACGCCGGGCGGCACCTTACGTGCACGAGAATCTCCTGCGCGGCGATCGCCGCCGCGTCCAGCATATCGACGTCCGCCGCGCCGCGCACGGTGCGCGCGATGTGCTCGATCAGCAGCTTGCGTGCCAGCGCCGGCCCGGCGGCAGCGGCGGAGAGCTTCTCCGTGGACGCCAGAGGCAGGTCCACGCGCCCGGGGTCGATCGCGCCGAGCTCGCCCAGGCACGCCGCGGCGAGCCGCTGCGTCCGCAGCGAGATCGCCGTGCGGTTCTCCGAGACGCAGCACCGCAGAAGCGCCGCGATGCACCGCCCGACCACCTCCGCGCTCGTCTCCCAGCTCGCGACGGATCGCTCCGTCGAAAAATTCGACGCGTCGCGCGCGTCATTCGCGGCGTCCCCGTCCCCGGGGGCGCGCCCGCCCGGCGCGCGGCTCGAGATCCTCGCGCCCGCCACCCGCCGGCCCTCGTCCTCGCCGTTCGAGAGCAGGTCAGAAACCGCCGCCGGGTCCGCGCGCAGCGCGCGCCGGAGCTCGCCCAGCGCGGTGGCACGCACAGCCTGCGACTCGTCCTCCAGGCCGTCCGTCAGGATCCCGAGGAGCGACGAGAGCGGGATCTCGCCCCGCTCTTCGCGCACCGCGGCGTTGGCGCGCGCCAGGCGCTCGCACTCGGGGAGCGTGGGCAGGCGCGCCAGGAAGCCGGTCATGATGGGCTTGCCCGAGCGCAACACGAGCTCGTCGATCACCGCCGCCGCCGCCGCGGCGTTCGCCGCCGCCGCCGCGGGCGCCGCGGGATCATCGTCCTCGCCGAAAGAAAAAGCGGCTTTCGCGAAAGCCACATCCCGCCGCGCCGAGGAACCGTCGGGAAACGATGTCTCGGCGTTAACACCCTCGGGACTCAAAAAACCTTTTTTGAGCGAAAAAGACGACGACGCGCGAGCCTCGAGCGCGCTCTCCGGCAGATGCGGGAGCATCGCGACGACGACGCGCCCGGCGACCGCGCGTAAGTGCTCAGGCGCGTGCT
>Ga0209666_1000314_pt1 | contig 38169 bp, 39 predicted proteins | sample SaaInlV_125m_DNA_FD_184679 | JGI IMG/M metagenome (GOLD analysis project Ga0209666, IMG submission 184679) | Marine microbial communities from expanding oxygen minimum zones in the Saanich Inlet - Saanich Inlet SI037_S3LV_10m_DNA (SPAdes)... | ecosystem: Environmental > Aquatic > Marine >...
GGGAGCCATCCGAACCTCGGGGTTTGCCCACCTCCGCACCGGCCCCCCTCCAACCCCACCCAGGCACCATGCTGCGCAGCCGCGAAGCCGTGATCCGCAGCCGCTGCCGCGAGATGCAGCGCCGCGAGGGCCTCGAGCAGCGGCACGCCGAGGAGCTGGCGTCCCGCCGCGCGGCGACCATCGACCTGACCCAGGGCCGCCAGCGCAGCGCCCAGGTTGCGAGCGAGGCGCCCCAGTACCGCTCGCTCTCGGCCGACGACCTGGAGGTCGACGCCGCGCCCTTTCGCGAGCTGCAGCAGGAGGTATGAACAGTTGCTTCGAACACTGGATATCTGCCCACTTCTAGGCACAATTGCACCCATCGAACCCACCGAGCAGGAGCGCATGATCTTCACGTCGCTCGGCGGGCGCGACGAGGCGCCCGCCGCGCCGCGCGAGGTGTCGCGGGACGACCTCAACGCCATGGCCACGCTCGAGCTGCTCAAGAAGCCGCCCGAGGACGCCGGCGCCGAGAAGCGCAACCTCGCGGTCGTCGCGGGCATCGAGGCGTCGGTCGATCTGCAGCGCTCCAAGGCGACGCCGGAGACGCTGCGCGAGGTGGAGCGAATGTTCTCCAACGGCCACAACTACCCCGAAAACTGGCCCGTCGTCGCGGTGCTCTTCAAGGGCCTCAACTTCTTCGCCAAGTACTTCATTCGCCTGCACGCCAAGGCGGAGGAGGCGCTGCTGGCTGCCGAGTGCTCGGAGTACCTCGCCAAGGAGAAGGCGCTGCGCGCGCGCGTGCACGCAAAGGAAGCCGCGGAGGCCAGCGCGGCGGCCAAGACGGCCTGCACCACCGACGAGTGCATGATCTGCATGGACGCCAGCATCCCCGACGACTTCCTCGTCGCCGACTCGGGCTGGACCGTGCTCACGTGCAAGCACGGCTACTGCACCAAGTGCATCGACACCTGGCAGGAGGAAGGCGGCCACACCTGCCCCCTATGCCGCGCGCCCATCTTCTCGGCCTACGGCGCCAACACCCCGCACCCGGCGTACGCCAACGGCGACGAGGGCGACAACGGGCCCGTCTATCGCAGCCTCGGCGCCTACGAGGACGACGAGTCGCCCCGCTTCGCGTCGCTCGGCGCGTAGTCACGGTACTTGGACTCGACAACGCCACCGGTAGGTTCGTGCGGCGTCTCCGGGCGCGCTGGCGCGCTTCGAAGGTACCGGTAGGTTCGTGCGGCGTCTCCGGGCGCGCTGGCGCGCTTCGAAGGTACCGGTGGGTTCGTGCGGCGTCTCCGGGCGCGCTGGCGCGCTTCGAAGGTACCGGTAGGTTCGTGCGGCGTCTCCGGGCGCGCTGGCGCGCTTCGAAGGTACCGGTGGGTTCGTGCGGCGTCTTGCCGTGATTTGAACATCACTGAGAAACGGGACGCGCTCCCATGGCGCAGATACGATAGCCTCCACAGTTAGATAAGGTGTCAGTTAATTATAAAATGTCACAGTAAACACGGTATTTCAGATTATGCTTCCATTTCTCGCGCTTAAGCACGCACCACACAATGCAGAGGACCGTGAGCTGCGCGATGCATTGCGCCTATCGCGTGAGCGCACTGGTGGAACTTTTGTCGTCATGGTGCTGGGTGGCTCGGAGGACGCGGATGACCGCTACAAGCAATCATTCCCACGCTGCACGGTATTCACCGTCGGATCCCACACGGGTGCCGACGTCCAAGGTGACTGGGAAACCCCATCTGTTTGGGAAGAGTCCAAGAAGCGCAAACCAGGCGCCGTCATAATTGACTACGGCTCCGATTCATGGATGAAAGGTTCCGCGGGAATGCACCTTGCCGACATCTTGAATTCAACAGGAGCCATGCTGCTCTTTTCTCCACCACCGACCGAACGGCCAGATTCGGTTGGTGGGTGGTGGGAGACAATGCTATGGGTGCACTTCTTATCTGACGAGGAACACATGCGAAAATACAACGCCATGGTGTTAGACGACAACCAACTGCTCCTGTGCTTTTCCAACTCGTTCGAAGAGGCTCCTTTGTATCCGGGCGAACTTCTTCAGGCGATAGATGAATGTACAGATCTGATTCAAAAGACAGATGATCTTTGGGGCCCCAATAGTTTGGTTGCAAAAAGAATTGCAGAAAAACGCACGGAGAGAATCAAGGACTGCTTTGCAAAACGGCAAGCCATGTATCTTCCCGTGCCATGGCTCACTGCACTACAGTTGCAGCTCTCGCTTGTAACAAGCTGCGTTGACGCGCCTTCGGATGTGTGAGGTTTGTGCGGCGTCTCCGGGCGCACTGGCGCGCTTTAAAGGCACCGACCCGCTGGCTGAGGATTTAATTTGGTACTTGTGACTTCGGGCTGTCCGGCGCATGTCGACCCACGTTCGTGCACGTGTTGACGTGCCGCACGACGTGGCGCTGCTCATCTTTGACCTTGCGCTGGTCAACGACGACGTACAAACGGCCAAGGCGCTGCGCCTCGTGAGTCGGGAGTGCGCGATTCGCTTTGCAAAGCCCGTCTGGATCGTGGGCGCGCAAAACCACTACTTCAACTACCTGCGGAGCCTCGGCGAGCGCGACCGCCGCAACACGCTTCGCTGGCTGTTCACCGACGGCCAGGGCAGCGCGCGCCTCGCGGCGCGCGTCGCGGCCGAAGCCACGAGCGCGGCGGCGGGCGACGACCCACGGGAGCTCTTTAGGCAACTTTCCAAGTGTACCAAGTTTCGTATCTGACCCAGGACTAAAAAACGCACACGTTCACGCGCCCGAGGGCCCCGTCGCGCAAAGTTGTCGTCGAGGTAGAGCACCTGGTCGCCGTTCAGGTCCAGCTCGTCCAGAACTGGGGCACCCGCGCATCTCCGCCGCGCACCACTCACAAGGCCCTCAAGTGCGGCGGCGGCAACGCCTCGCAGCACTCGACGAATCGTTTCACCTGCGCGAGCCGCACCTTCTCGTACGTGGCATCAAAGTAGGAGAAGAAGCACCGCCGCGCTTCGGCGATGCTCATCTCGCCGCGCAGCAGCTGGCCCCGACAGTGCAGCTCGAGCTTGATCCCGCGCAAGCCGTCGACGTACGCCTCGCCACTGCGCGTGGCGGTCGCGTACAATTCGACCCCGTCGACCGTCTCGGCGTGGTCGCGCACGGGGTCGCTGCACGAGAAGACGGGCGCGCCCATCATCTCGGCCAGGTTGTCCACCGCGCCGTCCCGCTCGTTCACGCGGAACCACTCGGCAAAGTGTGGCGGCAGCCGCACGATCATGCGCGGCTTGGAGACGAGCAGGTCGGGGTTGGAGCTTACCACGCTTTGCGCGCGCCCCTGCAGCTTTTCGTGCCCGATGAACCGCGCCTCGAATACTGCGCTGCCGCCCACGACGCTGCCGAGGTGCCACTCGCCCGAGAGCAGCTGCGCCTCCGTCAGCTCGCCGTGCGCGCGCGAGCTCGGCACGAAGATGTACTCGTCCGCACCGTCGACCTGCGCGTTCGGGTCGGTGTACACGGCGATCCCGCTCGGCAAGACCGTCGCAACCACCGCGTGAACCACCGCCAACCACGCCGGGTCTTTCCAAATTCCGGGATCGACCCGCAGCTTGTAAAGCTTGAAGCCGCGCACGACCGTGCCGCCCGTGCTCTGCAGCAGCTCTCGCAGGTTGGCGTGCCACGCGTCGCGCGCGCCCTCGCCCGCGCGCATGCGCCGCGGCGGCGGGTCGCCGCGCGCGCGCAGCTTCGGTAGCAGCGCTCCCTTGCGCTTGTTGAAGACGTTGGTGCTCATGAGCTGCACGCCGGCGACGCCGTCCATGCCGCAGGCGAAGCAGTCGTGCAATTGTATGGGCAGCATCGCCTGCATCGCGTTGCCTGCGCGCAACGCGTCGCGCTACCAGTGGCATAGCGCGAGCGGCACGAAGGCGTGGTATGAACGGTTCGCTAACTTCAGACACAACCAAGCAAAAGCGCGCCTTCTCCTTTGCCCTCGGCTTTTTTTTCAGGACGCCGCCGGGACTCGAACCCACGATCTTCCGCAGGGGTGAAAGCCAGCCACCGTTTAAACTTCTCGCAGAAGCCGGCGGCGATTGCGGCGCGCGCGGCGTGCTGTGAGCATGCCGCGGTTCTCGCCGAGCGCGCCGGCCACGGGCGCGAGTGTGGCACCGCCCGATTGCGTGGCTACCACCACGGTGCACGCTGCATGCCTGCATGCCTCTGCAGAAGCAGCACCCGCACCAGCACGACCACAACTGAACCACCAGCAGCAACTGCACCAGCACCAGCACCAGCAGCAGCTCGCGTCGCAGCAGCAGCACCACCAGCGCCAGCACCGGCACCAGCAGCAGCTCGCGTCGCAGCAGCCGCAGCAGTCGCACCAGCACGAGCACGACCACAACTGAACCACCAGCAGCAACTGCACGAGCACCAGCACCAGCAGCAGCTCGCGCCGCAGCAGCAGCACCACCAGCGCCAGCAAAGCTGCAGATTCACAATCGTGGCCGCAATGCCAGCTCGCGCCGCAGCCGCAGCATCGGCTCGCGCCGCAGCAGCAGCACGCGAGCAAAAGCGGTCACAGTTGTTACACCCCCGTTGTCAGGCCGCGACGTTTCCATCGCGGCCGCCGGCACTGCTGCCGTCGGTGGGCGAGAAGGTGTTCATCCACGACGGCGAGACGGCAGTTCCTGCGTACGACACGCCGCGCTTTGCGCCGCTCCGCGACTTGCTGGACCACATGGCGCTCCAACGAACCATCATTTCGTGGTCGGAAAGGTACCACGTGGCCGTTCCTTCCGACGGACCCGGCAAACCCGCCTTCACGATTTGGATCAAAAAGAACGCGAGCGATGCGACACCCGATGTTTACTTCGCCAATTTGTGTTTCCGTTTCGACAGCTCCAACTCCTCGTCCGGCTTTTCCATCGAAGCGCTGCGGGCCAAGCTCGGCTACACCACCTGCGCAGACGCCGGTCTCGAGTGGCTCATCGTGGCCGACTCGTCGTTCCACACCGGCCCGACGATCACGGACGACGACGAACCCGACCGCCAGTTAATCATCGCTGTGCGCAACGATGCATCATTCAATGTCGATCTCTGGCTCTACCTGGAGGATGTCGGAAAGGTGTGGGGCCGTTTTCCAAAGGCCCCCTCCGTTGACAGCAGCAAGGATGGCTCTGAGGCCGAAGACGATGAGCAGCAGGGCGAGATGGCCGAAGGGACTGTGGTGGAGACCAGCGAGGAAGGCGGCGAGGTGCCCCCAACCCCCGCCCTAGCCGCGCTTCCTCGCCCCAACCCTCGCCCCAACCCCAACCCCAACCAGGACGGTGCCGAGGACGGTGCCGAGGACGGTGCCGAGTGGGGCGAGGTCGAGGTCGAGGCGCGCCCCGTTGACGAGGGCGAAGAAGGCGTGTCCGCGACGGAGGAGGCGGAGGGCGAGGCCGAGGACGACGCCGCGGCGGCGGTGAGTTGGGCGGAGCTGCCGCTGCACTCTGTGGCTCTGAAGATCACGGGCGTGCTCTATGCGCTCAGTGGTGGCCGCGCGGCCGTCAGCATCGCGCGCGACGACCTCGTGCAACCGCTCAAGCACCTGGGCGTCGGCAACGTCGTGAATGCACTGCAGCCGAAGCGCGTGTCCATGCACACCTCGTGGTTTACCCATGACGGCAAGCGCGGGAACAAGGCGCGACTGCAGCTCGCTGTTGGCGGCGTGGAAATCATCAAGAATATGTACAGCGACGACCGCGCCCGGCTCGGCGTCATGATGTCCACCATCGTGTGCACCAACCCCAAGGCACTCGTGCTCGGAGGCCCAGCAGCGGGCCCGGCGCCGGCGCCACTGCCACGTACGCGGGTACCCCTGACTCAGCAGCCGCCGCCGTTGCCTCCGGCACTGCCCACCCCGCCTCCGGCGCCACCACCGTCGTCGACGCCTCCGGCACCACAATCGCCGTCGACCCCTCCCGGAGCTCCACCACTATCCAGCGGCTTCGTGATTAGCTGCCCAGTCGACGAAATCAAGCGGGCCCTCGAGCAGCTCGACGCGGCAATCGCGAATGCAGCCGACGTGGCGAAACGGCTGCGCGGCTTGGTGGACCGGTAGATACGGGGGTGCAAGCAAGCCTGCGTGGTGTGTGTGTGTTGCGTTTTCCCGAGTAAACGTTGCGAATGTGAGAATTCCAGCGCGAATCACGCGCCTTAACGGAGCGCGGTTGGCGAGGGGGTTGCACCTGCGCGACGCCCCACCTTGGCACTTGTGCATCTTGCGCGACCGATTGCACCCCATGTCGAGCGAGGACTGCGGCGACAAGGCGCAGGGCGCGGCCCACGAGGGGTGGGCGACGACCGGGTCGTGCGCGGAGCGCGCGCGGAAGCGCCAGCGCGTGGCGGACGAGGCGCAGCTCTCGGAGGAGCTGATGGAAGAGTGGGCGTGTCCCATCTCGGGCACTCTGCCGGTGGACCCCGTGACCGCCAAGGACGGCCGGGTCTACGAGCGGCGCGACCTCGCGCTGTGGTTCGAAAAGAACCCGGGGGCGACCGTGAAGTCGCCCGTGACCGGCGAGCCCATGGGCAAGGACGTCACAACGGCGTACCAGGTCAAGAACTCCATCAAGCACCTGGTCGATCGCAAACTCCTCCGGGGCGCCGCGGTGGACGCGTGGAAGGCGGCGAGCGCGGAGATGGACGGGTTTTCCACGGAGCTCAAGGAGCACTTTATCAAGGCGGCCCGGGGCGACGCGCTTGCCATGGTTGCGATCGGCTTTGCTTACCGCGAGGGGCGGCACGGCGCGGCGGTGAACCATGAACGGTCGGTCGAGTGGATGCAGAAGGCGGCGTCAAAGGACAGCGTCCAGGCCTGGGCGTCGCTCGGGATGGCCTACATGCAGGGCAAGGGGGTGGCCATAGACCGCAGAGCGGGAATCATGTACCTGACGCAGGCGGCCGCGCTTGGTTCGGAGCACGGGTGCTGCGCCTTGGGGTACTACCTGTACCGCGGCACGCTCGTCAAGCAGGACATCCCGATGGCGCGGTACTGGTACAGGAAGTCGCTCAAGACCGGCATGTTTAAGGACGCGGTCGGGCTGTCCGTGACTCGGCGCAGTGCGTTTTTTAAAGAGCACGGCGAGTAATTGGTTGCCCCTGCGCCGCTTTGCGACTGGTGGAAGCGGGTAGGGTGCGGGCGGGAGCGCAAATGGTGCACCAGCGCTTCTCGGGCGGCGAGCAGTTGGCGCTCATCGAGATTGTAAAGGAGCAGAAGCGCGTCAGGTGGTCCAAGGTGGCGCAGGAGTTGGAGGAGCGCGGCTTCCCAAAGCGGACGCCCAAGTCGGTGCGCAACCACCACCTGCGCTGGCGCCAAGCGACGAGCAGCGGTGGCGGGACGAGCAAGAACGTTTGTCGCAAGTGCGGGCGGCCGCAGCGAGGGCACGTGTGCGAGATCGCGGACGAGGCGCCGGCCAGCGTCGAGGCGGCGTGCGTTGTTGTAAAAGAATAACGCGTGTTTTTCATCCGGTAAGGGAGAGGGGCCATGTCGATCCGCCGCGAGGCGCCGCGCCCCGTGGAGGCGTTCCGCGCGCCCAGCGCGAACACCGCCGTTGCGCTGGCCCCGCAGACCATCGGCGACCGGCTGGGCATCGAGCGGCCGGCCTCGCCCGCCCAGTGGCCCCAGCCGTTCCAGCCGCAGTACAAGGAGGTGCCGCTGGTGTCGGAAAGCGTCGTCGAGGACGCCTTCGATGGCTTCGACGCCGACCCGACGGGCCTCTTTGGCAAGAAGAAGGCGGCCGATGGCGCCAAAGTGGAGGGCAAGAAGGGCGGCATCATGGCCAACCTGAAGGCGGCCAAGAGCAAGGCGGACGCGGTCGTGCGCAAGGGCGTCGTGGGCCTCAAGGACCGGGCCGAGGACCTGAAGGCGGCCAAGAGCAAGGCGGACGCGGTCGTGCGCAAGGGCGTCGTGGGCCTCAAGGGCCGGGCCGGGGGCATCGTCGACAACTTCGCGGGCATGCAGAAGTTCGACTACAAGGTGATGAGCGACGACAAATTCACGGGCGTGCTGGCCGTGGCCAGGAAGACCAACGGCGGCAAGGACGTCGACCTCGCCAACAACATCAAGGCCTTCAAGAAGTACAAGCACAGCAAGGTCACCAAGCAGGCCGAGGCGCAGGAGAGCCGCATGCTGCACAGGGAGGGGCTGGTCAAGAAGAAGAAGGGCAAGGAGGACAAGGTCGTCGGGCGCAAGGCGCCGGGCCGGAACGCGGCCGTGCTGGGCTACTCGCAGGTGCAGGGTGGCGAGGAGGATGGCGAGGAGGGTGGCGAGGAGGACCTCGCGGTGTTTAACGAGTACGTCTACAACCCCGAGGCGCCGGCGGGAGACGGCGTGCCCACGGTCGTGGAGATGAGCGAGTTCGACACCAACGATGTCGATGGCATGATGCCGATCACCGGGCTGGTCGTTGAGACGCTCGACACGGACGAGCTGAGCTTCGACGGCGACACCATGACGGTCACGATGCAGGCGGTTCCCGAGGCCAAGATCGAGGAGCAGGCGATCAACGAGCTGACCAGGAACGAACCGTTGACTCGAACCCTGCAAGACCGCACACAACCGCACACGACGCACCGCCGTTCGCCGCGACCGGGAGCGTGCGCGCAACTCCCACCGCTAAAGCGCGGCACGGGAGGGGTCCCCGCAAGGGGGCAACGGCCGCCAGCTTGGCGTGGGTCCCCTTGACTGGGCGCACCCTTCCGCACATTCACACGCTGGGAACCCCCAAGGGTGCCCGGCCTGTCCCGGAAACCCACTCGGTGCCGGGACGGGGGTTACGCTGACCTCCTCAGTCGAACGTTTGCTCTGGCGAACGATTTGGCAACAGCGGGTGGGCAGAACCGCTCACGCCGCGCGCCACGCCGACCGGAAGTGGTCACTTGTGCTCACCCTTGCATCTTTTTTTGAGCAGGGACGGGCTGGAGTTCGAGTACTCGCTCTGCGTGCACGGCCTCTACGTGGGCGAGAACAAGCAGCTCATGAGGGGCCAGAAGATCCTCGTGCACAAGAAGAAGCCCAACGACATCGCGGCGTACGGCATCGCCACGCCCAACGGCATCGAGAGCGCGCTCCACCACGCGATGGAGGGCAAGGTGATCGACCTGCTCTACCTGTGGACGTGCTTCCGGCTGGTGCAGGGCGTGCAAGACCTGGCGAAGGGGAGCGTCGACGCGGCGCAGAAGGCGGCGCTCAAGGAGCTGCTCGGCGAGAGCATGGGCACGGCCACGAAGTTCAGCATCAAGGACGACTTCGAGGACGACGACTTCGACGAGCTCAACGAGTTGCCCCTGCACATCTCCTGAGCGCGCGACTCGTGGCGGCGCTCGCAAGGCAAGCGCCGCGATGGACCCACCGACGCACCCGTCGTGGTTTCCGTCGATCGAGGCGCTCGACGCGCACGCGTGCCGGGTGCGGGAGGAGCGGGGCGGGTGGGTGTTCGAGTTGGCGCCCGTGGACCCCGCGAGTGTGGTCGTGAGTGTGGATGAGTGGTAATTAAAAACGTCACGCGTTTACGTCGTCCTCCAACCCATCAAAAAACTCGCGCAGGTCCTGCTCCAGCTTGGTGTCTCCCAGGCGCTTGGCGGCGTCCGTCAGCTCCTCCAAGGAGCGCCCCTTCCAGAAGAGCCGGATCGCCTGCTCCAGGTCGAACTTGGGCACGGTGGCGGCGTACGGGTTTGCCTCGGCGTCGTTCATCGAGCGGCGGTTGCGCCCCGCCCACGAGTCGCAAAGGTGATTTTTAACTCACGGCTAGCAACGGCATGGCTACGGTGACCGCGTGTCCGGTGTCCAGCTCGTCGTCCTCAAACACGGGCTGCCCCATGACCACCGCGGGCGCTTCGCCCTCCTGCTTGCGCCGCGTCGCCGACTCCGCCGACGACTCGGCGAGCCGCCGGTTGGTCGCGAAGGCGTCGCCAAACGCGCCGCAGCAGTAGCCGCACGTCAGCACCCACGGGATGGCGCGCAGGCACGCGCCGCACGGCGGCTCGTCGTCCGCGTTGGGCGCGCGCCGCCGCCCGGCCAGCACCGGCGCCTCCCTCTCGCGCTTGCGCCGCTCGGCGGGCGTCTCGGGCTCGGTGCGCCTCCTGCTCTGCTTTCGGCAGCAGCGCTTGGACTCGTCGCAAAAGCACCGTACGCACTTGCCGAGCGGCACGTGGCACGAGCAGCTGAGGCAGCAGAGCACAAAGATGGTCACAACGATCAGCACGAGCGCGAGGTGCCCGACGACGAGCTCTACGGACGCCATGACGCGCGGCCGCGCGTTTCTACCAAAGGGGCGGCACAGGCTAGGATATCCGATCAACGGGGACCGAGTGCTCGCGGATGTACGCCTCAAGCGCTGCGCGGAATTCCGTTGCTCGTGCCTCGTCGCGCTCGATCCGTTCCAGCAACGGCCCGCCGCACTGCACGACCGTGTGCAAGTACTGCAGGAGGCGTCGCTCAAACGCGGCGTTTCGCCAAGCCGGTGCACCCATGGTGAGCACGAACGCTTCCATCAGGCCGTGCAGCCCTTGCGTGGCCCGTTCGTAGCCCTCCTCGTCGGCGAGTGCAAAGGCTTCCGCGTTGGAGCAGAAAATCCTCGCGGCACCGTAGGAGGTGACATCGTGGTTGAGAAATTCTTCTGCGCAGCGTTGGAGTTCGGCCTCTCGGCCCAAGCTGCGCCAGCGCGCACCGTCCACGTATTGCTCCACGAGCTGCGTCATGGTGGCGGTTACGTACCGCATCACCGCGACTTGCGCGTTTGTCAGCCGCTGCGACCCAAAGAAGGCGGACAAGCTGGGGAGCGACGCCGAATTACCAACACCCGAAAGGGTGCGGAAGTGGTTCCAGGCCAGCCCTGTGATGTACGCGACGGGCGCGCCAGGCGCCAACGTCAGGGCGGCCTGCAACCGCTCGTTCAGCGGCGGCAGCGCGGGTGCGGACGCCTTCCGCGGCAGATTGGCCGCCCACGAGTGGACGGGCTCATTCGGAGCAAACTTGTCGTGCAGGTCCGTGTAGTCCTCGTGCCAGATCGGGCCACGGGTGAGCGGGTCTCGGATGTTGTCGCGCTTCAGGTACTCCCAGAGCGACTCCCCGCGGTAGTAGGAGTAGTCGTACTCGCCATCGGCGCGCGGCGTCTCGGCGCGCACGCGAAACGTGTGCCACGGCTCGCTGTCCTCCCGGAACGGCTCCACCGTAAACGCCTCGAGGTTGCCTTGGGCATTCCGCTCCTTGACTCCGTCGCTGTCCAGCGGGGAGAACTCGCCCGTGGTCGCGAGCGGTCGCCCGCCCAGCTGGAGCGCGGACAGGTTGGGCCGCATGGGCACGCCTTCCTTGGCTCTGATGCGCAAGGGTTTATCTCAAGGGGGGGGGGGCGGAGCACAAAGATGGTCACAACGATCAGCACGAGCGTGAGGTACCCGACGACGAGCTCTACGACGCGCGGCCGCGCGTTTCTACCAAAGGGGCGGCGCAGGCTAGGATATCCGATCAGCGATTCGCTCGCCGCGCCGCGCCCACCACTGCGGCAGCTCAAACTTCTCCGAGACGTCGCCGTCGACGTAGAGCACGCACCCCGCCACCCGATCCACGCCCTTGGCGAGCAGCTTGGCGAGCGTGCGCTTCTCGCGGTTGAAGAGGTGCAGCGTGACGGCGAGCTGCGCAAAGTGGCGGTTGATGTGCGAGTCCTTGGCCTTGGCGAGCGGCTTCTGCATGCACGTGCCGGCGTCGCGCGTGCGGTCGCCGCCGAATCCCGTCTTGAGCTCGACGAGCACGAGCTCGGCGTTCCCTCGCATGCACACGACGTCGGCGGCCGTGCCGAGGCCGCGCTCCGGGTCGATCACGACGCGCTGCGCGTCGACGGGCACGAGCCCGTGATACGCAAGCGCGTTGAAGGTGAGGCGCGTGAGCTTGAGCATGCGGCTCCGCTTGCGCATCGCCTCCGAGCCCTTGGCCAGGCGCGACACCTGCGCGTCGACGGCCTTGCCGCGCCGCAGCCCGCCGCCCGCGCCCTGCCACGCGCCGCCGCGCCAGCTGCCGTCGCTCGGCGGCGTCGCCGTCGAGTAGAGCTTCTTCGCGAGCAGCTTGGTGATGCCGCGCAGCTTGGGCCCCGTCGGCCGGTTGGAGGACGTGCGCGCGCGGTAGCACGCAAACTTGCCGCTGCGCGCGAGCTTTCCCGGCGCCAACTTCTGGACGAGCGCCCGGATGCCGCGCATTCTTCCAGCTGCCAATCTCGTGGCCCAAACGCGACCACCGGCTAGCGACGAGCGCGGCACGCCGAGCCAGCCACCCCGGCGAGGATCGACCGACCCGCGACGGGTTGGGCGCGCGCGGCGCGTGCCGCAAACAACGTTTTTTACACCCCCCCCGGCACTCCGTTCACTTTGGGTTGACGCGAGTGTTGAGGGGGACAATTCTTTGAAACCGGGGAGCTCCTACATTACTAAACGAGCACCCCCCAAGTGCTCATAAAACGGTGTTAGTGCGAACTCTCTTCCTGGGCCATGGCCTTGGCGACGGAGGCCTCAAAGGAGTCCGGCCCGCTCTCGCTCGCGTGGTCGTTCTGGAGCGTCACCTGCTGGAAGGCCAGCTGGCCGACGGGCTCGTGCGTCACGGGCACGGGCGAGTCCTGCGCCGCGGGCGTGCTCAGGTCGATCAGCTTCGGGTGGTGCGCGTGGGCGTCCTCCGCGTAGATGGGCCGTTCACTGAGCAGCCGGTTCTGCTCCGCGACGGGGTCGGCCAATTTGGGCTCCAGGTCGCCCAGGTCGGCCTCGATGTCGTCCTCGTCGGTCGAGCTGGCGGTCTCGACCCTCTTGTACTCCTTGGCGGCCGGCGCGTTGTTGTGCACGGCGCGCGCGTGCAGGATGATGGCGCACTGCGCCGCCGCGAGCGGCAGCCACCAGACCATGGCGCCGCCCACCCAGATCGAGGCGGACGCGCTGCGGAAGAAGACGGTCGGCGTGTACGAGTAGTTGGTGCAGCGCGTGCGCGTGCTCGCGTAGACGGTGACGCAGTAGAGCATCCCAAAGCAAAAGGCGCGCACGATCCGGTCGGCCGCCTCGAAGAGCGTGACCGACTCGCACAGCGGGCCGACAAGCGCGACGGCCGGTGGCGGCATCATCGCGATCACGAGGAGCGCGAGCAGCGTGATGATGAAGGGCCGGTCCGTGTCTTCGAGCGGCGCGCGCGCGCGCATGAAGCCGGAGCACACCATCGCGAGCACGGAGCCGTGGAAGACCACGTGTCTCCAGCTCGGCGCGGACCGCGCGTCGATGCTGCACGTGTGCACCAGCTGCGAGACCACGAGCGTGCCCAGGTAGAGCGGCACCGCCAGCTGCAGCGCCGAGAAGACGACGGTGATGCCGTGCGCCTTGCCGAGCCGGACGGGCGTGCGCATCAGCAGCCCGCCGGTCGCGCTGCACAGCGCGAGCGTGCGCACCGCCGAGACGGCGCCGCTCGGCGCGATCCAGCACGAGAGGACGCTCACCACGGCGCAGGCGCAGATGGTGAAGACGGTCTGCGCCAGCGGCAGGTACAGGGAGGCGTCGTTGAAATCCACCACGCTGTCCTCCTGATCGAAGGTGTGCATGCGGCGAGCCAGGCGTCGCGCGTGCGCTGTGCGCATGCCGCGCGCTGCAGCGCTGCGTGCGGCGTCGCGCGCGCGCAACCTAGCGTAAATAATCAACATTTTGCACCATCGGGGCGGCCTTTGCGTCGCCGCAGGAGGGAGCGGCCCGGAACGGCGCGCGTGTGTCTCCGCCCATTTTGCCCCGCGCCGGAGGTGCAGGGGGAGCGCGCACGGGGCGGGCGCGCAGCTTTGCAACTGGTGCACGGGTGCAATTTGACTCGGGCGCGAGCAAAATCCGAACCTCGGCATTTGCGAGCGGATGAGCCAACCCGTTGCCCCCCCCAGCTCCGGCGCTGCGGCCAAGTCGCCGGGGCCGGCCCCCGCGCGGCGAGCGGGCGCGCTGGACAGCGTCCTCCGCGTTGCAGAAGAGCGCTACAGCCCCAATAACTTCTATGGCCTCGACCTCAAATACCGCAGTGACCCCCGCTACAACCCCAAATCTCACTTTGTCACCATTGCTAAAGGCGCGGGCACGGGCCGGTCGTCGCCGCTCTCGCCCGCCTCGTCGCCGCGCCCCGTGCGCGTGTGGGCCAACAGCCCGCTCTTCGGCGGCGTGTCGCTCGCCCGGTCGGTGAGCCTGCCGACGGTCCTGCCGAGCGACGACGAGGCCGGCCCGCACACTCGCCCCGCGTCCCTCTCCAGCTACCGCTGCCCGGTGCCGCGCAGCGGCGGCGCCTGCGTGCACCGGACCAACGCCTCCTCGGAGATGGCGTGCGTGTTCTGCGGCGTCGTCGACGCCGGGGGGGTCGCCAAGGTGTCGCAGGAGCGCGCGAGCAACTGCCCCAAGGGCGAGGCGCGCGACCAGGTGGGCGAGGTGCAGTCCGGCTCGGCGGCGCAGGCCTCGTGCGACGCGTGGGCCAACGGGCCCGAGCCGCGCAGGGACCGCGACAACCGCGTGCGCGCGTGGGCGGGCGGCTCGCAGATGTCGCAGCGCCAGGCGCGGAAGATGGACGTGCAGCAGGCGCACAACTCGATCAACCGCGAGGTGTGCAGCGACGCGCGCAAGCGGGTCGAGGGCGAGGCGCGGGAGGAGCTCATCCGGCGCAAGATCATCGACGTGCTGGAGATCGTGTTCAAGCAGGTCAACGGCCTGCACAAGAGCGTGGCGAAGCACATCCGCATCAAGGCCGCCCACCTCTACGCGTCCTCCATGCAGCACGAGGCGGTCTGCGCGCTGGCGGGGTGCATGTTCTCGCTCTCGCAGCGCTCGAACATGGCGGTGGCGTACGGCGTCACCGAGTTTGCGCTGACGTGGCTGCGCAACAACCCCGAGGAGCTCGCGAAGATCACGGGCGGCAACGTGACGCAGCAGCAGATCAAGGACCAGCTGTCGCAGGTGAAGCAGCTGCAGCTCGTCCCCTCGGGCCACTCGCAGCTGCAGCAGGTCACGAGCGCCATCGGGCTCATCTCGCGCTGGGACCCGAACGCCGCGTGCAAGCCCTGCCCCGCGGTGGAGGTGGCGCCGCCGGACCTCGCCCTGCCGCCCTCGGTCGCCATGGCGCGCGAGGAGTACGGGCGGGGTGGCCGCAAGGCCGACCCGAGCGACGTGACCGTCAAGCTGCGCATGCAGATCCAGGCGACCGCCAAGCTCTGCCCCACGCGCGACGACGCGCGCAACCTCGCCCTCAAGTATCTCGCGCTTCCGGAGATTGTCAAGTTTCTCACGCTGCCGGAGCACCAGCGGTGGTCCGTGCAGCTGATCGCGTGCCTGCAGATCCGCGCCGTCGAGTCCAAAACGGAGCTGCGCGACTCGACGGCGCTGCTTCGCGAGAACCTTCTCGACGCGGAGGACATCCGCCCCGCGACCTTTTTGGAATCGGCGGGCGGCCTCGAGCTCCTGATGCAGACTTGCGAGGTGCCGAAAACGCTGGACGAGGAAGACGAGATATGCGGATTCAACGACTGAATTATTGGGCCGGGGGGGGTGCAAACCAGCGGCCTTGCGACTCGTGCGGCCGCCCGAGCAACTCGCGGCCGGTGCGCTAAGGCGCGCGCGTTTTTTTTGCCAAAGAGGGCAAGTGTATTGGGGGGCGATCCATGTCGGTGATCTGGCTCGATGACGAGTGCGCGCTGCTGCAGGGCAGGAAGAAGCAAAAGGTGGGGGGGAGCACGGCCGGCACGTCCATCCCGGTCAAGCAGACCACGAAGACGGCGAGCGTCGCCTCCATGTCATCGACGGGATCGTTCATGTCCAGAGCATCGGCGAGGAGCGCGGGGTCGTCCAACTGCTCCTTCGCGCCGCTCAGGCCGAGCGCGGAGAGCGAGGACGACGGTGTCGTGAGAATAGCTATTGGTGGGCTGTGAGGCGTGCATGTGGGGGGTCAAAAGTTTGGTATTCAACTTTGCGACTCGTAAGGGTAATTGCTCGCTATTGATGCACGAGCGCGCCGGCACGCGATGCGCGTGTCCACCGAGTCGATGACCACGGAGCGGTGCGAGCGCCTCGACGAGGCCTTCTCCGAGTGCCTCGCTCGCGTCGTCAACCTGCGCCCCATCCTGTTTGTCAAGTCGGGCGCGCACACGTCGGTCGTGTACGAGGACCCGCCCGTGCGCGACGCGCGCATCCACTGCCGCTCGTGCGGCGGCGCGATGCGCGGCAGCGACCGCGGCCGCGTGCTGTGTCGCGGCTGCCGCGCCAACCCGACCGTGCTCGAGAGCGCGCCGCTGATCACGACCATGTACCACCACGCCAACCCCAAGTACGTCCTGGGCGAGCAGGCCAAGGGGATCGTGGCGTTCATCGGCGGCCAGCGCGAGATCGCGCAGAAATCGCTGCACGTCGCGCAGTACTACGCCTACCTCGCGCGCAACGTGCACGAGCGCTTCCGGCGGCACAAGGGCAACCGCAACGTCCACTTCACGCCCGACCGCGTGCGCGACTGCTCGTACGAGCGCGAGCTCGCGTACTGCAACCCGCGGTACTCCGGCGAGGCGGAGCCGGACGGGCGGCACCCGATGGTCAAGCTGGGCGGGCTCGGGGTCCAGCTCTTCGACCTGGTGAACCAGGCGGCGTGCACGTGGCTGGACAACCTCGACGCCATGATCCGCGCGCACTTTGGCATCTCGCTCGAGCGCCGCCCGAACGACTCGTCGGTGCTCGACACCATCCAGCACTTTGCGGCGCTCATCGCGCGCCGCGTGACGCTCCTCGAGACGCGCGACGACGACGACCCGACGACGCACCTGTGCACGCAGGGCTTCGAGTGGGTGGCCAAGATCCAGTTTGTCAAGTGCGAGCACCACGCGGCGAGGCGGCGATTCCGCGACATCCGCGCGATGCGCGAGCTGATGGGGCTGGCGCGCGCGGAGTCGCCGCCCGCAGATCCGGCGCCGCTCGTCGGCTTCCTGGCGGCGCCCTGCCCGGAGCTGCTCAGGGTGCTGCCGAGCGTGGCCGCGGACATGCGCTTCGGCGCGCTCTGCGAGGCGCTGGCGCACGGGCACGACGAGCGCGCCGCGGCGCTGGACGACTGGCGCGCGGCGATCGCGCCCGAGTCGCTCTGCATGCTGCTCGAGAGCGCAATCCACCACGCGCAGCAGTGGCAGCCGACCCACTTCCTCAACTGCCTGCGGCGCCACACGAAGCCGGCGACGCGCGCGCTGCCCGCGCAGGGCTGGGTGGACAGCGCGGACATCGCGCACTGGGCGCTCGTGAGCAGGGCCCTGCACGCCCAGCGGCGCACCGGGCTCGACGCGACGGGCCTGCGCATCGTGCTCATGAGCTCGGCGCTCATGCAGCTCAGCGGCGACGGCCACTTCTTCGTGCCCGGGGTGATGCGCTGCGAGATGATGTGGAGGGCGTGCGGCGTGCAGGAGAAGGTCTCCTCGCACGCGTACCACACGCTGAGCGGGCAGATGTGGCCCTACATGGCGGGCGAGCCGTGGCGCGCCTCGCGGGAGCAGATGCTCAAGTGGGAGGGCTCGCACATGGAGGACGACCTGCGCGAGGCCGCCTCCTTCCTGGGCGGCTTCTCCATGAACGAGATCGCGTGGCGGTTTGCGCAGCGCGCCGACCTGCCCCCGGAGCTGAACCTGCACGGCAAGCTCGCGTCCATGGCGACGCGCAAGATGGTGCACAAGCCCCCCGAGGCGCAGTACGACGAGTGGTACCCCATAACGGTCAACCTGCTGCTGCCCATCCTGGCGCAGCTGCGCCAGGATGCGGGCCTCGGCCGCGGCGTCGTTGCGGACCCGCTGGCCGGGGTGCTGTGGCTGCTCAAGGTCGTGCGCGAGTGGACGCCCGCCGACGGCGACTTGAGGATCACCGCGGGCGAGGCGTACGCCACGCCGGGGCTCAAGGGCGCGCTGGTGCGGCTGCTGGGCGAGGGGTCGCCGCTCGTGCGGTTCACGCGGCCGAAGCGGTCCTCGGTCAACTGCTGGATATTGGAGCGCGGCGCGCTTGCGCGTTTGTTGAATAAATAACCCCGTTCGGAACGCCAGTAGAGTAGAAAAGACAATCGGCCATGTCTGTCCGGCACGGCGACGACTCCGCCCAGAGCCCCGCGCAGCAGCTGCGCATGGACATTGCGACCGTGCGCTCCACCGAGGTCACGTGGGAGCAGCTGAACGAGGTCGAGAAGAGCGCCGCGTCGATCGGCGTGGCCCCCGACGCGTGGAAGCCCATCGGCTGGCTCAACGAGGGCCACTACGGCGAGCTGCTGCGCAGCAACGCGCTCGACGGCCGGCTCACGCAAAAGATCGAGGCCTTCAAGACCGTCGCCGGCCAGTGAGGCTTGGCCCGCGCGGCGCGCACGCTGGGGTGGGCGGGGGGCGGGGTGGGCCGGCAACCGGGTCGCTAGAAATGAAGTAACATTTTGGGGAGCAATTTATTAATGGAATAACTTGCGACTCTTGCGCGCGTGGGCGCAACGTCGAAGCCACGAGCATGTCGTCCACGGCCGGCAAAAAGCGGTCCCGCCCCAAGGAGCCCGCGCAAGCCGAAGCCGAAGCCGAAGCCGAAGCCGAAGCCGAAGCGGCCGTCGCCGCCAGCGGGTCCGAGGCCGACGGCCCCGAGGAGCAAGACCAAGCGCAAGGCAAGGCGCCCGCACAACCCGGCAAAAAATTGGGTGCGGCGCCGCCTCAAGGTGGGGGAGCAAAAGACGCGCTGAGGGCGATGATCCACGAGGAGGACACCGGCGCCTTCTCGTACGACGTCTACGAGGACGAGCTGTTCAACGTGACCAAGGTGGTGTACCACCCCGCGTCGGGCCAGGTGCTAACCGTTGCACCAAACCTTGCAAGACCGCGCACAACCGCGCACAACAACCCGCCCTCGCCGCGACCGGGAGCGTGCGCGCAACTCCCGTGCATCTTTTTTTGAGCAGGAGGACGTCGTCTTCGAGCGGCCCAAGAAGGAGGACGACGACGACGACTGGGTGCTCTGGCGCCTGATGGAGAAGGGCCGCCTCGCGATGAAGGTGAACGCGGAGATGCTCGAGGACCTGCGCAAGGTGGCCAGCACGGTGGAGCCGTACCGCGACGAGCCGCCGCCGCCGCTCGTGGTGAACAACAGGGGCAAGATCATCGCGCGCGCCGACTGCGACAACCGCGAGCACACCATGCCCGCGCGCGTGCACTGGAACCTGAAGAAGCTGCCCGACGCGGCGACCGAGAAGATCGAGGGCAAGTTCTTCCTGCAGATCGACGAGCTGATCGCGGACAAGCACGGCAACGAGTACCGCCCCAAGGACGAGGAGACCGGCTCCATGTGCGCCACCTCGGGCTTCCCGCACGCCGTGGGGTACACCAAGGAGAAGGGCCGCGGCAAGTCGCAGGCGACCATGGAGTACATCGTTGCGGCGTGCAACAAGGTGCGGCTGGCCGTGCGGCTCAAGAAGCACGACAAGCACGGCAACGCCGTCCCCGCCTCCGAGGCCGAGCTGCTCCACGTGATCGCGTCGCAGCGCAGCGCCAGCCAGATGCAGGGCAACCTCGACTACGAGCAGGACATGGTGCTCTACGTCGCGCTCGAGTTTGCCGACGGCGACGACACCTTTGCGCGCGTCCCGCCCTCGTCCTTCGTGCAGGAGCCGGTCCTCGGCGCGATGTTCACGCCGGCCGAGTCGGCGCCCTACCGGGGCGGCTTCTACGAGTTTCCCATGGTCAAGGGGCTGGCGCCCGTCGAGTTCCGCATCGCCAAGGGCGTGACGACCTCGGCCCTCAAGAAGGCGCACAAGGGCCGCCAGTTCCGCTTCGTCGTCAAGGCGCTCAACCCGTTCCTCTGCGGCCTCGAGGGCTTCACCGCGCGCACGCGCGGCTTCTGCATCAAGGGCGTGCTGCACAACGACGTCAAGTCGCAGGAGCGCTACGTGCAGACGGCGGACGGCATCGTCGCGTCGCGCGCCGCCGACCACCCCGAGAGCGAAAAGTGAGGACGCCGCGTACCGGGCCTCAGTAGTGCGTACTAAAAATTACGCGCGGCGTGTCCTTGACGAGCCCCAGAGTTGCGATGGCGTTCACAACGCTCCGCCCCTGGAACTTGCCGCTGTGCAGCGCGACGGCCCTGTTGTGGACGTGCGGGCGGATGGCCTCGATGGCCCGCCGCGCGTCGCGCTCGCGCGTGATGCAGCCCACAAAGATCAGCCCCCGTTGGGGTCGGCTATGCGCAGCTCCGAGCGCCCCTGTTGGCCGTCTGCGGGGCGCAGCCCGCGCACAGCGCGTCGCCCGTGGGGCGCGTCGCCATGGCCGTGCCACGGTTTTGGGCCGCAAACTGCTTCTTAAGAAACCGCTCCATCCACTAACCGGTGCGCCTCGTCTAAAGAGAGCGCAACGCGCCATTTATTAGCGCGCGCCCCACACGGGCGACGCCCCGCTCACATGCCCGCCGGCGCGCCCGTGACAAAGTCCTGGAGGTCCTTGAGGAAGGCCTCCTCCGAGTTCTCCTTGGTGTACTCGGAGAGCGCCTCGCACGCCGCCTTGGCCGCCTTGCGGAACTTGCTGTCGTGCTGGTACGCGACCTTCTCGAGCCCCTTGATCTCACTGGTCTTGGCCTCCAGCTCCTCGGTCGCCTTCTCGAGCTGGCTGGCGCACTCCTTGAGCTTGTTGCTCGACGCCACGTCGCCGTCTGCTGCGACTTTCTCGGCCGCGGCAAGCTTGACCTGCCAGTCGGCCACCACCTCGGCGAGCGCCGCCTTCTCGTGCGCGCGTGCGGCGTCGCGCGCCTTGTCGCTGTCGCCCTGGAGCTTCGCAAGCTCGCCCTGCACCGACGTCTTCTCGGCCTCAAGCGTGGCGATGGCCCTCTGCATCTCCTCGACCTGCTTGGTCGACTCGCCGCCCTCCCTGGCCATCTTCTCGAGCTTGGCGAGCGACTCTTCGGAGGCGTTCTGCAGCTTGTCGCGCGAGGCCTCCACTTCCTTGAGCATCTTCTCGAGCTTCTGGATGATGTTGGTGGTTGCCATGGCCTCCTCGTCGCGGAATTTGTCCACGGCCGTGATGCGGCGCTTGGCGCACTCCTCGCCCTCGGCGCGCGCCTTGCGGAGCGCCTCCACGTGCTTCTTGTGGTCCTGATTGTACGCGGAGATGAGGTCCTCGACCACCTCTGAGCTCTTCCCGAGGATCTGGTTGCCGGTCGCCGAGTCCACCCTGACGGCCTTGGCGCCGCCGCCGAACGTTGGCGGGGCGCCCGGGTCGTTGGCCATGACGCTGTTCGCGCTCGCGGCCTTCCTGAGCGCGTTCGCGGCCGCCTTCCCCCTGAGAGCGCCCGCGGGCGGCGCGCCGGTGGCGTTGCGGTACGAGATCGAGTTGTCGCCGGGCTTGCCCGAGTACGAGGCGCCCATCAGGCGCTGCGACTGGCCGGCCCGGAGCACGGCATTGAGGCGCGGGGTGTACGGCATGGCACCTTTCGTTACTAGGCACGCGCGTCGCCGCACTTATCCTGCCGCAGCTGCGCAGCGGCCCAACCGCGCTCGTCCCAAAATGGCAGGTTGGGCGGCGCGTTTGGCGCGTTCGAAATTTCGCCCGCAACCCGCCCCTCTAAGAAAAGGGGGGCGGCGCGCCATGCGCAAGCCCGTGGTGCGGTTGGCCGATTTGCAGACGCGCGCGGAGGCCTTCACCTTCCTGCGCGCCGCGTTCGACAAGCAGCTCGAGGCGGCCATCGACCGAAACGCCGACCCGAACAGCGTGATCGCGGGCGACTACAACGCGCGGCAGGCGTTCAATGCGCTGCTCTCGCCCGGCGAGCAGCGCTCCTTCTTCCGGCAGATCGTCTCCGACTCGCGGTACTGGCCGCGCATCCGCGCGCTCATCGGCAGCCCGCCCTTCACCTTTTTGCTGCCCGAGGACGAGGGGCTGCTGCGTGCGGGGGGCATCTGCCGCAACCGCACCAACCTCTCCGCAAAGGAGTCGAGCATCTCCAAGGTGCACGACTTCACGGGCGGGCACTTTTACGACGACGCGGAGCGCATCTACCGGGTGATCAACCACGACCACACCGACTCGAGCCTGCCGTGGCAGAACATCGGCGTGCAAAAGCAGCTGATCGTGGACGTGCGCTTAAAAATGTACTCACAAAAGACCAAGGTGGCCATCTTTCGCGGCACGGACACGACGGGCGCGCAGCAGGCGTCGCTCATGTTTCCTCGGCCCAGCGAGAGCGTGAAGCTCCACCTGGTCAAGCACCTGGAGACGGCCGGGCCGTACTCGATCACCGTCAAGATAGACTCGGGGAAGCAGAAGGCCAGGTTTAGTCCGATCGCCAGGCTGCTCGTGACCGTGTTAAAATTGTGACTCCTCAGACGGCCTCGCCCTCGTCCGCGCGCGGTTGGTAAAGCGCAAACGCGGGCCGCGCGATGGGCAGCACCACGCCCACGCCCACGCGCGAGCCCGCGACGATGCGCGTGAGGTGGTGGCCAGACCGGGGTCGCCGCACGAGCACGACCAGCTCGCCGGTCGCGTCGTAGTCCACCACCCGCTCCTGCACCTCCCACTCGAGCCCCGCGCCGCGCACGAGCAGGATGAGCATGAAGGGCATCGCGAAGCTCAGCCCCGTGCGCACGGGCACCCAGTTGCTCCCCTCAACCTGCACCGTCTCTTGGGCGTAGATGGCGAACTGGCTCGCGCTCGACGTCTCGTACCGCGGCGGCAGCGCGCCCTCGGCCACGGTGACGTCGAGCGTCAGATCAAAGGCGTCGGGCGTGGGGTGGTCGTGCGCGTCGTGCGACTGGAAGGCGCCCATGAAGAGGGCGCTCGATGGGCGCGCACCCAGGGCGACCGCGCCCAGACTAGCGGATCATAAGCAACGCAGCGCCCCGCCTGGGCAAGCGCGCTGCCCGCGATGACGGGGGCCGACGCCCGTTACTCGCAAGCAATCCGAGGTTTGCAACTCGTGGCGTTGGGCACCCGCAAACGTTGCACCCTTGTGCCGATGAGCGGGCTGCCCGGTTGCCCGGCCGCGGCCGTGGGGTGCAAACGGCAGCGCAACCAGCCGTACGACTGGCTCTGGGACGCGGACGCAGAGTTGATCACGGCGATGCTCAACTTCGTGAGCTACGACGGCCCGCCCCTCAGGTCGAGAGGGCAGGCGGTCGAGGCGCTCACCAGCCACAGCAGCCTCTTTGGCGGGGAGGACCGCGGCCAGTGGCGCTTCCGGCTCGGCAAGGGGCGGAACCGGATCAAGCGGAGCACCTTCGCCGCCAGCGTGCGCGCCGGCATGCGGTGGGACGGGCGGAGGCGCGGCCCCAACTACGTCGACTACCTCAACCAGCCGTGGCCGCAGCAACCCTTCGAACCCGGGGCCGCGGTCTCCACCCCGCCCCCGCCCAACTTCGATGCCGCAATCGCGTCCGGCGGCGACCTGTTCACGTGCACGGTGTACAAGAGCGACAACGCGTTCTGCGCGCTGGGCGCGGACCACGACCGGGTGGTCTGCCCGATCAAAGGCACGGACACGAGGATCGGCGGCTTTCACGGCTGCCTGGGCAAGCTGAGGCTGCACGCGCGCGGCCTCGGCGGGCCCTTCGACCTGCACTTTGAGACCAAGGACGCCAACACGGTCGTTGCGAGCCTGCAGGTCTACCTGAAGGACATCGTCAAGATGCAGTGGGCGGAGCACGGCCACTGGGCGTCCGTGCTGCGCGTCGTCTCCAAGTACCTCAACAGCTACATGATCTTCAACCTGATCTTTGCGCAGGCGAATCAGCTCACGAGCTCGGAGTCGTGGAGCAACCGCAGCCGCTGGTACGGCGACAACTTCGTGCGGTGGATCGGCGGGGTCGGGGGCGCGCGGGTGACTCCCGGGCACTGGGTGTCGCCCAACCAGCCGGCGGCGGCGCCGCCAGCACCGGCGCCGCCAGCACCGGCGCCGCCAGCACCGGCGCCCAAGCCGCCCAAGCCCGTCGTCCCGCCCAATCCGGGACCCGCGCCCGTCAAGCCGAGCGGCGAGCGGTTCGCCGCGCAGCACCCCTTCACGGCCGCCGAGCTGCAGCTGTGCGACAGCAAGTTCTCCGGCACGTCGCTCAAAGACCTCATCGAGAATCGCGCGCGCAACTTTCCGGAGGCCAGCGACCAGTGGCGAGCCCTCATGTGCATGTGGCAGGTTGCGACGCTCTGCCGGCCCGATGACGCCCTGGGGCGCATGCACGCGTGGGTCCTGCGCCTCACTCGCTCGCTGTACTGGCGCGGCGTGCGCGTGGGCTCGTCGCCGCGCGTGGGCTCCATGGACGACCAGTGCGAGGCATGAACAGCTGCTTCGAACACTGCATATCTGCCCACTTCTAGGCACAATTGCACCCATCGAACCCAGGTGGTCAGAAAGGCGCTGGCGAACGACGTGTGCATCTTTGCGCCGCTCGACGGCACCAGCGGGCCCAGCCACGTCGTCGACGAGCAGGCGGCCGCCCAGTACATCCGGGAGATCACCGCGTGGGAGGCGGCGCGTCTCCGGCACACCCAGCTCGCGAAGGCGCTTGCGGAGTGGCTCGAGCGTTACGACGAGGTGCCCGAGGCGCCCGACCCCGAAGACTGCGTCGCGACGGGCAAGGTGACCACGTGGGAGGAGCGCGACCGCGCGCTCCGCCAGCAGGTCGTGTGCCTCGACGACTGCGGCGCGTGCTCCAGCTGCATGCGCGCCGTTGTTGCCGGCCCGTTGAAGGCGGAGGGCGCCAACCCCGAGTGAGCACAGCGAGTTGCCAGGCCGAGGACGCCTGGCTCAGCGTCCCGGTGGCGCAAGCCGTGTAGCTTTGCAACTTGTGCACCGCCCGGAGGGGTGGCGCAAACTTGTGCGTGTGCGTTTGCGTCCCGTCACTAATCGAACCCTCCGCTTTTTGGGGGATGTCCGACGTGGAGCGGAGCGAGGAGAGCGGCGAGGAGAGCGAGGGCGACAACAGCGAGTACGACGGCGACGAGCTCGAGCGGCTGGAGGCGCAGCTCCGCCGCCGCAAACGCGCGCCCCGCCGTCGCGGCGAGGAGGAGGACCCGCCGCGCCGCCTCCAGCGCCTCCGCCGCAACCGCGAGGAGGAGAGCGGCGAGGAGGAGAGCGGCGAGGCGGAGAGCAGCGAGGCGGAGAGCAGCGAGGGGGAGGGGGATGTGAGCTGGCGCGAAGGGTACGACTTCATCGACAACGCCAGCGGCCGGCTCCTGCACGACCCCGGCTGGCGCGAGATGTACAAGTACTTCGACGCGGGCAACCCCGAGCCGCCTGGCTACTCGGACCACCCGGACTACCACATCCCGCCGCAGCTCACCGCCGACCAGCTGTGGCAGCACATCCGGCTCAAGGCGACCCAGCCCGGCTTCCACCCCAAGTACGGCGTGAAGGCGGAGCGGCGCGCGATCAACGGCAGGCAGGTGACCATCCTGCACCGCACCACCAACGGCACGCAGTACAAGTGGAACGACAAGCTCAAGGCCGGCAACTACAACAAGATCATGCTCGACATCGTGCCGCTGCTGCTGCCGCAGAAGCCCTTCCAGCCCCCGTTCGACGGCACCATCGCGGGCGAGTGGAAGCCCAAGCCGCGCTTCCTGGACTACGAGCCGGACGCGCACGTAAATTTGCTCGCCGCCGACATGCAAGACGCGCTCAACGGAGCCCCGCTCTGGTGCCTCTGCGCGATGTCCAGCCTCAAGCCGACCAAGCCGCTGCAGAACCTCACGGCCATGAAGCACACCAAGAACGGGCTCATCCTGATGGTCGGCGGCATGTGCGCCGCGCACATCATGGGCTACCAATCCCTCAAAACGGTGACAAGCGCCGACCTCAACGGCGAGCTCGACGACGTGGGCATCGCGCAGTACCTCGGCCTCGCGGGCGACGACGACTGAGCGTGTGCGTGTGTGAGTGTGTCTCGGCGTTTGGTGATAACCCGGCGCGTTGCGCCTACCGTACTAAAGGCGCACCATGTTCACTCGCCCCACCGTCTCCCACGTCTGCGGCTCGCTGCAAGGCCTGGCCATCGGCTTCAAGCCCGGTCGCGGGCCGCCGGCGCGCACGGGCGCGGGCATGAACGACCTCGCGTGGGGCGAAAGGGCGGTCTGCAGCATCTGCATGGAGCCCCTGAGCGCCGACAGCTCGGCAAACCCGTGGTCTCTCCCCACCGAGATGAAGACCACGCAAGCGTGCGTCAACGGGCACGTCTTCCACAAGGGCTGCCTCCTCAAAGCCATGCGGAGCGTGAGCGGCCGCAAGTGCCCGGAGTGCATGCAGCCGATGCTCAAGGAGATCTGCGACAGGCTCCAAGAACAGGTGTCTGGGCCACCGTCCCTGGGCGCGAACGCGCCCGACCCCGCGGATGGCGGCCTGCCGGTGCCGCAACCCCCGCTGTCCTTCACGTATCGGCGGCTGGGCGCGAACGCGCCCGACCCCGCGGATGGCGGCCTGCCGGTGCCGCAACCCCCGCAGTTCCTCGCGCATCCGCCGCCCGACATCGACAGCCAGATCGCTCACCAGCGAGCGCTCGCGAGAGCGGCAAACACGCCAGAGAACGTGCAGTCGGGCCATGCGGAGATCGTGGAGGCCGAGACGCGCGTCCGGGGCACCGAGCTGGCGATACAGCAGTACCGCGAGCGGGCGGCGGCCGCCCAGCGGAGCGGCGACATCGTGACGGCCAGCCGGATTTTGGAGCACGCGCGCCGGGAGGAGAACCTGCTGGCGCTCCACCGCCGGCTTCTCGAGGGACTTCGGCAGACGCTGCGCGACTGGCTTGTCCGCGACGCCGAGTTGCAGGCGGAGGTGCAGAATGCCGAGCGGGAAGATCTCGATCCTTTAACGGAAGCAGAGGTGCGGGGCAGGCTGGCAGCGCACCGCATTCGCCCTGGGGGCTGGCTGCAGCACCTGTACCACCGCCCCGCCCGCGAGCGGGCACGCGGCCTCGAGCAATGGCTACAAGCGGCCGCGCCTCCCCGCACCGCGCCCTCGGCGCCCTTGCGCCCGACGAACGTGGTGAATCGACGGCGCAGATCGCCCACACACAGCTGGCGCCCCACGAGGCGCGCGCCCGACGAGGACTCGTCGGGTGGGTCCTCGTCCGACGACGACGGGGTCGACGGCGACGCTGGCAGCTGGGCCGTGGCGGAGCGGAGGGAGCGCCAGCGAGACGATCGCGAGCGAGCCGATCGCGATCAACTCGTCCGCCGTCACCTTTCGCGGCGGCCGCCGCCGCCGCTGCCGCCGCCGCTGGATCGAGACCCGCCGGTGCAGCGCTCGCCGCCGGCGTCGCCGGAACCCGACGCCGACGAGTGAGTGAGGCCGCGTGTCCGCGCTCGTGCGCAACATGTTCTGTGATACAGTACCGCAAGCCGTCACAAACTGCCAGAGTGTTTGTTTACAACAAAACCTCGCCACTTGTAACACTGTAACCGCTTGCGACACTGAGCTGGCTTCGGGCGACCGCGACGCGCCACTTTCTCCGCGCGGCGGGGGAAACGCGCCACCGCGCCACAAGAAACACCCCTTCAAACTCTGGCCCGACGACGAGCCACAGTGCCGCACGCGCTCCCCCGGCTGCCTGCAGTCGCTCGACGGCGAGCTGCACTACCTGCCTCCGCCCGAGGAGCGGGCCAAGCTCGCCTTCTTCTGGCTGTTCTTCCAGGCGACGACGCCGCACACCGTAGAGCCGCCGACAATCGCGCAGCTGCGCAACTTGCCGCGCATCGTGGCGCTCGCGCGGGGAATGCCGCTGTGGGAAGCGGACGCGGAAGTGAAACACGCGCTACGAGACCTCCTGCACCAAGCCAGCCCGCCCCTGCCCCACGACCCAAGCGTGTTAGCCGCCGCGCGAGGTTGGTATGAAAAGCTTAGCCGCGTGTGCGCGGATCTCTAAGACCAACCAGCGCCGAGCTTGCGCCGTTTGAGCGGCACCAAGCCAGCGAGGCGCTCGAGCACGTCGGCCCTCGCCTGCGTCTGCCGCCGCGGCTGCGGCGGCGACCAGATCTCGACGGGGCGTAAGACGGCGCAAGCCTTGGACTTCGTGTTGTCGGCGTTGGCGCCCTGCAGCTTCTCCTTGCCGACGGAGTTTCCCTTCGTGTGCTTGACGATGACCAGCGCGAGCGTCTCGGCCTTCTCCTGCGCGTCCAGGCCCAGGCCCTCGCAAGCGCCGTCGTACCGTTGCTCCGTGTGGACCGAGCTGTCGGCTTGGTGCGCGCCGTCGGTGGGCGCGCACTTGCGGTCCCGCACGCTGTTGGCCTTGAGCGGGCCCGAGCGGTGCGAGCCCGAGATGGCCTTGAGCAGCGCGCGCGTCTCGTCGCGCGACTGCGCCTTGGCGCCCTTGAGGGCGTTTTTGGTCGAGCAGGACGAGGCGTAATAGAGGTCGAAGGAGGGGTGCTCGCTCGTCGCTTCCTGGAGCGCCTTCTTGAAGCCGGACCCGGTGAAGAAGGCCTGCAGCTGCTTCTCGTGCGCCGCCACGCGGTGCACGGGGCGGCCCTTCTCGTCGAGCGGGCGGCCGCGCGCGATCCAGTTCTCGCGGCAGGCGAGCAGGTACGAGGTGTCGGCCGCCTTGGGAAACGCCGTCTCCAGCAGGCGGTTGCCCCAGCTCTGCCAGTGGTAGACGTCGCGCTGGGTGTCGAAGATGTGCTCGAGCAGCCGCCTGAAGCAGTAGGTGCGCGGCACGCCCGACATCTTGTCGACGAAGCTCTGCGCGTCCACGAACGCAAAGGGGAAACTCGCGCTCTCCACGATGGCCAGCGCGGTCGCGATGTAGCGCATCTCGCGCTCCTGCACGAAGCGCGAGTTGAGGATCACCCAGTGGAAGAGCGCGGCGATCTCGGCCTTGGAGAGCACGGGCGCCTCGCCCTCGGCCTCGTCGCTGAGCAGAAAGATCCAGCGCAGGAGCAGGATGTTGTCGCTGAGGACCACGCCTTGGTCCATGCGCTCCGTGCCGCGCTCGAGCTGGTTGCGCGGCGGCGCGATCACCTCGCCCGTCACCTCGTCCCGCTTGCCCGAGAAGCGCCACGCCTCGTAGTTCTCGGGCGTGAGCTTGCCCTGCGCGATCATGCACTGCAGCTGGCGGCAGCACGCGGTGCGCGCGACCGCCTCCTCGTAGTCGCGCTTCACGAGCGCCTCGGCGAACGCCTTGAGCGCGCGGATCGCGCCGGCGGGGCCGTCTTGCATGTAGGCCACGGCGAAGACCTCGGTGGGCAGCTGCACGTCGTGCGCCGCCTTCAGGCCGCAGGACCAGCACCGGTACTTGGAGCGGTCGACCGTGCCGCGCGCCTGGACGGTCGGCTTCTTCACCGTGTGCTCCTCCACCTCCGACGGCTTGGTCTCGCGCTCCTCTTCCCAGGTCTTGCCGTACTCGGGGTCGTACCAGGCCTCGGTCCGCATGTCGTGCTCAAACTGCGCGCACGTGAGCCCCGGCGCGAGGTGCAGCTGCGGCGGGCCCGCGGCGCTGTTGGCCTGCTCGTGGCGGTACGCGGCGATGGCGATGTCGGCCTCGCGCGCGATGTCGACCTCTTCCGGCTCCTTGTTGGGCACGGCCGGGGCGGCGCCCACGGGCTGGCAGACGGCCGGCGACGCGCAGAAGGAGCGCCCGTACTCGGCCCTGACCCGGTGCAACGCCAGCTTCAGCTTGCGCCGGTCCATCGGGTTGGGGGCCTTCGTCGAGTTGCACCCCGTGGCCGACATGCCGAGGTTTCGATTTTGATAGCGCTGACGCGTCAAAGCGCGTGGGGGCAAACGGAACCTTGGTACTGGTGACGGCGCACAAGTGACAAAGCTGGCGCTCGGGGAGCAAACGGGGGTGCAAATGCCGAGGTTGCTCGAGCTGGGCAAGAAGGAGCGCAACGAGATTTGCCGCACCATCGCGCGCGCGGCGCACGACTGCCTGAGCAAGACGGTCGACGACGACGGCTGCGTGCTGGGCGGCCCGTTCGCCGCGCGCATGTACAAGGCGTGCTCCGACCTGGGCGTGATCGAGGACGACGAGTTCTACGGCAACGCGTTCTCGGCGAAGCGCGTCGAGGTGCTCCAGCGGTTTGCGGAGATCCACGCCCAGGCGCTGGACCACGCCAAGGTCTACGACGACGCGACCGCGGACATGGTCGCCAACGGCGCGTCCGACTTTCCGATGCCCTCGCACACGCTCGTGCGCATCTGGTGCATCTCGCGCTACGTCGCGATGCTGATGTCCGACGGCCCGTTTGCCGACCTGCGCGTGACGATGTGCGTGGCCGAGGACGACGAGGACGACGGGGCCGTCGAGGGCGGGGAGGGCGAGCCGCGCTCCAGCGACGACGAGGACGACGACGACGACAGCATCATCGCCTCGTCGAGCGACGACGGCGACGAGTCGGGCTCCGAGGAGGGCTCGGGCGAGGACGAGGGCAGCGACATCGACGAGGTGACGCCCGAGGAGGCGCAGCCCGTGGACGGGCCGCGCCGCAAGAAGCCGCGCGTGAAGCAGGAGGCGCCGGAGTCGGACGCGTCGGACGCCGACCCGTGAGCGCGCTGGCACGCTATAGTGTGTGGCGCGTGTGCGGGGGTCGCTCCTCCCTCGTGGGTGTTTGTTTAAGATGCCCCGCTTCGTGCTCGCGCCCGTGCCCTTTTCGCTACCGCCACCGGCAAAGGGGCTTCCAATAACTCAGTGCGTGACGACACCACCACCACCACCACCACCACTGCCCCCCCCGCCGCCGCCGCCGCCCTCGCCGGGTCCGCCGCCGCCCTCGCCCAACGTCACGACCACGCAGCTCTACGTGCTCGCCTCGCGCGTGGCCGAGTTGCACAGGCGCTGCACGGAGCGGCTCGCGCTCGCGCGCCGCGACCTGCCGCTCGGCGCGCCGCTCAAGCGAACACGTTCTTCCCCCACGCTTCTGCATCGTCGCGCCGCTTCATCTCGCGGAAGTACTCGTGCACCGTCGCCGCCTCGGTCGACGGGCTCGACGTCGTCCTGCTCGTCGCCGCGTTCGAGTTGTCCCGTTTGCCCCTCGCCTTGGCCTTGCGAGGCCGACCCGGACGAGGCCGGCGCGCCGGGAGCGGCAGAAACCGAAAGCTGAAGCCCTTCGGCTCCCGGATGGTGCGCGCGCCCATCGTGGTAACCAGCGCCGCTGGCACCACCAGCGGCGCTTCCTGCCCCTCGTCGTACTTCTCCAGGCACAGCAGCTCGAGCTCGTCCATGGCCTGGGTGCAGGTGGTGAGCGCCTCCTCAAAGGCGAAGGCCTCCACCGGGAGCGTCTCGTCGCCGACGATCGGCACGTCCAGCGCCAAAAGGTCGCCGACTTGCGTGAAGACGGCCCACCGGCGCCGGCACGCCGACGGCGTGCGCGTGCCGACCTCCTGCGCGATGCGCGCCCACGAGGTGTCGAGCAGGCAGGACCAGCCGTTCTCCTCGCCGACGCGCAGGCGCGTCCGCTCGGTCTGGACCGCCGCTGCGAGGCGCAGCTCCTCCCCAAACTGCCAGGCCTTGTGCGGCAGCGCCTTCGCGGCTGGCGCCTTGGCGCGGTGGCGCGGCAGGTCGCTCTTCATGTTGCGGCGCTGCAGCTCCAGGAGCAGCGCCGCGTCGTCGATCAGCGGCTCGTCCACCTTGCGGCTCTGCGCAAACTCGGACCTCCTGGTGGGGTTGCGCGCCGTGCGGTTGAGGAACATGTTGTACCGGTTCTTTACCTGGTTGTCCGTGCGTCCCGGGATGCGCGTCGCGATGAGCGCCCACTTGTGGCCGAGCTCGTAGACGCCCGCCTGCACGGCGAGGTCCTCGGCCGCGGTCCACGGGCCGCGGTCCACCTTGGGATCGAGGTGGTTGTGCCACCGCTCGCGGCACTGCTTGCCGCTGCGCCCGGGCAGGTCCTGCGCGATGCGCGACCACTTCTTGGGCCCAAGCTCGGCGACGCTCTCGCAAAGGAGCACGTCCTCCTCGCACTGCCAGTTGTCGCGCTTCGACGGCTCGTGGAACTGCAGCTTGCGCTTCTTGTGCGGCACGGGCGCGGCCGCCTCGGCGGCCGCCTCGGCGGCGTCCGCGAGCGGGGGGGCAACGGGGCGCGCCACGCGCGTCTGCGGCTCGACCTCGAACTCGGACCCGGGGGCGGCCGGCTTGCGCGTGCGGGTGGCCCGTTGGGTGCACATCGCGCGCGTTTGCCCCGGCCGTGGGCGGGGAGCACGAGTCGCAAACCGCGCGGGCAACCCTTTGCGCGACACCCCTTGTTAGCGTGGGCAATTTTTTACACGCTACGCGCTCAGCGCCTACGGCTTCCCGCGATCGTCGTCGCTGGGCGGGATGCCCGGCTCGTGCGCCAGGAGCATCGCTTCCAGGGCGTCGTACCCGTGCTCTTCCGCCTGCAGCTGCCGCTGCATCTCCTCCTCCTCGGCGAGCTCGATCTCGATCTGCCCGGCGCCTTGCGCGAGCGTCGTGTCGTACTCGGACGCGTTGAAGGCCTCGGCGTCGAAGGCCGACTCCCACTGGTCGAGCATGTCGGACAGCCACGCTGGCGTGCTGCTGCCCTGCTCCTCCTCCAGCGCGCGCATCCAGTACGCCTCCTCCGCCGCCCGCTCGCGCTCCTCCTTCTCGAGCATGGCGCGGAAGTCCTCCGAGCGCGTGATCGCCACCTCGCTCTCCGAGAGCGGGCTGCCGTCGGGCATCTGGGCCCTGTAGCCCTTGCCGTCCATGGCCTTGAAGCCCGTCTTGAACCGGGTGTGCTCCTTCATGTACCGGACCGCCTGCGCCAAGGGGATCGCAAGCCGCACGCTCAGCTCGCGCAGCTCCTGCACCCGAACGTTCCACCGCACGGTCGTCGCCACTGCGCGCGTCCGCGCCCAGTCCGCGAGCGCCGCGGTTTGCGCCTCGTTCAGCGGGCGAAGGCTCTCCACGCGCGTGCGCGCGCGCGACAGGTGCGGCCTCCTGTGGTACTTGACGGCCGTGTCGTCCTGCAGCGGGATCGGCGCGTCGCGCTCGGCGCGCGCCCGCCGGCGGCGCATCAGCTCCCTGTACGCCGCGGTCTTCACTTGGGACTGGCCCATGGAAAACTGGCCCGCGACCGACTCGCGCATCCCGAGCAGCCCGTCGCGCTCCTCCTCCAGCGCGTCGACGTACTCCTTGATGGCGTCGTTGCGCGCCTCGCCGAGCGCGTTGATCGCGGCGCGCTCCTGGAAGGCGATGCGCGCGATCCGCTTCTGCTCGCTCCTGACGACCCGGGTCAACTGGTCCTTCGTGAGCCCGAGCTGGTCGGCCAGCGCGCCGAGGTCGTGCTCGCGCGGGTCCCGGAGGTAGTCGGCGACGATCCGCCGCTCGTCGTCCGTCAGGCGTCGCTCCCCCGGCTGTGGCGCGGGGCTCGTGAGGGAGCGGGCGTGCAGCGCCTCCTGGCGCCACGCGTTCGAGGGCTTCTTGCCGATCAGGCCCTCCAGCGCGCCCTCGACGAGCCGCAGCTTTGCGCCGCGGCGCTCCGCCACCTCCCCCTCGCCCGACAGCTGCCGCTTCGGGTGGGGCGGGGGGGCGGGCGCACCGAGGGCCCCCCCCGTGGGCACCGGGGCGATGCGCAGCCGCGCCATGCCGATCGCGAGCACTTGGTCGAGGCGCGTGCCCATGGCTGCCAACGCAATTTGGAGTCTTGCTACTACACTCCCCACGCGACCTTATCCGACACGACCAAGCAGCGACGCGCGCAGGCGCGCGAGCCGCCGCGCGCGCTGCTCCTGCCCAGCCTGCCAATCAACGATGCACACGCGCGGCAACTGCTTGTCGCCGCCTCTTTGCGCGCCGCCGCACGGGCACTCGGCGCAGTAGTCGCTCGAGCAGGTCGAGCGCGTGTCCTCGCTCCACTCCTCGTCCTCGTCCTCGTCCTCCTCGGACGCGCCCGAGTGGCACTGGTAGGCGTCGGTGCTCTCGAAGGCCCGCGGCGCGATGTCCTCCGTGCGCAGCCGCGCGCGCGCCCGCCCGTGCCCGCCGCACATGAGCGCCAGCTCCTGCGTCCGGTTGATGCACAGCCAGATGCTGCACCCGGCGCACTTGTACTTGAACCCGTTGCACGCGTGCCCGCACAGCGCGTGCGGCTGCACGCCCGCCGCCACGCACCCGAAGCACGTCGCGTGCCCGAACCCGCACATGAGCGTCGAGTCGAACTTGTTGGCCTGCACCGCGCCGCACACGACGCACGCCTCGTCGACCGGCGCGACCCCCCGCGCGCCGTCGGGGGGCAACTGTCGGGGCGGCGGCTTGGGCGGCCCCCTTCGCCGCGCCGAGCGCTTTATGCGACCCATGACGCTTTATGCAAACGCACACACCCCAAGAGTCGCAAGGCGCGCGCCTATAGCGCAACCCCCTTTTCTTTTTGCTGCGCGGGGTCCGCCAAATTGCCCCCGCACACCGCCCGAAGCTTGCCGATGCTCGTGATGAACTTGCCCGCCTTGGACATGCACGCCTCGTGGCGCTGGTACTCGTGCGGCGTGCCGAAGCGGCCCGGCCAGAGCTTCATGCACAGCCAGTGCCGGCGGTCCCGGGCCCCGCTGTCCCCAAACTCTTGCGAGTCCACGTACTGCAAAAAGGACGCGACGCAGCCGCGCTTCCACGGCGCGTCGCGCATGCGGAAGACGAGCAGCGCGTCGCGCGCTTGGTAGGCGCTCACCGTGCACAGCTTGGGCGGCGCCTGGGCGACGTTGGGCGACTTGAGCGCCACGATGGCGAGCTTCAGCTCGTAGGGGTCCTCGATCCCCGCGCGCCGAAGGAGGGGCACGTCGCAGAGCGGCAGCGCCACCGTCTCGCACGTTGGCCAACCGGCGCGCGCCTCGCCCCGCTTCGCCTTGCCCCGCTTGCCGGGGCAGCGCTTATAGCAGCGCTCGGCGAAGAGTCGCACCGCGCGGTCCCACGCCGCCGCGTCGGCGGTCGCCCCCTGCTCCTGCTCGCGCTGGCTCGCCTCCGCCTGCAGCCGCGCCACGCGCTCCGAGAGCGTTGCAATCTGCTCGTGCGCGGCGCGCAGGTCCTCCCGTGCGACGAGCAGCGCCTCCGTGCTGCGCTCCGCCTCGGCGCGCAGCTCGCCGTTGCGCCGGCCCTTCTCCGCCAGCAGCCTGAGGAGCCCGCTCTCGTCGCCGCGCACGAGCGCCGCGGGGCCGCGCTTGGTCCACCACGGCTCCGCGGCCGCCTCGTCCATCGCCTCGCCAAAGGGGCGCTTCATTGGCGCAGCGTTGCTTGCCCACCACCGACACGAGTCGCAAGGCGTGGAGGCAAAAAGTTAAGCTCACTCAACCCGGCCCGGGTGCTGCGGCCACGGACACCACGTCCACACGCTCCGGCCCGAAATTGATCACGGCGCCGAGCTCCTGGCTCTCCAGGGGCGGGTGGCTCGGCGGCGCGCGCGGCAGCCAGCGCAGGTACGCGCGCGTCTGCGCGACGTGCGACTCGGCCACCTTCTGCACGGCCTTGGTCTCGATCACCACGCGCTTGTCGATCACGAGGTCGGGGCGCAGGAAGCCCACGTACGAGTTCTTGTAGGTGACGGGGACGACCACCTCGGTCTCCACGAGGCAGCCGCGCTGCCGCAGCGCGATCGCCAGCGCCGTCTGGTAGACGCACTCGCTCAGCCCGCCGCCGAGCTCCGCGTGCACGTCCGCGGCCGACTCGCGCACGAGCGCGCCCAGGGGCAAATCCATGCCTTCGCTCGGATTGCTCCGGTCCAAGAGTCGCGAACTTTGTGCGCGTGGCGACACTCCACCGGCTGACGACGTGCGCCGAGTGCACGGCGTGATTCTCTCCATCCGAGGGGCTGTGGAGCCCCGACTCGTCAGAGAGCGAGTCACCCCTTACGGGGACACGGACTGGACTTTGTCGTTTCTCGCAGCGGGGCGCGGGGTCCTGCACCCCCGTTTCGCTGGAGTGGACGGAAATTGTTTAGTGTGTGGACCTGTATGCAGAAGTGGAGCTTGTTCTCGCTAATGGTATATGCAGAGGTCTTTGCAACTACACGCGCGCGGTCACGGCCTCGCCGCCCATGGAAGGTCTCACCGAAAAGCAAGCCGCCTTCCACAAAGCCATGCGCGCTTGGATGCTGGACCCGGAGCAGCACAAGCGCGTTATCGCCCAAGATAATGCCTTGGCGGTGATGAAAACCGTGAGCGACCTGATGCAAGGACGGGGACTTGCGTTCAAACACCTGCCCGGGCCACGGTGGTTGCAGGGCTTCGCGTTCGACCCCGAACAGCACTGCCCGGTGCAGCTCAGGGCGCTTGGGAAGCGGTGGTTGCCTCTGCGGCGACCCGCCGCCGCCGGAAATGGGCTCCTCGACCGCGTCTACGACTCGTCGAATGGATGGGTCATAAATCACGCGGCTGGGTGCATTCACAAATTTATGGTGGCGACCAACAGGCCGCTGGTGGCGCGCGAGCCACTCCCATTACCGCCGCCTCCCCCGACACCCGAGCAGCTGAAAACGGTGGAGAACCGCCCATTCGGCGCGGGCGGTCGGCGACGCGAGACGCCGGCTGGACACAAGCGGCCAAAGGAGGAGGCACCGGCGCCGTCTGTGGTGGCAGTGACCTGCCAGAATGGTGAGCACGGGACACCTCCGCCCAAGAAGCAGGCCCTCGCCGACCTCAAGCGGCCCCCCGTCCCCGACCTCGACGTCCAGGAATCGCGCATCCTCTTTCGCAACTCCTCGCTGGTAAAGCACCTGCGCGCGCACCCGCGCGGCGACTGGGTGAAGAACCCGCACCGCAAAGTCGCAGGCAGAGAAACGCTCGCGAAGACCAAGGACAGGGCGGCCGACGCGATCAAGGGCGTGGTCCGCGAGTGGCTGCTCACGACGCCGGCGGGGCGGCGCGCGCTGGCCGCCGCCGAGGTGGGCGAGGGCGAGCTCTCCATCGACCGCCTCATCGCGCGCCACGAAAAGGGTTCAATGAACGGCCTAAATTGCCTATTCAACTTGTATCTGATGCCCGTCCGGCACAACGCCTACTTTGGTCCGGAGCTCACGGCGGAGAAGCGGGCCTACGTGGGCGAGCGCGCGTACCAGCTCGCAAAGGAGGCGCACGAGACCTTTGTTCGCGACACCGAGGGTGAGTACGACTGGGACAACTTTTACAAGAAGGCCGAGACCATCGTCAATCGGGGCTGAGCACGGCGCGCTCGAGCCACGCGACCAGCGCGTCGTTCATCGCGTCCGCGCGATGCGCGGCGCGAGAGACCGCAGTGCACGTTCCCGCCTCGCGGTGCACGGCCAGGGCTTGTGTGCTGTACGTCTCGCAGGGAGTAGAGATGTGGAAGAGCACGGCGATCTTGTGCGCGTTCGCCCACCCGACGGCGCCGCCGGCGTGCGCGCGCAGGGCGTCGGGGTCCGCGTGGGAGTGTTTTAGGAGCGCCAGGGCCAGCAGCGAAGCAGGCCCGAACGGCGAGTTTGCGCCCATATCGAGCACGGCTTGCTGCCCCCGGTCGACGAGGTCGTTGGCGTAGACGCACACCTGCGGCCAGCGCTCGCGCACGCGGCCGTGCACCGAGCCGAAGCCCGCGAACACGTCGATGAGCAGGTAGGCCTCGGCGCCGGTCTGCGCGTCCGCGTGCTTGCGCAGCCACGCTTCGACGAGCGCGTCGACCAGCGCCGGCGGCAGCGCGTTCTTAGTGGCGTCGTCGCACTCGGCCACGCGCGCCGCGTGGGGTAGACCGGCGCGGACCGCCGCGCACGGGTGTTTGGGGCAGGGCGGGGGCAGACGCAGCCCCGTGAGACTCGTGATGATCACCGTGGGCTTCTGGTACTGGAAGCCGAAGTTGCAGTAGGAGGTGTCGAGGCGCCGCACGCGGCCGGGGTAGCAGAACAGCATGCCCATGAGCGAGGGCAAGTCCTTGAACTTCCCGTGCAGCGGGTTCTCAAAGGCGAAGTCCACAAACCCCTCCACACATTCGTTGGCACGCTCCTTGGGCGGCACGCCCCGCGCGCGGCGCTTGCGCACAAAGCCGTCCGCGTCCATGGAGGGGCCAGTGGTGAGCTCTGGCTGGGCGGCCAGAGGCCGCTTTCCCTTGTTCATTCGCGTACGAGTGGCGCGTTGGGCGAGCGCAAAGCCGAGGTTCCGATCGTTGCACCGGTGGGGGGGGGGGCAAAAGCCAAGGTTCAGATCGTTGCACCGGTGCGGGGGCAAAAGCCAAGGTTCGGATCGTTGCGCCGTTGGGGGGTGCAACCGAGCTCCCCGATTTCAAGGAATTGTCCCCGCACTG